>Ga0255782_10003770_pt1 | contig 11358 bp, 15 predicted proteins | sample 101ome_26_FD_179980 | JGI IMG/M metagenome (GOLD analysis project Ga0255782, IMG submission 179980) | Coastal salt marsh microbial communities from the Groves Creek Marsh, Skidaway Island, Georgia - 101408AT metaG (version 2) | ecosystem: Environmental > Aquatic > Marine > Intertidal zone >...
CACTAAAGAGCCAGATGGCGAGATCTTGCGTATCGACCGCATTAAAGAGATCCACGCTCGCATTCCTAACACTCACTTGGTTATGCACGGTTCTTCTTCAGTGCCTCAAGATTGGCTCGAAATTATCAATAACTACGGTGGTGATATGGGTCAAACCTACGGCGTACCAGTTGGTGAAATCGTTGAAGGTATTAAGTCAGGCGTTCGTAAAGTTAACATTGATACTGACTTGCGTATGGCATCTACCGGTTCTATCCGTAAGCACTTGAATGACAACCCAAGTAACTTCGACCCACGTAAGTTCTTGAAAGAGTCAACTAAAGCAATGACTGAGATCTGTAAGGCTCGTTACCAGTCATTCGGCTCAGAGGGCATGGCGGACAAGATCAATGCTAAGTCACTTGAGACTATGCAGGGCTTCTACGGTCTGTAATTCGATCTTGATCGATGAAAAAGCGCTCTTCGGAGCGCTTTTTTTATGTCTTTTGTTCTGTCATAAGCCATAAATCGTTATCCTATGGCTCTAAGTTTTTAGTTTTGAGATTAATGATGAAGATTGCGGTTGCTGGTACGGGTTACGTGGGGCTTTCAAATGCGGTGTTATTAGCACAGCATCATGAAGTTGTAGCCCTCGATATCATTCCAGAGAAAGTTGATCTGATTAATCAGCGTAAATCTCCCATCGTCGATGCAGAGATTGAAGATTTCTTGGCGAATCGTGAGCTGAACCTCAAAGCGACAACGGACAAGCAAGAGGCTTTCGCTGGTGCTGAGTATGTCGTTATCGCCACGCCTACCGATTATGATCCAATAACCAATTACTTTAATACCGGATCGGTTGAAGCGGTTATTCGTGATGTGAAGAGCGTCAACCCTGACGCGGTAATGATTATCAAATCAACTATCCCGGTGGGTTACACCCAAAAACTCATCGATAGTACCGAGTGTAAAAATCTTATCTTCTCGCCAGAGTTCTTGCGTGAAGGTAAGGCTTTGTATGACAACCTTTATCCATCTCGCATCATTGTGGGCGAGCGATCAGATCGCGCACAAAAGTTTGCTGACTTGTTGGTAGAGGGTGCGATCAAGAAAGATATCGATGTCTTGCTTACTGATCCAACTGAAGCAGAAGCGATCAAGCTGTTTGCCAATACCTATCTTGCGATGCGTGTCGCATACTTCAATGAGCTCGATACATATGCTGCCGTGCATGGCTTAGATAGTCGTCAGATCATCGAAGGTATAGGGCTTGATCCTCGCATTGGCTCTCATTACAACAACCCAAGCTTTGGTTATGGTGGTTACTGCTTGCCAAAAGATACCAAGCAGCTTCGTGCCAATTACAGTGAAGTACCACAGAACTTGATCCAAGCGATTGTGGACTCAAATACCACGCGCAAAGATTTTGTTGCCGATAGCATCATCGCGAGACGTCCAAAGATTGTGGGTGTTTATCGCCTCATAATGAAGTCAGGTTCGGATAACTTCCGTGCATCGTCAATTCAAGGTGTGATGAAGCGCATCAAGGCAAAAGGGATTGAAGTTGTTGTTTACGAACCTGTGCTGACGGAAGATGAATTCTTTAATTCACGAGTGATTAAAGATCTCGAAGAATTTAAAAAGATCAGTGATGTGATTATTGCGAATCGTAAGAGTGATGAGCTCGCTGATGTCGGTGCGAAGATCTATACCCGAGATTTGTTCGGAAACGATTCTTAACAATTACCACTAAGCTGTGGCGCTTCAGCGTTAAGTAGCTTTTCTAGTTGCTGCGTGAGGTCAGCGAGATAGCCTTCCCAGTAGCTGCGTTCTTCAAACCAGGGAAAAGCTCTTGGGAATGCTGGGTCTTGCCAACGTTGAGTAAGCCACGCGGTATAGTGAAGTTGGCGAAGGCTTCTCAGTGCTTCGATAAGTCGTAACTCGCGTCGATCAAATTGATGGAAGGTTTCATAGCCTTCAAGTAGTGTTTCCCATTGGATGAGCTTTTCATGATCATCACCGGTAATCAGCATCCAAAGATCCTGTATCGCGGGACCATTAGCGCAGTCGTCCATGTCGACAAAGTGTGGGCCCGCATCAGTCCAAAGGATATTCCCAGGATGGCAGTCACCATGCAGTCGAATTGAGGTGGGTTTTATCTCGTCAAACATCGCATCGCAGGTATCAATGAGTTGCGTGCTGATCGACTCATAGCCCTGTTTATATTCAATAGGGCAATGATCTGATTGCAAAACAATCTGTTGAGCATCACGCCCTAATCGTTGAACCGATATATCGGGTCGATGTGTAAAGGGGGCTTTGCTACCGAGCTTATGAATGCGACCTAACAGCCTGCCGATCCATTCCAATTGATCAAGGTTATCGAGATCCGGTGAGCGACCACCACGGCGCGTAAAGAGGGCGAAACGAAAGCCTTCATGTTCTAAAAGGCTGTGATCGTTGAAACGTAAGGGTGCAATAACCGGTATGTCGTTATCGCTTAGGGCTTGGCTGAATTCGTGCTCTTCCAGAATGGTGTCGTTAGACCAACGGCCAGGGCGATAAAATTTCGCGACGACTCCTGGGTGCTCATCAATGCCTATTTGAATAACGCGATTCTCGTAGCTGTTTAGCTCGAGCATTTGACCGCTTGTGATCAGTCCGGTTGTCTCAACCGCTTCGAGAATTAACTCAGGGCTGAGCCGATCGTATGGATGCTCATCCATGCTTTAGTAATTTGCTAAAACGCTTCACGTCAAAGCCATCGATGCGCTCGCCATTAATCACAGTAACAGGCACTCCGCGAGCACCGAGTTTGGAAAATTCCTTGAAGGCTCGCTGGTTCTTCTGGATGTCAAATTCCTGAAAGCGGAAGTTTTGATCCTGAAGCCAGCGTTTGAGTTGCTTACAGTGGGTGCACTGTGAGGTGCTGTAGACGGTGATGCGAGGTGCTTTACCGGCCATCTTATTTGCCAGTCAGTAAACGCTCAGCTTCGCGATATTTTTCTGCCGTCTTATCGATGATCTCTTGAGGTAGCTCTGGGCCTGGAGCTTTTTTATTCCAATCAAGCGTCTCTAAATAGTCACGAACGAACTGCTTATCAAAACTGGGTGGACTGATCCCGGGTTGATATTGATCTGCTGGCCAGAAGCGAGATGAATCAGGCGTGAGTACTTCATCGATTAAGGTCAGCTGACCTTCTTCATCAAGTCCAAATTCAAACTTCGTGTCCGCGATGATGATGCCTTTGGTGCGCGCATAGTCAGCACACTCTTGGTAGATACGAAGGGTGGCATCACGTACTTGTTCAGCCATCTCTGCACCTAATAGATTCTTAGTCGCTTCAAAGTCGATATTTTCATCGTGCTCACCAACCGCTGCTTTGGTCGATGGCGTGAAGATGGGCTCTGGTAGTTTGTCAGCTAGCTGCATACCGCTTGGCAGCTCGATACCGCAAACGCTGCCATTGGCTTGATAATCTTTCCAACCTGAACCAATGATGTAGCCGCGCACAATCGCTTCCACTGGTAGCGCTTTTAACTTGCGTACCACCATCACGCGATCGCCAAGCCAGTTGCGCGTTTCCTCGTCGGTAATGACATCCTCAACTTTCAGCGAGGTGCGTTGATTTGGCAGGATGTTTTGAGTGCGATCAAACCAAAAGTTGGCTACACGTGTCAGGACTTCGCCTTTGCCAGGAATCGCTTGCGGCAAGATCACATCAAATGCTGACAATCGGTCGCTGGTGATAATCAACATGTGTTGATCATCGACATCATAGATGTCTCGTACCTTGCCGCGATGCAGCACCTTGAAGTCAGGGAGCTTGGTTTCGTAGACAGCCGACATGGCAATTTCCGCAAAAGAATAAAACTCAAATTATAGTGTTTTCAGCGCGAAGATGGCATCGTTAGCGGCCCTGAAAGGATGGCTAAATGACAGATCAAACACTCACGCCTTTTATGCAGAAGTTTCGCGGTGGTTTTACCTCCGCATTACGTTGGCATCATCTCGATGCGCTATGGCAAACGCTCAAAGTGTCAAATGGGCAGTGGTACATCTATGCCATTGGTGAGGAGCCGCCAACCCAGGTGAGTGATAAAGAGGCGCTGCATCGTTTTATCGATGAGGTTGATCAGCTGCTGCGCGCGGAGCATGAGGAAGATTATTGCGGCATCGTCTATGCGGATAACTTGGCTAATCCGAGCATCGTGAAGATTTACGATCCGAATAATTTGGGCGTCTCATGTGGCTTTAGTGACAATCCGCCCTTACCTGGCTGGGTGCTCAGTCAGCTGCCGCCAGAGGATATTCCTGCAAATGCACCTGTTCCGAAGAACCGTCGCCGATGGTGGCAGCGTTTACTGGGTTAAATTTGACCAAGAGTCCGTACGAAGTCTACGTAAAAGCCCTATTTTTATTGGTTATAATTTAACTTTAGTTTCAAAGCGAAGTGTCTTCGCGCAGGATTTCTATGAGCACGTCAGAGCAGCAGACCCAGATAACCCAAGCCGTTATGGCTCTTTTGGATGAATGGCAGTTGGGTGTTGATGAGATGCAGCAATTGCTGTTGTTGCCAAGCAATGTGCGTGCGCGTGCGTTCCAAAAGTTCCGTGAAGGTCACGAGGCCTTCCCTGATGAGGAAAATACCTTACGCCGTGCGAATTACTTGCTACGCATTGCGGATGCGCTGAGAACGACCTATCCGCGTAACCCGAAGATGGCAGGTCAGTGGGTGAAGATGCGTCATCGTCGCTTTAGAAACCGCACCCCGCTGCAGATGATCTTTGAAGGTGGCGAGATGGGCTTGGTGGCCGTGCTGTCTGAGCTTGATTGCACCTTTTCATGGGATATGACCGGCTCTAAGGCAACTACCTACACGCCTCAGTAATGATGACGAGCGATCAGCTCTGGTCTCAGGTGCCTGATTGGGTAAATTTCATCGCGCAAGATAAAAGCGGTGCTTGGTGGGGCTTCGAAGTTGAGCCGTTGCCCGCCTCAGATTTTTGGTATGAGAACGAAGTAGGCCGTTATGTGTCTATTTTGAGAGCGGCTGAAAATGCCCAATGGCGTGAGACCTTGAGTCGTCGAAAATAGATGTCTAACAATATCAGGCACTTAAGATATTGAGTTTTTCACAGGTAAGATAAAATTAATTTTTAGATGATTTAGCTAAAATATCTGAATAAAGTGATTTGAATGTATCTGTAAGCTGTTGTTTTTGTTATTTATAAGAAGAAAGCTATATAAAGTAATCCGATTCCTACAACATGACTAAGTCCTTGATTTGCTGTTTTACCCACAAAGTTATCCACAGGCTGGCGCTTATTCTTGCCTTAGCTTTTAGTGGTGTTCACGCAGCCCAATTACCGACTTTTGAGGAATTGAGTCAACAAGCTCAGTCGGGTGATGTGTGGGCCATGCTGAATGTGGGTGCGGCCTTCGATAATGGTACTTTTGGCCAACAGATCGATCCCGAGAAAGCGGTATTGTGGTATCGCCAAGCGGCTGAGAAGGGACTGGCTAAGGCACAATTTGCGTTAGCTCATAGTTACGCCACGGGAAATGGCTTAAAGCAAAGCTACACCGAGGCGCTACCTTGGATGCATCAAGCAGCGCTGCAAGGTGAGGTCGATGCCATGTATCTGTTAGGTGTGATGCACGCTGAAGGGCTTGGTACCGCTATCGATGTTGCACAGGCAAAAAGCTGGTTAGAAAAAGCGGCTGCCCAAGAACACCTCGATGCCGCTGACTATCTGAAAAAATTACAATAAATCAGCAACTTCTTATATACCCATTGGGGGTGCATCGGTATAATCGCGCGCCTTAATTCCCCTCAATCGGACCTATCTTGTGATTCAGAATCTGCGCAATATCGCCATCATCGCTCACGTTGACCATGGCAAAACTACCCTTGTTGATGAGCTGCTTAAGCAGTCAGGTACCTTGGGGGAGCGTTTCGGTGAGGTTGAGCGAGTCATGGACTCGAACGATCAGGAAAAAGAGCGCGGCATTACCATTCTTTCTAAGAACACCGCGATTAACTGGAACGACTACCGCATCAACATCGTCGACACCCCTGGGCACGCCGACTTCGGTGGTGAGGTGGAGCGTGTGCTCTCAATGGTCGACTCGGTGTGTTTGCTGGTTGATGCGCAAGAAGGCCCAATGCCACAAACGCGTTTTGTAACGCAAAAGGCATTTGCTCACGGCCTACGTCCGATTGTTGTTGTAAACAAAATTGATAAGCCAGGTGCACGCCCTGATTGGGTTATCGATCAGGTGTTTGAGTTATTCGACAACCTTGGTGCTACCGATGAGCAGTTGGATTTCCCAATTGTGTATGCCTCAGCGATCAATGGATATGCCTCGCTGGATGATTCGGTTCGCGAAGGTGATATGACACCTTTGTTTGAAGCGATTGTTGAACATTGTCCAGTGCCTGATGTTGATCCAGAAGGTCCATTGCAGATGCAGGTATCTAACCTTGATTACAACAGCTATGTCGGTGCGATTGCGGTCGGTCGTGTTAAGCGCGGCAAGATCAAGCCTAATCAACAAGTGACGGTTATCAAGCACGATGGTCGTGAGATGAAAGCCAAGATCGGTCTAGTTTATGGATATATGGGTCTGCAGCGCCACGAAGTACCTGAAGCGACAGCGGGCGACATCATTGCGATTACCGGTATCGAAGCGCCAAACGTTTCTGATGTGATTTGTCATCCCGATAGTGTTGAGCCAATGCCAAAGTTGGCGGTCGATGAGCCAACCGTTTCGATGACTTTCCAAGTTAATGCATCACCGTTTGCGGGCAAGGAAGGTAAGTACCTCACCTCGCGTCAGATCAAAGACCGTTTAGAGCGTGAATTGATCCATAACGTGGCATTGCGTGTTGAAGAGGGTAGTGACCCAGAAAAATTCAAAGTCTCAGGCCGTGGAGAGTTACACCTATCGGTACTGATCGAAAATATGCGTCGTGAAGGTTTTGAGCTAGCGGTATCGCGTCCAGAAGTTATCTTCCGCGAGATTGATGGCGAAGTTTGTGAACCTTACGAGCAAGTGACTATCGATATCGAAGACCAACACCAAGGCGCCATCATGGAAACCTTGGGTGAGCGTCGCGGTGACATGAAAGATATGGTGCCAGATGGTAAGGGTCGTGTTCGCTTGGACTACATCATGCCGTCACGTGGTTTGATCGGTTTCCAAACCGACTTCATGACCATGACCTCAGGTACAGGCTTGCTGTATCACGTGTTTGATCATTATGGTCCTGCGCAGTCTTCAGGTATTGCGGGACGTCAAAATGGCGTGATGATTTCAAACGGTCAAGGTAAAGCGCTAGGTTATGCTTTGTTTAACCTGCAAGAGCGTGGTCGCCTGTTCTCATCACACGGTGATGAGGTTTACGAAGGTCAGATCGTCGGTATCCACTCGCGTTCAAATGACTTGGTGGTTAACCCACTGAAGGGCAAGCAGCTCACCAACGTGCGTGCATCGGGTAAAGATGATGCGATCGCTTTGGTTCCGCCAATTCCAGTGACCTTGGAAATGGCGCTTGAGTTCATCGAGGATGACGAGCTCGTCGAAATCACGCCAAAGTCTGTACGTATTCGTAAGAAGTTCTTGAAAGAGCACGAGCGTAAACGTTCTAGCCGCTCTTAATTAGCCTTAATGATCGGTCTGATTCAACGCGTTAAACATGCCAGTGTGGCAGTGGATGGCGAGGTAATCGGTCAGATCGATCAGGGCCTACTGGCCCTAGTTGGCGTGCAGAAACACGACGACAAGGCGTCAGCGGATAAATTACTCAAGCGCATGCTGAGTTACCGCGTTTTCGCAGACACTGAAGACAAAATGAACCTGAGCCTGTCGGATATTGGTGGCGGCCTTCTGTTGGTCTCGCAATTCACCCTGGCAGCAGATACGCAAAAAGGTGCTCGCCCGAGCTTTTCTTCAGCCGCATCGCCTGATCTTGGGCGTGAGCTCTTTGATTACTTGGTGAATCAGGCGAGAACTCAGCATCCTGTCGTCGAGACCGGCCGTTTTGGCGCAGATATGCAGGTGAGCTTGCTGAATGATGGTCCGGTGACCTTTTGGCTTGAGACCTAGTCTGACAAGGTCTGCGCTTTGTCATAAAATAGTGCCTTAATTCTTTTCCCGACATTTCGCAGGAGAGCTGCATGTCACGTACGGCAAGCGTTGAGCGCAACACGCTAGAAACCCAAATCACGGTCAGCGTGAACTTGGATGGTACTGGCCAAGCAAAATTTGATACTGGTGTGCCCTTCCTAGAGCACATGATGGATCAGATTGCTCGTCACGGTTTGATTGACCTTGAGATCAACGCCAAGGGTGATTTGCACATCGATGCGCACCACACGGTTGAAGATATCGGCATCACCTTAGGTCAAGCCTTTGCGAAAGCCGTGGGTGATAAGAAAGGTATTCGTCGTTATGGCCACGCTTATGTGCCACTCGATGAGGCTTTGTCACGCGTTGTGTTGGACCTATCAGGTCGTCCAGGTATCGAGTTCAATGTGGACTTCGTGCGCAGTACGATTGGTGAGTTCGATGTCGATCTGTTCCATGAGTTCTTCCAAGGCTTTATCAATCACGCGTTAGTGACGCTGCACGTTGATAACCTACGTGGCCACAATGCTCACCACCAAGCTGAGACAGTGTTCAAAGCGTTTGGTCGTGCATTGCGTATGGCGCTTGAAGTGGATCCGCGTATGGGTGAAGTCATTCCTTCGACAAAAGGCAGTCTCTAAGACTCGCTGCTCATAAGGACTTAAGCATGTCGCAAACAATTGCCGTGATTGATTACGGCATGGGAAATCTTCGCTCTGTTTCTAAAGCGATTGAATATGTTGCATCTGATGCGACAGTGATTGTTACGTCGGATGCTAACGCGATCGCGAACGCTGATCGTGTGGTTTTCCCGGGTCAAGGTGCTGCACGTGATTGCATGGCCGCGATTCATGAACGCAATCTTGAAAGTGTGATCAAGCAAGCAGCGGCAGAGAAGCCTTTCTTAGGTATCTGTATGGGTTTGCAGGTTTTGATGACCCATTCTGAAGAGAATGGCGGCACGGACCTGCTTCATATTTATCAGGGTGATGTCAAACGCTTCCACGCCAATATGCCAGGCGATAATGGCTTGCCATTAAAAGTGCCGCAGATGGGTTGGAGTTGTGTTGATCAACGCATCGAGCATCCTTTGTGGGCATCGATTGATGATGGTGCACGTTTTTATTACGTGCATAGCTATCGTGTGGTGCCACTTGACCCAACATTAACCGCAGCGACCACCGATTATGGTGTGCGCTACACCTCAGCGATTGCACGCGACAATGTGTTTGCGGTGCAGTTCCATCCTGAGAAAAGTGCAGATGCCGGTCTGCAATTGTTACGTAATTTTGTGCAGTGGAAGCCTTGAGCACCACGGTGAGTTAAACGATGTTATTGATTCCAGCGATTGATTTAAAAGACGGTAAATGTGTACGCCTACGCCAAGGTCGTATGGATGACGATACGGTGTTTTCAGATCAACCCATCGATATGGCAAAGCGCTGGGTTGATGAAGGTGGTCGTCGACTACACCTTGTTGATTTGAACGGTGCCTTTGCTGGAGAGCCAGTGAACGGTGAGGCAATTTCAACGATTTGTGCGGCGTATAAAGACGTGCCGATACAGGTTGGCGGTGGTATCCGTGATGAAGCGACGATTGAGCGCTATCTGGCAATGGGTGTGGACTACTGCATCATCGGTACTCAAGCAGTTAAAGATCCTGCGTTTGTTGCTCGCGCATGCAAAGCTTTTCCGGGACACATCATTGTTGGCCTAGATGCTAAAGACGGTATGGTGGCGATTAGTGGTTGGGCCGAAGTTACCGATCACAATGTGGTCGATCTGGCGAAACGATTTGAAAACGACGGTGTTTCATCCATCGTTTATACCGACATTGGTCGTGATGGCATGATGCAAGGTGTGAATGTCGAAGCAACAACCGCATTGGCGGAAGCGATTAGCATTCCGGTGATCGCCTCTGGCGGCATCACCAATTTAGATGACATTCGTAACTTGTGTGCAGCACCAACCAATAACATAACTGGTGCGATTACGGGCCGTGCGATTTACGAAGGCACCTTAGATCTTGCTGAAGCACAAAAGTTAGCTGACCAGTTGAGTGCCTGATTATGGGTTTAGCGAAACGCATTATTCCTTGTTTAGACGTTGATAACGGTCGCGTTGTTAAAGGTGTTCAGTTTGTTGATATCCGCGATGCGGGTGATCCGGTTGAAGTGGCGCGTCGTTATAACCAAGAGGGTGCTGATGAAATCACCTTCTTAGATATCACTGCGACTTCAGATAATCGAGACACCATCGTGCATGTGGTTGAGCAAGTCGCCTCAGAGGTGTTCATCCCGCTGACTGTGGGTGGTGGTATTCGCAAGCCCGATGATGTGCTGACCATGTTGAATGCCGGTGCAGATAAGGTTTCGATTAACTCAGCTGCGGTATTCAATCCTGAGTTTGTAAAAGAAGTCACTGATCGTTTTGGCTCGCAATGTATTGTGGTTGCGATTGATGCCAAACGTGTTGATGACCATTGGGAAATCTTTACCCACGGGGGGCGTAAGCCGACCGGTATCGACGCCATCGAGTGGGCAGCCAAGATGACCGAGTATGGTGCAGGCGAGATCTTGCTCACCAGTATGGATCGCGATGGCACCAAGATTGGTTTTGACAACGAATTAGTTCGTGCAGTTGCAGAAGCGGTATCGATTCCTGTGATTGCTTCAGGTGGTGTAGGGGAGTTGCAGCACCTGGTTGATGGCGTGAAAAAAGGTGGCGCGGATGCGGTGCTTGCAGCGTCGATTTTCCACTTTGCGGAATACACCGTGGGTGAAGCCAAGCGCTTCATGGCGGATCAAGGTATCGAGGTGAGATTATGAGTGATGTGCTCAACCGCTTAGCTGAGGTGCTAGAAGAACGTAAATCAGCTGAGGCTGACAGTTCGTATGTAGCCTCTTTGTATGCCAAAGGCCTTGATGCGATCTTGAAAAAGATTGGTGAAGAGGCAACCGAGACCGTGATGGCGGCAAAAGATGGCGCTAAAGATAAAATCGTGTACGAAACCGCTGACCTGTGGTTTCACAGCATGGTCTTGCTAGCGCAGCAGGGGCTCTCGCCACAGGATGTCCTAGAAGAACTCGATCGTCGTTTTGGATTATCCGGTCACGACGAGAAAGCCGCCCGAAAAGACTAAATGTCGGTATGATTCGACAACTAACGCTGCGGCACAGCAGCGAACCAAAGAAGTGAGGAAAATAAAATGGGTTTTGGTGGAATCAGTATTTGGCAGCTGCTAA
>Ga0255782_10003777_pt1 | contig 11345 bp, 9 predicted proteins | sample 101ome_26_FD_179980 | JGI IMG/M metagenome (GOLD analysis project Ga0255782, IMG submission 179980) | Coastal salt marsh microbial communities from the Groves Creek Marsh, Skidaway Island, Georgia - 101408AT metaG (version 2) | ecosystem: Environmental > Aquatic > Marine > Intertidal zone > Salt...
GGCGCCGGAAATCATGGGGGTGTTAAACCTCACCCCCGACTCCTTCTCCGATGGCGGCGAGCTGCTCGCCCCCGGGGGCGCGCTGAGGCGCGACGCCCTGCTGCGGCGGGCGGAAGCGTTCGTGGAAGAGGGCGCGGCCTACCTTGACCTTGGGGCCGAATCGACACGCCCCGGGGCCCAGGGCCTGCCCGAAGAGGAAGAGTGGGCCCGTATTCAGGAAGCCCTCGAGCTTCTGGCCCCGCGCTTCGACGTTAAGCTTTCCGTGGATACCAGTACGCCCGAGATTCTGCGCCGCGCGCCGGCCCTGGGCGCTGCGCTGCTGAACGACGTGCGAGCGCTGCAGCGGCCTGGTGCCCTTGAGGCCGCTGCCGAGTCTTCGGCGTCCGTTTGCCTCATGCATATGCAAGGGTCGCCGACGTCCATGCAGGACGCCCCCCACTACGACGACGTGGTGGGGGAGGTGCTGGCCTTCCTTCAGGCGCGCATGGGCGAAGCGGAGGCGGCGGGCATTGCCCGGGACCGAATCCTGCTCGATCCGGGCTTTGGCTTTGGAAAAACCCTGGCACACAATTTAAGCCTGTTCCGAGCGCTTCCGCGCTTTGTGGCCCTGGGGGTTCCCGTGCTCATGGGGGTTTCCCGGAAGCGCATGCTGGGCGCGTTGACGGGGCGGGAGTCTCCGAAGGCGCGGGTGGTGGCGGGAGCCGTGCTGGCGGCGGAAGCGGCGCGCTACGGGGTGGCCATTATTCGAACTCATGACGTTGCGGAAACCCGCGACGCCCTGGCGATGGTGCAGGCCCTCGACGGCCCGGCTTAGGACCCACTTTGATGAAACGACAATATTTCGGCACGGATGGCATTCGCGGGCGCGTCGGGGATCCCCCCATCACGCCAGATTTTATGGTCCGCCTGGGTTATGCGGCGGGACGCACGTTGGCGCCGGAGGGAGGGCTTGTGGTCCTGGGTAAGGACACACGCATCTCTGGCTACATGCTCGAGTCTGCCCTGGAGGCCGGGTTTTCCGCCGCGGGGGTCGGCGTTCGGCTGACGGGCCCCATGCCCACCCCCGCCGTCGCCTACCTCACCCGAAGCCTGCGGGCCCAGGCTGGCGTGGTGATTAGCGCTTCCCACAATCCTTATGACGATAACGGCATCAAGTTCTTCTCTGCCCAGGGTGACAAGCTGAGCGATGAAGAAGAGCTCGCCATCGAGGCTGCGCTGGAGACCCCTTTGCAAACGCGGCCTTCAGCAGAGCTCGGGCGCGCTGCCCGGGTGAACGATGCGGAGGGCCGCTACCTCGAGTTTTGCAAGAACACGACGCCTGAGGGCTTTCACCTTCGGGGTCTAAAGCTGGTGGTGGACTGCGCTCACGGGGCGACCTATCACCTGGCGCCGGCGCTCTTTGAGGAGCTTGGCGCGACCGTCGAAACCCTGGGGGTGAGCCCCGACGGGCTGAATATCAATGACGGCTGCGGTGCGACGGCTCCGGAAGCCCTGCGGGCGCGGGTGCTCGAGACGGGTGCGGACCTGGGGCTCGCGTTCGATGGCGACGGCGACCGGCTGATCATGGTGGATCGCACGGGCACGGTGCGGGATGGGGACAGTCTGCTTTATGTGCTCGCTCAGCATCAGCAGCGCGAGGGCACGCTGGCCGGCGGGGTCGTGGGTACCCTGATGTCGAATCTCGGGCTAGAGCAGGCGCTTCAGGCGTCTGCCATTCCCTTTGCCCGCGCCGGCGTGGGCGATCGCTATGTGCTGGCGGAGTGCCAGGCCCGGGGTTGGCGCCTTGGGGGCGAGGGGTCGGGACATATCCTCTGCCTTGATGCGCATAGCACCGGGGACGGCATGATCGCCGCATTGCAGGTGCTGGTGGCGCTGCGCGCCGCGGAGCAAAGTTTGGACGAGGCGCTAGCTCCCATGACCCTATGCCCCCAGGTGCTGATTAACGTCGCCGCCCAGGGCGCCGTGCTAAAGGCGCCATCCGTGATGGCCGCCGTGGCCGATCTTGAACAGGCCCTTGGTAATCGAGGCCGAATTCTCCTGCGGGCCTCCGGAACCCAGCCCTTGGTAAGGGTGATGGTGGAGGGCCTTGATGGCGATGAGGTTCGGGGCGTTGCGTCGCGCCTGGCGGATACGGTGCGCAGCGCTGCGGCGAGCCAGGGGTGAACGAATTGCCTCCCCCGGGCCCCTTGTCTACCATACGCGCCCCCGGAGATGGGTCCGCGCCTAGGGGGTTGTCGTGCTGATTGCAGCGAACTGGAAAATGCACGGCGATCGCGCTTTCCTAGCCGCGTACTTCGAAGGCGCAGCAGTCCTGTCCTGGCCGACGGAGCAGACGCACTTGGTGTTTCCGCCCGCTACGCTGCTCGAGCGTGCAGCCGAAGCGGCGGCTAAGGTGGGCATGGTTCCCGGCGCGCAGGCCATTCACGGCGCAGCGGACGGTGCCCATACGGGCTGCCTGTCTGCCGAGCAGGTGGCCGAAGCCGGGGCGCGCTGGGCCCTCTTGGGGCATTCCGAGCGCCGCGCCCAGGGGGAAACGGATTGCGACGTGGTTGCCCAGCTTGAGGCGGCGGCTCGGGCGGGCCTCCGCGGCCTAGTCTGTGTCGGGGAAGGCCTAGAGGTTCGCGAAGGCGGCGGGGCTGAAGCGCATGTGATAGCCCAGCTGGCGGCGGTGCTGAGCGCACCAGCGCCTGCGCTTGCGGCCCTCGGCGCCATAGCCTATGAACCGATCTGGGCCATTGGCACGGGCCGGACGGCCACGCCGGCGCTGGCCCAGGCCATGCACCGGGCACTGCGGGAAACCCTCGAGGCTGCTGGGCTAGGGGAGCTTCCCCTGCTCTATGGCGGCAGCGTAAAGCCAGAGAACGCGAAGGCGCTGCTTTCGCAGCCGGATATTGATGGCGTCCTCGTGGGGGGCGCCTCCCTAGACATTACGGCGTTCAACGCCATTGCAAGGGCAGCAAACGAATGAACATGGAAACCTTGGAATTGGTGCTACGGGTCCTATTGGTGCTGGATGCGCTAGCGCTCATTGGATTGGTGCTTCTGCAGCAGGGCCGGGGCGCCAGCATGGGCGCGGCCTTCGGAAGCGGCGCATCGGCAACGATGTTTGGTTCCGCTGGGGCCACGGGCTTTTTGACCCGCCTGACCACCTTCCTGGCGGTGGGCTTCTTTGTGCTGACCTTCGCCCTGGCCTGGTCGGCGAAGGCGCGGAACGAAGCCTCCCTTGAGCTCTCCCTGCCTAAGGTCTCCGCGCCCGCGGAAGTCTCCGAGCTTCCCGAATCAGAGGCGCCGGCTGTGGAAGGAGCGGGGGAGCTTCCGGAAGCGCCGTAATTTTTGGAAATTGGGCGCTGAAGGTATTGAAATCGCCAGACGAACGCCTAAGATACGCATCCCCTTGCCGAAGTGGCGGAATTGGTAGACGCGCTAGCTTGAGGGGCTAGTGGGCATTAGCCCGTGGAGGTTCAAGTCCTCTCTTCGGCACCATTCACAAAAACCCCGTTGCCGCCTAAGCGACGGTGGTTGTCCAAAAGTTCGCGGTTCTCTATAATCCGCGTCCCTTAGGTGCGGGGTGGAGCAGTCTGGTAGCTCGTCGGGCTCATAACCCGAAGGTCGCAGGTTCAAATCCTGCCCCCGCTACCAACGTATCAGAGGCTTGCAGGTGGAGCCTCGGTGCCGGCGGCAACGCTAGGCATCACGGAAATGGGCCTTGTGCCCATTTTTTGTTTCTGGAGCAAGCGGAGCGGGCGTGCCGGAGCAAAGCACCAGTAAGCGCTTAGGGGTAGATGCCTTAAAAACCCTGTTTTCCCCGGCTATCGTTGCGCTGGGCTGCCGTCTTTGGGGCATCGAACTAATGAACCCTGGGCGCCAGCCCCTGCTTCGCGTGTTCATCGATCGGGCCGATGGCGTCAGCATCGATGATTGCGAAGCCGTGAGCCGTCGTCTGGGGGCGCTTTTGGATGTGGAAGATTTAGTCCCGGGAAAGTTCACCCTTGAGGTGTCGAGCCCGGGCATGGATCGGCGGCTTTTTGAGCTGGCGCAGTTTGAGGAAAGCATCGGAGAACAGGTCTCCGTGCGCTTGGAGCAGCCCTTTGAGGGGCGGCGGAAATTGGTCGGTGTGCTGCAGGCCGTGGAAGGGGATGAAATCGTATTGCGCGTCGAGGACGACGAATACGTGCTTCCCTACGAGTGGGTTGCGAAGGCACACATCGTTCCTACCTTTGCGTAGCGCGTGCGCTGCCGGCGAGGATAAGAAATGAGTAAAGAGATCCTTCTGGTTGTGGAGTCCGTCTCGAACGAGAAGGGCGTGGAAAAAGAGGTCATCTTCGAGGCCCTGGAGCTTGCTCTCGCGTCGGCGACGAAGAAGCGCTATTCCGAAGAGGCCGACGTCCGCGTGGCCATTGATCGTGCCACCGGGGAGCACCGCGCTTTCCGGCGCTGGACCATCGTCGAATCGGAAGCGGAAATGGAGACGCCGGCAGCCGAGCTGAGCTTTGCGGCGGCGAAGGAAATTGATCCCAGCCTCGAGCTCGGTTCGGTCTATGAAGAGGAGATCGAGCCTGAGGCCTTTGGGCGCATCGCCGCGCAAACGGCAAAGCAGGTCATCGTTCAGCGCGTCCGCGAAGCCGAGCGGGCAAAGGTGGTGGAGCTCTACACCCCGCGCCTCGGCGAACTCGTGAGCGGTACGGTGAAGAAGGTGACCCGGGAAGTGGTCATTGTCGATCTGGGCAATAACGCCGAGGCCGTCCTCCCCCGTGATCAGATGATTCCTCGGGAAACCTTCCGCATCAGCGATCGCGTGCGCGCCTTGCTTCAGCGCATCGAGCCCGAGGCCCGGGGCCCCCAGCTCATTCTGTCTCGCACGGATTCGCAAATGCTCGTGAAGCTCTTCGAGCTCGAGGTTCCGGAAATCGCAGAGCAGGTCATCGAGATTAAGGGCGCGGCTCGCGACCCGGGCTCCCGCGCAAAGATCGCGGTGAAGACCAACGATGGCCGCATCGATCCCGTGGGGGCCTGTGTGGGCATGCGTGGTTCTCGGGTGCAGGCCGTTTCCGGAGAGCTGGCGAACGAGCGCATCGACATCGTGCTGTGGGACGACAACATCGCCCAGCTCGCCATTAACGCCATGTCCCCGGCGGACGTAGCGTCCATCGTGGTGGACGAAGATACCCACGCCATGGATATCGCCGTCGCGGAAGATAACCTCGCCCAGGCCATCGGCCGGGGGGGGCAGAATGTTCGCCTGGCCTCGGAGCTTACGGGGTGGACGCTGAACATCATGACCGAGGAAGAAGCGGGCCAGAAGCAGGAGGCGGAGATGGTCGATCTCCTCGAACGCTTCATGGGGGCCTTGGACGTCGACGAAGATGTGGCGGGCGTCCTGATCGAGGAAGGCTTTGCGTCCCTCGAAGAGGTGGCCTACGTTCCCCTCGAGGAAATGCTGGCTATTGAAGGCTTTGACGAAGAAATCGTCCTTGAGCTGCGCAACCGCGCCAAGGACGCACTCCTCACCCAAGCCCTGGCTTCCGAGGAAGCGCTCGAGGGGGCTGCGCCCGCAGACGACCTCAAGGCGCTCCTTGAAGAGCAAGGGCAGGAGGGACGCTTGGCCTTCGTGCTGGCGAAGAACGGCATCATTACCCAGGAAGATCTCGCCGAGCAGGCCACCGACGATCTGGTGGAGCTGGAAGAGCTTGGCCTAGACGAAGCGCAGGCTTCGGCTCTGATCATGGCTGCGCGAGCGCCCTGGTTTGCAGAGGAAGCGGGCGAGGCCTAAGCCCTCGCGCTCCGCAGGAACAGAATTTCCGGAGAAGTCAGATGGCAGAAGTGACCGTCAAGCAACTCGCCGAATCCGTGGGCGCCCCGCCGGAGCGCCTGCTGAAGCAAATGGAAGAGGCGGGCCTGCCCCAGCGCGGCCTCGAGGACGCGGTGACCGAGGAGCAGAAGCAAACCCTTCTGACCTATCTCAAGACAGCCCATGGGCAAGCGGACGAGGGGCCGAGGAAGATTACGCTAAAGCGTAAAACCGTTAGCACCTTGCGCACGGACCGGGGGCGGGGCAAGGCCGTCGCCGTGGAGGTGCGGAAGAAGCGGACCTACGTGAAGCGCGATGTCACGGCAACCGCTGCGCCGGAAAGCGCGGAGTCTGAACTGGCTCGGTTGAAGGCAGAGGAAGCGGAGCGCGAGGCGCAGCGTCAGGCAGCGGAGCTGGAGCGCCGGGCCGAGGAAGAGCGGCGTAAGGCGGAAGCGGCGGCCAAGGCTGAGGCCGAGGCGCAGGCGAAGGCCGAGGCGGAAGCCCAGGCAAAAGCCGCGGCAAAGGCTCCGGCGGGGTCGAGCCCAGCGCCGGTATCGGAAGAAGAGGCCCGCCGGGCGGCTGCGGCAGCCATTGTGGACGCCGAAGCGGCCACGGTGAAGAGCGAGAAGCGCGGCGGTAAGCCCGTGAAGCGCCGGGACGATGACGACCGGTCCCGGAAGGGCCGGCGCATGGACGACGATGGTCCGGTGCGCGATGGTGGACGAAACAAGCGCGCAGGTACCCTTTCCCGGGATCGCCTAGCGGAGCGCAAGCGCCGGGCAGCGCCGAAGGGCATGCCGAAAACCCAGGGCTTTGAGCGGCCTACGGAAATGGTGGCCCGTGACATTGAGGTGCCGGAGGCGATCTCCGTTGGCGATCTCGCACAGCGGTTGTCCGTTAAGGCTGGGGACGCGATTAAGAAGCTCATGGGCATGGGGGTGATGGCCACCATCAACCAGGTGCTCGATCAGGATACGGCCATCCTCCTGGTGGAGGAGTTTGGTCACCGGGCCAAGACCGTGGCCTCCGATGCCATCGAGCAGGAGTACTTCGAGTCCCTGAAGATCGAAGGCGAGGGCAAGCCTCGCGCACCGGTAGTGACCGTGATGGGCCACGTCGACCACGGTAAAACGTCGCTCCTCGACTACATTCGCAAAACCCGCGTCGCCAGTGGCGAAGCGGGCGGCATTACCCAGCATATTGGGGCGTACTACGTGGATACGGGGCACGGCGCCGTGTCCTTCCTCGACACCCCCGGTCACGCTGCCTTTACGGCGATGCGGGCGCGCGGGGCCAAGCTTACGGATATCGTGATTCTCGTTGTGGCCGCGGACGACGGCGTGATGCCGCAGACGGAAGAGGCCGTGGCTCACGCTCGGGCGGCAAATGTCCCCCTCGTGGTTGCGGTCAACAAGATGGACAAGGAAGGCGCTGATCCCCAGCGGGTGAAGACCGAGCTCGCGGGCCGGGAAGTGGTGCCGGACGAGTGGGGCGGCGATACGCAGTTCGTGCATGTCTCCGCCATGACCGGGGAAGGGATCGATGCCCTTCTTGAGGCGCTGCTGCTTCAAGCAGAACTGCTCGAGCTTACCGCGGTGGAAGATGCGCCGGGGCAGGGCTCGGTAGTGGAATCTCGCCTTGATCGGGGCCGTGGGCCCGTGGCGACGGTCCTGGTGCGCAATGGCACCCTCAGAAAGGGCGACTTTATCGTAGCCGGAGAACACTATGGCCGCGTGCGCGCCATGGTGAACGACGCTGGCGAAAATGTTGATCAGGCGCTGCCTTCCTATCCCGTGGAGATCCTTGGCCTCTCCGGAACCCCCGATGCCGGAGATGAGTTCTCCGTAGTAGAGAACGAGCGGGGAGCGAAGGAGCTGGTGGAGTTCCGCCGGAGCCGGTCCCAGGAAGCGCGGATCAAGCAGCAGCAGGCCGCTCGCCTAGATAGCCTCTTCGACAACATGGGCGAAGGCGAAAAACCGACCATCAATCTGGTGCTGAAGACCGACGTCCGGGGCTCCCTAGAGGCGCTCATTGCTGCCGTGGGCGAGCTCTCTAACGACGAGGTGAAGGTGAAGGTTGTGTCTTCCGGGGTTGGGGGGATCAACGAGTCCGATGCGAACCTCGCCGTGGCTTCCGGCGCCGTGGTGCTGGGCTTCAATGTTCGTGCCGACGCCTCCGCGAAGAAAATCATCGAACGGGAAGGCCTCGATCTGCGCTACTACAGCGTGATCTACGAACTCCTGGATGATCTAAAGGACGCCCTGTCGGGCATGCTGGCGCCGGAGCTGCGGGAAGAAATTGTCGGCATCGCCGAGGTTCGCGACGTGTTCCGGTCGCCGAAGTTTGGCGCCGTGGCAGGCTGCATGGTCACGGAAGGTACGATTTACCGCAGCAAGAAGATTCGCGTGCTGCGTGACAATGTCGTCATCTACGAAGGAGAGCTCGAGTCGCTCCGGCGTTTCAAGGATGACGTCCAGGAAGTCCGTAACGGTTTTGAGTGCGGTATCGGGGTTCGCAATTACAACGACGTTCGCGAAGGGGACAAGATCGAAGTCTTCGACGTGAAGGAAATTGCGCGCTCCCTTTAAGCGCCGCGAGGATCTATGCCGAAGGAATACGGGCGCGATCAGCGCGTCGCCGACTTTATCCAGCGCGAGCTGGCGTCGGTTTTGCAGAGCGAAATGCGGGACCCGCGGGTGGCCATGGTTTCGATCAATGAGGTCCGGGTCTCGCGAGATCTGGGCTACGCGGACCTCTACGTCTCTTCCCTGCAGGCCCAGGATGAGGCCGCGCAGAAAGACGTCGTGAAGGCGCTCGCCGGCGCCGCAGGCTATCTGCGGACGGCTCTGGCGAAGCGAAGCACGTTGCGAACGACGCCCCGTCTGCGCTTCCACTGGGATAGCCTCCCGGGGCGCGCGGGCGAGCTGAGCGCGCTTATCGATACGGCGCTGGCGGAGGATCGGGCCCGAGAGCAGGACCGAGAGGGTGACGCATGAGCGGCGTTGACGGCGCGGTCTCCGGCCGTAAGGGTCCGCCGCGGCCTCGCGGAGGGCGGCGCAAGCCGCGTCAACCTCGGGGCCGGGATGTCACGGGCATTCTTTTGCTCGATAAGCCCGCCGGCATGACGTCGAACGGTGCGCTGCAAGCGACCAAGCGAATTTTTGGGGCAGCGAAGGCCGGCCATACGGGCGCCCTCGATCCCCTTGCGACGGGGGTTTTGCCCCTGTGCTTCGGGGAAGCGACGAAGTTTTCCCAGTACCTGCTGGATTCCAACAAGCGGTACTGGACGGAGCTTCGGCTCGGCGTGCGCACGGAAAGTGGCGATGCCGACGGTGAGGTGATTGACACGCGTCCCGTGCCGTCGCTGACGGAGGCCCTTCTCGAAGAGGCCCTAGAGGCCTTTCGAGGCGACATTTTGCAGGTGCCGTCCATGTATTCGGCCCTCAAGCATCAGGGCCAGCCGCTTTATAAGCTGGCTCGGCAGGGCATCACGGTGGAGCGGGAAGCGCGCCCCGTGACGATTTTTGAGAACCGGCTGATCGGCTTCGAGGGCGATCGGGTGACCTTGGATATCGCTTGCTCCAAGGGAACTTACGTACGCTCCATCGCCGAAGATCTTGGCGAAGCCCTTGGCTGCGGCGCTCACGTGACGGCCTTGCGCCGTACCGCGGTGGGCCCCTTTAGCATCGAGGATGCGATTACCCCAGGGCAGCTAGAAACGGCTCGGGAAGCGGGCGGCTTTGAGGCCGTTGATGCTTTTCTCCTGCCCCTTTCGGCGGGGGTGGGGCACTTCCCGGAAGTGCTGCTGCCCGAGGCCACGGCCTACTACCTGGGCAAGGGCCAAGCGGTACAGGTACCGGGTGCCCCTCGCGAGGGTTGGGTGAGGTTGATGCTCAAGGAAAATCCCGAGCCGACCTTCCTGGGCGTGGGGGAAGTTATTGATGACGGACGCATTGCGCCGAGGCGCCTTGTCGTCGGAAAATAGCAGCGCGCCAACGCGCTTGAACGAGAGTTTAAAACCGTACCCCTTGGGGTACATAAGAGCGTCACTGTAATCATGCGCGGTGACCCAGGGGACCGCATGGGGCGTTTCCCTGACTAGCATGTTCGGAGTCCAACACCATGGCACTAAGTGCGCAGACGAAAGCTGAAATTCTTAAGGAGTATCAGCTCGCGGAGGGGGATACGGGTTCGCCGGAAGTGCAGGTTGCCCTGCTGACGGCCAACATCAATGGTCTTCAGGGTCACTTCAAGACCCACGCCAAGGACCACCACTCGCGTCGCGGCCTGATTCGTATGGTGAATCAGCGTCGTCGTCTCCTCGATTATCTCAAGGAGAAGGACACCGCTCGCTACGCAAAACTCATCGAACGTCTCGGTCTCCGCCGCTAAGGGCGGGGGCAGGCAACGGGGCCCTCGGGCGCCCGCTGTGATGAGCTTGCAAGCACGCTGGCCGCGATGCGCGGCCACCTGTTGAAACGGGCTGCCCCGCAAGGTTGCGGAGCGGGCCCGTTTCCTATTGGAGGATAGACTGTTGTCAGCTGTTGCGAAGAGTTTTCAGTGGGGTGATCACAGGATCACGTTAGAGACCGGAAAAATTGCACGCCAGGCCACCGGGGCCGTAATGGCGCATATGGATAACACCACCGTGCTGTGCACCGTGGTTGGGATGAAGGACGCCAAGCCTGGCCAGCCCTTCTTCCCCCTGACCGTGAATTACCAGGAAAAAACCTACGCTGCGGGGAAAATCCCCGGTGGGTTCTTCCGTCGCGAGGGTCGTCCCTCGGAAAAGGAAACGCTCACGAGCCGGCTCATCGACCGGCCCATCCGTCCGCTCTTTCCCAAGGGCTTCATGAACGAAGTGCAGGTCATCTGCACCGTGATGTCCGCGGACAAGGACCAGGACCCGGACGTGATCGCCATGATCGGCGCCGCTGCCGCCCTGGCCATCTCCGGTATCCCCTTCAGCGGACCGCTGGCTGCGGCTCGGGTGGGCTTCGCCGATGGCCAGTATCTGCTGAACCCGGGCTTCGAGGCCCTGAAGTCTTCAGCGCTCAACATGACCGTGGCCGGTACGCGCCAAGCCGTGCTGATGGTGGAGTCGGAAGCGGAAGAGCTTACGGAAGATCAAATGCTCGGCGCCGTGCTCTTTGCTCACCAGCAAATGCAGCCCGTGCTCGACGCAATTGATGCGCTCGTCGCCGAAGCTGGCAAACCGCGCTGGGAGTGGACGCCCCCGGAGATCGATCAGGCCCTCGCCGATCGCATCGCCGACGTGTTCGCCGAGCCCATGGGTGCGGCCTATCGCATCACCGATAAGCTCGAGCGTCAGGATGCCGTGGCCGCGCTCAAGGCCCAGTGCCTGGAGCAGTTTGCCGGGGAAGCCCTGGGCGACGACGCCGCGGACAGCAAGACCGTGGAAGGTCTCTTTGGCCGCCTCGAGAAGTCCGTGGTGCGCAACGCCATCATCGACGGCGCGCCTCGCATCGACGGCCGCGATCTCAAAACCGTCCGGCCCCTGGCCATGGAAGTGGGCAATCTCGCTAAGGCCCATGGG
>Ga0255782_10003778_pt1 | contig 11344 bp, 12 predicted proteins | sample 101ome_26_FD_179980 | JGI IMG/M metagenome (GOLD analysis project Ga0255782, IMG submission 179980) | Coastal salt marsh microbial communities from the Groves Creek Marsh, Skidaway Island, Georgia - 101408AT metaG (version 2) | ecosystem: Environmental > Aquatic > Marine > Intertidal zone >...
GGTTATTACTAAAACCAATATAGTTATTGGTGGAGTGGTTACTCCAATGCTTAATTTGATTAGTTCTATAGTAATAATTATGGCAATTATTGCGACTCTGTTTGTTATAGACCCTGTCATTGCACTTGCAGTTCTATTGGGGTTTGGATTGCTCTACCTTGGTGTTATTTTTTACACTAGAAATCGAATTATAGAGAATGGAAAAATTATCGCTAGCCAATCAAAACAGATGGTCAAATCTCTTCAGGAGGGGTTAGGAGGGATTCGCGATGTGCTTATTGATGGCAGTCAGCAGTTCTACTGTGATCTTTATCGCAAAGCAGATCTGCCATTACGTAGAGCATCTGGTGACAATGAATTTATCAGCGCAGCTCCTCGTTACGCAATGGAGGCATTAGGGATGATGGTAATCGCAGTAATTGCTTACTCTATGACATTGCGAGAAGAGGGGCTTTCCACTGCTATTCCAATACTAGGTGCATTGGCATTGGGGGCGCAGAGACTTCTGCCTGTATTGCAGCAAGCTTACAGCTCGTACAGCAAACTAAAAGGTTCAAGACCCTCCCTTAAGACTATACTGTTTTTGCTTGATCAATCAGTACCAAGGTACGCGCTTACACCTAAAAATTCACACTCGATGGGTGAAATTACATTTGAGAGGGAGATTAGATTAAAAAACATAAATTTTCATTATGTTGCAGATAGATCTGGTTCTAACACTTCTCAAGTGTTAAAAAATGTAAATTTAACACTAACCAAAGGTTCGCGTATCGGTTTTATGGGCACAACGGGCAGTGGAAAGAGTACATTGTTGGATATTATTATGGGTTTGTTGCATCCGGTTAGTGGGGAAGTGATTATAGATGGGCAACCGGTTACATCTGAAAATAGAAGGTCGTGGCAAATGCACATTGCACATGTCTCGCAAAATATTTATCTTTCTGATGGTTCAATAGAAGAGAATATTGCTTTTGGAATTTCAAGGGAAAAAATAGATCACCAACAAGTTAGATTGGCTGCAAAACAAGCAAAAATAGCAGAACTTATTGATGGATGGCAGGAAGGATATCAAACTCTTGTGGGTGAGAGGGGGATGAAACTTTCCGGTGGTCAAAAACAAAGAATTGGAATTGCTAGAGCGCTTTATAAGCGGGCGGATGTGTTGGTTCTTGATGAGGCTACCAGTGCGTTAGACAATGAAACAGAGCGAGCTATTATGGAGTCAATTGAAAATCTAGGGAGGGGAGTAACAGTTTTTATGATTGCACATAGGTTAACTACACTCGAACAGTGTGACCAAATTGTAAAATTAGGAAAAGGAAATCAGGTTTATACTGGAACTTTTCAGGAAATGATAAGCGATGGATCAAAGTAAATTACAGAATAGTGTGGTGGTCCATATTGGACTTGGAAAGACTGCCACTACATCGTTGCAGAAATTTATTTATCCAATGTTGGAAAAGAATAGTAGTAAGATTGTTTACAATTGTGATAAATTTGTATTAAAGATTGAAAGTCTTCATGAGCTTTCGTACGACAGGACTACAGAGGTTGGTGTGTTTGATGAGCTATGGAGGGAATGGGGTGCAGACAATAAAAAGTATTTTTTCAGTAGGGAAGGTTTGGTTGGGCATGATCCACATGACTGGGAAAGAAATTGCGCAATGGTTGAGAGGATATTTGGAAAAGATGCAACAATTATTATTACAGTAAGAGACCCTGAATCATATCTAAGGTCTATATATCAGCAAATGTTGCAAGAGGGGGTTGTTAAAAAGCCAGAGGAGTTTTTTTTAAAAGATGAAATATATTTAAAATTATGCAGGAAATTTAACACAGGGAAAGATATTTTTAGGGTTGATAAATTCATCCTCCAGGATTTGATAGAAATGTACCAAAGAACATTTAAGAGGGTTTATGTTGTTCCTATGGAAGAAATTAATAATCTCAAATTTTTAGCTAAAATATTTTCTTTAAGTGAGGCAAAAGTTGAAGAATTGCGCTCTACACTTAAAAGCGCACCCAAAATTAACAAATCATATTCCGATTTTGCAATGAAATTAACTTTTAAAAGAGAATCTTTTTTAAAAAAAATTGGACTTAAAAGCTTTAATAATCATGACAATAATTTAAATAATTTTATTGCTCGAGCGTATTTTAAAGATTTAGGCGCAAAGAGCTCTCTATCGATGAATTTTCCTACCATTGAAAAAGAAAAAAAAATGCAAAAATATTTTAAATGGAATGTTTTGATGAATAAGGTTGTAAACAAAATATTTCCATATAAAAAATATTGCATGCCAGAAGGTGTTCTTCCAAATCAGAAGTCAAATGTAGATTATTATAAGATAATAAGGGAAAAGTCATATAAGAATGGCTATTGGATTAATGATAAGAATAAGGTGAAAAAATTGTAGCTAGTGATAAATATCTTTTTAATAAAAATAAGTATGTTTTTTTAACCTTTTTTTTGTTATGAGTCTGTAGTGACTTGACAAACTTGGACACATTTATAGCCTTATAATACTAACTATAAGGAGGTCAATAAATGACAAAAGTAAAAACCAGGAAGCTTAGGATTGGCTTTACGGTCGAACAAAAACTAGATTATGCTAAGTTTATAGTTAATGAAGGCTACACGTACTGTAGAATGAGCTTGCAGCGTCAACTAAACAGTGAAGGTCATCTACTACGCTAATGAACAAGGCTAATATTAAAGCCATACGGCCTAAAAATCGTTATTATTACCCTAATACTGGCAAGCTACATAAAAGAGCCGACAATCTGCTTGATCGTGACTTTAACCAAACAAATAGCAATACTCATTGGGTAGGCGATATTACTTATATCAAGACTTACCAAGGCTGGAGCTATTTGGCCAGTTTTTTTGATTTGGTTTCAAGACAAGTTGTTGGTTGGGCTTTGTCTAAACTACCCAATGCTAAATTAGCACAAGACGCAATGGATAATGCTATTTACAGGTATATCCCAAACACTGATAATTTAATGTTCCATTCAGATCAAGGGGCTCAGTATTCATCTAAAGCTTTTATTGATTATTGCAACAATAACAACATCACTTAAAGTATGAGTAGAAAAGGCAATTGTTGGGATAACGCAGTAATGGAGCGCTTCTTTAAAAGTCTCAAGACTGAACGATTAAATTATCAAAGTTTTGCAAATCACTACGAAGCAGTACAAAATGTAGAAAGTTATATTTACTTTTATAACTACAAAAGGATTCATTCAGCGATTGGATATATGACACCCGCTCAGAAGATGGATGAATTGGAAAAAGTGTATTAAAAATATGTCCGAGATTAACGGACCACCACAGAAGGAGTTTGGATGGATTGTCATTTAGGTCAAATAGAAGAATTATTTAGGAAATCAATAGAGGTTAAAAGAGAGTGCATATCTCAAGGGTTTAAGTCTTTAGCTAACATGGGTGACCTGATAGTGAAATCTGTAACAAGTCACCATAAAATAATGTTATGTGGTAATGGCGGTTCTGCGGCCGATGCCCAGCATTTGGCAGCAGAAATGCTAATACGTTTGCGTCCTTATAATAACCGTGAGAGCATTCCAGCAATAGTATTAGCTCAGGATACATCCACAATTACAGCCTGCGGGAATGATTTTGGGTATGAGGTATTATATGAACGAATGTTGACATCCTTGGGTCGTTCGGGCGACTGTTTTATTGGAATTACCACTTCAGGAAACTCGGAAAATGTAATATTGGCGATGAAAGCCGCGAAAGAACTAAACATTAAAGTTTTTGGCTTTCTAGGTTGTGGAGGTGGTAAGGCGTTAAAGTACTGTGACGAGGTATTTGTTGTTCCTAGTTATGATACTGGGAGAATTCAAGAGGCGCATATTACAGCTGGACATGCGTTAATGGAATATGTCGAAGATCGGCTTATTGAATCTGAATATCTTAATTTGCAAGAGCAAATATAATAAGTATGCTTAAATTCGACATTCGAGATATTGATCTATTTGTTTTTGACTTTGATGGTGTTCTAACAGATAACTTAGTACAAGTTAATCAAGATGGGAAAGAAAGTGTAAGCTGCAATAGGAGTGATGGACTTGCTTTCGATTTATTGCGAAAAATAAAAAAACCAGTTTATATCTTATCTAGTGAAAAAAACCCTATTGTAACCTCCAGAGCTAATAAGTTGCAAATACCTGCCATACAAGGTGTCAATAATAAAGTTACAGTAATTTACGATTTGGCAAAAATAGTGGACTGTGCTTTGGAGAAAATTTGCTACATTGGGAATGATTTGAATGACTACTCCGCTATGCAATTATGCGGTCTTAGGGCTTGTCCTGTAGATAGTCATAGTAGAATTAGAAAAATATCCAATATAAAACTTAAAACCAAGGGTGGTCATGGCGTAGTTAGAGAGCTTCTAGAGGACTCTCTAGGTCTAGATTTTGTTGATATTTTGTATAATGACCATGGTTCGGGAGTATAACTGATCAATAACCTGTTTTTTTGAAATATATTATGATTAATAGTGTAGATTTTATTCATGTTGGGTATCATATTGACCCATTTATCATGCATCGATTTTTTATAAATCATAAAACATTAGATAAAAAAACTCAGGTTTTGCTTAAGAGTCAGTTTATTGATACTAATAAAAGCATTGAACGTATGTTTAATTTGAATTTAAAAAAGCTGGGATATCCAGTTTCATAAAGTTAATTGAAGAGGGTGTTATGTCTATTTTTATAATTGCAGAAATTGGAATTAATCACAATGGAGATATGTCGATTTGCAAAGAGTTGATTGATGTTGCAGTAGATTCTGGCTGTGATGCTGTTAAGTTCCAAAAAAGAGATATTAATGAAGTGTACACACAGGAATTTTTAGATTCTCATAGGGAGAGTCCTTGGGGTACAACTCAAAGAGAACAGAAGATGGGCTTGGAATTTGATGCCGAACAGTATCAAGAAATTGAAAACTATTGTAAGAAGAAAGATATTGAGTGGTTTGCATCTGCTTGGGATATTAACTCGCAAAAATTTTTACGCAAATTTAATTCTAAATATAACAAGGTTGCCTCAGCAATGATAGTGCATACAGAATTATTAAAAGAAATTGCCAGTGAAGGAAAGCATACTTTTATTTCAACAGGCATGACAACATATGATGATATTGATAAAGCGGTGGATATATTTAAGAAAGCCAACTGCCCATTTGAATTGATGCATACAGTTTCAACTTACCCAATGAAAGATGAAGATGCTAATCTTAATATGATTAATACATTAAGAGATAGATACCAATGTGATGTAGGGTATAGCGGTCATGAAGTCGGTCTTGCAGTTTCATATGCTGCTGCAGCGCTTAACATTACTTCATTAGAGCGTCATATAACGCTAGACAGGGCAATGTACGGCTCTGATCAGTCTGCGTCTGTTGAGCAAGGGGCATTTAAGAATCTTGTAGGTGCAGTGCGTAAAATTGAAAAAGCAATGGGAGATGGTATAAAGCGAATTTATGAAGCTGAAGAGCCAATTGCAGAAAATTTACGCCAGCATTTATATTGGAAACAAGACTGATCATTATGGAAAATGATAAGATAGTTGGGTTTGTTACAGTTCGTACAAGTTCAACTAGACTTCCTAAAAAATGTTTATTACCCTTTGGTGAATCGACGGTTCTAAATCATATTATTCGCAGAGCAATTTCGTATGATATCGAACCTATTGTGTGTACAAGTACTTCTAAAGAGGACGATATTATTGAGGATATTGCGAACCAGGAAGAAGTTAAGTGCTATCGAGGATCTTTAGATAACAAATTACAAAGATGGCTTGATTGTGCTATTCATTTTAATATAGATATATTTCACACCATTGATGCAGATGATCCTTTCTTTGATGGTAATGAAATGAAAAGCAGCATGAGAATGTTAAAAGAAGAAAAACTTGACATGGTTGAACCTACTAAATCTTCATCTGCTGGTGGTGCAAGTGTTGGCTATTCTTTGACAACTGATATTGTCAAAAGAGCATGTAAGGACTTGGATAAAGATACTGACACAGAAATGATGTGGTATTACATAGAAAAATTATCAGATTTAAAAACTAAGATATTGCCTGAAACAAGGAAAAATATTACAAAGATGCGCCTAACCTTAGATTATGAGGAAGATTACTGGTTACTAGACTCTGTGCGCAGAATTCTTGGAAATTTAGTCAGTAGAGAAAAAGTAGATCAGCTTTTTTTATCCAACCCAGATATGCATCAAATAAACTGGTTTAAAAATGAAGAATGGAAAGCTGGGCAGCTTTCAAAAAAAGTATAAGGACAAAATCATGATTATTAATACACAAAATCCGTTTGGAAAGTATAACGGAAAAGAAAGTGAATACGTTTTGCGTGCGTTGGATTCTGAGAATCAAGAAAATGGAGGGTTTCCATGGGTTAACGAGTTTGAGGATAGATTCTGTGATCTCTCAGGTGCAAAATATTCTATTGCTGTCAATTCAGCAACGTCAGGACTGCATGCGGCTTTAGTGGCTGCAGGTGTATCTCCTGGGGATGAGGTTATACAGCCGTCATTAACAGTAATTATGAACGCATTAGTTACTGTTGAATGTGGAGCAACCCCGGTGTTTGCAGATATAAATCCCGACACCTGGAATATTGATGTTAATACTATTAAAGAAAAAATAACAGATAAAACAAAGGTTATCATGGCTGTTTCTTTATTTGGTGTCCCTTTAGATATCGAGCCTATTATGGATTTAGCAAAAGAAAAGGGCATTGTTGTTATTGACGATTCTGCCGAAACTCTTTGTGGGGTTTATAAAGGTGAATTTGCTGGTAGTCATGCAGATATAGCTGTGTACAGTTTTGAAAACAAAAAACACATGAGTTCAGGATCTGAAGGAGGTATGGTTATCACTTCGAATGAAAATTTAGCAGAAAAAATTAGAAAATTTGCAGGCATTGGGTATAAGAATCTGACAGCCACAGCAGGTAGGACCAGTCTAGCTTCAGCTAAATTTCAGAATCCAAAGTATGAAAGGCATGATGTACTTGGTCTGAATTATAGAATGAATGCCATTACTGCAGCTGTCGGATTGGCGCAACTTGAAAGAGTTGATCATTTAGTTCAAAGGAGAATTGCCATAGGGGAGATGTTTAATAAAGCAATTAAAGGTTGTTCCTGGTTAATTCCACAATCTAAAATTAGGGAATCCAACCATACGTATTACACATATGCTGTAAGGTATGAAGGCGAACAGAGTAATGGGATAACTTGGGAGGAGTTCTATAACCGCTACACAGCAAGCGGAGCTAATGGATTTTATGCAGCATGGGTCAACCCTTATTTAGAGCCAGTTTTGAAAGGGAGAGTCTACAATTCAATTGAGCTTAAAGAGGGTATTAGTCCTGTTGCTGAAGAATATCAAAAGAAAATTATGTTGTTTAAGACTAACTATAGAGATTTTTCCGAAGCTCGAAAAGATGTTGACTTGTTGTCTGCTTTAATAGATGAAATTGGAAGATGATGGGTGGCCATTTGTTAGGCATAATGCAAGGTCGTTTAACCAACGCCCCTAAAGGAGAGGGTTTAGACTGGTTTCCTTTTAACTCTTGGAGAGATGAATTTTCTTTGGCAAAGGATTTGGGTTTTTTAAATGTAGAGTTTGTTATTGACAGGGAAAAGTCTAAAAAAAATCCAATATGGAGTCAGTCAGGAAGAGAGTCGATAATTGATGCATTCAATGCTAATAACATTACCCCTTTAGCATGTTGCTTTAATTTTGTAATTGACTATCCGATAGTAGAGAAAAAGAATATTGATGACTGTCTGAAAGCTATAAAAAACTCTTCCTTTGTAGGGTTTCGTTATGCGGTAATACCTTTGTTTCAGGCTAGTGACGTGGAAAGTTGCAATATTGTCAACCTTGTAAATAGTTTAAATATTCTAATGTCTGCTGCAAAGTGCTGTGATATTCAATTATTGTTAGAAACTAATCTTTCTGGCCGAAAAACTCTCAACCTTGTTTCTCAATTGGGAGGCGAGATCGGCATTGTTTATGATATAGGTAACGCGACTCAATGCGGTCATGATATAGAAGATGATTTACATGTTTTATCAACCCTTATCAAACATGTACATATTAAAGACAAAGATAGTAATGGAGAAAATGTAGAGCTAGGGTTTGGCAATGTATTGTTTGAAAAATTTTTTAAGAAATTAAAAGAAATTAACTATAAAGGTAGTTATACATTAGAAACAAGCAGAGGTTTTGATGCTATTGAAAGAGCTCGGAGCAATATGCGGTTTGTAGATAGATTTTTATACTAAAGGGGCAGTGATTTGATAAGAGAGTATGATCTGACAGGAAGAACAGCATTAATAACAGGGGCCTCGGGATTATTAGGAGTTGAACATTCAAGTGCGTTATTAGAATCAGGGGCAAATGTTATTTTGACTGATATTAATGAAAAAATATTGAAAGAGACTTATAAGTCATTGTTAAACACTGATAATGAGGGGCGTATTTTTTACAAAATTATGGACGTTACAAACGAGGAAAATATTCAAAATGTTGTCAGAGAGTTGGAGTCTGACGGTTTGAATATTGATATTTTGATAAACAATGCGGCCATTGATCCTAAGGTTCAAGAGAATAGTGTAGTCGAAACCTCAAGACTAGAGAATTTTTCGATTGATGATTGGGAATTCCAGCTTAAAGTTGGGTTAACTGGGGCTATGCTTTGTTCTAAGGTTTTTGGTTCTTATATGGCAAATAAAAGCGGAGGGGTTATATTAAATATCGCATCGGATCTATCAGTTCTTGCACCCGATCAAAGGCTTTACAAAAAACATGGTTTGAGTTCTGACCAACAGCCAGTAAAACCAGTTACTTATTCTGTTATCAAACATGGATTGATTGGACTTACCAAATATTTGTCAACTTATTGGCCTGACAAAGGTGTTAGGTGTAACGCACTATCTCCAGGCGGGGTTTTTAATGGGCAAAGTGATGAGTTTGTGGAAAATCTTGCAAAACTTATTCCTATGAATAGAATGGCATCTAAGAATGAATACCGTGGTGCAGTGCAATTTTTATGCTCCGATGCATCAAGTTACATGAATGGGCAAAATATTGTAATGGATGGCGGACGTTCAGCGCTTTAATTGAGATTTATATGTTGAGCCAAAATAATTTGACAGATAAGTTTTCTAATATCTTGCCAAAAAAAGAGCTTGAATCAGATATTTATTTTGGGCATTTTTCTATGGATGGATTGGAGGAGATGCATCAATATTCTAAAGATGAAAGACTGTATGAGTTTTTTGAGTTTGACCCGTTTAAGGAAATTGGCGACACTAAAGCGTATATTGAAAAACTTTTACATCGTATGTCCGACCATTCCGGTGAAAAGGATGCAATGTATTGGTTTGTGCGTCGTAAGAATGATGATCGTTTAATTGGTACAGCGGCATTAGTTAACCTTAATTATGCTCGTCAATCTATTGAGTGGGGTTATGGGATTGATCCCGAGCTTTGGGGTAATGGATATGTACTTCAAATGCAAGAGATATTAAAGTATTTTGTCTTTGAAGTATTAGAGTTGAATCGATTGCATGGAATGACTATGGCCACTAATGAGAGAACTATTCAGTCTGTCATGGCTTCAGGAATGAAGCATGAAGGCGTATTAAGAGACTTCTACTGTAAAAATGGTATTTATTATGATGGATGGCAATATGGAATGATTGCTAAAGATTACCATAAGAGTAATGTTGTCTCATCGTCTATATTGATAAATACGGATGACATTATTGGTGTAATTTCTTCTGTGTTAACAGAAGAGGAAATTACGGAAGAATCTAGTATGGAGAATACATTTAGCTGGGATTCTCTTAATCATATGGCAGTAATTATCGCGTTGAAAGAGGAATTATCTATCGAGTTTAAACCTGATGAGGTATATTTAACAACCTCTGTTAAGAAAATTTTAAAGAAAATTTCAGGTTAACATGAGGAATCTTGTAGACCTAATATCGGAGTCTGTAAGGTTGCATCATGATCTTGTTGCGGTTAAGATTCAAGATAATATAATTACATATCAGGAGTTATTTGATAAAGCCATACAGGTAGCTGACGCTTTAAAAAATCAGGGCGCCAATAAGGAAGCTGTGGGTATTGTTGGTCAGCGTCATATGGATTCATATGTCGGCATTCTGGGGGTGTTGCTTGCCGAATGTTATTATGTGCCTATCAATCCAAAATTAAGCAAAGATAAAATCGTTTCTATTATTGACGATTCAAATATTAAACTACTAGTTGGAGATGTTGATAATTTTTCTAGAATTGAAAAATATTTGAAAGATGGTGATTGTAATAAATTAATTCCTTCTGATCTGACACAATCAATCATTGCAAACGATGATACATCCAGCAATGCGAGAGCTGATGAATTAGCATATGTTTTGTATACTTCAGGCTCTACCGGACATCCAAAGGGTGTAAAAGTGTCTCATGCCAATGTTGTTTCGTTTCTGGAAAATATGAAATCCATATATCCAATAAAGGCAGGATTTAGAGCTTCACAAATGTTTGACTTTAGTTTCGATCCTTCAGTTTCTGATATGTTTTTTACGTGGCATATGGGCGGAACCTTGTGTGTGCCTTTAGAAGGGGAGGTAATGGCTCCTTATGACTTTATAAGAAGAGAAAAAATAAATTTTTGGAATTCTGTTCCATCCATTATTGGTTTTATGAAAAAAATGGGCTACCTTCCAAATGGAGCGTTTCCAAGTATAGAATACAGCATGTTTTGTGGGGAACAGTTTCCTAAGCATTATGCGGACGCATGGAGAGTAGCAGCACCAAATAGCACGATTGAGAATTTATACGGACCAACAGAAGCAACTATTTATACCTCTAGATATCTATATTCAAGAAGCAAAGAAAAAGAATTATTTTGCAATAACATTATCCCAATTGGAGAGGCATTTCCGACTATGACAATTGAGATAGTCAATGAGAGTTCGGATAGGGAAAATTCTGGAGAAATTGGCGAAATTGTATACAAGGGTCCGCAAGTAACGCAAGGCTACCTCAATGATGAGAGTAAAACTAAATCTGTATTTGTTCAGTTTGATTGGGATAAGTCTGGAGATATTTGGTATAAATCAGGAGATTTGGGGTTTTTAAATGAAAGTGGCAGTATTGAATGTATCGGCAGAAAAGACAATCAAATCAAACTTGGGGGTCGGCGCATAGAAATTGGAGAAATTGAATCGGTGCTTTCAAAATTTAAACTTCTTCACGATGTTGTAGTAGTGCCTAT
>Ga0255782_10003781_pt1 | contig 11337 bp, 8 predicted proteins | sample 101ome_26_FD_179980 | JGI IMG/M metagenome (GOLD analysis project Ga0255782, IMG submission 179980) | Coastal salt marsh microbial communities from the Groves Creek Marsh, Skidaway Island, Georgia - 101408AT metaG (version 2) | ecosystem: Environmental > Aquatic > Marine > Intertidal zone > Salt...
CCCGAACGATTTCGCAGACTCCTGATCGTAAAACCGTTCCCGCCCGTGTCCCCCGTGCGAGCTCGACCCGTAGTTGCTCCTGTCCAGCCGGCTACCCGCTCCCGACACGCTCAACTCCTCCATGTCCAGCGCCAACGCCTCGGCCGCGTTTTGCACGCTTCCTTCCTGCGGCGTCGACTCCACCGCCGGTGATTTCTTCTTCTTTCTCCACCGCCGTCCATCCTGCGGCGACCCACCGCCGAAGAATTTCAAGAGCTTCCTTCCCAAACCCATGACGCCCCCGTGTTTGACGCGCCGTTTACGAAACCTACGACGACGCCCGATTCACGAACGACCCCCCTGACGCGCGGCGTTAATCCCGAGCGATCCGTTAACGAACCCTTCGGTTCGTCCCTCGTTCGCGCGCTTCGGCGTCGTCGAGCGGCGTCGAGTGCCGGGTCGTCGTCGAAAGTCGTCAATAAAGTGCCTCTCTTCCCACCCTCGTTCGCGTGACCCGATGGATTGAATTGGAATGTGTGCGAGACTTTTGTGATTTTGGTTATTGTTGCCTCGGATCGTCACGAATTTCTACTTCTATAGGATTAAAATGGCTCGACTATGAGTGGTGGTGGTGGTTGGGCGGCTCGTCTGGTTGTTCCGGTGCCGGTTCTGGTTCTGGTTGTTCGTGTACTTCGTTTCGGTCCTCGCCGACGGCGTCGATGGCGATGGAACACGGGACGCCGAGCGATGAGGAACGATGTCGAGCGATGAGACTGACGACGGCGCGCACGGCGTCGATGAGACGGTCGCGGACGCGAGGGTTTCGCGCGGCGAAAACTCTCGGCGAAACGTTCGCGGAAACCGAGTGCAGGACGGCGTAGGCGAAAGCCGAGGGTAGAGATAGGTCTTCCATGGGTTCGATGGATGCGATGGTGTCGATGGGGATGTCCACGGGGATTTTCGTCGTCGTCGCCTCCGTGGGGTGGGTTTTGAGAGACTTTGCGTCGAGGACGAGGCGGACGGTGACAAAGTCGTCCAATCGGAGCGAAGGCGCGTCCTCCGCGGCGTACTCGAGCGTTTCATCCAAGATGAAGGGTGCTGGGAGCAAGTGCTTGACGATGGAGAAGGAACTGGAGTATACCGAGTTTGATGGGGTGTTGGCGAGCGCCAGGGCGACGTAGAGCGCGCTGGCGATGCCGTAATCTCTGGAGAGAGGCGCGAGCGTCTCGTCTTGCGGATACAGCCTCGCCATGGACGCGTACTCCACGCTGAGCGCATACACCGCCGTCCCGAGGTTATACGTCGCCCTGTCAAACCCTGGATCCATTCTCATCGCGCGTCTAAACTTTCTCACCGCCGAACTCAGGTATTTCACCCGTTCCTCCCGAGCCTTTTGAGTCGCCTCGAGACTCGACGCGCGCGACGCGTAATCCACGCACGCCGCTCTGCTCTGATACGCCAATCCTAAATTGTTCAATCCCTGCGTCGCCTGTTGCGTCGACACCCTGGCCATCTCCTCACTTCGCTCCGCTCGTTCGTACTTATCGATCGCTTCGTCCCACAACCGCCTCGCTTTTTCATCCTCTCCGTTTGTTCGCAGCGCTCGCTCGGCTCGGTCGCCCAACGCGATTCCCCAATTGTACAACACCGCGTGCGCCCCGGGTTCGATCGCCGCCGCCCGCGCGTACGCATCGCACGCCCGCAAAATTAATTCATCTCTCAGCGACGCCGAAGACGCATCGGCGCACTCCCCGTGCGCATCACCGCACCGTTCCGCTTGTTCTTGCAACACGCTCGCGTACTCGTACAAGCGCGCGAACGTCGTTCCTTCCGCGGTTCGGTGCTCGTCGGGATGGACATCCCCCGATAACGACAACGCCCGACGAAGGGATTCCGCGCGGTTACTCAGCGCTCTGTCTCGCGCGTGTTCGTCCCGTCCGACGCGCGTGCGAACGCCACCGGGAACGACGGATGCGTACCTCTGGGCGTTGGCGGTTCGAGACGATCTCAGCGAGTCTTCGTCGAGCGCCGACTTACCGACGACGGCGGTCGGCGACGACGACGACGCGCGGACGGCGGTGGGTGATTCGGGGGGCGATGCCGACGCGACGGCGGTCATGATCAACGCGCGCGTCCGAGTGCGGAGGAAGGACGCGAGTGAAGTGTGCGCTACGGATTGAATCTTTCAGTTGCAACGATATAATTTTGCTAAAGTTGTCTTCTCAACCTCTTTCCTCCTGCTCTTCGTCGTCCTCGTTTTTTTGTTGTTGTACTCGGTCGCGCGCGCGCGATAATAATTGCATTTACAGCCCGGGCCAAGACCGTCTCGGCATGGGAAGATCGTAAATCTCCTCCCCACCGGCGATGTGGAAGAGCTGACGCGGCGTCGGCGGATCGATGGACAAGACGTCCATGTCGTTGCGAACGCCATCCTTGACGACGTACATGGACGTCGGGGAGATGAATTCGAGGGCGGGATGCCAGGTACGGTTCGTCGCCGTTGTGCTATGAATTTGAATCCCGGTGACGACGGCGTAATCCGCCTTGCTGACGTCGACAGTCTTTTCGATGAGCTTGTCCAAATCGCGACGAATGACTCTATCCGCCAAACGCGTGACATCCGCCAAGGGTAAACCGTTCGCCGGAATGGCCTCCTTTTCGATGGACGTCATCAATCGTCTCGTGAGAATGGAAAACTCCGGATCGAGCGGGTCGTGTCCGCCTTCTTCCATGTTCATCTCGAGTTTACCGTCGCGGTACTTCTTGAAGAGCGGTTGCATCTTCACCAAAGCCCCGCACGCGCACGACTGACCTTGTCTACCCGCACGCAAAATGGACCCAACGCGACCTTCAGCATCGATGGCGATGTGCGGAAGCGCAAACAACACGTAACGCTCCTTACCGGTGGCGTAATCCGTCGGTGAGTGGCTCAGACCCGCCGCAAGTCCAGTCGTACCCGCCGTGATGACCCCGCCCAAACCGTCGACGTCGAGCGAGTACCCAAAAATGTCGTGAATCGCATTCTTGAGCGGAAACGTAATCTCGTCTCGACACAGCGACGTCAACGCGATCGAGTTATCCGCCGTAAACCCAAAACGACGAAGCATCACCTCGGTTCGAAACAAGAAATCATCCATACCGATCGCGTTCGGAAACTCCTTCGTCACCGCTTCGCACCGCTCTCGAATGTAACTCACTCGGTTGTGTTGAAGCTCGGGATCGATGTCGAACCCGCCGTACTCGTGGAACCGCGGTCCGTGCGGCGTCGCCGGGTGTTGCGCCGTGAATTCCCGGCTCATGCGGCGCGCTTGCGCGCGAGCGACGACGGCGACGCGTCGGATGCGGCGTTCGTTTCTCTTTTCGTGCGCAAACGAACTCGACGGCGCCGTCGCGTACGACGACGACGACGCGGCGGCGGCGGCGGCGGCGGCGTGCATGACTCCACTAAACGACGACTAAGAGGAGGCGGTACCTAGGCGCGCGGTCGTCCCGACGGCCACCGAGCCCCGCGCGACGGCGTGTGCGGACGCGTCGTGCGCGTCGTCGTCGGGTGGGGGGCCCCTTTTGGGGGGGGTTAACATCATTTTGACGAGTCATGAACCGTCAAAATGTTAGTTAACCCGCGTGGATCCTTTGAATTTTCAAAACTGGCAAAGCGCGCGCGCTCGGTTTGGTTTGACGCCGATTGGTTGTGATGATACAAATGCGATGGGAAAAAGTGACGATCGAAGTGGCGATCGATCACCGTTCACTGTTCTAGGACCTGTATACGTGCACGCGACCGCTGGCGGTCCCGGCGGCGACGTAATTGAGGGTTCGGTGACAGGCGAGCCGAGACGCGATGGCTGTCATGTGGTCCGGGGAAGAGTACCTGGCGAAGGATTTACCGCTGGCTGGGTCGAAAATCTCGACGTGGCGTTGCATGGAACCGCAGAGAACGCCGTCGCCGGCGGCGGACCAGACGGCGCGGAATGGGAGGACCCAGCGGCCGGTTTGATTGTTGTGCTTGATGACGACGGCGGGTTTGGTGGAATTTTCATCCGGTTTCCAGACGCGGAGCGCGTCGTCGTAACACGTGGTGAGAAGGGCGCCCGAGCCATCGGGGCACCAGTACGCGGCTTGGGAAGACTTGGCGTGGGCGAGATTGTGAATCGCCTTGGCGTTCTTCTGGAGCTTGCGCACGTCCCAGACGCTGACGAGTTGGTTGGTGGACGTCGCGAATCGATACTCGTTGCCGGGATCGACGTGCACCGTGTTAATCTTCTTTTCGTGAATCGACAGGCTCGGCGAGGTAAATTTGCCGACTCGAAGGTCGAGTTGGTGGAGGTTACCCGCGTTGTCGCACACCAGGGCGTTGTTTCCGTCGGCAAACTGATCGCACGCGGAGAACTCGTCCTCTTCAGAGTAGAGCGTCTCTTGAAATGCCCCCTTTTGCGGATCGAGCACTCGCACGGCACCGTCGTATGCGGACGTCAAGAGCTTGCCGCGAAGGGCGCCACGACCCCATTTGCAGTGGGAAATGTACGAGCCGTGCGCCTTGTAATACAAGACGCCGTCGTCCTCATCCTCGTCCGGAAACTCTGTCGGTTGCTTATCCACGCGCCACAAACCGATGTGACCCTCCTTGTCGCCCGACGCGACGAGAAGCATGGATTCGTCGTGGCTAAAGTCCAAGTGCGTCACCCCTTTCGGAACGCACTTGGCGACGTCAATGTCGCGCAGTGTGAGTCTATTCTTCACCATGGCGCTCACGCTGGCTGAAATTGGCCGCTCCTTTGTCTCTACAAATTTACCCATCTTTTCCTTGAGTTCGGCGATGAACGAGGCGTCCAGCTTTTCGTTGCCGTTTTCGCTATCCAATTTAACCTCCCCGCTCGGTCTCGTGCGCACTGGCGCCGCGGTGAGCTCACCCGACGCCGGGTGGTACGTCGCCCCGTCGGCTAAAACGACGGTTCCGTCGCGTCGCTCTCTATCCACTCCCGCCGACCATTCCGGGGCAATATTCCGCGCCCGAGACGATCGTCTCAACGGTTCAGACGGCGTCGTCGACGACTTTTTCTCCCGCGTCCTCTTCCCGGCGATCCCTCTCGCGCTCGGCGCCGGGCCTTTTGTTCGGTTTCCGACGTCGGCGCTCAGCGTATTGATATTCAACGCCTCCATCCTCGCCTTGTTCCTCGCAATTCTCGCGTCGCGTTCTCTCTCAAACGCCGTGAGGCCGTCGTCGGAATGTATGCCCACCGCATTTTCTTCTCCCTCTTCTTCGGTTTTCACCGCGGCAGTCTCCGTCAATCTATCGACGAGCTCCTCCTCCTCCTCGTCCTCCTTCTTCACAGCGTCAGCTTTTACCGACGCCGACGCGTCCTCGTCCTCCTTCACCACCACGTTCGCCACGCTCGCGCGGTTCTCCCCGTCGCCATCGTCGTTCCGGCTTTCCAACTTTTGTCTCTTGGACGGTTCCACCGCCCCCGAGCGACGCGCGCGCCGACTGGACGGCGATAACAGATTACTCACGATGGTTCGAAGACCCATCTGTTCAAATCCGTCGCGCGCGCGCGATGAGGAAAACGCGCGTCGTCGCGAGTTTCAAACGAGCGCGCGATCCACCGCCCGCCGGTCGGTCTTCGAAACGGGTGATCCACCGAGGGAGTGGGGCGCCGCGCGCGTCGGCGTGTGAAGCGCAACGATTTCGAAAACGTCGGGTGACGTCAGCGCAGTGGTCGCGCGCGCGCTTTTTCCAACGATTCCTCACACGCCGACGCGGACGGACGGATGCGCGCGACCGCGGTCGCGACGGCGATCGGAGGACGAAACGCACCGCGCGAAGGCGGTGGTCGCGAACGACCGGCGATGCGGCGAGCGGCGACGTCGATGGTGGGGCGACGCGGTGTTTCTTCGTTTGCCGCCGCCGCCGCAACGACCAACGCGGCGCACCGCGAATGCGTTCGAGGAACGGACGCCGCGCCGCGCGCGTGGCGACGACGACGGGGACGACGGCTTTTTACGACGACGACGACGAGATCGGCGTCCGTGGATGCGGATGGGATGCCGCACGTGAGCGTGATGATGGAGGAAATTCTAGAGTGTTTTAGAGACGTGCAGACGCGGACGCACGTGGACGGAACTTTGGGTGCGGGTGGACACGCGTCGGCGATGATTCGGGAACACCCAGAGATGGAACAGTTTATTGGGTTCGACGTCGATGCGAGCGCGCACGCGTTGGCGAGGCCGAGGTTGGAGGCGGCGAGGGAAAAGTCCAAGTCGGAGTCGTCGTCGACGTTGAAACTGAGCTTGGTGCAGGCGAATTTTAGGCAGATGCGCGAGGCGCTCAAAGCGCTTAAAGTCGAAAACGGTGGCGTCGATAGCATAATGCTCGATTTAGGCGTGAGTTCGATGCACCTCGATCGCGCCGAGCGGGGGTTTTCGTTCATGAATGACGGTCCGCTGGACATGCGCATGGGCGAGAGCGCGGCGACGACGGCGGAGGAAATCGTAAACGCGTGGCCCGAAGAGGAAATCGGACGAATTTTGCGCGATTACGGAGAGGAGCGACACTGGCGTTTACTCGCCAAGCGCATCTGCGAAGCGCGAGTTGAAAAGGAAATCAAGACGACGCGCGAGCTCGTCGCCGCGTTGGGCAACGTTCCGGGAAAATGGGGTTCGATCCACCCGGCGACGCGCGCGTTTCAAGGCATTCGAATCGCCGTCAACGACGAACTCGGCGCGATCGAAGACGTGATTCCAGCCGCGATCGACGCTCTGCGTCCCGGTGGGCGATTGGCAATCATTTCGTTTCACAGTTTGGAGGATTCGATCGTCAAGAAGCGGTTTCGGTACTTTGCGGGCCAAGCCGAGCCGCAAAGCGACGCCGACGTTCTTCTTCGCGGAGGCGCGTACTACGCGCCGCAGGTTGAAAAGCCACCGAAAGTCGTGCGGCTGATTACGCGCAAACCCAAAGTTCCTTCGCAGAAAGAGATTGACGTCAACGTTCGAAGTCGCTCGGCGAAATTGCGCGTGTGCGAAAAGCTCTAACGGACCGTTCCGCCGTTGGGTGTGCTTACTGGGCGTCGTGGTCGTCGTCGTTGTTGTTGTTGTAATTTACCATGTGTATTCGTACGTACTCTCGATGGGTGTGTTGTGAGAAATACTATATATACGCCGTCGTTTCGATCATTGTAATAACAAGTATCGCTCGTTCTTCATGAAATGTCCGGGCGTGGCTCAGTAATCCTCGTCCATCATTCCGTTCGATCCGGCCGCCGGTGCACCTACTTCCTCGTAATCCCGCTCTAGCGCGGCTAGGTCTTCGCGCGCTTCGGAGAACTCGCCTTCTTCCATGCCTTCGCCGACGTACCAGTGGACAAAGGCGCGCTTGGCGTACATCAAGTCAAACTTGTGGTCGAGCCTGGAGAAAACCTCCGCGATGGCTGTGCTGTTGGAAATCATGCACACGGCGCGCTGAACTTTGGCCAAATCACCGCCCGGAACGACGGTCGGCGGTTGGTAGTTGATCCCGCACTTGAACCCGGTCGGACACCAATCGACAAACTGAATGGTGCGTCGCGTCTTGATGCTCGCGACGGCGGCGTTGACATCCTTTGGCACGACGTCGCCGCGGTACATCAAGCAGCACGCCATGTACTTGCCGTGACGCGGATCACACTTGGCCATCATCGATGCCGGTTCAAACGCGCTGTTTGTGACTTCAGCGACCGAAAGTTGTTCGTGGTACGCCTTTTCGGCGGAAATCACGGGGGCGTACGACGACAACATAAAGTGAATGCGCGGGTACGGCACCAAGTTGGTTTGGAACTCGGTGACGTCGACATTCAGTGCGCCGTCGAAACGCAAAGACGCGGTGAGACTAGAAATCACTTGCGCGATGAGACGGTTCAGGTTGGTGTACGTCGGGCGCTCAATATCCAGAGAACGTCGGCAAATGTCGTAGACGGCTTCGTTGTCCAACATGACGGCGACGTCGGTGTGCTCGAGGAGCGCGTGGGTGGAGAGGACAGAGTTGTACGGCTCAACCACCGCGGTGGAGACTTGAGGAGACGGGTAAATGGTAAACCCGAGCTTGGACTTTTTGCCGTAATCCACGGAGAGGCGCTCGAGGAGCAAAGAGCCGAGACCAGATCCCGTGCCGCCGCCCACGGCGTTGAAAACCAAAAAGCCTTGAAGACCCGTGCAGTTATCCGCCAACTTGCGAATGCGATCCAACGCGAGGTCGACGATCTCCTTACCGATGGTGTAGTGTCCACGAGCAAAGTTGTTCGCCGCGTCCTCTTTCCCCGAGATGAGTTGTTCCGGGTGGAACAGTTGGCGGTACGCCCCGGTGCGGACTTCGTCGATCACCGTCGGTTCCAAATCCAGAAAGATGCATCGCGGCACGTGTTTCCCAGCGCCGGTTTCGGAGAAGAAGGTGTTGAAGGCATCATCAGACGCACCGATCGTCTTATCGCTCGGCATTTGACCACTACGACGTTTGGGAGAACGAACGACATTTGTCAGTCAACCGTCGCGCGATTCGTCGGTCAACGCGGCGCTATTTTGGGAACGCGCGAAAGAAAGCGCGTCGCGTCGCGTCGCGTCGCGTCCGCCCGCCGCGTCCCACGAAGAAGACGCAAAGAAAACAACCAAAAACAACCAAATCAAGACGCACTCCGGTTGAATCCCGTGTTCGAGGCAGTACAACTCCCAGCACGAGTTTCCGGTTTGCACCCCCGCTTGACCAATGTGAATAGAGATGACTTCACGCATCGTGTCGTCCGCTGTGCGTTTGAGAACAAAAAGCGCGTTTACGAATCCGCCGTCGGTTCCGTCGAGCGATGTGAGGTCGCTCCGTTCGTTTCTTTCTGGACGCGCGTCGAGCGATGTGAGGTCGCTGCGTCTCGCGTCTGCAAGTGTCGTCGTCGTCGTTGCGCGTTGTGTCCATTCATATCTTTTTTTGGATTTCGTGTGTCCGATTTATATGTACAAACAGTATGGAAAAATGCCCTACATTTTCAATCGAAACTTCCTCCTTCGAGCGACGAACACGATGAATGAATGAAATGGAATGAAATGGATGGATGAACGGATCCAACAACGTCGGCGTCGACACTCAGCGCCCCGACGACGGCGAACCCGCCCGGGTTGCGATGCACCGACCGACGGCTGGAATGGGACTGCGCGCCGGGACGCCCGGCGGCGGCCTCGCCGGGTCGTCGTCGACCCGAAACTCGAAACTCGGACGGGCGATGCGGTCCGTAGATTTCTATCGCAAGGTCCCGCGCGAGTTCACCGAGGGCACGATGTCCGGGTCGATCGTCTCCGTGTTCAGCGCGGTGTTGATGCTGTACTTGCTCCTCGCCGAGCTCGGGTCGTACGCGCAGAGCTCGTTCGAAACCAAGGTGGTGGTCGATCGGTCCGTGGATGGGGAACTGTTGAGGATTAACTTTAATCTATCCTTTCCGTCGCTCTCGTGCGAGTTCGCGTCGGTGGACGTGGGTGACGCGCTCGGGTTGAACCGGTTTAACCTCACGAAGACGGTGTTTAAGAGGGCGATCGATGGTGACATGAACCCGCTCGGGCCGTTGCAGTGGGATCGGGCCGTCGGGCAGGTGTTGAGCGCGTCGGATGAGGAACACGCCGAGGCGGTGCGCGTCGTGGAGCGGCATAAAAAGGAGCTGGAAATTCTTAAAGAGTCGAATCAAGAAGCGGCGGACGGACACGCGCACCCGGTGTACGAGATAGCGGACCTGAATGAGCTTCAGGCTATGGTGAAGGACCCGACGCACGCGGTGGTTTTGGTAAACTTTTACGCCCCGTGGTGTCCGTGGTGTCAACGGCTCGAGCCCGTCTTTGAAGCGGCGGGCATCGCCGTGCACGAAAAGTACCCGCCGGGAACGAAACAGCGCGTGCTCTTCACAAAGATTGATTGCGTCGTCCATCAGCGCTTTTGCATGCAGCAAGTCGTCACGGGGTATCCGACGATTCGCATTTTTACGCACGGTACCGACATTTTGATGCACGACGGCAAAGCCGAGCACGCCTTTTACAAGGGTCCTCGCACGGTGGACGCCTTCACCAGCTTTGTCGACACCCTCGTGCCACCGCCCGAGCCCGTGTCGCGATCGAGCGTCGAAGAGGCGGCCGAGGAAAACATGCGATTGCGTCTTCCCGCCAGCGTAGACGTCCAACGTCGCGTCCTCGGTCCCGGGTGCGCCATCACGGGTTTCGTCCTCGTCAAAAAGGTTCCCGGTCACCTCTGGATCAGCGCCACCTCCCCGGACCACTCTTTCCACGGCGAATCCATGAACCTCACCCACGTCGTCAATCACTTTTACTTTGGCCACCAGCTCAGCTACGATCGACGCAAGTATTTAGACAAGTTTCACGCCGGCGAAAAAGCCGGCGACTGGCACGATCGACTCGCGGGCGAAACATTCGTCTCAGAAGCCAAGCACGTGTCTCACGAGCACTACCTCCAAACCGTGCTCACCACCATTTCCCCGCGCGGGAGGTTCTCTCTCCCCTTCTCCGTGTACGAGTACACCCAGCACTCGCACGCCGTGAACGAACCGCTTCCAAAGGCGAAATTCCACTACCAACCGAGCCCGATGCAAATCGTCGTGGAGGAAAAGCGCGTTCCGTTTTACTCCTTCATCACCAGTCTCATGGCCATCATCGGCGGCGTGTACTCCGTCATGGGGATCGCCGACGGGGTTTTATTCAATTCCATCGCCGTGGTGCGGCGCAAGCTCGATCTCGGAAAGCAGGGCTGACGGATTAGGGAATCGTAATTCATAATTCGTAATCAATTCGCAACGCATCGCGCATGAGCCTACACATCATCATCGTCACTGCATGACTCGCCCGCGACCCGACGACGGCGGCCACCCGCCCGGGAAACGCACCCGCCCCGGGGAAAAACCTCGCGCGGGAACGTGCGCGTTCGCCGATCGCGTCGCGTCGTGCGCGATAGACGCCTACGCGCGCGCGAAAGCGACGACGAACGCGTCCTCGCCGCTGCGAACGGTGCTCGCGGCGTTCGTCGCGCACGACGAAGAGACCGACGCGCTGCGGTGCGTGTCGCTCGGCGTGGGTACGAAAACGCGGGGTCGGGAGAAGGACGACGACGATGGGACGAGGATCGTGGACGCGCACGCGGAGGTTTTGGCGCGACGCGGGTTGAAGAGGTTTCTGTTGCGCGAGACGCGCGAACGAACAAGCGCTTCGGCGTCGGCTTTGGCTTTGACGCCGGCGTTTTTAGAAGTCGAAGAAGAGACGGATTCTGGACGCGGGACGGCTCGAGCGGTGATGCGAGTGAAACCTGGGGTTTCGTTACACTTGTACGTCAGTTCGGCGCCGTGTGGGAAC
>Ga0255782_10003789_pt1 | contig 11321 bp, 8 predicted proteins | sample 101ome_26_FD_179980 | JGI IMG/M metagenome (GOLD analysis project Ga0255782, IMG submission 179980) | Coastal salt marsh microbial communities from the Groves Creek Marsh, Skidaway Island, Georgia - 101408AT metaG (version 2) | ecosystem: Environmental > Aquatic > Marine > Intertidal zone > Salt...
CAATGAACATCAAGAAGATAAAGAATAATAACGTTGGAGTGGCCATAGCGCCGAAGTTCAAAGTGTTAAAACCCGCTGTACGTGCGGTAATGCTTTGAAAAATACTGTGGCTTATTTGAGTGCCCAAGGGACCTTCCCCAAACTCCAATAAAAAGACCATCATAGACCCTACTGCGATCAATACCCCGGATACAATTAAACCGAGTTTGGTACCCACCCGAAGACCACGCCATGATCTACTGAGCGTTTGCTTTCGCCATGGCTGCTTTAAAATATCTGATATCGTTCCGAATCCAATACCTCCAAGAATGATGAGTATCGCAATGATGGCATGTACGGTATATTGCTGCCCCACCCCTTCTGTTGCCAAGCTGTTGGTGAACAGGGAGAATCCGGCATTGTTGAAGGCGGAGATGCTATGAAAGACACTATAGAAAATGTTCTCACCTAGGCTATCATAGTTCGATTTCCAGACGACCCCAAGAAGCAGGGCACCGACGAGTTCAATGAATAGCGTTAACCTGAAAATGGCACCGATCAATGATCTGCTTCGTTTCAAATCTTCACCCAAGTTCTCGCTCATAAAGTTTGCTTGACGCATTCCAAATCCCCCACGTAAAATGGCAAAAAGAGCGGCAAATGAAATAATGTTTAACCCACCCAATTGCATGAGAATCATCACGACAAATTGACCCTTTGAACTCAATACTTCACTGATGTCAATAAGGCTTAAACCGGTCACACAGCTTGCCGAAATACTCGTAAACAAAGCAGTTGTCAAATCTAAACCTGGTAAATTCTTCACGGTCATCTCTGGCAACATGAGAAGACCAGTCCCCATGATAATCAAGACTATAAAGCTTAGAATAAGCAATGTTGGGGGACTGAGTTTACTGTTTGGTAGATAGTCACCAACCTTCCCGAATTCCAATCCAACGATCACTAAGAAATAGGCCTGAAGGAAAATTAAAAAACTTTCTTGTAGTCCTGGAATGCGAAGCACACGGCCCAATTGGTTCAATATCTCGAATCCAAACGCATTAATACTAATAATGTCAATGATTAGGAATAGCATTAAGAAGCCTTCCCATTTGCGGTCCTTCAAAAACTGTAAGGGATTGAAATTGTAAAACAACTCCAAGAAATACTTGAGCAAATAGTAGGCGATAGAGCCGCGTACGACATAGCCTACAATTATTTTTTTACCCGCATCGAGGTCATAGCCGTGATAAAAGACCAAGACCATCAAGGTGAACGTGGCCACAAACAAACTGCCCGTAGCTAGCGAAGACATTACCCAATCCCTACTGTCATAAATGCGGATATTTATGAATTCGCGAATTGCGTTTATGCGTTGTTGTAGGCTCACAATTGCTCTTTAATGTTTAACGAATGTAGGCCGAATCTCTGAGAATCAGTCAATCAACGGTAGTCCTTGTAGGACTTTTCTTCAACAAGGGTTGAGCCCGTAAGCGCGTTAATCGACTTCTTTATTGAAGCGCGTTGGTCATTTGTAAAATAGACCTCACGTGCCAAAGCAATGAAGTCTTCTCCAAAATCCTTTGCCCGCTCCCACTCACGAAGCGCATCTTCCACCTCCCAAAGTTTAGTGTTCGTCTCTGTTAGCGCTGAAATACATTCCTGTAAAACCTCTGGATTGGAACATTGGTCGGTAATATGCAAAACAGCGGGACTCAACGTATCCAACTCACGTTTAACATTCTCTAAAGCATTACGATCTGAAAGCTTTTCAGCCTTAATTAACAAGATGGTATGCTTGTCAAGAATTTCTCCGTTGGATACTTCTATTTTCATTGCTTAATCCTCCAGTTTTTCGATGGCAGATTTTACTCTACGGACCGCTTCTTCTAATTCCCCTTCTGAGGCAGCATAAGAGAATCGAATGTAGCCTGGCAAACCGAACGCATCACCCGGCACCGTGCTTACTAAACCTTCCTCTAATAGGTACATGCTCAAATCTAATGAAGTCTCGATCACCTTGCCGTTGAACTTCTTACCAAGTATTTGTGCGACGCGGGGGAACACATAAAAAGCTCCGGGTGGGGTTTCAAGTTCAAAACCCGGGATTTCATTCATCCAGTTGACCATTTTTTCTCGTCGCGTGGCAAAAGTATCCACCATGTATTGTACAGTTGCTGGATTTGCTTCTACTGCGGCTTTACACGCGCGCTGTGCAATCGAACATGTGCCCGACGTAAAGTTGCTTTGGAATTTCGTGCATGCTTTGGCAATCCATTCCGGAGCACCAATATATCCAATGCGCCATCCCGTCATTGCGAAACCTTTAGACAAACCATTTACAGTGATGGTTTGGTCATATACCTCAGGAAAACTCGCGATACTCACATGCTTTACTTCACCATAATTCAACAACTCGTAGATTTCATCAGAGATGATGTACAAGTTCGGATGCTTGGCGACAACGGCTGCAATAGCTGCTAAATCTGCTTCGCTATAGATGGCTCCACATGGGTTATTCGGGGACGAGAAAATCAACACCTTAGATTTTGGTGTAATGGCAGCCTCTAACTCAGCTGCAGTGATTTTAAAGCCGCTCTCCATAGAGGTTGGCAATACTTTTACTTCTCCTCCACAGTATTTTGCTTGATCCATGTAGCTTACCCAATATGGTGCTGGAATGATGACTTCGTCACCTGGATTAACCAATGCTAAGAATACATTGAGCAAACTTTGTTTCGCTCCTGTGCTCACAACAATCTGATTTGCAGCATACACCAAGTTGTTGTCGCGCTTAAACTTCGCGGCGATACTTTCTTGAAGGTCGCTGAACCCGGGAACAGGCATGTAATGGGTGTAGTTCTGATCCATGGCTTCTGAGGCGGCCGATTTGATAAAATCGGGCGTATCAAAATCAGGTTCACCAAGCGATAAACTAATAACCTGTTTCCCCGTCGCACTCAATTCTCTGGCCTTTTTCGCCATTTCAATTGTCATGGGCAATCCCATCTCTTGTGCGCGTTGTGAAAGTGCTTGCATCGTAGAAGTGTGTGTTGTGTTGTAATACAGGGACAAATTTAACGATATTTGTAAGCCTCAACACAGAATTATGGAAGCATTTATTGAAATCCTTAAGTATACTTTTCCTGCAGCTTTAATGCTGTTGCTCACGTATTTACTCTTGTCAAACTTTGTTGATAATGAGGAAAAACGGAGACAGTTTTACTTGCGCAAGGACTTAAATAAAAAGGCGCTTCCACTCCGTTTTCAGGCCTTCGAGCGATTAACCGTATTCCTGGAGCGTATAACACCAAATCAATTGGTCACTCGCGTGAAGCCAGGTAATATGCCGCTTGGGGTTTATCGCAAAACCCTCGTAGACGCTATTCGCCAAGAATACGAATACAACATTTCACAACAAGTCTACATTTCTGATAAGAACTGGAATAGCATCGTCAGCGCGAAGAGTCAAGTAGTGAGCATGATTAATAAAATCAGTGCAGAGCTTGGCCAAGAAGCGACCGCCGCAGATTTAAGCCGTCGATTGATTGAGCTAGAAATGACTGGGGACATTTTCCCAACGAAAGCTGCCATTCTTCTACTCAAACACGAGGCGGCAAGAAATTTCTAAGAAATTCCTCTTTTCAGTTCCTCGAGTAACGTTTTTGTAGCCACAAAAGGGCTCATCTCCCCATTCGAAACTGCACGCTTCAGTGCATCATAGTTGGATTTCAATTTGGGATTAGCCAGTAAGAGTGCATGCAGGCCATTTTGAACACCTTGCTCAAACCAATATAACTCTTGGCGTTGTCGTTTTTCTAGAAGCCATCCTTGCCCTTTTGCATGTCTGAAATACCGATCCAAAGCTTGGCTCAATACATCAAACCCTTCTTTTTCCAATGCTGAGATTAGCGAGATGGGAGGTGTCCAATCAAATTCATGATCCCCAACCAGCTGCATAGCCCTACTGAGGTCTTGTTTTGTTCGCTTTGCAGCAGCAGCGTTTTCACCTTCACTTTTATTAATCGCTATGATATCGGCCATTTCCATGATGCCCTTCTTAATCCCTTGAAGTTCATCACCGGTACCGGGCATCGCGAGGAATAAAAAGGCATCTACCAATTGAGCAACCGTCGTTTCACTTTGACCGACGCCGACTGTTTCAACAAATACATGGGTAAACCCTGCCGACTCGCACAATAACAACGCTTCTTTTGTAGCTCGTGCCACGCCACCTAGGGAACCTCCTGAGGCAGAAGGACGAATGAACGCACGTTCATGGCGCGACAATGCTATCATACGAGTTTTATCTCCTAGAATAGAGCCGCCTGTTTTGTTCGACGAAGGGTCTATGGCCAACACGGCAACTTTTGCATCCGGGTCCGATTCCAGTAAGAACATCCCATAATTTTCTAAAAAAGTGCTCTTACCAACGCCCGGTACTCCCGTTACTCCAATACGCATGGCCGTTGCGCTGTCTTTTCGAACAAGGTTGATTAATTCTTGTCCCTTGGCAACATCTTGGGCCACGGTACTTTCCACCAAGGTGATGGCCATGGCCAAAGCTTTTACATCCCCATTTTCTATACCCGAAGCGAGCTCCTCAATAGTTAACTGAGGACGACGCCCGGCACTAAACTTTGGATTCAAAGAAGGTCCGTCCGTGGCTGACTTCTGGGTATTGAGGGTACTTTTTGACATTATGCCTTATCGATGTAGTCTTGAAGATACGCGAATTTATCAGTCAATCTACCTCGTTCACACTCCGTTGCACGTTCTAAAACCCCATCACTATCACCATCGAACAGGGCGGGTACTACATGTTTCATTAGATCATTGCCAAAACTCATCGAGGCATCACGAGGAAGTTCACATGGTAAATTGTCAACCGCCATAACTCCTATAGCGTCGGGATGATCGTGACTGACTTCTTTTTCCTCCGACGCGAGGTAACCATAAAATGGATTATCTATGGTGGATGCTCTCAAGGTAGAAGCTACAGGGCCATCAATGTCGCAACTGATATCCGCGACATACGAGATTGCAAAATCTAGCCGTTTCGCATCTTCTCTCGTAAAAATAAAAGGTGCCCGATTATCGTAATAATGCCCGGCGATATACAACTTGGCAAATGGCGCATATCGCATGAAATTGCTTTCAAAACCGCTTGGATCTGCAAAAAGTTCCTTACGATCAAACGCAGATCCATCCGCTTTTTTATAGTAATCTTCTGCGTCCAATTGGCTCCAAAAACACCCCTCATAACTTGAAACCTCATCGGGCGAAATCTGAGGTATACCTGAAGCTTGAAGGGTCTCTACCGCACCACTAGCTACCCGGCCCTTACCGGTGAGAAGAATACGGACATCTGAAGGCCATTCCATGCCGTGAAGCTGTGCAAACATTTCCTCCATGTCCTTGCACTCGTGGGCGGGTTTCAAGTTGAACTCACCGTATTTCTCACCCCAACCGCGTAAGCCGTTGTATGCACCAACGAGACCCGCAAATCGGCCAAAGGCAACCACACGGGTACCATTTTTAGTCAGTAATTCGTAATCAATCAAACGAATATTGCGCTCCACACAAGCCTTGAGCAACTTCGCGTTGTAGGGTTGCTGCTTGTAGGTATGGGAGAAGAAGAAATAGGTTTTATTCGGAATGAGCTGATGGACAGGCACCTCCTTTACTCCGAAGAGCACATCACAATCACTCAAATCTTCTTGCAATGAAATTCCTGCAGCCACATATTCTTCATCCGATATTGCTCGAATCGGTGATGGTTGGACCACCACCTCACATGAATACTTTGATTTTAATAGTGCTGCGTGCTCTGGTATAAGCGCTACACGCTTGTCTATAGGGACTTTACCCTCTTTTAGAATGCCGATTTTCATACCCTTAAAGGTAGTACAACTGTGCACAATTTTGGCATAGAAATAGCGTATCTTTGCCCTCCACATCAGGGGCTGACTGGTTTTGACAGCAAGCCGAAGGTTGATGTAAGCATGTCGAGCGCAGAAGGGGCTGCTCGTAAATACACCGCTTCATTTTTTTTAACTGGCGAAGATTCTTACGCTTTGGCCGCTTAATCTGACAGGATGTCGATTTTGCTAATCCTACACCAGGTGTAGGAGCTGAACATCTCGCAAGAGCCCAAGTCCTGAGGCGCTTGATCACGAGGTGTGGAAAATTCGGGAATGCAATTGGCTTTCGCCTCGCGAGTCAATCCAAGTTTAGAGGCTAAGCCATGATTAGGGTGCTTGTGCTCAGAGATTGGTCGAAAACCTAATCACAAGATAAGCATGTAGAAAGCCTCAGGCTTCCTTGTTTGGACGCGAGTTCGATTCTCGCCAGCTCCACTTGGTGATCAAACAGAAAAGGCCAACCCAACACGAAGGGTTGGCCTTTTTCTTGGACAAAAATCCGAAGCTTGCTTCAGGATTTTTGAGCGAGAAAAAGGGACCGGCCGCGAAGCGGGCGGGTTGCCCTTGAACTGCAGAAGGCTTACCCGAGAGTCTTTCTGATGAAATAAATTCAAGGTTGAACAGATGAATACACTCGAGAAGCTATCTTCAACCTATGGAACGAATTTTACTCATGTCTCTTGGGTCTAGAGGCGATATGGAGCCTTATTTAGCGCTCGGCGAAGAATTGAAAGAAGCAGGGAACGAAGTTGGCTTTTGTATGCCAGCGCAATTCGAATCGCTCGCCCGCGAGGTCAGTGAATATTTTTTCCCATGCACCAAAGCCTACTTGGACCTTATCGAAGACCCCGAGGTCAAAAAAATCACAGGACAAATCGGCTCCGGCCTGAGCAGAATACGCACACTATTCACCTTACTTCGCAACACGAAAGACATCCAACTGCAACTCCTTCGCGACCAAAAAGCAGCAGATGATACATTTAAGCCTACAAAGATTATTTACCACATAAAGTGCGGTTATCCGGTAATGGCGGCGCTTCGTAGTAAAAAAGAAGTTGAGCTGCTCATTCCGATGCCCTGTCTTGTGCATCCAGTTAAGGATTTGCCCGCCATTGGATTGGGCCAATTCAACTTTCCATTATGGAATAAGTTCAGCTACGCTTTGACGAATTCTGCACTGATTAGCAAAGCACTTATTGGATACGGAAATGCCGTGATTAAAAATTGGGGATGGGAACCGCTTAAAAAGAAAGAGGTGCGAAAATTTTTACTCGAAGAAGTACCTATTCAATATCCAATTTCCGAGCGCCTATTCCCACGTCCGGCATATTGGCCTAAACAAGTACGCATAACTGAATTTAGAGAGCGTGACAAATCCAAGCATTGGACCCCAAGCAGTGAATTGATTTCGTTTCTCGACCAATACCCAAATCCATTATATGTAGGTTTTGGCTCAATGATAAACGCACAACCAGAAACCGTAGCCAAAGCCATCATAGCAACGAGTAAAAGCCTGAATCAAGCCATTATCGTAAACACGAGTTGGGGCGGAATTGAAATCAATGAAGCGCTCCCTGAAAACATGTTTGCAGTCAACGACATTCCATACGATTGGTTATTTGAACGCGTCTGTGCTGTTGTTCATCACGGAGGCTCTGGCACAACGCACAGTGCACTCCGTTACAACAAACCACAGCTTATACTACCGCACATCGCAGATCAGTTCTTATGGAACAAGCTCATCCATAAAGCTGGTATTGGCCCGCTCGGCTTTCCAATAAAAAAGTTTACGAAAGAGCGCCTTGAGACTAAAATTAAGGAGCTACTTCGATACTAGCGTCTAGTAGGACGATTTCCTTTACTTCCCCCAGTACGTTTAGGACCTCCTGATCGTCTGTTGCCCCCACTTTTCGGAGCACCTCCGCGGCCAGGTCTTGGACCACGTTGTCCCTGCTTAGCAGGCTTACGGTTTTCAGGATCCGCCCATTCTTCTTCGGCTCCAGCGGTAAATGGATGCTCTTCAACTAACGGAACGGTTGCTTTAATCAACTTTTCAATGTCCTTTAGATACGCACGTTCATCAGCTGAACAGAAAGAAATTGATGCACCTGAGGCATCTGCCCGCCCAGTACGACCAATTCTATGTACATACGTTTCAGGAATATTTGGCAAGTCGTAATTCACAACATTTTCAAGCCCGGAAATATCAATACCGCGCGCTGCTATGTCTGTTGCGATAAGCACTCGAAGAGAGCCGTCTTTGAAACTTTTCAAAGCATTTTGACGCGCATTTTGGCTTTTATTCCCATGAATTGCGGCAGCCTTCACTCCTTTTTTTGCCAAGAGACGAACGACCTTATCGCAACCGTGCTTAGTGCGTCCAAAAACCAAAACTGATCCGTCCAATTCTTCGAGAAGATGGTGCAAAAGGGCTGGCTTTTCATTCTTACTAACGTAATACACTTCTTGGCTCACACGTTCAGCGGTTGGTTTCTCAACGGCGATTCGAACCTGCTCATAGTTCGGTCTAAGAATTTGGCCGCTCAATTCAATAATGTCCTTTGGCATGGTCGCCGAAAAGAACAAACTCTGTCTTTTTTGAGGAATAATCTTGAGAAGCTTTCTGATATCATGGATAAAACCCATGTCCAACATTTGATCCGCTTCATCAAGCACAAAATGTGTTAAGTGATTTAAATTGATAAATCCCTGATTATGTAGATCTAATAAACGACCGGGGGTTGCGACTAAATAATCCACGCCTTTGCGCAATTGGTCTATTTGTGGATTTTGTCCCACACCGCCAAATATTACAGCCGTCCTTAGTCCGGTTCCTGCGCTGTATTTTTTAGCATTATCGGCTACTTGAAGCGCCAACTCTCTTGTCGGTGTAACGACTAAGGCCTTGATATTCCGACGTTTCTGTACGCCATCTGCGAGCAAATGCTCGATAATTGGAATAGTAAATGCTGCTGTTTTTCCCGTCCCTGTTTGCGCCGTTCCTAAAAGATCTTTACCTGATAATAAGATTGGAATACTTTGCGCTTGAATAGGTGTGGGTTGGGTATAGCCTTGTTGTTCCAAGGCCGATAGGATTCGAGAATCGAGTCCCAATGATTCAAATGTCATAAAATGAGTTTAGGCAACAACTTCACGTTGCTGGTACAAAGATACGCGTAATTATTGAGACCGATTTGCAACACGATAGCAATACTATTATATTTGCATTGCAGAACAATTTTTACACAAAAGCGTTATACTCAATATGAATGCACTGAACATCACTGTAAGCGATAAGCTCTACCTAAAAAATCCCGACGAAACAGAATTGGGACGTAAAATCCTATCCAAAAGCATCGAACTTTTGAATACACTCGGGTATGAGCAATTCACCTTTAAAAAAGTTGGCGCTGCAATCGAAAGCACCGAAGCAAGTATTTACCGCTACTTCCAAAACAAACATCAACTACTAGCATACCTCATTAATTGGTATTGGGGTTGGTTAGAAATTAAAATGGCAAATGAATTCATTCTGCTGAACACGCCAGAGCATAAACTAGAAAAAGCCATCGAATTGCTTGTATTGCCAATGGAACAAGATGATCGAATTCCGCACATCAATGAAAATCAACTACAAAACATTGTGGTTTCGGAATATCCAAAGATTTATTTAACCAAAGATGTCGATCAAGAAAACCAAGAGGGTTATTTCTTAGGATACAAACGTATTTGTGACACACTAAGTAAAATCGCCTATCAAATCAATCCCGATTTTGAGCACCCACATAGCCTTTTCGCGACGGTTATTGAAGCGGCGCAAAGTCAACAATTCTTTGTGGAACATTTACCTCGGCTTTCGGACGCTAAACAAGGACCTCGAGATATCGTTTCCTTCCTTACTCAAATGACCCTTAAAACCATCCAATAAAATGCATAAGAATCCATTTCAAAAATTCATTGCAATGCTACGCCCCGACAGGCGTGACATCATGTACCTGTATGCCTATGCACTCTTCTATTCGTTGGTAAGTCTTAGTTTACCATTAGGGGTTCAGGCCATTATTGGACTTATTCAGGCGGGAATGGTAAGTACGAGCTGGATCATTTTAAGTGCCGTTGTAACCGCAGGGGTCATTATCGGTGGAATTCTTCAAGTACTTCAATTATCCATTTCAGAAATTCTACAGCAGCGTATTTTCACGCGAGCTGCATTTGAATTCACGTACCGAATTCCCCGCTTTCAAAATGCATCCATTCGCGGCCAATATCCGCCAGAATTGATTAATCGATTCTTTGATACACTGAATGTTCAGAAGGGATTATCTAAAATCCTAATGGACTTTAGTGCATCTACTTTGCAAATTATTATTGGACTTATCCTCCTATCCACATACCATCCCTTCTTTATTACTTTCGGGGTAGCGCTTATTGCCCTGTTAGTCGCAATCCTCTACTACACAGGCCCTCGGGGACTTGAAAGTAGCATCAAGGAAAGCACCTACAAGTATAAGATTGCACATTGGCTCAAGGAAATCGCACGGACAATGGACACCTTCAAGCGTGCCGGCCATACTGAACTACCTCTAGAACGAACGGATGAACTCGTCAACAGCTATCTAGAACATCGCAAACGCCATTGGAAAGTTCTGATTTTCCAATATGCGAATATTGTTGGTTTCAAAGCATTCGTCACCCTCGGACTTCTCATTATCGGTGGACTTTTGGTGATACAAAACGAGATTAACGTGGGGCAATTTGTTGCATCGGAGATCGTCATCATTCTCATCATAAACTCGGCGGAAAAACTGATTTTAACGATGGAGCCCATTTATGATGTCCTCACCGCTGTTGAAAAAATGAGCACAGTTACCGACATCCCTCTTGAAGAAGACCAAGGTTCATTAATGTTCGACGACGTAGATACCGGAATGGGTGCTTCCATAGAAATACAAGACCTCACCTATACTTCGATTGACGGCACGCTAACCATTTTAGACAAATTAAACATCAATGTCCCATCGGGTACACGCGCAGTCATAACCGGACGCAATGGATCCGGTAAATCCACATTACTTCGCTTGTTAGCTGTGCAATACGAGCCTACCGGAGGCACAGTAAGTTTTAACGGACATCCTACAGGCAATCTAAATACTGCTGACTTGCGCTATCACGTGGGGGATTGCTTTTTAAGTGAAGATCTTTTCGAGGGAACATTGCTTGAAAACATCACACTTGGTCGTCCTGAAATAGAACTTACAGATGTAGAATGGGCGGTTGAAGGACTCGGACTTAGAAATTTTATACAGTCTTTGCCAAAGGGATATGAAACCCCCGTAGGTCCTACTGCAATTCCACTTTCAAGCAGCTTAGTCGAACGTATACTTTTAGCAAGAGCAATTGTCGTGCGTCCAAGATTAT
>Ga0255782_10003790_pt1 | contig 11321 bp, 10 predicted proteins | sample 101ome_26_FD_179980 | JGI IMG/M metagenome (GOLD analysis project Ga0255782, IMG submission 179980) | Coastal salt marsh microbial communities from the Groves Creek Marsh, Skidaway Island, Georgia - 101408AT metaG (version 2) | ecosystem: Environmental > Aquatic > Marine > Intertidal zone >...
AAAGATATAGAATATAAAATGTATAAATAATAATATAAATTAATTTAGTGGATAGGGAAACTAAATGGCAACAACAGATAAAGACTTTCTGGTCAAAAACGGCCTGCAAGTTACAGATAACGCTAGTGTTGGTGGTAATGTAACTATTACAGGTAATCTTACCGTTTCAGGTACATCTAATATTGGTGGTGGATCAAGCTATTCAGATTCAGATGTAGACGCACACTTAAATCAATCCAATCCTACCTCTGGTTATGTATTAAGTTGGAATGGTACTGATTATGCTTGGGTAGCACAATCAGGTGGTAGTAGTGGCATTGCTCTTACTGACCTAAGTGTAACTACAAATTCTGCTGGAATTGCCGCTTTATCATATGATAATACAAGTGGTGCATTTACATATACTCCTCCAGATTTATCTAGTTATGTTACAAGTAGTTCATTAACATCTACTTTATCTAGTTATGCAACAACTGCTTCATTAGCTACAGTTGCTACTACTGGTTCCTATTCAGATTTATCAGGCACACCTACATTAGCTACAGTTGCTACTACTGGTGATTATGCTGATCTTACAAATACTCCTACTATCACGGTTGTAAATGTAACATCATTACCAGGTTCTCCTGATGCAAATACACTTTACGTTGTAACTTCAAGTTAAGGAATAAATTATGGCAATTCATTGGTGTGATCCATACTTAAATACTTCAACCGGTGGTATACATGGTACCACAACATCAGGTCAATCAAGTGGTGATGGATCATATGCTTCACCTTGGTCGTTAAATGAATTATGTGATCAAAATAACTATAGTGGTTGGTCAAACGGTGATGAATTAAGGTTTAAAGGTGTGACCGAAGATACATTTTTTCCACCTGCTAATGCTGAAACATTTAAACAATCTGACCAAACCACAGATTATACAATTCGCACAGATTATAATGGATATTATCAACCACAACTTTATTTTGCTAGTACTAGTAATTATAAGTTATATAAAGTAAAACAACAGGATAGAGGTTCCAATACAGGAAAAACTTTTTTCTATAAACATCATCAAACATCTGCTGATAGAGTTAGAACAATTATTGATGAGAATACTTGGTACCCAAATTTATGTCCATTGGATCCAAATTATGGGTATATTCAACTAGATGATAGATACCAAATTTCGACACAGGTTGCAAGTAGTACTGCATATTTTTTATATTATTTAACAGCAAGAATTACAATTACTGCAGGTTGGACAAGTGAAACACAGCAAAATGGAATTACAGTTTTAGATTTCTCAACTAATTCTATTTTCAATAGTACCACCAACTGGGGAACTTATGAAAGTGGTAGTTATAAAGGCCCAGTTTGGGATTGTGAAGATACATTAGTTATATCTAGATATAGATCATCAGGTTCCTGGTATATGTATGGTTCTGTAATTAATATCTACGCTTTCTGTGATGCCGGTCAAAATTATTCTCAATGGCAATTGTATACTGGAACAAATAATTCCGGCATGGATTTTTCAGATATGCCAGCAGGGTTTAATGTTGGAGATTATAATGTAGGGAGTGTTGTATCTACTAATATGAAATTTGCTGTATACGGTAATTATGGTAGTTTCGCGGATACAAAACCTATAGCAAATCTACAATTTATATGTCAATATGGGGGTGGTCAAACATTCTTTGACAATATCGTCCCTGGAACTGAACTAAAAATAAAAGAAATATATGGATATAGTACTGCACAACTTAATGCACAAAATAATGATTATTTTTACTTGAATTTGTTAGACGGGTGGAATTTAGAACAAAGTAATAGTGGTAGTTCTCCAATTATTATTATGTCCAACAACAATAATGACGATGATAAACAAACCTTTGTATCTAATTCAATAGTAGGAACACAAACTAATGATACCTATTATAATTTAGGCGGCTGGACCGGAAATAATTGGACATATGATATGACTTTCCAATTATATAGCTGGTTGGGTTATCAATGGGGATTCTTACAAAATCCTACAGGTAATTATTGGTCAAGAGATGAAAAAATATATTCTTCATCTAATTTATTTGAACAATTATCTGAAACTAATAAACGATATGCTGGCTCATATGTTGAATCTATTGATACTAAAGGGCAGCCTTTGGAAGATATTACTATTTCACCATTTAGCTGGAGTTCTAACATGGCTTATCCATGGGCTCAAACGATTCATGTTAGACAAGAACCTGGATCGATGTTGCCAGTTACAATTTTAGCACCTACCTCGTCTGGTTATGGAGCAATGATATATAATAGTCCTAATTTTAGCTATAATAAATCAATAAGATTTTTTCCAGAATGTAATGGAGAAGTATATACTGATGTAGTTGCATATGATATGCCAACATTTTCTTCTGATGTTTCTTATTCTGCTACATATACCACTACTTCATCACCAGGTGTGTCAATAATAGATAAATTATATTTGTATGATACATCAACACAAAGACTTGTTAATATTGCAAATATTTCCGGTTCGGTGAGTGGTACAACTATAACATGTAATACTACAATTAGTGCTGCTTCTCTTTCAAATAAAGCAGGTTTATTAATCGTTGTGCATGACTTTTCAAAAACTACAGCAGATGTTGCTGAAGTATCATATACAAGTATAACAGTTACATAGGATATATTATGAATATTTTAATTAATAATGAAGATAGATGGGATGCTCATGTTGACCTTAATTTAGCAGACCAAATTATTTTTAAAGTAGATGTATATGCATCTGAGGATAATCAAAGGTGGACAATTACCGACACTCATCAATTTGCAATACAAACACCAGGTGATATGGACGAGAATGGTCATGTTATTATGACCGATGAAATAATTGCTAAAATTAATGAAGAATTTAATAATAAAATACAGGAAATAAAAGATGGCTATAATTTGGGTTGATCCTTATCTAGACTCTGCAAATGGTGGAATACATGGAACTACAGGGTCGGGTAGTGGTACATATGCATCTCCATATGGTTGGTGGGATTTAAATGGATATAATGCATTAGGCTCTTCAAATGTATTTAATGAGGGAGATGAAATTAGATTTAAGGGTTTAACTGAATCTAGCTTTTTTGGATCTTTACAATCATGGTCAAGTGTAACCCAAAATGGTGGATTAGATAGTCAATGGAACTTGCCATCAGGCACAGATCAAATGCTTAAAGTTATAAGTAGATATGATAATAATAAAGAATTATATATCTATCAAAATCCTGGTTATAGTTATCTATACTCACTTAATCAGCAAGGGACTTGGCATGCTCCACTACCAATGTTAGATAATAGTGGTTATTATATTTTTAATTCAAATTACCAGATTTCAAATCCAAATGCTAGGAATACAACAATAGGGCATTTGCCGGCTGCTATGTTTAATTATGGAGCAACTACAACAACAAATCCTGTTAGAGTTACTGCAGGTTGGACAAGTGAAACACAGCAAGGCGGTATAACCTTTTTATGTATGGCTCCAAATTATCAGATTGCTTGGGGACATACAGGTGTTCAGGTAGGTGAGGGTTATGGTCACATGGTTGTTGATTGCTTGGATACACTTGTATTAGGATTTGGTGATAACGAAGATGCTTATATAAATGCTATTGAACTTAATTTAAAAGCTGTATGCGGGGCAAATTATAATTCAAGCGATTATATAAGTTTTGGTATAGGATTTACTAGTAACCCTAATAATATAGATTATACAGCACAAAGTTTTACTCCAGGAACACTAAAAATGGATCAAATTGTTACTGGATCTTATTCACAACTATATTCATATGCGCCGCGATCGGCAGGAAATGTATTAGAACCTGAAATTTATATTAATACATTAGTAAAAGGCTATTATACATGGGATCTATATTTAAGACATAATAATAGTTCATCTGCATCAGATGACCCAGAATGGACAGTAAGATTAAGAAAAGTATTTCTTCATTATGGTGCAAATTGGAATGGCCAATATAGTAACAATAAAGCAAAAGTTAATTTGATTTTTGAAAATGATTTTGAATGGCTCCAGGCAGCAAACCAACCTTGGAATTTTAATAATACCATTGAGGTACTTTCTGAAACATTAGGTACAGATGATGCCACTAATAATCCACAATATCCTGATAGATATTATCTTCGAACTGATGGTGGTGGCAATGTAGCTACATCTTATATTTCTACTGCGCCATTGGAAAGATCATTAACTGATGCCAATAAGTATAGTATATATTCAAATTCATCAAGTATATTAAAAAAAGCTAGTCCAAGCGGTTATTTAGGAGAATGGTATAACGAATATATTATAGAAAATCAGGGTGAAACAATTGATACTGTGTCTTCATCGCCTGCAGTAATGAATCCGGGGTCATTTAATTCAAGTTATATAAAAAATAGTTGCGGTATTGGTAAAATATATGTAGCATATGAAAGTACTAGCAATAATGCGGTAAGCTTGATTCCTATACAATATACGGGAACTTTTGCTTCCGCTCCTGTAGCAATTGAATATAAAAGCCCATCAACATTTTCTGGTAAAACCTGTTGGAGATTATTTGGTAGTGCTAATGGATATTCATATAGTCAATTATATAGAATACCATTACCAAATTTTGGCAGCGCAACAAGTGATTACACATTTGAAACATTTTTTAACACAACTGCAAGCCCAGGTGTTGATATTAGTATAGTTTTATGGGTATATGGGTTATCATCTGGCTTAACAACATTTAGAACATTGACACCAACAGTTAGTGGAACAACTATTTCATTTAGCGAAACAATTTCACCAGCTGAATTAAAAGTAAATTTGGTATCACAGATATTTGCAGAAGTTATTATGTCAAAAACATCTACGGCAAATTGTTCTGTTGCATTTAATAACTTTAGTCTAACATAATGACTGACAATGTTTTTAATTCAGGGTTAGAAAGATCGTTTGTACCAGATACAAATAGTCAACCTGCTATTTCTATATATTATAATGGCCAAATTACTAATATATCAAGTATTACTGGAGCAAAGTTATATAATTTTCTAGATGATCAGATAGGACCAAATCAGGTCTATCCTATATCATTTGGAGCAGTTACTCCACCATCTGGTACAAATTTATTTTATATGGGTAGTCAACAACCAACTGATGTAAGATTTTATGATGCAAATGGATCAGAAAAAACAATTACTGCGATATACCTGGGAAGTACTTTGGTATGGCAACAATAATTAAAACTTATAAATAGTTTAATAAATTAGGAAAAATAAATGGCAACAGCATCAAGAACAGACTTTACAGAATATTGCTTAAGAGCATTAGGTGAACCTGTTGTAGAAATTAATATAGATGATTCACAGGTTGAAGATCGCATTGACGAAGCCATTGAATACTGGAGACAATATCATTATGATGGTATTGAAAGAGTTTATTTAAAACAACAAGTAACAGCATCTAGAATTACAATTACTACAAATAATGGATCATCATTCCCATTAAATGCAAAAATTACTGGAGCGCAGTCTGGTGCAACAGCAATAATTACAAAAGAAGCAAAAATTCCTACTGATGGTGGTGATTTTCTAACATCTGATGGTAATACATTAATTGTTATGAAAGTTACAGGAGATTTTATAAATGGAGAAGATGTATCTGATGGCACAACAACAGCTACATTGGCTGCAAGTAATGCTGTAACTAAAGGTATGTATGATAATAGATATGTTGATTTGCCTGATGCAGTGTATGGAATTCACAGAGTAATACCATTCACAGGTACAACTTCCTCAAAAAATTTATTTGATTTACAATACCAATTAAGATTAAATGATTTATATGATTTAACATCTGTTTCATTAATTTATTATAAACAGGTAATGAGTCATATTGCGTTACTTGATATGGAATTAAATGGACATCCATTATATAGATTTAATCGCATGCAAGGTAGATTATTTTTGGATATTAATTGGGATACTGATACATCATTAGGTGAAGTTATTGTTGTTGAATGTTATCGAGCATTAGATCCAGCAACTTGGACTAAAATATGGAATGAACCATGGCTCAAACATTATGCAACTGCTTTAATTAAAAGACAATGGGCAACAAATATTAAAAAATTCTCTGGTATTGCACTACCAGGTGGTGTAACATTAGATGGTAATCAATTATATGATGAAGCACAAAACGAAATTGCTGCATTAGAAGAGGAACTAATTAATAAGTCTGCACCTTTGGAATTCTTTTTAGGATAATTCATGCCAAGAAGTGTATATTTTAGCCATGGCAATCGGTCAGAACATCTATTACATGAAGATATAATAGTAGAATCTATTGGTATCTATGGTCAAAATTTCTATTATATACCTAGAGAACTTGTAGCAAAAGACGAGATACTAGGAGAAGATAGACTATCGGAATTTAAAAAAGCATTTAGTATTGAAATGTACCTAGAAAATGCAGATGGTTTTGAAGGCCAAGGTGCATTTATACAACGATTCGGCGGAATGATGATGGAACAAAGTGCAACACTTACAGTTGCACGAAGAAGGTGGGAACAACTTGTTGGTCGTTTTGGTGCAACAACAATACCATCAAGACCAAATGAAGGTGACTTATTATATTTTCCATTGACTGATGGTTTGTTTGAAATTAAATTTGTACAGCACCAGGATCCATTTTACCAAATTGGTAAACTTTTTGTGTATAAATTGGAAGTTGAATTATTCCAATATGCATCTGAAAGAATTAGCACAGATGTAAAACAAATTGATGATTTCCAATCACTTAAATCTTTTGATACAAATGTTATAGAAAATGGTATTGTAAATTCAATTAAGGTTATTAATAGAGGCGATGATTATAATGTTGCTCCTATTATAAAAATTGGACCAGATTGGACATCTAACACTAGTGTATCCGCAAAACAAGAATTATGTTATGATAATAGAAGATATATTGTAACAAAAGCTGGTACAACAAGCGGTGATGCTCCAGTACATACATCAGGGTTTATGCCTAATGGAACTGCTCAATTACAATATGTTGGTGTTAGGGCAACGGCAACTGGTGTAATTGGTGCAAATCAATCATACAGACAACTTGTGAATATTACAATAACAAATTCTGGGTCTGGTTATACATCGATTCCTACTGTTAATATTATTTCTCAGGATAATGGTTTTGGTGCATCAGCAGTTGCAACAATTCAAAATTTAGATAATCAAGATTCATTTGGTGATAATAATAAATTTAAAGAAGAGGCAGCAGGTATATTAAACTTTGATGAGGATAATCCATTTGGAGAAATTGCATCATATACTCCACCAAAAACATATGACAGTGCTGATTCAACAACACTGTCAGCAGATTCACTATCAATTACAGCGGATATAGAATAAAATGGCTAAACAAACAATTAATATCGGAACAGCAGCAAATGATGGTACTGGTGATCCATTAAGATCAGCATTTACCAAAGTTAATTCAAATTTTACTGAGTTGTATGAACATGATGCCAATAATGTATTACCTGGACAAACTGGTAATAGTGGCAAGTATCTTACAACTGATGGCACATCAACTAGTTGGGCTACGCTCGCAGTACCAAATCTTTCAGCACTTAATCAAAGTATAATACCTGATCAAGATGTACAATATGATTTAGGCAGTCCAACAAATAAATTTAGAGATTTATATCTAAGTGGTAATACTATTACACTTGGTACTCAAACTCTTTCAAGTACTTCATCTGGAGTTTCCTTAAGTGGTGATATTGAATATACAAATATAGTTAGAATACCAACCGGGATTACTAACTTTATTACAGGAGAAACTATCCCACTTAATCAATCATATAATGTTTCTGCTTCACTCCCAGATGGGAGCGGACCAATTGGGCCATTTTTAGGTAATTCATATGCATCCATTGTATATGCTTTTCCAATGCCAGCAACTCCTGCAACATTTACATTTACTTATGACAATAATAGATATTTGGAAACTATTACCATGACTTCTGCTGGGGGAAATATTGGTGGGATTGATGATTTTGAGGTAATATGGAACCCTGATCCAATATTACCAGTAACCCCTATATTAAATGTTAGTGAATGGTCAAATGTTGCCGGCCCAGCTGGACAAAGCCAAGAAATTTGGAATTCTGATGGAAAAACCTTATATTTTAACTTTAATAATGATGGTGTTTTAGAAACTGTTACAGGTAGTGGGTGGACTGGAGCAGATGTTGTCCCAGGATACTGGTGGGGTAGATTTGCTGCACTGCGACTACCAAACGGTAATATTGTTGATTATGTTATCATTCAAGAAGATTGTTTTGGTTTTCTATGGTTAAATGTAACCTATAATGACACTACAGAAACAATAAAACCTTTTAATGCTAGTACTACTTTACAATTGGTTCCAGTTCCAAAATCCAGTATAGGAAAAGCAGAAGATAAATTTGGTATGTATGCAATGGATACTAGTTATTTTTATACATGTATTAAAGATCATGACCCAAATAATATAAGTGAAAATATTTGGAAAAGAAGCCCTTGGTCAGGAGATACCTGGTAGTGCTTAACGGTAATACATCATATCACGGAGCATTAAGAAAAGTTGTTGTTGCCTTTGGTCGATTATTTTCTGATATTCGTATTCAAAGACAAGACAATACAGGTGCTGTAGCACAGACATTACAGATACCATTGGCATATGCTCCAAAAGAAAAATGGTTGGTTCGTATTGATAGTGACCCATCATTAAACAATTATACATATGTTTCATTACCTAGAATGTCATTTGAAATACTAGGTTATGCATATGACCCTACTCGTAAAACAAACAAAATGAATAAAATTGTTTGTAAGACAGGAGTCACAGCACAAAATCCTAATATGAAGTCTGTATTTAGTCCTGCTCCATATAATTTGGATATTCAATTATACATTATTACCAAAACACAAGAAGATGCTATGCAAATTCTTGAACAAATTTTACCAACATTTACACCAGAATATACTCTTTCAGTAAATGCACTACCAGATATGGAAATTGTTCAAGACATTCCTGTCATATTAAATAGTGTAACAGTGAATGATGAATATGATGGCGATTTCCAAACAAGAAGATTTGTAACACATACATTATCATTTACATTAAAAACAAATATCTATGGTTATGTATCACAACAAGGTGTGATTAAATCTGCGACTGCAAATGTAAGCCAACCAGGTGAGAAATATACTGCAACTGCAAGTACACCAGATGATCCAATTACAGAAAATTGGGAATCACAATTTTAATTTATGGCTCAAACATATCTTGGTAATTCAAATTTAAAGGCGGCCGGAGTCACTGTAAATTTTACAGAAGAACAGATAGTAGAACTTAGAAAATGTAGAAAAGATCCTATCTATTTTATTGAAAATTATTGTAAAATTATTACACTTGACCATGGTTTACAACCATTTAAATTATATGATTGCCAAAGAAACAAAGTGAAGGTTATACATGAAAATCGTAAAGTTATTCTTATGGAAGGTCGGCAGCAAGGTAAAACTACCACAAGTGCTGCGTACATTTTATGGTACACTCTATTTCAAGATTCGAAAACGGTCGCCATATTGGCAAACAAAGCAACCGCCGCGAGGGAAGTACTTAACCGATATCAATTAATGTATGAAAATTTACCTTTATGGTTACAACAAGGGGTTGTAACTTGGAATAAAGGTGATATTGCTTTAGAAAATAATGCAGTTGTATTCACGGCAGCAACAAGTGCATCTGGTATTCGTGGTAAATCTGTTAACTTACTATATGTAGATGAAACAGCGATTATACCTAATAATGTAGCAGAGGAATTCTTTACATCGGTATATCCAACAATTTCTGCTGGTACTACATCTAAGATATTGTTATCATCAACACCATTAGGATATAATCACTTCTGGCGGTTTTGGAATGATGCACAAGAAGGTAATAATGATTTTGTACCATTGTTTATACCTTACACTGAAATACCAGGTAGAGATGAAAAATGGGCAGAGGAACAAAAAAGACAACTTGGCGAACTTAAATTTAACCAAGAGGTACTATGTACATTTTTAGGTTCAAGTTCAACACTAATCCGTGCTGATGTTATAGCTAGGTTGAAACCTAAGAATAATAAATATACTAAAGATGGTCTTGATGTTTATAATAAACCAGAAAAAGACCATAGTTATGTAATTATTGCTGACACTGCAAAAGGTGTAGGTGGTGATTACTCTGCATTTAGTATAATAGATATTACGCAAGTACCATATATACAAGTAGCAAAATATAGAGACAATAAGATAAGCCCTTTATTATACCCAAATATAATACATAAAATGGCAAAAGAATATAATGATGCATATGTATTGATTGAAACCAATTCTAGTGAACAGGTTCCAACGATATTATACAGTGAATTAGAATATGAAAATTTACTTTTTGTGAATATGAGTTCATCTGGTCAGGTTGTTTCCGGTGGTTTTGGTGGAGGACAAACAAGATTAGGTGTACAAACTGACAAAAAAGTAAAAAGAATAGGTTGTACCAATTTTAAGTCAATGGTAGAAGAGAATAAGTTACTTATTCAAGACATTGATACCATTGCTGAATTATCAACTTTCATTGAAAGAAGAGGTTCTTATTCTGCGGATGAAGGTTATCATGATGATCTTGTTATGACTTTGGTATTATTTAGTTGGTTAACTTCCAACCCATACTTTAAAGATTTAAATGATGTTAATTTGAGAGAGGAAATGTATAAATCTCATATAAAAAATATTGAGGAAGAATTAACACCATTTGGTTATATAGATGATGGAAGAGATGATCCAAATGAACAAGTGTTGGTGAATTTTTAAAAATTAGAAACATATAAATATACTGTATAAGAGGTGACTCTCAGTACATTATTCATAAATTAAGGAGAAACAAAAAATGGCGTTTCAATTATCTCCAGGAGTTAAGGTAACAGAACAAGATTTGACGCTTCTTGTTCCTGCAGTATCAACATCTGCGGGTGCATTTGCTGGTGCATTTAAATGGGGACCTGTTGAAGATCCAGTCACTATTACATCTGAAAATGTATTAGTAGAAAGATTTGGATTACCAACAGATTCAAATGCACAATCATTCTTTACTGCGGCAAATTTCCTATCATATACAAACAATTTATTGGTTGTTCGTGCAGATACAGCAGGTCATTTAAATGCTGTAGCTGATACAACAGGTACCATTTCATCAATT
>Ga0255782_10003792_pt1 | contig 11315 bp, 10 predicted proteins | sample 101ome_26_FD_179980 | JGI IMG/M metagenome (GOLD analysis project Ga0255782, IMG submission 179980) | Coastal salt marsh microbial communities from the Groves Creek Marsh, Skidaway Island, Georgia - 101408AT metaG (version 2) | ecosystem: Environmental > Aquatic > Marine > Intertidal zone >...
CAATTGAAACAAATCCCTCTGATACTAGCAGTTGGCCAAGGGTTTCATCTACCTCTAGATTTTTAATTAATGTTTCGGTTCTATCTTTAAATTCAGCCTGTCTTCTTTCAGAGTCCTCCTTATCTGTAAGTATATCTATCTCATAATTTGTTAATTTAGAGGCTAGCCTTACATTCTGACCTCTTCTACCGATTGCTTTACTTAAATTTTCTTCAGTTAATATAATATCTATTTTTTTATTATCTTGGTCGATTAGTACTCTTTGAATTTCAGCAGGTGATAAGGACTCAGAAATCAATGTAGGTAAATCCTCTGTCCACTTAATAATATCTATTTTTTCTCCATGTAGTTCGTTTACTATTGTTTGAACTCTGCTTCCTCTCATACCAACACAAGCTCCAACTGGGTCAATTGATGAATCTTGAGAATATACACATATTTTTGCTCTACTACCTGGATCTCTAGCTACTGATTTAATCTCAATAGTACCTTCATATATTTCGGGAACTTCTTGAAAAAAAAGCTTTGCTAAAAATTGTGGATGAGCTCTTGAAAGAAATATTTGATGACCTTTGAGTTCTTTTCTAACTTCATAACAATACGCTTTAACTCTGTCGCCAGTTTTTAAAATTTCTCTTGGTATAAGTTCATCTTTTTTAATAACACCTTCAGCTTTACCCAAATCTACTATTACATTTCCATATTCTAATCTTTTAATAATACCGCTTAAAATTTGCTCTTGCTTATCTATAAATTCCTCATATTGTCTATTTTTTTCTGCTTCTCTTACTCTGCTGCTAATAACTTGTTTGGCACTTTGTGCTGCTATACGTCCAAAATCAATTTGAGGTAACTCCTCAAATATTTTTTCACCTATTTTTAAATCTTTTTTATCGAGATTATTTTTTTGAGCTTCTTCTAATGTAATTTCTCTTGCATAATCCTCAACTTTTTCAACAATCTCTAAGACTTTTTGAATTTTAATTTCACCACTTTCTCTATCAATAATAACTTCTATGTTGTTATCATTTCCAAATTTTGTAAGCGCCGCTTTTTGAATAGCGCTTTCCATAGAACCAATCACAAGTTCTTTGTCTATTGATTTTTCATTAGCAACTGCCTCAACTATTCTCAAAAGTTCTAATTTATCTAACCCTCTGTTTAACATTTTATAGCTCCTAAAAAAAAATGGGCTACTGCCCATTTTGAAAGTTTAATAATTTAAGCTTTTGTAAAAGAAATTTACGGTTTTTTCAAGTTCACAATTTAAATAAATCAACTTTATCAGTTTTTTCCCATGAAAATTCACCTTTATTTGTTGGCTTTCTGCCGAAGTGACCGTAAGCTGATGTAATTTCATAAATTGGATTATTTAATTTTAACATCTCCCTTATACCACGTGGTGACAAGTTAAAATTTTTATCAATTATTTCCTTAACTTTACCAGTTTTGCTTTCATCTCCGTTACCTAGCTTTATAAAAATAGATAAAGGCTTTGAAACACCAATAGCGTAAGCGAGTTGAATTAAACATTTTTCGGAAACTCCGGCTGCCACTATATTTTTAGCTAAATATCGTGATGCGTAAGCCGCAGATCTATCAACTTTTGTTGGGTCCTTCCCAGAAAAAGCGCCGCCACCGTGCGGTGCTGCACCACCATAGGTGTCAACAATTATTTTTCTACCTGTTAAACCAGTATCACCATCAGGACCTCCAATAATGAACTGTCCGGTTGGATTAATGTAGATTTCATTTGAGTCAAGATTAGTTAAAAAATTTTCTGGTATAGATTTCTTAATATAAGGAATAACTGCATCTCTTACCTTTTCCTGATTTAAATCTTTAGAATGTTGGGTTGAAATAACTACTGATGTAACTTTAATTGGCTTTTCATTTTCGTATAACATTGTTACCTGGCTCTTTGAATCAGGCTCAATACCCTTAAGAATTCCTTTTTTTCTATCTTCCGCCATCAATCTTAATATCTTATGAGAATAGTGTATTGGTGCAGGCATTAATTCATCTGTTTCATTACAAGCGTAGCCAAACATTATTCCTTGGTCTCCAGCCCCTTCATCTTTATTGTCTTTAGAGTCTACACCCATTGCAATATCTTTGGATTGCTCATGAAGAAATGATTCAATGTTGGCTGTCTTCCAACTAAATCCATCTTGATCGTAACCAATATCCTTTATACAATCTCTAACTTTAGAAATTAGTTCTTCTTTTTCAATTTTGGGGCCTCTCGTCTCTCCGGCCAGAACAACTTTATTTGTAGTCGTAAGTGTTTCACATGCTACTCTTGAAACTGGATCTTTGGATAAATAAGAGTCTACGACCATGTCAGATATTCTATCGCATACTTTATCTGGGTGACCCTCAGAAACAGACTCGCTCGTGAATAAATAATTATTTTTTGTCATATTTTTTGTAAATAAAAAAGATAAAAAGATATGTAATTAAAAGACTAAAAAATATCAAATCATTTTTATTTTTATTTGACTTTATCAACGGTATTTCGTACTCAATATTTCCTGCTTCATTACTGTCTAATTTCTTAACTATATTTCCTTTGTTATCAATTATAGCGCTAATTCCCTTGTTAGCAGATCTTACTAAAAATGTATTATTTTCTATTGCTCTAAAAATTGACTTAGCGAAATGTTGATTGGGTCCAATAGTTTCTCCAAACCAACCATCTTCGGATATATTTATGATTAAATTTGTTTCTGTTTTTGATTTTTGGATAAGGTCTGTAAAAATGATTTCATAGCAAATCATTGGTAATATATTGAAATTGTTTACAATTACGTTTTTATTAATTTTACCTTTTAAAAAAGAACCATGTCCTTCAGTAATTTTTTTAAGTCCAAAATTTTTTAAAAAATTTTGAAACGGTAAAAATTCACCAAATGGAACAAGTTTTCTTTTATTATAATTATCAATAATTTCTAAATTGTTATCTAAAACTAGCATACTATTAAAATATTGACCTGAAGAAAGTTCTAGCTTATTTGAGCCAAGAATTATGAAGTGGTTTTTAGAGAAACTTTTTTTGAAAAGCTCTTTAAAAATTAAAATTTCATTGTAACTATAACCGCTGAATACACCTTCAGGCCAAACAAATAATGTTTTTTTTTCTTTACTGGGTTCACTATATCTAATTATTTTTTTTAATCTTTCTTCAATTTCCTCTTCACTTAAACCATATTCTAAGTCAAAATTTGGAGAAATTACTTTTATCAGTTCTCTGTTTTCTATAGTTTTTAGAAATCTTTCATTTTTGTTTAAAGAGTAGTTACCATAGATATATAAACTTAAAATAAATAATATCGATAAAAATAATGATAATATTTTTTTTACACTACTAATTTTAAAAAAAATAATTATTGGTAGTGCAAATAGTGTAACAACAATTAAGTTATAAGCATACAATCCTATATGATTTAAAATTTGTATAATCTCAATTATTCCAGATGTACTGTAAGCCCACAGATTCCAAGGAAATCCAGTGAATAATTTAGCTCTCAAATAATCTGAAAAAGCTAAAGTGGCTGAAAAAATAATTAATGATGAAAAATTCAATCTTAGACTTGGACCAATTAGTAAAGTCGGTATGGCAATAAATAAGCCTAAAAATAGCGGAATAAAAATTATTCCAAAAGGAATTAAAATTTTGAAATTATCGTCAAATGTTAGTGAATTAACAATCCAAGACACTCCACTTAAATAAAAACCAAACCCAAAGGACAAACCAAATAAAAATAAATTAATCTTATAAGGTTTCTTTCTATAAACAGATTGAGATTTTTTTGAAATATAAATGATTATATAAAAAAAAAGAGGAATTATTATAAAATTGATTATTATTAAATTAAAAGGTTGAAAAGATAAAACAGTTAAAGAACCAATTAAAAATGGAAAAATAAATAAAATAAAGTAACGATTATCGAATAATTTTTTAATCATTAATAAAACTAGAATACTTTTTTTCTATTTTTTTCATTTTTGAAAAATCTTTTTCTTTTTTATGATCATGTCCAAATAAATGAACTAGACCATGTATCCACAAATCATTGAATTCAGCTTTAAAATTTTTTAATTTTTTTTTATCTTTTATTTCATAAAAATTAATAATTATATCTCCAAGATAAATTTCTTTTTCATTAATTAATCTTTTATGCAGTTCTTTTTTTGTATAAAATGGAAAAGAAAGAACATCTGTTGCTTTGTTTTTTTTTCTAAATTTCCTATTTAAATTCTTAATTTCTCTCTTGCCGGAGAGCAACAAAGTAAAATAAATACTCTTTTTTTTAAATTTTATATTTTTTTTGTTAAGTTTATTTATTTTTTTATCAATATAAGTATTGGGATTTTTGATATACCTATACCAGCTTAAATTTTTTGTTATTACATTAGCTTTTATCATTAGTGCTTTTTTTGATAAGCTCTAATAATTTTCGAAACTAAAGGGTGTCTCACAACATCATTGTGGTCAAATTCTATAATTTTAATTTCTTTTAAATCTTTAAGAATTTCTCTTGATTTGATTAAACCAGAGTGAGATTTATTTAATAAATCTATTTGGCTAGGATCTCCATTAACAACTAATTTTGAATTTTCACCTATACGTGTCAAAAACATTTTAATTTGAGTTTCTGTAGCATTTTGAGCTTCGTCTAAAATTGCAAAGCAATTTTTTAAAGTTCTTCCTCTCATAAATGCTAAAGGTGCTATTTCAATTTCACCTGACTCAATTTTTTTATCTATTTTATCTGCGCCAAATAATTCGTATAAAGCATCATAAAGTGGTCTAAGGTATGGATCTACTTTTTCTTTCATATCACCAGGTAAGAAACCAAGCTTCTCCCCTGCTTCAACAGCTGGTCTAGATAATATGACCCTATCAATTTTCTTTTCCATTAATAAAGTCACACCCACTGAAACTGCTAAAAAACTTTTTCCTGTACCAGCTGGTCCTAATGACATCACAATATCATTTTCTTTAAGAGCTTTCATATAGTCAGATTGTTTTTCTGATCTAGCTATAACTGATTTCCTAGGTGTTTTAATAAGTTGTTTAAAAGATTTAACGTTGGATTCTTCTATTTCAATATTTTTTTTCACAGATAAAATTATATCTCCTTTTTCTATAATATTTGTCAAAATATATTTATTTACCAAAAATTTAATTGCCTCACAAAAGGTGTTTGTATTTTCTTTATTGCCCTTACATGTAATTGAATTACCTCTAAAATAAACATCTGTTTTCGTTAATTTTGAGAGATGTTTTAAATTTTGATCGAATTGACCTACAATCGACATTAACATCTCATTGTTATTGATTGAGATATTAACCGTCAGATCATCAATCTTTTTTATAATTAAATTTTGTTCTAGTTTGCTTATTTCTGACATCTATTTTTTATGCTGCATAATTATTTTGATCTATATTCTTAAGAATTTCACCATATAATGTATTATTATTTCCGCTTGTTATTTTCACTTTTTCAATTTTTCCAACCAAATTTTTATTGCTTATTGCTATAACAGAATTTAAAAACTCATCTCTTCCAAAATATGTATTACCTTCTTTAGTTCTATTTTCAAATAAAACATTAGATATTTTGCCGATCAAAGTTTTCTTATATTTTGTTTTAATTTCTTCTGCGATGCTTTGAAAGCTAATTAATCTTTCCTTTGCTTCAGATTGATTTACTTTTTCCAATTTAAATGCAGGTGTACCTGGTCTGGCACTAAAAATAAATGAGTAAGAATTAATATATTTCACACTCTTCATTAATTTTTCAGTTTGCTTATAATCTTCCAAAGTTTCTCCTGGATATCCAATTATGAAATCACTTGAAAATCTTATACTAGAATTAACTTTTTTTAACTTTACAATTGTTCTTTGATACTCTTCAATTGTATGTTTTCTATTCATTGCCTCTAGGATTTTATTTGATCCACTTTGAATTGGTAAATGAATTTGTGGCATTAATTTTTCACAATCTTTATGAGCATTAATTAAGTCTTGTGTGAAATCCTTTGGGTGTGATGTTGTATATCTAATTCTTTTCAAGTCACTTATTTTTGATATTTCAAATATTAAATCTGAAAGTTTTTTACCTTCAAAATTATAAGCATTCACATTTTGGCCCAAGAGAGTGATTTCTTTTGCACCATTGCCAACTAGTTGTTTTGCCTCTTCTGTTAATTCTTTTAATGATCTTGAATACTCTGATCCTCTTGTGTAAGGGACAACACAAAACTTACAAAACTTATCACAACCTTCTTGTATTGTTAAAAAAGATGAAATCTTATTGCATGAATTCTTTAAAGAATTCAAACTATCAAATTTTTCAATTACATCAAATTCAGTGAAATTGACGGGTGTTTGTTTTTTTTCTAAATCTAAGATTATTTTATTTATTAGATGAAATGATTGTGGTCCAATTACAGCATCAATATATTTTTCTTTTTTTAATAGAATGTCGCCTTCTGCTTGTGCAACACAACCAGTTACTAATACGATAGGTTTTGTTTTTTTCCTAAATTGTTTTTTTAACCTTCCTATATCGTGATAAACTTTATCTGTAGCTTTTTCCCTGATATGACAAGTATTCAAAACATAACAATTAGCTTCAGCTAAATTTTCTGTTTTAAAATAATCTATTTTTTTTGTTAAATCATAAATACGACTGCTATCGTATTCATTCATCTGACATCCAAAAGTTTTAATGAATATTTTTTTATTCAAATTATTTTTTTATTTTTGAACCGTAAAGTTCAAGTTTGTGATCTACAAGATTGTAGCCTAATTTTTTTGCAATTTTTTCTTGAAGTTCCTCAATATCTTTATCAACGAACTCAATAATTTCTCCGCTATTTATATCTATAAGATGATTATGGTCATCATTAATTTCATATCTAGCTTTACCGGCTTTAAAATCATGCTTAACCAAGATTCCAGCTTCTTCAAAAAGTTTAACTGTTCTATAAACCGTAGCTATACTTATTTTATTATCTATAGATGTTACTCTTTTGTGTAACTCGTCTACATCAGGATGGTCTTTTGAGCCATAAACTTCCTTGGACTCTGAGATTACTTTAGCAATAGTTTTCCTTTGATCAGTAAGCCTAACACCTTTTTTTAAACATTTTTCTTCTATTGCATTCATGTAAAACAATTTAACTTAAATATATTGGTTTAATCAATTTATTTTGTATCAAACCTTTGCCTATCAAAAATTCAATATTTGCAAGGTCAAATCGCTTTAGATCAGAGTTTCTGAATGCGTATAAATTTATATTTTTCGATATTTTTATTCCTTTTGCAACTGATAGAGACGTTCGAATCGTAGAAAAACTTCCTGGACCAATATTAACAATTATAGAAAATCCATTATCTATATTTACTTTGTATTTTTTTACAAGATTTAATATGTTTGATACCAGTTGATCATTTTGATTAATTTTATAATCTAGCTCATGAATGTAAAAGTTTTGATTTATACGCAAACCAATCTTATCGTCTTTGCCAATGCAATTTAAAATTATAAAATCTTTTATCATAAGCTTATCTATAACTTTTTTAACTTTTCAAAGCTATTTATATTCAAACGCATCAGCTCAAAATATAGAAGACTACGGCGTAATTTCTTTGATGTATCACAGATTCGAAGAAAATAAATATCCATCTACAAATATTAGAATGAGTGATTTTTTAGAACATATTAAAATTATAGAAGAAAATAATATCAATTTTATTAATCCTAAAAATTTTGAAAGTGAACTAAAGAATAACAAAACTCAAAGAAAAATACTTTTAACTATTGATGATGGGTTTTTATCTTTTTATGAAAATGCCTGGCCTATACTAAAAAAAAAGAAAATTCCTTTTATTTTATTTGTAAGCACAAGAGAAGTTGGTGCTTTTAATTATATGACATGGGATCAGATTAGAGAAATTAGCAAGGAAAATTTTGTTGAAATTGGAAATCATAGTCACACACACGAATATTTAGTGGAAGAAAAAAGTGAACTTATAAAAAATGATATTGAAAAATCAATATCAATTTTTAAAAAGGAACTTGGCAAAAATTCTGATTTTTTTTCTTACCCTTTTGGAGAATATAGTATTGAATTTAAAGAAATAATAAAATCTTTAAATTTTAAATATGCTTTCGGACAACATTCTGGTGTTATGGATGAAACTAAAGACTTCTATGAGTTTCCAAGATTTCCTATTAACGAAAAGTACGGAGAAATTGAAAGGTTTAAATCTTTAATGAAAACACTCCCTTTTAAATATAAAAATATTTTACCTGAAGAAAAATATCTTTTACAAAGTAAAAATCCTCCAGACGTAAAAATTGAATTTTACGATGGTATAAAAAATTTAAAATCATTGAATTGTTTTTCAAATGAAGAGGATAAATGGCGGCAGTCAGAAATAAATTTCTTAAATGAAACAACTTTACAAATTAATATCAATGAGAAGTTTATCGGTGAACGAGGTAGAATAAATTGTTCACTTAGAGATCCAAGTGGTTTTTGGAGGTGGCTTGGAATTCAGTTTGTTGTTAGCGATAAATAATTAAGAGCTTAACTCTATTTGTTTTACAGAACCAACTAATTTAACGGGCTCAAAGTCAGTTAATCTATTTTGCGTAATAATTTGATTTAAGATTTTTGTGTATTCAGAACCTGTTTGGGCATAATTTTTTAACGTTTCTGTTAATTCTAAGCCTTTAATATTTTTATTTTTTTCTCTCAACTTTGCTCTTTTATCTCGGAAAGCTTTATAGCCCTTATGAGTGTTAAGATTATTTTTATAAGCTTTTACAGAAGCTCTTAATATTGGAAATTTAAGAATTTTATGATTTTTATTACTGTCTCTGTCTAAGGGAGCAATTCCTTGTCCGCTCCAAGTCCATTGTCCATAAATAGCATTACCCTCTAATGCAAATCTAGAAGTGCCCCATCCACTTTCTTTTGCTGCTTGTGCTAAAGCTATTGAGGTTGGAATTATATCCATTCTAATCATTAATTCATTTAAATCACCCTTTTTAACTTTATACTCCAAGAGTTTTTGTCTTAACCATTGTTTCTCTAAATCAGTTGTAAATTTTTTATTAGATAGAAGTTTTAATTTTTCCCTATCTTCTAATATTCTTTCATTCTCCGCGACAACTAGGGGCAACACAATTTGTATAAACGTTTCTTTTTTTAATTTTGAGCTTTGAATAGTCTCAAGGTCTCTAGGAAATTGTGTAAAATAAATTGGTTTAACAAGTTTTTGTACTCTTACATTACTTAAATTGTAATCAACGTCTTTAAAAAGATTTAAAACTGTTTCAGTTTTTAAATTTAAATTCGGAAGAACTACTTCATTTACATCTTTTCGTTTAACTTTTAGCTCAGGTTTTTTAACTTCTTTTTTAGCTTCTGGTTTTTTAACTTCTTTTTTAACTTCTGGTTTTTTAACCTCTTTTTTTACTTCTGGTTTTTTAACTTCTTTTTTAACTTCTGGTTTTTTAACCTCTGCTTTTTTTATCAATTCACGATCTCCAAAGTGATTAACAGCACTTATTGTTATAGACGTAGCAAAAACGATTACAAAAAATCCTATAATTACATTTCTAGCTTTTTTTGGATCTATTTGTTGATTGTAAATTGCATTGAATATATTTGTAAATAAATCTCCGAAAAAGGCGTAAACAACTTTACCTAATTTAGGTATAATGTTTAAAAAGTTTAATCCAATTTTTCCTAAACCTGTCCATGCATTTTGGAATGATCTATTAATATTTCTTTTTGTATCATGTTTAAAATTCTCAGCTTTTCTGAAAATTCTATTTTTTGCTCTTATTTTATCTTCTTTAAATTCAATTAAATTTAATTTTACTTTTGAAATTGGCTTTACAAAATTATCTCTAAAAAAATTAGATTTAAAATCTTTTGGAATTATTATTTTATTTTTTTTTAAAATGAGTTCAAGTTGCCCGCTAGTTAAGTTTTTTCTACTCTTCTGATACTCTATTATTTCATTTACACCGTAAATATAAGCTAACTCGATAAGTTTATCTCTATAACTTAGTTTTTTTTTCATACTAAATAGCCTCTACTGAGTTGACCTCTTTAACATAATGTTTAAGTAAGTTTTGAACCCCTTGTTTAAGTGTCATCAAAGAGCTTGGGCAGCCAGAGCAACTCCCTTGAAGTTCAACTTTAACAACGCCATTTTCAAACGACTTAAATTTTATATCACCACCATCTCTTGCCACAGCTGGTCTTATTTTTGTATCTAAAACTTCTAGAATTTTATTAACAGTTTCATCATTATTGTTTATATTATTAACTGTACTCTTATCTTTCAAAATTGGTTGCTTATTTTTCTCAAAATAGTCATTTAGGTGTGAAATTACCATAGGTTTTAACTCTTCCCATGAAGCTTCTTTAGTTTTTTTTACAGATAAAAAGTTTTTTGAGAGTAATACTAATTCTACGCCACAAAAGTTTAATAATTCTTTAATGAATGGATTTGTTATTTCATTTTTTTTACTCTCATGAAATTCCTCCGTTCCTGCGGCTGAAATTACATTTTCAGATAAGAATTTTAGTGAGTCAGGATTTGGGGTAGCTTCTGTATGTATCATCAAGGTCTTATATTATATCAAGCCAACTTTTTCACGTATATTCTTAAGGTTTTCCTCAGCAATAATATTAGCTTTTTCACTACCTTTTTTTAAGATTTTTTTCAAATGCGATCTATCGTTAAGAAGTTTTTTAATTTCTTCACTTACTGGAGTTATCTCTTCAATTAATACCTCGGCTAATTTTGTTTTTAAAAATGAATATTCTTTCCCACTCATTTCAGAAATAGTCTTTTTTAAACCAGTTTTTGATAATTCTGCGTAAATGGTCAATAAATTTAATGCCTCTGGTTTTTTTTCTAAAAGTTTTATGTCGTCAGGAATAGGTTCTGAGTCTGATTTTGCTTTTTTAATTTTCTTGTTTATTTCATCAGCGCTATCTTTTAAATTGATTCTTGAGTAATCAGACTCTTCGGATTTGCTCATTTTCTTAGTTCCATCTCTTAAACTCATTACTCTGGATATACTTTTTGAAATTAAAGGCTCTGGTAATGGAAAAAAATCTTTACAATTAAAATCATTATTAAATTTTTGAGCAATGTCTCTTGAGAGTTCTAAATGTTGTTTTTGATCATCCCCAACAGGAACATGCGTTGCTTTGTAAAGAAGAATATCAGCTGCCATTAAGTTTGGATAAATGTATAAACCTACGCTAGC
>Ga0255782_10003813_pt1 | contig 11266 bp, 10 predicted proteins | sample 101ome_26_FD_179980 | JGI IMG/M metagenome (GOLD analysis project Ga0255782, IMG submission 179980) | Coastal salt marsh microbial communities from the Groves Creek Marsh, Skidaway Island, Georgia - 101408AT metaG (version 2) | ecosystem: Environmental > Aquatic > Marine > Intertidal zone >...
CTTTTATTCAGATAATCGTACCGTTAGTAATGCTTTGCTGAAGTCTGATTTAAATTATACGTTGAAGTATCCGACTTACAGAGAAGGTCTCAAAGCAATATTTGACGGCTATTCTGCTGGATGAAGATCTGTACTCACATTATCCCTTTCGTCACCTGGAGCTTGATAAGGTAAAATAAGGGCTGCGCACACGATAAGCAGAGCTGCCCCAGCGAGAATTACAAGAATTGTTTCAAATCCGCCTCCATTTTTCAGCACATATGAAGCAAATGGCAGTACGGCGGCACCTAAACAAAGGTTCAGCATAAACTTGATCGATAATACTTTTGCTCTCCATCGATCCGGAACATAACGTGATAAAACCGCGTCGGTAATGGGGATTTGTCCGAAGACAACAGCCATTGCGATAAAGGCGGTGCCAAATAGTATCCAATTTTGCTGATAAGCCATAAACAGAATTACGGGTGCCTGACAGGCAGCAATTGTGACCAAAACTGGCTTGATAGGCCTTTTATCAATAATTTTTCCAACAGCTACTTGAGCAAAAGCAGCAGTGGCATAAACCGCTCCCGCTAAAGCGCCGGTAACTGCTACATCAGTCGTTATTCCTAGTAGTTTAACCTCAAATAAGCGGGGAATTAAGAATATTAGAGCACCGAAAACGAAACCACCTCCAATTGTAACTAAACCAAGGCTTAACAATGCTCTTTGCCAACCTGGCGCGAAACCTACTAGGGCCTTTTCACGTGCTGAGGATGGCGGTGGGACTGCTTTTCCCGACCTAACAAAGAGCCAATAACCAATTCCAATAAGGATGGAGACTACCCCAGGGATTGCGAAGGCAAGCCTCCAGTCATACGCCGCAAGGATGAACCCGGTAATTAGCGGTGCTGCGGCAACTCCGAGATTACCCCAAACCCCATTAACGCCAAGTCTCCAACCAACCTTTCCACCTCCTTGTATCACCATACTGATACCAACTGGATGATAAATTGCTGCAAAAACCCCAATCATTGCCAAACCAATTGCTAGAAGAATTGGCGTTGAAGCAAAGCTCGACACAATAGATGCGCTGCCAATTCCAATGAAAAAAACAACAATTAGCGAATTTCGGCCGTATTTATCTGCAGCGTATGCAGCAATCGGAGCGCATGCTCCAAACAAAATTGCTGCAGGGGTTCCATATATGATCATCTCATCATATCCGAGACCCCAAGATTTGCCTGCATCAAATGCAGCTTTTGCGAAGATTAACATAAAAAGGTGGTCGACGAAGTGACCTAGATTTAGGAAAAGAAATCTCAGTCGTGCCGCGTTCATAAACATAGACTCCGCCGATAATTAAAAACGCATTATCCTAAATCGAATGCTGAATGTAGGGAACTCAAAGATATGTCCGAAAGCTGGTCAGCTGAAACTCTTCTTGCCCAGGCACTTGGGGAAGTTGAGTCAGAATTTGGTGGGGTAGTGCCACCTATTCATGTTTCTGCGACTTACATTCGCTCTCCTGACAACAGCTATCCTGCTGGAGTTGTATATGGCCGTGACGATAATCCCACGGTTCGGGTTCCAGAGCGGGTTTTAGCTCGGATTGAAAATGGAGAAGAGGCGTTATTGTTCGCATCTGGTATGGCTGCAGCTACCGCTGTCTTCGAGTCACTGCCCATTGGAGCTCACATAATTGCGCCACGAATAATGTATTGGGGGTTGCACAAATGGTTATCAGACAGAGCAGCGATTGGACGATTTAGTGTGGACTTTGCAGATTTACACATTCCGGGAGCTCTAGAGAAAGTTTTAAGGCCTCAACAAACAGCGATTGTTTGGATCGAAACACCTTCAAATCCGATGTGGCGTGTCACCGACATAAAGTTACTCGCAGATACCGTTCACGCAGCCGGTGCGGTGCTGGCCGTAGATTCAACAGTAGCGACGCCTATATTGTCCCGTCCGCTCGATCTTGGAGCGGATATAGTTATGCATTCAGCTACAAAATATCTTAATGGTCACTCTGATGTCGTTGCGGGCGCTTTGATTTTTAAGCACACTGGGGAGTTATATCATCGGGTCCAATCCTATCGTCATGACGTAGGTCCAATTGTTGGTCATTTTGAGGCTTGGTTGCTATTAAGAGGTTTGCGAACGCTCCATCTCCGTGTTTCCAAAAGCTGTGAAAACGCGTTGTCGATCGCGCGAAGAATGGCGAATCATCAGCGTATAAGTGAAGTGCTTTACCCCGGCCTACCGGAACATCCAGAGTATTTTTTGGCTAGAAAGCAGATGTCTGGATATTTTGGTGGTATGCTTTCTATCAGGATTGAAGGGGGGGCAGATGCTGCCATCTCGGTGGCTGGAAAGGTAAAACTTTGGAAGAGGGCGACCTCTCTTGGGAGCGTGGAAAGCCTTATTGAGCATAGAGCTTCGATAGAAGGACCAACTACTCTTGTGCCAGAGGATCTTCTGCGACTTTCAGTAGGTATTGAAGAAGTAACCGACTTGATCGCTGATTTGGAACAGGCGCTAAAATTACCCTAAAGGGGTTGACATCTGTAAAACCATCCTTCGCAATTGCATTAAACTTTATAAAAAGATCGCATTCCGCATATTAGTGGAAGCATTTGGGAGGGAAAGTTCAATGCGAGTATCTCGCCTTTTAAAGAGAGTTGCTATTGGGGCTGCTGCGCTTGCGCTTGTTGCTTCACCAGCAACAGCTGCAGATAAAAAAATTAAAATTGGTGTTATTTACGATTACTCAGGCCCGCTAGCTGGAGGTGGCTCAGAACTCCAGGCTTTGGGTGCTAAAACGATGATCGACTACATCAATGAGCAAGGCGGCGTTGAAGGTTATAAGATTGACGCAATTTATGCAGATGCGCAGTCAAAGCCAGATGTAGCCATTAATGAAGCTGTTCGTTTAATCGAGCAGGAAAAAGTAGATATGTTGCTCGGGTTCTATTCTTCGGCGCAATGCGTTCCAGTATCAGCCAAGGTAGATAGTCTTAAGAAATTCATGTGGATTACCACTTGTATTTCTCCAGCAGTTTTAAAAGACCGGGGCTTGAAATACGTTTTCCGTCCGCAGGTGCATGGCGGAATGTTCGGAGAATTATCCGCTGAATTCATAGCTGCGAATGCCAAAGAAAAGCTCGGGATGGATGCTAAGAAAGTTAAAATTGCAATCATCCATGAAGATGGTCCTTATGGATCAGGTGTTGCCGGAGGAAACGAAGCTAAATCTAAAGCTCTCGGTATGAATGTAGTTTTAAAGGAAGGTTATGCAGCAACTGCATCTGACCTTTCTGCTTTGGTTACAAAGTTGAAGCGTGCAAGACCGGATGTAATCCTGCACACTGGGTATAACCCAGACATCACACTCTTTCTTCGACAAGCCAAAGAGCGTGGCTTGAAATTCAAGGCGCTTGTTGGCCATGGAGCAGGATATGGTGTCGTTGATCAACTTTATGATGCACTGGGGACGGATGTAGATCATTTCTTCAACGTGGACCCAGTTTCTATTTGGCTACTGAATCCGGCTTCTCTGAAACCTGGATTAGGTGATGTCACCGCCATGGTAGGTGAGAAATATATGGCTGCTAGGCCGGATACAAAGGTCAAGTCATCTCATGTTGGTATGGCGGCTTCTAATGCTCACGTGTTTTTTTCGGACGTGCTCCCTCGAGCAATCAAGAAATACGGCGGCATTGATTCAGAATCACTTCGCAAGGCTGCTCTTGAAACCGATATCCCTGAAGGAGGCACACTCCTTGGATTTGGTGTTAAGTTCCCAGAGCCAGGCAAGACGGCAATGGATGGTCAAAACCTGCGGGCTTCTCCTGTAGTCATGCAGTATGTCAATCGAGAAGTAAAAATTGCCTGGCCAAAGGCACTGCAAACGATTGACCCTATCCTACCTTTAACTTCTGCTTCGCCTTACTCGAAGTAAGAAGATTAAATTCGGCTAGAGGAGTATACGGTCGTGTTGTCCGTCAAAGGGCTTACGAAGCGCTTCGGTGGCTTCACGGCCGTCAATAATGTCGATTTTCAGGTTGATAAAGGCGAGATCCTAGGCCTGATCGGACCAAACGGGTCAGGGAAGAGCACAATTTTCAATATGCTCTCGGGCGCGTTGTCACCAAATGGGGGATCTGTTGTTCTCAATGAACAGGAGATAGCCGGTGTGCCTCCACATAGAATTTGTGGCATGGGTGTGGGTAGAACTTGGCAGATACCAAGGCCCATTCGCCGGCTTACAATATTTGAGAATGCAATGTTAGCTGGCTACTACGGTGCTTCTGGTGAGATCTCTCGTTCTAGTGCAGAAAAGGCAGCGCACGATGCATTAGAAATGGTGGGGCTACCCACCGCCCGCGATGCTGATGTTGCAACATTAGGCGCTGCGGGCCTCAAAAAATTGGAATTGGCTAAGGCTTTAGCAACGAGGCCGTCTTTACTGCTTTGTGATGAAAGTCTTGGTGGGCTTGACGAGGCCGAGATGGATCAAGCCGCTGACATGTTAAAAAACATTCGAGCGGAACTTGGTATCACAATCATCTGGGTAGAGCACATTATGGGCGTCCTAATGCGAGTTGTTGACCGGGTAATGGTGTTGGACCATGGGGAGAAAATCGCAGAGGGTTTGCCTGCAGATGTAGCTAAGGATCCCAAAGTGATCGAGGTTTATCTTGGATCAGATGAAACTGCGGCCGAAGCTGCAGCGGCAAGGGCGGACTGACGCGATGTTAGAAATTAAGGGCGTCACAGCTGGGTATGGTGACTTCACTGCATTATTTGATGCCAATATAGAAGTGAAAGCTGGTGAAGCAGTAGCCGTTATTGGGCCAAACGGAGCCGGCAAGTCGACGCTGATGCGTGCCATTTCTGGAATGATTCCTCTTAAAAGTGGGGAAGTCGTTATGGAAGGGCAGGATACGCGTTCAATAGCACCGCACAAAATTGTTGAGCTTGGTATCGCTCATGTGCCGGAGAACAGACGACTCTTCCCGCGTATGAGCGTTGAAGAAAATCTGCGTGTCGGCTCTTACGCGCCACCGTTTAGGAATAAGTTCTCAGAACGGCTGGAATTTGTTTATGAACTCTTTCCACGAATGAAAGAGCGTCGAGATCAGCTTGCGGGCACAATGTCTGGCGGTGAACAGCAGATGTGCGCCATTGGGCGTGCCTTAATGTCAGATCCTAAGATACTTTTAATGGATGAACCGTCGGCTGGCCTTGCACCAGTAATAGTGCAGCAAGTTTTTGATTTGATACGTCGTATTAGATCGGATGGGCTTACAGTACTTATTGTTGAGCAGAACGTGCAACAAGTGCTTAAGGTGGTAGACCGAGCTTATCTGCTAGAAGCTGGAAGCATTCGCCACAGTGGCTCCTCAGAGGAACTATTGGGCAGTGAAGACATTCGTAAAGCATATATCGGCGTTTAAGGTCGGGGGGACGTATGGAATTTTTAAATGAATACGTGTTCAGCGTTTTCTTTGTCGAAACGCTCCTAAATGGTCTTCTTTATGGTGGTGTTCTCGCGCTGCTATCGTTGGGTCTTAACTTGATTTTCGGCGTTATAGATGTTGTATGGATTTGCTACGCTGAGCTCGTAATGCTTGGTATGTATACAATTTATTTCATGCATGTTTTTTATGGCCTTCCGCTAATCCCCGCAGCGCTAATAGCGGTTCTTATCGTAGCGGTCTTAGGTCTAGTTCTTCATAAGGTTGTCATTAACCACGTTTTAGGCAAAGCACCGATCAACCAACTTCTTGCTACTGGAGGAGTACTATTCTTCCTTCAGAGCATTGCGACTTTGTTTTTTGGGGTTGAATTTCTTAGCCTTGGGGTCAGCCTTGGATCTTTTCAGTTATCTGAAGATATCTATATCTCAACATCTCAATTTGTTGCATTTTTGGTGGCGGCGGGAGCTGTCGTTGCAATGTATCTTTTCCTTTCTCGCAGTTACATGGGGGCGGCTATCCGAGCGATCAGTCAAGATCGGGATATCATGATCTTGATGGGGGTGGATGCAAACCGACTTTATGGACTTACATCCGCAATTGGCGGTGGGTTAGCCGGACTTGCTGCGTGCCTACTATCCCTACAATTTGACGTTCATCCTTTTGTAGGAATTAGTTTTGGCCCAATTGTATTCATGATCTGCGTGATGGGTGGGCTTGGTAATATGGTTGGTGGTTTTCTCGCAGCGTTTGTCTTCGCAGAACTTATTGCGATCGGAGGATATTTTGCGGATTTAGAATGGGGGACAGTTCTCGCATTCTGTGTCTTCGTTATAACTATGTTTATCCGGCCCGAAGGGCTGTTTGCGAGGAAATCATGAACCGTCTCTCAATGATGATACTCGCTGCCTTTGTATTGGCTGTCATTCCCTTTGTTGGAATTCCTCCCTACTGGCTCCACATAATGATTATTATTTTAATTTGGTCCTTTGCCTATACAGGTTGGTCGGTGATGGGGCGCTTTGGGCTTGTTTCGCTTGGACATGGTGCGTTTATGGGTATAGGTGCGTATGGAACGGCTCTACTCTGGAATCATGCAGGGTTAACGCCGTGGATAGGGATTCCTATATCTCTACTTTTGGCGGCTGCTTTTGCTGTCTTAGTAGGTTATCCATGCTTTAAGTATCGAATTGTAGGTCACTATTTTGCTCTCGTTACCCTGGCTTTGTCGGTTATTATAGGACAGGTCATTATTGCAACTCGTGATCACACTGGGGGTTCTCTTGGGTACACACCAGAACCGCATGGTGGTGAAGGTTTTTCAATTTACGCGTTACAATTTCCTGAAAAAGAGCATTTTTACCTATTGGCACTGGCTGCATGGATAGTTGGACTATTAATATGGCGTGCAGTTGATCGTTCCATGGCGCGGTATGCTTTAGAGGCAATTTCAGAAGATGAAGACGCTTCAGCTGCGGTAGGGGTGCAAGTTACAAAAGAGAAGTTAAAGATCACAGTATTAAGTGCTGTAATGACAGCGTTTGCTGGAGCTATGTATTGCCAGTATCAATTATTTGTATCTCCCGATACTGTTGCCGGAGTTGGTATTTCTTTGCAGATCGTATTCGCCGTTGTTGCAGGAGGCATTTACACACAATTTGGGCCTACCGTAGGGGCAATTATTACTATTATCCTAGCGGAAATATTACGCATTAATATAGGCGAACTAGAGCATTTGCTCGGCTTTCGGCCGTTTGGTCTCGATAATACGATCTACGGTATCATGCTTGTATTATTTATTATTTTCTTGCCAAAGGGAGTTCTTGGGACTTTTCTTGAGAAGTATTTCAAGCCCTCAAAGGCTTGACGTTAGGCCGATTTAGTATCCATGACTTAGCTCATGGAAGATTCCGACTCAAAAGTTCAATTGGAAGGAAAGTTAGCTCCAAACCGAGCTGGCGTGGAAGAGACTGTCTCTCCTAAATCTCTTGGAATGATGGAACTTGGGCTAAGTATTATACAAGAAGTCGTGAAGACGTTGCCGTCTTCTCCAGGTGTGTACCAAATGTTAAACGAGCAAGGTGAAGCTCTGTATGTTGGCAAAGCCCGTTCATTAAAAAAACGTGTACCAGCCTATACCCGATTTGCACAACTTCCCAACCGACTGCGCAGAATGGTTTCGGAAACCCGGTCGATGCAGATCGTAACAACCCACACAGAAGTTGAGGCTCTATTGCTTGAGATCAATTTGATCAAACAATTAATGCCTCGATATAATGTTCTGTTGCGAGATGATAAAAGCTTTCCGCATATTCTTATCGCAAGAGATCATGAATTCCCGCAACTTATAAAACATCGAGGAGCTCAGAAAAGGCCAGGAAATTACTTTGGCCCTTTTGCCTCAGCGGGATCGGTTAATCGCACACTAACAGCAATGGAGAAAGCATTTCTCCTGCGCTCTTGTTCTGACTCAATATTTAAAGCGCGCACCCGACCATGTTTAATGTTTCAAATAAAACGTTGTTCGGCCCCGTGTGTTGGAAAAATATCAACAGATGAGTATGCCAGCCTCGTAGAAGAAGCATTCAACTTTTTGACGGGAAATAGTCAGAACATACACGATACAATGGCTGAGCGAATGAATGGTGCGGCTGAGAGATTAGATTTTGAAACTGCAGCTGCATACCGGGACAGAATTCGCGCTCTTGCACATATTAGTAGTCACCAGGATATAAATATTGAGGGCGTTGGGGATGCAGATGTTTTTGCGCTAGCTGAAAAAGGGGGGCAAACCTGCATTCAGGTCTTCTTCTATCGTGGCGGACAAAATTTTGGAGGTCGTGCCTTTTTTCCAAGTCGGGTGCAGGACCTGGGCCCAGCCGACGCAATGCTTGCTTTTCTAGGGCAATTTTATAGTGATCGCTCTCCTCCATCTCAGGTGCTTACATCTATAATGCCCAGTGAGGTGAATTTGCTGGAACAGGCCCTGAGCCTAAAAGCAAAGAGGCGTGTTCAAATAAAGGCACCAAGTCGCGGTAGAAAGCGACGAGTAATTGAGCATGCAAGTTCAAATGCAGAAGACGCACTAGGTAGGCGTCTTTCAGAAAGTGCGACCCACCGTCGGCTTCTTGATGGATTAGCTGAAGCGTTTGAGTTGGATGGAACGCCAGATCGGATCGAGATTTACGATAACTCACATTTAAGCGGGACTAATCCGGTTGGGGGTATGGTCGTAGCAGGGCCGCTTGGTTTTGAGAAAAATCAGTACCGTAAATTTAACATCCGTAGTGCTGCGGGTAATGATGACTTTGACATGATGCGAGAGGTTATGTTCAGGCGGTTCAAGCGGGCGCAGCGCGCGGAGGAGGCAGGTGAAGAAGTTATTTGGCCAGATCTATTACTGATAGATGGTGGTAAGGGGCAGCTGTCTGCAGTGAGGAAAACACTCTCTGAAATTGGTATTGATAATATTCCAGTAATTGGAATAGCTAAGGGTCTAGAGCGTGACGCTGGTCGCGAACGTTTTTTTGTGGAGGGTAGAGAATCTTTTCTTTTGCCTCCGAATTCTCCGGTTCTTCATTACCTGCAAAGACTTCGAGATGAGGCCCATCGATATGTGATAGGCGCTCAGCGTAAGCGACGAGCAAAGGCAATATCGGAAAACCCATTAGACGATGTACCTGGCGTAGGAGCCTCACGCAAAAAGGCTCTGTTACTGCGCTTCGGTTCAGCAAAAGCAGTATCAAGAGCTGGTTTTGACGATCTCCAGTCAACGCCAGGAATTTCCGCGGCTCTAGCTCAGCGCATTTATGAGCACTTCAATGGTGGGTAGTTCATACCCAGAGCAGTTTTTAGGCTGGCATCAGTACGTTGCACGTCCGCCGGAAATGTCGAACACACCGCCTGTAGTAAAGCTCATCTCAGCGCTTGCTAGCCAACAGGCCATGCTTGCAACTTCTTCCACCGTAACAAAACGATTGCGAGGAATCTTAGAGAGCATGTAATCGATGTGCTCTTGGCTAATTTGGTCAAAAATACGCGTTTTTGCGGCGGCAGGAGTAATGCAATTCACTGCTATGTTATGGGCAGCAAGTTCCTTACCCAGAGATTTTGTAAAGGCAATTACACCGGCTTTTGCTGCTGAATAGGGCGATGCATTTGGATTGCCCTCCTTGCCGGCTATGGATGCGATGCTTACAATCCGTCCATAATTTCGATCAATCATTTCTTGTACTACTGCCTTCGAGCAATAAAAGACGGCATTTAGGTCGAGTTCAATTACCTTCTTCCACTCAGAGATAGGATAGTCTTTAACTGCTAGAGAGGGGCCCGCGATACCTGCATTATTGATTAAAATATCAACAGGTCCATGCGCATCCCTAGACTTTGCCAAAGCGATTTCAATAGCGCTAGGATCAGTTACGTCACATTGAATCCCTAACGTGCCATCTCGGGTTTTTGCAGCAGCCTCAACTTCGGCTGCATCTATATCCCACATAGAAACCTTTGCGCCTGATGCCAACATTCTGTCAGCAATAGCCAAGCCAAAGCCTTGAGCTCCACCAGTTATGACCGCGTGGCGATTCCGAAGATCAATTTCGTTCATTTTTTTTCCTAAATTGTGAGGCCACCGTCAGCGACGATAACCGTTCCAGTTGTGTAAGCAGCTTCATCTGAGGCCAAATACAGTGCAGCTGCTGCAATTTCGGCAGGGGTGCCTAATCGTCCAAGGGGTTGGCGAGCAATAAAGTCCTTCCTTGCCTGAATAGGGTCATCAAAAGCATTGATTCGCTCATCCAAAGATGGCGATTGGACAGTACCCGGTGCGATGGCATTACAGCGTATCCCTTGGGCTATAAAATCTCGAGCAACTTGTTTAGTTAATCCGATAACGGCAGCCTTGCTTGCCCCATATACAAGTCGGTTTGGTACGCCAGCTAAGTTGGATGCCACAGAGGCCATATTTACTATTGATCCCCCACCAGACTGAAGCATTCCAGGTAAGAAAGCTCGAATTGTTCTAAACATCGATTTCACGTTGAGATCAAAGCCAAAATCCCACTCTTCTTCGGTTGCAGCGATAATATCTCCGTGATGCACGTAACCTGCGACATTCGCCAATATGTCAATTGGCCCAGAAAAATCCGCCAATGCAGAAACACTATTTATATCCGTAACATCGCATTGAAATATTTCCATCCTAGAGACATCGTCTAGTTTTTTACGATCGATGTCGCTAGCTATCACGCGAGCTCCCGCATTTCGGTAGGCTTCCGCAATGGCACGGCCAATACCTTGGCCCGCAGCTGTTACGACAGCTGTTTTACCTGTTAATTCAAAAGGCATACCAAAGCTCCATTGTCTCAGGGTAGAAAATCTTAACCAAATATTAATTATTGATCTATTGTGAGACTTTAAAGTTAAAGGAAAAATTTTTTTAAAAGAATATGCTTATCATCAAGTGCAACAGAATTTCTCAGCTCTTCATCCTTTTTGAGAAAATGCAAAGAAACAGCTTTAAGTCGTAAAAAAGTTGTAATTGGAATAAATATCAAAAATAGAAAACACCCTCTTCTGTAGAAAACAAAAGAGGGTGTTTGTGGCTATCCGTAATACTATTATTATAGTGCTGCCAATACTTCGTCAGGGTGCTCAGCTGGTACCACTGGGTCGAAGATTTTTTCTACCAAACCATTCGCATCTATTAAAACTGAGATACGCTTTGGTTTTTCAGATGTAGGGTCAGCAGCACCGTACGCGATCGACATTTTTTTATCGGTATCTGCAAGTAGATCATACGGGAA
>Ga0255782_10003824_pt1 | contig 11249 bp, 13 predicted proteins | sample 101ome_26_FD_179980 | JGI IMG/M metagenome (GOLD analysis project Ga0255782, IMG submission 179980) | Coastal salt marsh microbial communities from the Groves Creek Marsh, Skidaway Island, Georgia - 101408AT metaG (version 2) | ecosystem: Environmental > Aquatic > Marine > Intertidal zone >...
TATTGGTCTACTTTTGTAACCTCTTTTGTCCATCCATTTAGAAAAATGATTATACCAATCTAAAAGAACACCATCACAATCAGTTAATATTACTTTCTTACTCATGACATTTCTTCTTTTCTTTTTATGGCTTGTTTTAGTTTTTTGTTTGCTTTCTTTTGTGCAAGGTCTAACTTCAATCTAGATGCTAACATTGTAAAGTTTTTACCTTGCATATGATCGTACTCATGTTGAAATACTCTTGATGTTAGTCCAGTAAATTTACCAGTTTGTTCTTTACCTTCCATATCAAGATATGTAAACTCTATAAACTTTGGTCTTTTCAATGCTAAAAACAAAAATGGGTATGTTAAACAACCCTCTGTAAACATTTCTGTTTCTTCTGATTCAAATGTAATTTTAGGATTAATATACAATTCAAATTCATCAGTTCGTAAATTTGTATACATAACAAATGCACGAATAGGTAAACCACATTGATTCGCACTCAAACCTATACCACGATAATTCTGCATAGTCTTTACTAAATTATCTTTTAATTCTTGTGGTGTTAGATTATGTTTTTCTTTTAATTCTTCAATAGTAATCTCTGGTAGTTTAACACTCAAAGATGGACTTGAAGAATCTAATAATTTATATACCATTATAACTCCTTTCTAAACGATATGACTAAAATTCCTTTCTTTCTTAAAATGAACAACACTTCTAAACTTATCATACAAAATATCTTGTTTGTGTGATATAACAAATATATTTTCATCTTGAAAAGTATTTAATATTTTTAAAAACTCATCTGTACCATTTGCATCTAATGAGCTGTCAAATATCTCATCAAGTATTAATAGATTTGTACTTACACTATTTTTCATTTTTGCAACAGCTCTCCAAGTGAATAATAATGCTAAATCTATTCTCATCTTTTCACCCTCTGAAAAGTTTGCATATGAAAATACATCTCTAAATCTTGACTTAATTGTTTCATTAAAATTTTCATCAATATTAAAGTTAACAAAAAAGTCCATACTTGTCAAGTAAGTGTTTATTAACTTATTCATAATAGGTAAATATTGTTTTACAATCTTTGTTTTAATACCAGAATCTTGTAATAAATTCTTTGCAACATCAATGTAAAATTTATCTACATTATATTTTTGTTTTAATTCTTCTAGTGTTTTTAATTCACCTTCAAGCGAACCTAACTTCTTTACATCTTCATCAGAAATATCTTTGTTACTATATTTTGTATTATCTGATTCTAATTTACTATTAAACTTTTTCAATTCATTTAATGATGTTGTAAGTTTTGCAGTTTCTACTTTAATACCATCTAACTTTGTTTTACATTTATTCCATGCAGATAGTTTACCTTTTTCAGTTTTTTCCATATCTGAAAGTTCTTCTAAAGCTTTATCTAATTCTTTTATCTTTGTATTGAAATCATTTATTTTTTTCTGTTTAAATTCATCAGTAATGACTTGTTCGCAAGTTGGACAATCATCATGATCTTTCCACCAATCAATCTGATTATCAAAATGTGATTTCTTGTTTTCTAATTTACCACTTGTTGAATTTATCTTTGTAACTTTCTTTGTACTTTCTTCATATGCAACAGAATCAATATTTTTATTTTCTTTGTCGTATTCTTCTTTGAAAGTATTTAATTCTTTTGTTTTAGTATCAATAGTTTTATTGTTTTCTGATATCTGGTCATTGTTACTCTTAATAATTGATTCTTTGTTTTCACTTAAATCTTTTATATACTTCTTATGTAAGTCTATTTCTTTTTGAGTGATAACCATTTTATTTTCTAATGCAGTTGTATTCTCTAATAGTTCTTTTGCTTTTGTTTTGAGAATAACATTCATTAAAGAAAATATCTTTATATCTAAAATATCTTCAACAACTTCTCGTCTTACTTTTGATGACAATTGCATAAAAGGAACAAATGTTGATGTTCCTAAAATAACAACTTGAGTAAATGAACGATAGTTTAATTTTAGAATATGTTGTTCTAATTGTTCTTGATAATCTTTTGCGGCCGCATCTTGATTCATTAGTGTGTTATCAATATAAACTTCAAACTTGTTTGGTTTCATACCACGAACAATTTTTACATACTTACCATTTGTTTCAAGTTCTATTTCAACTACAGTTCCTGATTCGTTTATTGAATTTACTAATTGTGATTTTGTGATTGTTCGATATGGCCTACCAAATAAACCAAAACATAATGCATCAAGAATGGTAGATTTACCTGCACCATTTTCACCTACAAATAATGTTGTAGGATTTCTATCAATCTGAATCTCTGTAAAGTTATTACCTGTACTTAACAGATTCTTATATCTCACATATTTAAACTTTAACATAAATTATAATTCTAAATCACTCGCTTCAACATATAAAGATTTCATCATACTTGTTAATCTTTTCTTATCAATATCAACATCAAGTTCTTCAATATACTTTTCTAATAAAGTTGTGGTATCTTCTGCATTTTCTACAATTTCATCAGATACATTTTCTGCACTTAAATCAGAAAAATCTTCTACAATCTTTACTTCGTATGTTCCTGCTTTTGTTAAACAAGTGTCAATAAACCTATCAAACTTATACAAATCTTTTTTATTTACAACAATTACTTTTACATACTTTTCATTTAATTGTGTAAAATCAAATTTATCGTAATCTTTGTTAGTATCATCATAATAAACTTTGTGATATATTGTATACGGATTTTCTATTCTTGTCAACTCTCTAGTATCTGTATCGAAAACATGAAAACCTTTTGGGTCTTGATAATCAGCCCAAGTTATTTGATATGTTGTTCCAAGATAAAAGATATGACCATCATCAGACTTCTTGTGAAAGTGACCAGAGAATACTGTATCAAACATTTGAAACATATCTCTAGGATAACCATTTTCAGAAAAATGTCCTTTGTGCATTTCAAAACCATTTATTTCTAAATGACCAAAACAAACTTGTGCATTTGTTTCTTTCATTTGTTTAACAGTATTGTTATAATTTTCTACATTAATCCAAGGAATAAAAAATAAAGGCAAACCATCAAATTCAACAGTCTGACATTCTGAATATATTTTTATTTTATCTGATTTACCATTTACTAATTCATCTAAAGAATTTACATCATTTGTATTTTTATAGAATGTATCATGATTACCAACTAACATATGTAAGTTAATATTCAAGTCTATAAATCTTTGAATAAACTTTTCTCTAAAGTCTTTTGCAATCTTATATGATACAAACTTTCTTCTATCCATAACATCACCAAGATGTATAACTGTATCAATGTTATTTTCTTGTATGTAAGGAAAAAATGTATTATCCCAAAACTTGTAGAAATAAGAATTGAAATTATCATTATCATTTCTTGCACCGAAATGAGTATCAGTAATTAAAGCTATTTTCATTCTTTTTTCTTTTTTTCTTCGTCATAAAACTTTTCTAAACCTTTTGGTTCTGTCTTTTTCTTTTTAGGTTTATAGACATCTTCATCAGGTAGATAGTTTTGTTGTAAGTATTCTATAAATTGAGTGTGAGCTCCAACATCATCTTCTTCAGTTAAAATATCTACATTTAGATTCTGAATCATTTTATGTTTGATGTGTTGTTGTTTTTTCTCTTTCTGTATTCTACGAACAAATGCATAATATATGATTTGTGTAAAATAAGCAAAAGGATTCTTTGATTTTTCAGGATTGAAATTACTTGCATATTGTAGACAATTTTCTATACCATCAGAAATCATCTCATCACGATATGTGTAATTTATAAAGTTTGGTTTGTAAGATAAATGATTTGCAATTTTAAGAAAACATTCACCAATATAATTTGTTACTGGTGGTATACCTTCATCTTCTTTTGCATTATTACACTTCTCTTTCCACTCAATCATAGCTTGTAGAAATTCTTTATTATCTACATAATGTTTTGTATCTTTAGTTGTCATTGTTCTTCCTCACTTGCATTGTCATATTATATACTTTTATAATAAAAGTGTCAAGTAACTAAAAAAATATTTAAATTTACTTGACAAGCCTTGACATTTATGATACTATTCTGTGTCGGTTTTGATAAAGTATTAGTGTAATAATTTACTTGGTGATAATAATAATCTAAACTTTTCTACGAGTTCTTCTTCTATTTCATCAAGTTCTTCGTTAGTAGGTTCTTCAACATCTTCTAGAAAATCTTCATCTCTGTTTTTAAATTCAGTATTATATTTATTTAATTTATTTAAACAATATTCATAAAATTTAGATAAACCCTTTTCAGGTTTTGTAATTACTAATATTTTACTAACATCTATTTTGAAAGATTCATCTTCACAGAAATGAATCCATTTACAAAAAGAAATTCTTTCTTCAAGAATACCTCTCTTTTCACTTGGAATACTAACTAATTTTAAAGGATTAGTAATTTTTATATAATTTTTTTCTTCATTAGTTGTAATATCACAAACGATTTCTTCACCACTTGTAAGTTTGAGTAGTCTATGTTTATCTATCATTCATCAGCCTCTGTTATAGTTAATTCACCAGCTTCTACAAGTTTCATAATCATCATATAATGTCCGTTATCTTCTGATATTGGTACATGATAAATTATTCCATCTATTGTAGCTTCTATACTCGAATTTACACCTTGAATTTCTTGTGTATATCTTGCATTTGTAATTTGCATACTAATTCTCCTTACTAGTGTAACTCTGCATCAAATGATGCTCTTGCTAATGCTGAAGCTACATTTGCGGCACTTGACACGCTTCTTATTTGAACCCAATGTGGATTTGTTCCTGAATGTTCAATAGCAATACTACTTCCACCTAACCAACCTCTACCTAGTTTATTATTTGTATAATCATAAGCAGTATAAGTACCAGTAGGATTTGCTCTCATTGTGGTTGGAAAAAACCATTGCTGTGAAAAATATTTACCATTACTGTTACCACTAAAAGTTGGACAAAACCCCCAATAACCAGTTTCATAAAAATATCTATAACATTTTCTTAATGTAGTTTTATATGATTCAAACTCAAATCCTGTTGCAACATCTCCTACTTCTAATTGGCAACCTGTGAAACTAATATTTCCTTCGACACCTTGAAAAAAATTCGAGTCAGCGAGAGGTACATCAGATGAAGTTGCATGATACATAACAGGAGAGAACAATATTGGAGAATAATCATACCAAGTATTTAACTGATAATGTGTAACTGATGTGCCTGCTATTATTGAGAAGTATACACCTATACCTTCTCCGTTATCATTGTTAATAGTTTTATCTGTTTGGCCAGGAATAGTAATTATTTTTTTCTCCCATGTATCAGTTGCATTAATTTCTACAGTTGTAGCATAAAGGTATTGAGCATCAAAAAATTGAAATCCAACAACTAATTTTTTAGCTTGTGACGATTTAACCCAAAATGAAAATGTGAAAGGCTTAGCATCACTTGTTCCCCACATTAAGTGTTGGCAATTTTGTGCTTCTATTATTTGACGCATAACAAATTGTGTTACTTTTTCAGAATTTCCAAAATTATTTTGATTGTAAGTGCCTGATTCACCAGTACCTGTTTTTATAATTTTTGTTGAATATGAAAATCCTTGTCCAGCAGGAACATCTGTTGACCGTTCAGAAAAAAGGTCTCCTGATCGAATACCAGATTGATTTCCATCATTAAAACCAAATGCCCATCTGTCTTGTGTATCATATGCAAAGCTAGCTTCTATTCCTGCACCACCAGATTGAGTTATTTGTGTATTTGCACTAGCTCTCTGCCAAATATTCATACCACCGTTAATTATTAAATTTCTCTCCCCAACCCTTGAAACACCTTTACCATCACTTAAACTTGAACCTTCAACTAAATCTCTTATGTTTTCATCCATCTCCTCATAAGTCAATGCTGAACCTTTAACACTTCTTTTAGTAATTGTCATTTGAAATAAACTCCTACAAAACTTTTAGCTTTTAAAACTCCGTCATCAATAAAAGACTCTGTTGCACTTGGATTGTCTACAAAATAATCACTATTAATATAACCAAACAAATCTTTTTCTTCATTTGTTAATGGTTCTGTAAAAACATAACATTGATCTGTCAATTGTTGTTTAACAACAGGGTCTGTTTCTACTGCTATTTGACCTAGTAATGTTGCATAGTCTGGTTTAGCCATTATTTTATTTTTATCCTTTGTAATTCGTAATTAAATTTTTCTTCGTTGTATATATTTAGTCTTTCTAAAAAATGACCTAATGTATAATTTCTTTTACTTTTATATCTTAAATCATCAGCAATATCATAAAGTACAGCTTGTTCTTTTTGTTCACTCTTTCTTAAACCACGACCAATAGATTGTAATGTTCTGATTCTACTCTTTGATGGTGATGCAAAAACTATGTTATGTAAATTACGAATATTAATACCAGTAGAAAATGTTCCATATGATGCAATTATAATCGCATCTTTTTCTTCTTCAGTAATTTCTCTAATCTGTTCTCTTGTCTGTGTATCAGTTCCACCATAAACAAAAAATATTCTTCTCTTTGTATCATTCTTAATTAAATCATAAAGTTGTTTACCATGTTTCTCTACAAACTGAAATAATATTAAAGTATTTCTATGTAAAACAAATGCAAGATTTTTTATGAATTCATTTCGTTTTGTATTCGTAACAATAAAATCTATTTCATCTTGGTACTTCATATCTTTTACAAGTTTACAAACTTCTTCAGGATACGATAAAACTAAACATCTTATTTTAAAATCAGACAATGTTTTCTTATCAATTAATTCTTTTGTAGAAACTACTTTGTTTAGAGAACCAAATAATCCTTCTAATACTAATCTATGTGTTTGTGTGCCATCAATAGTTCCAGTTAAACCAAAACGATATTTACATAAATGTAACTTTGTCATTATTGATGTTAAAGATTTTGCTTTGAATAAATGAGCTTCATCACCAAATACACAACCAAATTGTTCAAAGTATTTTTTAGGCATTTTATAGATTGATTGCCAAGTTGATATTACAATATCTTTTTCTACTTTCTTATCATGTCCTTGATAAATCTTTTGCATATGATATTCTAACCAACCATAATCTAAAAAGTCAGAATACATTTGTTCTACTAGTGATGTTGTTGGAACAAGTATTAGTATTTTTTTGTTTTCATCTCTTAATAATAAATTATAATATCTTACTAATGAATAGATGATTAACGATTTACCACTAGCAGTAGGGCTAAGCAATAATGCACGATTGTTTCTGATACCATAGTCAATGGCGTCAATCTGATAATCTCTAACTGTAATACTTTTTCCTTGAGATTTAATTTTAAGACTTTTAATAAATTTTGATAAATTTTCTTTAGATAAATCATTGTTAATTTGTAAACTGTCATCAAGTTCATATTCTTCCCCATATTCTTTTGCCCATTTTAATAAGTAAGATAAAAGACCAACATAAAGTTCCCCTGTTGTTACAGAAAATAATCTTATCTTACCATCCCAAATTCTATTTCTATATGCTGGCATAAAACGAGCGCCAGGTACTTCAAATGTAAAATAATCTGAAAGTGCCATTGCAGTTGATCTCTCACAATCAACTCTCATGTATACTTCATTTATTTTTTCTATTTTCATATAAACTGTGGGCCACGAACCCAACCAACTAAACTTTTTCTAACACCCTTTGTTATTGGTCTTACTCTGTGCCACAAATTAGACCTGAAACAAACCATTTCATTTTTTTCTAATACAATAGTTTCAAACCTTTTACCTTTTATATTAGGGCCATGTATTTCTATATCAAGTTCACCACCCTCATATTCATTTGGGTCATTTAATCCAATAGAAAAACTTAATTTTCTTGTAGTAGGTGTAGATAAAAAATTAGAATCTGTATGCCAATTATAATATTGGTCAACATCATAAACTGTGTATTGTAAATCCTCTAGAATAGTTAAATGATATTTCCAATTAGCTTCTAAATTTAAAAAACTTATAACAGAAAATAAATTTTGTTTTACTACATTATCTTTAATAAATTTTATTTTTGAATCTCTACTTTTTAAATTTACTTCAGTTTGTTCATTTTTTGTATTATCAGCTTTACCAACTTCTCCAGATATAAATTTTGAATCTACTACACGAATATTCTGCAACATCATTTCATCTAATTTATAAATCAAATACTGGTCTATAATTTTATTCATCCATACCTTCCATGAATCTTCTCCAATTAATAATATTTTTAATTTCAAAACTTCTACTATTAATTGTTTTCAAAACTTCTTCACAATAATCTTTACAAGTTTCAAAGTATTCTTTTTTCTGTAATAGAGTATTTAATTCTTCATCGGCTTCTAGATAGATTGGAATATCACCACGAAGAATTTTGTGGTCGAATGGTTTATCTCTATATACTTCAGGACTTGCTTTACCAGCGTAGTATTCCCATTTTTCTTTTTTCAAAGTTAGATAATCAAAATGATGTTTTCTTTCTTGTAATCTATATTTTGAGAATAGTCTTAAGTATTTTATTTTGAGTGCATGAGTACGAACGGTTTCTTTATCACATTCGATATCATCTATTGTTATGTCTTTTTCTGATTGTATTTTCAATTCTTCGAGGGTCATAGTGAGTTCCATAATTTAAAAAGAGAGTGAGCAGTTTGGTTTGCAACTTGCAGTTTCTATATTATCTATTGAAAGACTGAAAGGTTGTCAAATGTTCAAGCCAACCTTAAACTGCTCATAATTATTTATAAAGTTTCAAATTCATAAATTGAATATTTGAAAGTTACTGTAGCTGTTAATGGTGTAGTTGTTGTAGATTGAACATCATACTCAACACCAGTAAGTGCAGATGGATACAAACTTTTAAAATTAACTCTGACAGTTGGATTATTTTTATTTGTCAAAATAGTTAATGTTGCATCACTTTCTAATGCAGATATGTTTGCAACTTTTGAACTTGTGTCTGTTCTACTAACATCACCTCCTGCGTTTGGTTTTAATCCAGTTTCACCAGATGCAATTGCGTTTGCAAATTGTGTTGTACTTTTTGGAAAACCTATACCAATAATCCAATCATGTACTTCAATATAATTTGCAAAATTTTCTTGTACAATAAAAGTAAGATTTAAATCTTCGTAATTTACAACTTCACCCATTGCAGGTATTCTTTTAAATCTTGTTGTATATTCTGCATTACCATCAAATGATAAGCCTGGTACATTTGCTCGTATAACATTATACTGAACATTGGGTAATTTCATTATATCAAATCTAAACTGTGTATTATTTGCATAGTCTATATTTGATGGTTGTCTTGCAAGTGGGTTAAAATCTACCATAGTATTTTCCTTTTATGATACTATTTATACACAAAAAAAAAAGACCCACTTTTTAGGGTGGGTCTTTAGTGCGAGGTATATTATTTTATTATTATAAAATTACTATTATACTAAATTAGTAACCTTTACTCTACGATAGTAGACATTAGCATTTGCAGTCATTGTTCCGTCTGTAATTGCTGTACTACCTTGAGAGAATGGGTTCATTGCAAGACCGTATCTTGTTTTGAAACCAATTTTTGGTTGGAATGTATTCTCACCAACTGCACGAACCATTTGCAATGGAACATATGGGCAGTAGTAAATACCTGCATCATAAGGTGAAGAACCCTTATATCCAACAACGAAGAACTGATTAGCAGAACCGTTAGCAGAATATGGGTCAATATACACTTTGTACTTACCATTGATTGTACCAGCAAAAGTATTACCAGTATCGTCAACATTTAAGTTAGTGTTTAATGCAGGAGCATAGTCAAGAACACCAGCCATTGAAAGTGCAGAAGCAACATCTGAAGAACAGATAACTATGTTACCTTTTCCTCTACGAGTTTCTTGTGCAACAACATTTGCATCTCTTTCAACTTGGAATAATAGTCCTTTGAATTTCTCAACAGACCATCTACCATTTGAATCTGCATCTAAATCGAATGTACCTTGTGTAGTTGTATCAACAGCAGCACCTTCTTTTGCAGTAATGTAGATGTTTCTAACAACTTCTCTATTGATTTCAGCAAGAATCTCACTAGAAAGAATGTTAGCAAGTTCTGTTTCTGCGTCTAAACCGTGAATTGCTTTTAAGTCTTGAGCAAGTTCCATTGTGTACTCAGCTTTTAAAGCTCTTGATCTTGCAGTAACAGTTTGCTTGTCAATTGAGAACGCCATTTGTGCAAAAGCGTTTGTAGCAGAATCACCTTTTGCTTCAGCAGCCGATGTTTGCATTGCAACACCAGTTACATATGTACCAGCAGGGTCATCATTAAGAACAGCAGGGTTAGTACCTTGCATTTGAGTGTTACCACCAGCAAAGTCGTTATCTGGCTCAGCGTAGAAAGCTTCAGTACCAGTTTGTGATGAATACTTAGCTCTCATTGCAAAGATAAGACCTGTTGGACCTGTCATAGGTTGTACACCACAAACATCATATGCAATTAAGTTAGGCATTGATCTTCTAACTAAAGAAATTAAGATTGGATCCCAATTTCCGATAGAAGCACCAGTTGAGTTTGTAGGTGCAGCCTCTGAAAGAAATGCGGCATCTTCTTTAAGGGCTTTTTCTTGGTTTTCTAGGATAACTGTGGTTACAGCTTTTCTATAAGAGTCTTTGATTTCAGGTAAATCTTTATGCTCTAAAACTGGCTGCCACTTTTCCTGTAAATGTTCAGTTTGAAACATTTGTATTTCTCCTTTTACAGTTTGTTAATATTATTTATTAAATTTTAAGTTTTTACACTTATCACTTTTTTGTTTTAGTGATTGCAGCCAAGTAACTTGCCATTGAACCACTAACTTCTTTCGATTCTACTTCTGATGAATCAGATTCAGAATCTACAGATTCACTAACTACTTTCTTCTTTGGGAAATAACTTTCTTTCAATGTTTCAAGTTTTTCCTTAAAAGATTCTTCCGTAGTAAATTCAGCATCTTTTGCTAATTCTTTAAACTTCTCGATTTCTGTATCTACTAAATCAGCAGAAACTTCAGCGATTAAAGAATCACGAACCATTCCAGATACTTTACCGTTTAACTCGGCATTTTTCTCGACTTGTTCGTTCAATTTCTTCTCTAACTCGTCAATCTTTTCAGATTGTGATTCGAGAACATCATATTTCTCATTTGGCACATCAATATAATGCTCTT
>Ga0255782_10003846_pt1 | contig 11203 bp, 10 predicted proteins | sample 101ome_26_FD_179980 | JGI IMG/M metagenome (GOLD analysis project Ga0255782, IMG submission 179980) | Coastal salt marsh microbial communities from the Groves Creek Marsh, Skidaway Island, Georgia - 101408AT metaG (version 2) | ecosystem: Environmental > Aquatic > Marine > Intertidal zone >...
GCTGATGAAGGCGCACGGCGCGGTGACCGTCGGCGAAACAATCCAAGACGCGTTTGTGCTGGCCAATTACTTGGAAGAGAACAGCTACCGGCAGTACATGGCGATGCAGATCGGTACACCCTACGCGTTTAGCTCGGAAGAGATCGAGAAATGCCGCGAAAAACTGTGGAACCCGGCCCTTTTTGATCGCACCTGGAACCATTTCAAGTCCAAGCTTGCTCCGACCAAACTCTAGGCTCCGGTGATGACGAAACTGACACACGACACCGAAATTAATCTCGCAGGTGTGATGGGTTACCCCATCACACACTCGAGGAGCCCACTGATGCACAACACGCTCATGCAAGAAAATCACGTGCGTGGCGTCTATATCCCTATCGAGATCAAGCCCGGCACCTTAGGCCCGGCCCTCGAATCGTTACCGAAGCTCGGGTTCAAGGGCGTCAATCTCACGATGCCTCTGAAGCAAGAGGCGATCGCGACGGTCGATGAACTCGACCCGGTGGGAAAACTGATGGGGGCGGTCAGCTGTATCGTGGTCAGGCAAGACAACTCCCTATTAGGCGTCAACAACGACTGGATCGGATTCAGAGACAACCTGAACACGACCTTCCCCGGATGGAAATCGGCAACGCAGTCGGCGCTCGTGCTCGGAGCCGGTGGTGGCGGGTTAGCAATCGTCTACGCGCTTCTCCAGGAGGGTGTTGAGGAAATTGTGATCACCAACCGCTCGCAGGAGCGAGCGGAACAAATCGCAGATATTTTTAAGGATCGAAACATTGTCGTGAGACCATGGGCCGAGCGTCACTCTTTGGTCGCCGAAAGCGACCTGATCGTGAACACAACCAACCAAGGAATGGCAGGACAGACGCCGCTAGATTTGTCCCTAGAGTTAGCCAAAACCGACACCATTGTCGCCGACATTATTTACGTACCACTGGAGACGACACTGATCACTGACGCTAAATCGAGGGGACTACGCACAGTAGGCGGACTCGGGATGTTGTTGCACCAGTCACGCCCGGCATGGAAGCTTTGGTTCGGAATCGATCCCGAGATCACAAAAAACCTGTGGGCTGTCATGGAGGCCGACATCATCACCTGAGCAGGTGAGCGGTGTCGGTAGGCATCGCCTAACCCTCGACTAACTCGAAAACATACTCGACGAGAACACCCTCATACAGCTCCTTCTCGAGAACATACTCAAACAACCCGAAAAGGCACAGACCCAGACCGGCACTGATCACCAGGGCGCTAGCTAGACGTTTTCCTCCGAAGTGATACATCGACGAGAACGCATAGATAACCGACCCAAGCAAGAGGCCCAAATAGTATGCAATCACCACAAACGCGGTAATCCAGCCAACAGCGCCCAAGAGCCTAGCAAGATCTGGGTCGTCGCTACCTTCTGCATCCTTTTTCTCATCTTGCTCAGAGGGTTCCTCCGTCGCGCTATCGAACCCGAATATCACAAACAGACACGTGATCAGCATAAAGACCGACGCCCAAAATGGTATAAACGCAGAAACAGGGCCGTAGTTCGATCCGATGACCAAGGTCCCCACCGCAAACGCGGTCAACGGTACCAACAGGCTGATATTTTTCCTATCGATCTTAATCATCAACTGACCTCCTTCGCTGCGGGGCTAGCCATAAAGCCTTTTAGGTAGTAAATCACACAACCGACGATCAGCAGCATGATTACGATCGACTGAGGACGGTCAAACAAAATACTCAGCGTCCCGTCACCAATCCTCAAGGTCTGGAAGTAACTTGTCTCCATCAATGGGCCCAAAACGATCGCGAGCGGGAAAGAAATCCGCGGGAATCCAAACCGCATGAATACGAATCCAACAACACCAAACGCTAGCGTCGTGAATACGTCGTAGATCTCGTTATCGAGCGAATACGAACCGATCATCGCGAAGGCCAGGACCACAGGCACCAGCGTACGCGAGTCCACAAAGGTTAGCTTCGCTATCGAGCTCGCCGCCAGGATCGTAATAACGGAAGCCATCACCCCAGTGACGACTGTGGCGGCAATCAGAATCCAGATAATGTCGAGGCTCTCGGTCATGATCGTGGGCCCAGGGACCATGCCGTGCAGGATTAATACACTCAAAAAGACGGCCATTTCTGCGCTGCCAGGGATACCAAACGCCAGGGTGGGGACCAACGCACCGCCCTCTTTCGCGTTGTTTGCAGACTCTGGTGCGATAACACCAGTAATATTACCCTTACCGAATGATTCCTTGTCTTCGGGCTTCGCGGTCGAGATAGCTAACGTGTAGGCCATGAAGGCCGCCACGGTGCCGCCGACACCGGGCAACGCACCGACACCGGTGCCCATCGCGCTTCCGCGCAACAGAACTTTCCACTGCTTAATCGGCTCCAAGCAGCCTTGAAACACCTGTTTCAGGTTCACCGACTCGATGTCACCGCCACTAGACACAGAGCCCCGTTTCGCCCAAAGATTAATCATCTCGCTCACGGCGAAGAAACCAATCATGACCGGGACCAACTTAAACCCGTCCCAGAGATAATCGACACCAAAGGTGAATCGCTCCTCTCCAGTTACCTCGTGGTATCCGACGGACGCAATGATGAGCCCAAACAGACCGACGATCAGGCTCTTGACGAATTTTTTACCGGTCGATAGAGAGACCGTGACCAGACCAAGGACTGCAAGCAACAGGAACTCAGGTGGAGCGAAGGCCAACACAATCTCTCTGGTGATCGGAACCATCGCGATCAGGAAAACGATACCCAACAGGCCTCCGATACCGGACGCAGTGGCCGCCGCACCAATCGCGAGACCGCCCTTTCCCTGCTGTGCTAACGGATAGCCATCGAGAGTTGTCGCCGCGTTTGGGGCGGTTCCTGGCGTGTTTAAAAGAATCGCTGTCACTGCGCCACTAGTCGGTGTGGAAGCCATCACACCCGCCATCAAAATAATCGCGTCGCCCGCGTCCATTCCCATCGAGAACGGGATCAGCAACGCGAGCGCAGTTGTCCCACCGAGCCCAGGTAGTACCCCGAAAATAAGACCAATGATTGTCCCCAGAACCAAGTAGAACATCGAGTCCCACTCGAGTAATCGTAACCAGGCGTCACCAATAATGGCCAGATTGAGCGCTTCCATACGTTTCCTTGTTGACGATCAAGAAGGGGGGCACTGCCCCCCTACCTAACTCAGCAAGCTCAGCCTACTTCCCAGTAAATAGGTTGCTGAACTTTTTGAAGTATCCAAGGTTCTTCATAAGAACGTCTTTGGTCTTCTCCGCTGAGTCGTATGCGAGAACAGGGTTACCCGTCTTCGCTGACCACGCCTGAATGTCTGGGTGGTTAACCGCGTAGGCAAGCGCCTCGTTCCACGTCTTGGTTACCTCGGGAGACATCCCAGCCGGACCAGCCATCATCCGGAGAAGCCCAAGGTCGTGGAGCTCAGGGTGACCGACGTCGTTACCATTCACGGCGCCCTCGAACGCTGGATCAACTTTGTCCGCCCAGTGAGCCACGATCCGGAAATCGCCCGCCTTGTTGTAGCGCTTCGCAGAGCCAGACGCCAACATTGTCACGTCACCGTCGCCACGTAGTACCGCGGTTGAGTAGTCACGAGAAGACTTGTATCCGTAGATATACTCTCCACCCTTGTTGAAGGTTGCCCAAGTGATCTTGTTAGCCATGTTCGACGTTGAACCTGGTCCCTGTTCTGGGATCTTCAGGTCGCCAGACTTGTTCAAAAGATCCTGGAAGGTCTTGTATGGGCTATCTTTAGCAACGATCACCACGTAGTCATCACCACCGACACGGTTCAGCCAAGTGAAACCAGTGATGTCATAACCAGCGTCTTCACCTTTGATGTAAGGGAGACCGTGCCCGGGGATATTAAAGATCTGGATCGTGTGTCCGTCAGGCTTCTGCTTTGAGGTGTAGACAGCGGCCTTCTTACCAGACGCGCCGGGCATGTTCTTAGGAACCACCTTGATCTTGTTGAAGTTCCCGCCCTTCTGCTTCATGAAATATTCTTCGATGTAAGGGGCCAACTTTCTAGTCAGCGTATCGAAACCACCGCCAGGGCCATAAGGAATGACGATCTCAATATCTTTTTCAGGGAACGCTGCCTGGGCTGGCGCCGAAGCGATCAGACCAAGAGCAACTAGTGCTGTGAGAAAACGCATGCTTACTCTCCTTGAGTTTTATAATTATTCGCCACCAACTAATTCGGTGATGAAGTAACCGTACACGTCATCGCTAGGCACAGTCCAGAGAATCACCACAATCCGCTATCGAATTTTGTTATTGGCTCAATATATCCTGTGTATGGACCACCTACAGGCGGTCCTTCGCGATCCACAAGGTCGCCAACATCAGCGCCATCAGTACGGCCCCGACGATCAGGAATGTCCACTGGGTGCTGATTATCCCCGCCGTTAATCCGGCGAACAGAGGAATCAGAAAAGTCGCGCAACGATTTGAGCTGGTGCGAAGCCCGACGATCAGTCCCTGGATGTCTTTGGAGATCTTGGCACCGAGTACGGAGAACATCGCGGGTTGAGTGACCCCTATCGCCAACCCCATTGTAATGTTCAGTAGCGCGAGCACGGCATAGGATCCTGTTAGTGACATCGAAGACACTGCTAGTAACGCCAAGACAATAAAAACGCCGAGGATCTTTTCCGAGCTCCACCACTTGGCGAAGACTGCATGCAGGAACGCAGAGAACGAGGACGATATCGCGCTGACACCGATCAGGACACCGATCTGCGACGCGCTGAACTCAAGCTCCGCGAGATACACTGGTAGAAAGCTTGTCTGCAGGGACACCGCGCCAAGACGGACCGAGGAGCAGGCGATGATGTAGAAAACTACGGGGTCACGCATTAGACCAAACGCCTGGCTGTAGTCGCCCTTCATAGCCTGCCGTTTAGACGCAGCTCTCTCAACGCCGCTTACTTCTTGCGATAGCTGAAGCGCCAAGATACTTAACAAACCACACCAGACTGCTGCGGCGACAAAGCTCGAGTCTGTACCGAAATGATCCCAGATAAACCCGATAATAAACGGTCCGAAAAATGTACCACCCATACTCCAGAAACCGAGGTGGCTGGTCACAACTGGGTCTCCCCGGTATGTCTTTCCGATCCCCGTCTGGACACCGATCCAACAAAACGACTGACAGACACCAAAAACGAGCTGTAGAAGAACCAAGTGGAACACGCTCGTCGTGAACGGATAAACCAGAGAGAGGACCGCACAAGCCAACGCCAGCCGCGTGACAACAAAACGGACACCGTAGCGGTCGACCATCGCACCGCCAGGAATCGCTAGCAAGAAAGGCAGCAGCGAACGCATCGCCATTATGATACCAACCTCGGCAGGGCTGGCCCCGATAGACAAAGAATATAGCGGCACGATTACAGCGGTCAGCGGGACTAGACCTAGAGCCAAAAATCCGGACGCGAAGTAGCTAATTTTTTCCCTATTCATCGGACAGACTCAAACGCCTAAGACTCAGTAGCAATATCGGAAGCGAAAACATAATCAAAGCGATCCTAAAAATCTGATGGGTCACGACAAAGGTAAGATCCAGCTTCAGGGCGAACGCCAATAACGCGAGCTCGGTCTGCCCACCCGGCATGAAAGACAAAACAACCTGGACCCAGGGGATATCGACCGCCGTAAGAATCACAATTAAGGCGCACACACACAAAACTACAAACATGATCAGAACGCTAGCGACGCCAGCGAAGAACGCCTGCTTCATCGAACCAATCGACACCCCACAAAACGCTCGAGCGATATCGATCCCGATTGCAACCTGCGCGAGAATCAGAAGCGGCGTAAACAATTTAAGGTGCAGCACATCAAACCCCTGGAGCCCCGCAACGAGAAACATGGGCCCCAACAGAGGAGCACTCGGCACCTTGAGATACGCGAACAACTTCCAGCCGATGTATCCCAATGCAAGGTGCATCAGTACATATTCTCCATGATGTAGAGAGGGCGTCTGCATCCGTAGATCCTGGACCCCAACGTATAAACCTAATACAGACGCGCCGATCACGATGATCACGACGCGCATCAGATGGATAATCGTAAGGGTCTTAACATCCGCGCCCATGTCTCGGCCACTCGTGACCATCTCGACCATCCCTCCGGGCAGCGCCGAGAACATCGAAGTAAAGGGGTCGAACCTAAAAAATCGTCGGAACACCTGAAAATTAATCGAGGTCGCTAAGATAAGGAAAATCGGAACCACAATCAGCGTCGTCCAGTAAGACAGGAACTCGTTCACCGTGACCGCGTCGAACCCGGTACCAACCATCGCCCCGAGGATACAGCGAGCCCAGGGAGTCAGTGGCTTATAGGTCTGAACCCGCAGACCAGAGACAGCCGCGATGGAGGTCGCGACCATGGACCCAAGCAGCCAGGCTAGCGGAACTTGTTCATAAAAAAGACAGAAACCACCAGCGAATCCGATCAGCCAGCTGTATATAGCAAAACGTGTCATTAGTAGCGTTTATTCCGAAAACATAAGAATCGCACAAGACGTTTCAAACCAGTCATGATTAAAACCATCCTAAGCCGATATAGATTTAATCTTTCAGTCCAAAACAAGTGTTGACTAGATTATAGCCTGCGCAAAACACTACCAGTAATTCTCGAGAGATTGGAGACTTTAAATGACTCGATACCACGACCAAACCGACCGAATCTTCGTGCGGGGGGTCCAAGGTGCGTACAACCTTCAGCAAGAGTTGGAGCGCCTTAGATCTCAGCCACGTGTGCGAAAAGCGAAAGACCTGAAAATGGTCGACGGCCCACAGGCCTATTCACGCCACTACGTTGAACCAAAAGACGGGATCACCCAGACGTTCCACCTGCACCTTGAAGAGTACAGTCCGGGCGGGAAATCTCAGAAGCACGGGCACGTGAATGAGGCCGCGTTCTATATTCTCGACGGCCAGGGTTACGAGATCCACGACAATATCCGTTACGACTGGAGCGCAGGTGACGTCGCGATCGTCCACAACAACTGCGTCCACCAGCACTTCAACGCGAGCGAGACCGAGCCCGCGAGAGCGCTCGTGATAAAAACAAAACCGATGTACCTGTTCCTCAACATGCTGTTCCAGCAGACCGTAGAGGCACGACACAAGGATCCTGTTCCGGGTCAGGAAGGGTTTGAGCCCCGCGAGGACGAGATCGACTACAACCATCCAGAGGGAGGCTACTAATCATGGCTTGGCAAGAATCCAAATTTTGGCTCGACGGCTCAGAGAACATGCTCAAGTACCAAGAGGCGTTGCATGAGGCGCTCACCGCGGACGAGAGAAACTCTAAGCGTAAGAAGGTTGTCCACCCGAACGAGATGCCTTGGGAACTGGCTCCGCAGGGGATCCTGAAGCACCTGATTAACGAGCAAATGAATACCCGTATGGAGACGGTCGACGCTTATATGCAGATCATCCCCCCGGGAAGCCGCTCGGGGAAACACCGACACCTCGCTGAGGAGTGCTTGTATGTGCTCGAGGGTTACGGTTACGACCTCCACCAAGACTGTGACGTAGAGATCACTGATACCTACCATTGGAAGGCTCAAGACGAGGTCAAAAAATTTGAGTGGGAGGCCGGGGACGTAATTTATATCCCACCAAACACGATTCACCAGCACTTCAATGGCGACCCTGATCGTCCTGCAAGACTGATCTCCGCCACAAACCGCGTCTACTCGATGTGTGGCCTCAATGATCTGGAGCAGCTCGAGGATGCACCAGAGTACGTCCCTGACACCAACATCGACGCCGACTGGGTCCGGAAACTTATCGCAGAGAAGGTCAACGTCTGATGATCGTATTGGGGTCCTTCCTGTCGTTCCTGAGCGCCGCGTTCTTTGGGTTCAATGCGGTCATGATGCGGCGGGGGGTGCTGACCGGGACGGCACTCCAGGGCCTCAGCTTCACTCTGCCTCTCGGGGCCCTATTCTTCGGGATCACATCCCTGGTCCTGCTAACTCCCGAGGACATCGAAGCGCTCGACTGGACCGGGGCCTGGTATTTTGTGGGTGCTGGGGTGATGCATTTCCTGATCGGAAGGTACACAAATTACAAGTGCACCAAAGCGGTCGGCGCCAACATCGGCGGACCGATCCAGCAGTTCACCGTCGTCGTCTCTGTCGTGCTCGCGATCTGGGTACTTGGCGAGTCGATCAACTGGTTGGGTTGGGTCGGCATCGTGCTGCTGACCGTCGGGCCGCTCGCGGTCGCCAAAGAAAAGAAGAAAGCAAAAGTCGAGAAGCTCGAGTTTGAGTTCAAGCTGGTCGAGGGATATGTCTACGGCATCACGAGCTCGATCTGCTACGGCGCGAGCCCGGTACTCATCGCGCTGGCTCTTGAGGTCAGCACGTGGCAACTCGCGCTGTACGGTGCGTTCCTGGGTCACTTGGCGGCGTCTCTGGTGCTTCTCGTTATTGTGCTTGCGTTCGGTCTCACTGGCGAAATCAAGGCAACCGACAAGAAAAACATCCCATTCTTTATGCTGTCCGCAGTATTTGTTTTCCTGTCGCAAGGGTTCCGATACGTGGCGCTGGCGCTAGCTCCGGTGTACATCGTGTCTCCGATGCAGAGGACATCGACCATCTTCAGGGTAATCTTCAGTAAGATCTTCAACCCAACAACCGAGCTATTCGGTGTCTGGATCTGGATCGGTATCGGGGTCTCGTTGCTCGGTGCGGTCTTGTTAACCATCCCTGAAGAATTTGTGACCGGCTTGTTCAGTTCCTAGAAAAATCGAAACTCGTCAGACACGCAAAGCGGGTGCTTCAACAAGCTTGAAACGCCCCACATGACGCGAGAGACCGACGCAGTTGACTCAATTATTTTTCGCTCGCTCGGCCTGTCCCATCGCAAAGTTTAACGACTTAACCTCGGTGTAGCTGAGCATCTCGTCGAGACCCTCCTCACGCCCGATCCCCGAGTTCTTGTAGCCCCCGTAAGGCTGCCCACGGTAATGGTTCCCGATCCCGTTGACCCAAACGTATCCCGCCTCGATGCTGCGAGAGAGCTCCATCGCAGTGAAGTAATTATTGGTCCAGATCGCCGCCGTGAGGCCGTAGGTCGTCGAGTTAGCGATCTCAATCGCCTCATCAAGGTCGTCGTATGGCATCAGACTCATGATGGGACCAAACACTTCCTCTTGAGCGATACGCATATTCGATGTCACGTTACCGAACACCGTCGGTTCCACGAAAAATCCACCCGGACACCCATCAACCTCCATCGGGTTACCACCGAGCAATAGCTCGGCACCCTCGTCCTTAGCGATCTGGATGTAGCTCAGGACCTTCTGATATTGAGCCTCGGAGACGACAGGACCCATCTTAATCTCGGTGTTCAGCGGATGGCCTACCTTCACCTGCTTGACGCGTTCGACAACTTTTTCGCTGAGCTCGTCGTACTGAGAGCGGTGGATGATTAGACGGCTTGTGGAGCCACAAGACTGACCCTGCCACCCAAAGTTCATCCCGTTGGTGGCGGCCTTAATGGCGTCATCAAGATTCGCGTCCTCACACACAATAAACGGATTCTTACCACCCAGCTCAAGGCTGACATGCTTAACCGCCGACTCCGCCGCCGCTTTTTGAATAGCCATCCCCGACGCGACTGAACCGATGAACGCGATCCGTTTCACACGCGGATCTCTGACCAAAACCTCACCGGTTACACGGTCACCAGTAACAATATTGATAACACCTGGCGGCGCAACCTCAGCGCAAATTTCAGCGAGAAGGCTCGCAGATAACGGCGCCTGCTCTGAAGGCTTCACGACAATCGTGTTCCCAGCAATCAGTGCCGGAGCAATCCTTGAGGCTGCGAAGCCAATCGGATGGTTGAACGGGATAATCCGTCCAACGACACCATAGGGTTCTCTCAGAGTCAGATGGATATTCTCTGGGGTCGATGGGACAGTCATTCCTTTAAGTTCGTATGCCAGCCCGCAGTAAAAACGCATCCGCTCGACTGCCTTATGAACATCATTGGTCATCGGCCCCACAGTGTTCCCGGTGTCGAGTGCCTCGATCTTGGCAAACTCTTCAGCCCGTGCCTCAAGTCGCTGAGCGATCTCCTCGATCAACGCCACACGTTGCTTTTGGCTGGTCTTTCTCCATGCCTTGGAGGCTTCTTTAGCGGCCGTAATCGCATCCGTCATCTCTTCGGCTGAGGCGTTGGGGACCCTACCTATCAGTTCCTGCGTGGCGGGACAGCGGCTCTCTAGCCACTGATCACAGTTAGATTCCCGGAGCTCTCCGTTGATCAACATTTTACCGTCAAGTTGCTCGGCCACCTTGAAACGTACGTCTATTTCCATTGCTAGAACTCCGGTTAGTTATCGTTTAATAATCAAAGGATGCACCGAAACCGCTGAGCGAACCAATTCAGAATCATGTTTGGGGCGATTCAGGGTCTATTTTGATCGTTCAGAGTCGAGCTGCGCTAACTTGTCTGGCGTGTACCTGGCACCCTGAAAGCTATGCGCATCAAACAAGCGCTCCAGTCGGCGCACCTGTTCATCCGAAAGCGGGCTCGTGGCCCCCTGATCATCCCGCCAGTGCGAAAGTTCTGAGGTACCAGGGATCGCTCCCACGTGATCGCCCCGTGACCACAACCAGTTGAGGCAAACTTGCGCGAGGGTCATCCCCCAGTCGAGGCCGAGCATTTCGATTTGCTCGAGGACTGTCAGATTGTGCGCGAACGTGCCCCCCTGAAAACGAGGCATCCCGTGCCGGATATCGCGCTCCGACAGTCTCGTCATGTCACGGACTCCACCCGCTAAGAAGCCACGACCGACAGGACTATATGCGACCAAAGCGATCGAGTTGTCTTCGCAGTATCCGAGCACACCATCTTCCACCCGCCGCGACCAAAGCGAGTACTCCGACTGTACAGCGTGGATTTTCGTGACAGACATGGCACGCTCGAGTGTCGGTCGACTCACTTCAGAGAGGCCGGCGTATCGGACCTTACCGTCAGATATGAGACGATCAATAGCCCCGACAGATTCCTCCACCGGCACTCGGTGGTCCACGCGGTGCAGATAAAAAAGATCGAGAACTTCCGTACCCAGCCGGGACAAGCTCTCCTCACAGCTCCTGATGATCCTGTCGGGGTCACCATCAATCTCTCGGGACCCGTCGGGATTT
>Ga0255782_10003857_pt1 | contig 11174 bp, 6 predicted proteins | sample 101ome_26_FD_179980 | JGI IMG/M metagenome (GOLD analysis project Ga0255782, IMG submission 179980) | Coastal salt marsh microbial communities from the Groves Creek Marsh, Skidaway Island, Georgia - 101408AT metaG (version 2) | ecosystem: Environmental > Aquatic > Marine > Intertidal zone > Salt...
CTGATTACTCATACACACAAATTATCTATCATGATTACAACATAATGATCAAAAAATGTCAAGTGAAGTAATATCAACAGATACAAGAATTGAGGGGTGATGGAATAAGATTTTCAGTCCTCTGCTCTACCAACTGAGCTACAGAGCCAACAAAATGCCTGAAAAGGTAAGCAATATTAGTTATTTAATAAACACATAAATATTTCTTAGTTTTAGAAATGAAAAAAATTGTTATTGCTTCTTCCAATAAACACAAAGTATCAGAAATTTCTTCAAAGATTCAACCGTTTTTTGATGAGATATTATCTTTAGCTGATTTTCCTGAAATTGAAGAAATAATTGAAGATGGAAACACTATCGAAGAAAATTCGTTCATAAAATCAAGGGCTTGCTTCAATTATAGTAACATAGCTTCAGTTGCAGATGATACAATTTTAGAAGTTGATGCTCTGAATGGAGATCCTGGTTTATTTACTGCAAGATACGCAGGAAATAACGCTACATATGAGGACAACATGAATAAACTATTAAAAAACTTAGAAGGTATAGAAATGCATTTACGTAATGCACGATTTCGTACTATAATTTCATATGTTGATGGAAAAAATGATTTCCATGTTGAAGGAGTAATAGAAGGCAAAATTACAAATAGCAAACTTGGAGCTAATGGTTTTGGATATGATCCAATTTTCTTTTCAGAACAATTTAATATGACCTTAGCTCAAATGAACAGTGAACAAAAAAACCAAATTAGTCATAGAGGATTAGCCATTAAAAAATTTGTTACAAAAATCAGAGACATTTTATAAATGAAGAAGTTCCTAATATTTATTTTTTCGATTGGTGCTCTTTATAGCAATGATATTGTCAAAGAAATTAGCTTAAATCCTTTCAAAAATTCTAAAAAAATCAATTATTCATTGAATGATATTTCAAATTATCCTATTGGAATCTTTAAAATTGATAGAAAGTATATAGATTATAGCGTTTCTTTTAATGCTTCTTTTGATAAAATTATTATCAGTGAAAAAATATTGAATGTAAACAGCTCTATACCATATGTTTCAACATTCGATAATTATATAAGTTTTTTAATTTCTTCAAATCAACAATATAATCTATCTCAACCATTCTCAATTGCTGCATCAGATACAACTATAAATAAAAAAACAGATAGATTCATGCAGATTGCAGATATCGATCTAGGTGCTTTGGGAAGAGCATCTTTAAGAGTACAAGGAAATATAAATTTATCTGGTAAATTAGTTAACCAAGACCAAGAGCTTGTTCGATCTTCTTATAGAGAGCAAGAAAAAACGAATTTTAAATTTGATCAAAAACAACAACTCAATGTTCAAGGAAAGGTTGGTGAGAGAATTACAGTCTCTCTTGATCAGAATTCAGAACGTGATTTTGATTGGGAAAATACTATCAGAGTTGATTATCAAGGGGAGGAAGATGATATTTTGCAAAGGCTTGAAATGGGGAATATTTCTCTATCCTTGCCTTCAACGGAGTTTGTTACTTTTTCTGGACAAAATAAGGGACTATTTGGCGTTAAAGCCTTATCTAAGCTTGGGCCAGTAAATATTACCAGCATAGCTTCCTTAGAAAAAACTAAAAAACAGTCTCAAAGATATAGGGGAACTTCAGAATTAACGGAAAACCAGATCCAAGATTATGATTATAAGAAAAATCTTTACTTTTTTATACATGAATGGTTTAGGAATGGTTCAACCGATACAATTGAGGAAAGTGGTTTTACTCTTGCAATTCCCTCTTACTATCCGCTTATAAATGGATTACATCAGATTGGTAATGTAGTAGTTAAAAACTTTGAATTATATAAGATTGATGCATCAAATAATCCACAAGCTGATTTTGGTACTGCCTATATAAATCCAAACGATACTACACAATTTCCTGACAAAAGCAAGCAAGGAGCTTTCATAAAGTTAGACAGAGGAACAGATTATAGCATTAATGAAGACTTAGGATTTATTAGAATGCAAAGTTCTCTTCAGAATGAAATAATTGCTGCTCACTATCAACTGGTTGATAGAAATACAGGCCAAGTAATTGTTCAAATAGGTGAAGGAATTTCTGTTGACAATCAAACACTGTCTTTAAAAATGATTAAGGCTCAATCATCACATCCGAACCATCCTGCATGGGACTTGATGTTTAAAAACGTTTACTCTATGGGTTCAACTAATATTAATTCTCAAAGTCTTGAAGTAAATATTGTTGATAATTTTTCAACCCCAGTAAGTGACAGAACTGATAGTGGAAGCACATTTTTAAATCTTTTCGGATTAGATAGTTTCAATCAATCTGGTGCATCCTCACCTGATGAAGTCATTGATTATAACAATCCAAATATCGTTAACTTAGTTACAGGGGAAATTCATTTACCTGCATTACTACCATTTGTTGCTAATGATGTTATCAATGGCGGAAATGATAACAGTACATTGTCGGGGTTTTTACAACAAGGTAAAATGTATACTACCTCCAATAGAACGGAATATACTGGAGATTCTAGGTTTACAATAAACGCAAATTATACTAGTCCAAAGTCTACTATCAGTTTAGGTTTTACGCTTGTTGAAGGAAGTGAGGAAATCCTTTCTAATGGTGAAAAGCTTGAAAGAGGCACTGATTATCAAATTGATTACTTTTCCGGCATAATAATGTTAACAGGCAATATAGATCCTAATAGTGATTTAGAAATTTCCTATGATAAACATGATCTTGTTACTTTTGATAGAAAAATTATGGTGGGATCTAGAGCGCAAATTGATTTTGATGAAAAATCATTTTTGGGCCTTACAGCACTTTATTATAACCAAGATATTGTAAATAAAAAAGTTGAGGTAGGATATGAACCTATTCAAAATTTCATTTGGGATATTAATGGTAGATACGAAAAAGACTTAGATAACTTTTCTGCAAGAATTAATCAACTGAGTTTTTTAAATGCTAACAAGTTATCAAACTTTTCAATTGAAGGAGAGATTGCACAAGTTCTGCCTAATCCAAATTCAATATCTAATCCTAGAACCGGAGATGGAAATGGAGTAGCATTTATCGACGATTTTGAAGGCTCTAAAAGAGTTACTAATCCTTCAATCTTAAGAAGATTCTGGAATATTTCATCTGCCCCAATTGATATGTCCAGTAATCAGGAATATGATCAGAGAAATAGATTGAATATGTATTGGTATAATCCTTATTCACAAGTTCTTACAAATAATATTTGGCCTAATGTTTCAACATCGCAGAGAGCTGCAAATCTCACTACAGATATTTTAGTCTTAAAATATAAGCCAAAAGAATTTCAAACATCAGTTGATCCAGATTCTTTATGGGCAGGTATAATCACACCTATGTTTATAGGAGATTATGATCAAACAAGAACAAGATTTTTTGAGATTTGGCTTAGAGGTGATGAAGGAAATTTAACAATTGATTTGGGAAAAATAAGTGAAGATTATAATGGCAATGGTATTCTTAATACTGAGGATGTACCAGAGGCAGGGTTGGCACTAGGTAATGGATTTCTTGAGGATAATGAAGATACTGGATTGGATGGTTGCTTTAATGCTTATGAGGATGGTTTTGGAGGCTGTTTAGATTCCGATGGACTATCATACCTAGAGTATTTTGCAAATGGAGAAATTGAAATAATAAATGCATCATCTGATGTTGATTCTAATGATCCAAATGGGGACGATTGGGATTATTCTGAAGGAAGTTCAAATTATGAAAAAGTCAATGGAACAGAAGGAAATGGTTCCGGTGATAGAATTCAAACAGGTGGAAAATATCCAGATACTGAAGATTTAGATAAATCAGGATTTTTGGATAGAACAAATGATTATTTCACCAAAACTATATCCTTAAATGATAGTACATATGTTGCTGGTTCTACGGAAGTAGATGGAATTAAAACAGGCTGGAAATTGATAAGAGTTCCATTAAGTCATTTTGATAAAATTCAAGATATATCCTTAAGTGAAATAAAATCTGTTAGGTTGGTTGTATCTGGTATTACTGAAGAAACAAAATTAGAAATTGCTAAAATAGAATTAGTTGGAAATGCCTGGCAAGAACTTGGAACATCTTTAGCAAATACAGAATCTTATACCGCACAAGATAGTACATTTATTGTTTCTGTGATTAATGATGAGGATAATCCAAATTATGTGCCTCCGAAAGGAGTTTTTGGTGAATATGATCAAATCAATCAGATTAGATCAAAAGAGCAGTCTCTAGTATTAAAATTTGAAAATCTTGATCCAAATTATAAGGGTGCTGCAAAAAAAATTCTGGCGATGGATGAAAAAAAGGGACAGAGTTTCCTAATGTATGATAGAATGAAAATGTTTGTTTACGGTAATAGCGAATTTGCTTCGGAAGAAGAAACAGATTTAAAATTTTTCATCCAATTTGGTAATGGTGATGAATATTATAAAGTTACTAAACCAGTTTATGACAATTGGGATGAAGAATTAAAAAGAAATGAAATTGATTTAGACCTCAATTGGCTTACCTCACTTAAAAATGCAACCGATGAATCTATTAGCCTTATAAATGTAACTGACACCTTCACGGATTCATTGAGCTATAAGGAGTATAGTTTCATAGATGACAATAATACTATTTATAAAAATGTTGAAATTGTTGGGAACCCTTCACTTTCAAGATTACAATACTTCATTGTAGGTGTTGAAAATGAGTCAGATCATCCAATCACAGGCGAAATATGGCTTGATGAACTAAGATTAAGTGGAGTTAAGAAAGAAACTGGTACTGCAGTTAGACTTAAGTCAAAATTTAATTTATCTGATTTGAGTCAGAGCACATTAACTTATATTAGAAAAGATGCAGACTTTCATGTTCTTCAAGAAAGAATCGGAACAAATCAAACCGTAGAAAATTTTACTTTTAATAATAATTTTCAGCTGGGAAATTTCTTTCCTAGTAGCCTTGGTATTTCTTTTCCAATTACAACTAACTATAACGTAATTAACAATTCACCAAAATACTTTCCAGGGACAGATATACGAACAAATGGTTCCCCGCCAGATTCTGTAATGGTAAAATCTTCAACGATTAATATTGCGGGTAAAATTTCAAAGCGAGTTAAATCTGAGAATCCATTTATCAAATATTCAATAGATAATCTAAGTGCAGGTTTTAATATTTCAACTCAAAAGAAGTCTGATTCAATAATGGAATCAATAGATGTAAGTAAAATGGATACGAATGTTGACTATAATTTAAGGTTTCCAAGTGATAACTATATTGAAGCTTTTAAGTGGGCCGAAAAAGTTCCGTTCATTGGAGAAAAGTTAAGCGAAACAAGATTTTTCTATACCCCGTCAACCTTTACAACTGGAATTCGTGTTAATAGAAACTTATCTGAAAAAATTTCAAGAAAGAATTCTGAGCTAATTGAAGATTTTAGTTTAGGGCTTGAAAGAAGGTTTACCTTTAATTATAAAGTATTTGATAATACCCAGCTCAATTACACCAAAAATCTTAGAAGCGATATGTCAGATTATAGAGATGAAGTGTTGAATCAGTTAAAAGTTGGAGCATTAACAAATATAAATGAAACTTTAAACTACACATTTAGTCCCCAATGGTTGGATTGGTTTAAACCTAATTTCTCTTACAACACAAATTACTCATGGAATCAGCCTAGAAATGGTATTTATGACGCAGCAAACTTAAATCTCGTGAAAAATTCAGGAGTTAATTTTTCTATATCTCCAACAGAATTTATTGAGATATTTTATACTCCTGTTTCAAAGAGAGAAGGTCCCAAGACACGATCTAGGACAAGGTCTAGCGGACTAGCAAGTTTTAATGCAGAAGAAAATAGGGAAAAGAAAGAAGAAAAAGATGATAAAAAGGATAAACAGAGATCTTTAGAAAATAATTTTGTACTTGAAAGAATATATAATGAGTCTAAGAAAATTGAGCCTCTTACAATTACCATAAGTAACATAACCACAAAGGTTTCTAATGGAATTGATGGAGAGGTTCCGCTATCATATCGTTTAGGTTTTAAAGATAATCTAGGATTAAATTCAATAGCAGAAGTTGGATTAAACACAGGAAATGAGGATATAAAAAAATCATTTTCTGCAAGAACAGGTGTAAGATTCAATCCACAGTCATCACTAATGATTTCGTTCAATGAGAGTATATCTTCCAATATAAATGGATATAGTATTGATTTTCGATCAACTACAAGAGACTACATTGGATTTGGTAGTTACTTATCCAAAGGATTTCCTTTTTCGAATTGGTCTTTTAGGTTAGGTGGACTTGAAAAAATTAGTTTTATTAAACCATATGCTAATTCAATGTCTATTGAACATTCTTTTTCTGGTAAGCAAAATTTATCATGGAAGTTTAACGAAGAGGGCATAATGCCTATCAATCTCTTCAACATTTCATCCTTTGAAAACGGTAATAACGATTATTTGCAATTCTCAAGAATATCTAGATCATTTTCACCTTTGATTGGAATTAGCACTACCTTTAAAAATGGAATTTCAACAAATTTAAGAAGCAATATTACACATACTTTAGATGAAGTTGCTAATGGGTTAACTTATATATCTGATAACAGTATACTTGCCACATTGACGTATAATTTTTCAAAAGGCATTCGTTTCCCACTGCCATTTTCTGAAAGAAATATTTATCTAAGAAATAATATGAATATTAGCTTAAACTTAGACTTTTCTAATAAAACAGAAGAGGGATCAAAAGATAAGATTAATTTTGTGGAGCAGAATTTTACAAATACGCAAAAAAGTATATTAAGAATTACTTATACGCTTACAGATGACATTACTGGAAGTTTGTTTTATGAATATAGACAAACCGATACTCGCCTTACAGGAAGAAGAATTGATAGAGATTTTGGAATTAACTTAAATGTTGCTATAAGAGGATAATGAAAAATTTATTAATAATCATTTTATTTGTAGTAGGCTGTTCAACTGATAATATTGAAAAGAATATACCAAAATTTGATTCAAATAGAGCATTTCAGCATTTAGTCGATCAATGTAATTTTGGACCAAGAAGTCCAGGTTCTAATGGCCACAAAGAGTTTAGTAATTATTTAGAAGAATATTTGACTTCATTATCTTCAGAATTGATTACTCAAGAATTTTCATATCTTGAGCACTTGACTAATATTGAAAGAGATGGAAAAAACTTTATTGCTAGATTTAACCTTGAATCACAAGAGAGATTGTTGATTGGTGCTCATTGGGATACAAGATCTTTATCAGATGAAGATCCAAATAAAGAAAAACAATCTTTGCCTGTTATAGGAGCTAATGATGGAGCAAGTGGAACAGCTGTTCTTATGGAGCTTGCCACTATATTTGCAAATAATGAACCTCCAGTTGGAATTGACCTAGTTTTTTTTGACGCAGAAGATGTTGGAATTAACGGCCAACCATATACTTTCGCTATGGGTTCAGAATATTTTTCAAAAAATCTCCCAATTTCTAAACCACAGTCAGCAATAATCGTGGATATGGTAGGAGATAAATATTTGAAAATACCAATTGAAAGATTTTCTTATCAGATTAACCCTGAAATGGTCAAAGAAATCTGGACGTTAGCCGATCAACTAGGATTAAGTGCTTTTGAATATAGAATTGGTTATGAAATTTATGATGACCACGTTCCACTTTGGGAAAACGCTCAAATACCAGCAATTGATATAATTGATTTTGATTATCCTAATTTATTTTATAATCATTGGCATACTCAAAATGATGTACCAGAAAACTGCTCGCCACAAAGCTTGCAACAAGTTGGAACTTTATTATTAAATTATATATATGATTAAGCTATTAAATAAATATTTATTAATTATTATTTTCGTTCTTGCGTGCTCTGGTGGTAGTAGTTCTCCAACAGATTCAGGAGATGACAATGGCGGAGGAGATAATACTAACCCTTACGAATTTCCGAACGCAATAGACTATGGTCTATCTAACCAAGTTGAGATTGTGACATGGAATATCAGACAATTTCCACAGCATTCATCAACTAAAGATTATGTTAAGAATTTAATGCAAAAATGGAACGCTGATATTTACTTCTTTCAAGAAATGAGATCAGAGTCAGAACTAATTAGTATGGTTAATACTATGCCAAATTATTCTTATGTGTTTGATGAAGAATCTGGAAATTTAGGATTTGCTTTAGTGTACAAGAATCAATATGTGACTTTTAATTCTAAAAATGAGTTATGGGCTGACACACCAAATAGTGATGATGGCGACTCTGATTATGCTAACAATGCTTCATATCAGTTTGCAGATAGGCCACCTATGGAGAATTATGTTACATGGTCAGATGGAATAAAAACAATCAATCTTTATTTAATTGGAGTACATTATAAATGTTGCGGTGATGACTCTTATAATGCGAATGATACTAGCGATGAAACGACAAGAAGACACCATGCTAGCTTACTGCTAACAGACTATATTTTAAATAATAGAGCAAACGATAATGTTATTGTTTTGGGAGATTTTAATAATGTTGGTTCTCAGTCAATTACTAATCCTACTCTAAGTCCATTTACTGATCAGGATAATTTTGATTCAGCTTCATCTTTTAAATTAACTGATTTAAGCATTCTTCAGGGACCTGCAAGCGGTTACTCTTGGCAGGGGTGGTCAAGTTCTTATTCAGCAGCGCACCTAGACCATATCATTATTAATCAGACAATGTTTACATTGGATGCCACTTCAACTTCAAATGTAATTTCCGTTCCTGCTGAAACTGATATTTCTAATAACAATGTAGATGGTAAAATATCCGACCATCAGCCAGTAATGTACAGATTTTATCCTTGAATCTTTTAATCAGAATTTTTCTTATAGCCCCTATTTTTTATAGTGTTACTTTCGCACAAGATTTCTCAAAAATAGATAAGGATTTAAGTGATCGTAACTTTAATAAAACTTTAATCCCGCTTGAAGAACTGAATAATTTGTACCCCAATAATAAGGATATTCTTTTAAGATTATCTATTACTCATCATTACTTATCTGAAAAAGCAATTCAACAAAAAGAAGATAAGGAAAATGCTCAAAAAGCATTTAAATACATTGATCATGCGTTTAGTCTTAACTCAGAGGATCCAAATGTATTAAAATGGTATGTTATTGCTTTAGGTAAAACCATTGAGGAAGAAAGTATTAGAAAGCAAATAGAACAATCAAAGAACATTGAGCAGTTATCATTGAAAGTTATTGAGCTACTACCAGATGATGAACTTTGCTATAATATAATGGGACAATGGCACTATAAGCTTGCCAACTTAAGTAAAGCATCGAGAAGAATAGCATCATTTCTTTTTTCAGAACCCCCAAAAGGTTCTTTTGAGCAAGCAAGATTTTTTTTAGAGAAGAGTTTAGATCTAAATCCAGATTATATAGGCACATATTACTGGCTTGGAAAAACTCATTTAAGACTAGGTAACGAAGAAAAAGCATATGATTTATTTAATAGGGGCATTTTATTAGATAGGCCATTCAAGAGAGAAGAAAAATTATTTCAAGATATGAATAATATTGTTAAAAAAAATAATTAGATTTTTCTAACTTTTTTATAATCTTCAGGCACTTTTAATTCTGCATCATCACCTAAATATTTTTGAAAAGAAATTAAATCAAAATTAAAATTTCCATCTTCGCTTTCTGTAGACATTTTAACAATTATAGAATCTTTATCTATCCCGTATTCAGTTAGATCAATTGACATGTCTGCCCAACTATTTTGAAACTCTGAAATCTCATTTTTAATCTTTATCACAAAATCAGGTTCTTGAAGAGTTTTTGAAAACCAAATTTCATTAGTTCCGTCCCTTTGAATTGTAAGCTTGTAAGCTTTAAATCCATTAATCAATTCTGATTCTTCAGAAATAAAAAATTTTAATTCTTCGTCTATATTTTCATTTTCAGGATTGTCTTGATTATCATTTTCGTTTTGATTGTCTTTATTTTCTTTATCCTTAAGAATTTCATTAAAGGTTTTTACTGAATATTTTTTCTTCTTGAAATCAATATTTGATACAGTAGAATCATTTAATGAAATAATAGTTCCAGTATGCATTTCTCTACTCATTAGTCTTGCAACACCTTTACCCTTAAATGCAAACTCAACATTTGAAAAAAATTTATCATCAGAGTAAATAGTTTTTGATGCAGATTGCATGGACCCTATTTTAAAAGAGGCATTTATTTTAGTTTCGACTAAGAAATTCTCTTGAGCTAAAAGATTTGTTAAGAAGAGTATTAATGCGAAGAAGTATGTTTTGAAAAAATTCAAGAGTTAAAGTTTTGTTTCTAAAACAGTTTTTTCAACTTCAGTAAGTGTATTATTTAAGGCATTCTGCTCTTCTTCATTTAAATCAAAGGTCAGAATTTTTTCTACACCACCACAACCTATGACTGTGGGTACTCCTATAAAGTATCCATCAATACCAAATTCTCCTTCACATAGTGAAGCACAGGGAATAACTCTTTTTTTATCTCTTACAAAACTTTCAATCATTTCAACAGCAGATTGAGCTGGTGCATAAAAAGCTGAACCTTTTCCAAAAAGTTTCACTATTTCTCCACCACCAAATCTGGTTCTGTCTTCGATAGCTGTAATTTCTTCTTTGCTAAGTAAAGAGAATAAAGGAACTCCTCCTACAGTAGCTAATCTACTAACAGGTACCATAGTATCACCATGTCCACCTAAAACCATACAATTCACATCTTGAGATGATAAATTAGTTGCTTCAGCTATAAATGATCTAAATCTAGCACTATCTAAAGCTCCAGCCATTCCCACTACTTTATTTTTTGCAAACCCAGAAATTTTATGAAAAGCATAAACCATTGCGTCTAAAGGATTAGAAACAACAATTACAAAAGCATCTGGAGCAAAATTTTTGACTTGATTAGCAACATTAGTCATTATATCCAGATTTTTTTGAAGTAAATCTTCTCTGTCCATTCCAGGCTGTCTTGGAAATCCTGCGGTTATTACTACAACATCAGAATCTTTAATATCTTCAAACTTTGAAGTACCTGATAATTTAGCGTCGTAGCCATCGTGAGGAAGAAGCT
>Ga0255782_10003870_pt1 | contig 11146 bp, 11 predicted proteins | sample 101ome_26_FD_179980 | JGI IMG/M metagenome (GOLD analysis project Ga0255782, IMG submission 179980) | Coastal salt marsh microbial communities from the Groves Creek Marsh, Skidaway Island, Georgia - 101408AT metaG (version 2) | ecosystem: Environmental > Aquatic > Marine > Intertidal zone >...
CTTGTGTGACTCCTGCAATATGGGGAGATAGAAGAATATTATCCAAACCAAAAAGAGGATTTGATGATGTTGATGGTTCGTCATCATAAACATCTAAGCCAGCTGAACGAATTTTGTTATTTGTTAATGCATCGTATAATGCTTTTTCATTTACTATACCGCCTCTAGCACAATTTATTAAAATAGAAGTGCTTTTCATCGCATCAAACTCTTGAACTGAAAACATATCAGTAGTTTCTTTTGTCTTTGGACAATGCAACGTAACGGCATCCATTTGAGGTAAAATATTTCTAAAATCATCTACATAGTGAGCGCCAGATCTTTTTATGTCTGCATCATCAACATATGGATCATAAACAAAAACATTCATATCAAAAGCCAATGCTCTTTTTACTAATTTTGATCCTATTCTACCATATCCAATGACAAGTAAACTTTTTTCAGCAAGATCCCATGCTCTTATATTCCAGCGAGTAGTCCAGTCAGCTTTCCTTGCAAATTCATCATAATAAAATACATTTTTAGAAAGAGCTAACAACATGAACATGGCATGCTCTGCAACAGAAATCATATTTGAATGCGCAGCTATTGCAAGTGGGATATTACAATCATTTAAAGCGTCCACATCAACAGAATCATAACCAACACCGTGTCTAGAAACTACTTTCAAATTTTTTGAGTTTTCAATAATTTTTCTAGAAATATTAGCAGTCCTAACAGTAATACCATGAACATCTTTTGCAGCTTCCAAAATTTCATTTTCATCTGCTGACATTATTGTAATGGGTTCAATATCATCTCTCGCCAATAATAATTTTTTCCCTTCTTCATGAAGGCCTTGAACCATCAGAACTTTCTTTTTATTAGAAGAGTTTTTATTGATCATTAGTTCCTCCCAAAACATTGCGAATAATTATATCATAATATGAAATTAAAAAATAATTAACTTGTAAACTTTAGATAAAATGACAATTTTTACAAATAATATTTATTTGTAAATTTCATTGAAATTCTAAAGGAAATATTAGATGATAAATTATTATAAACTTAACTAGAAAAATGAAACCTAGATCTTTTATACGTAAAGTTGGTTTTGGTCTCAGACCAGAAGAAAAACTTCCTCAAGATCCACTTAATTGGGCAAAATCCCAAATGAAATCTGTGCCAAAATTAATTTGGCCAGGTAAAATTTATTCTGAAAAAGAAATGCTTGATATTCGTGTAGATTTTACGACACAAGAAGATAAAATTCAAAAAACTGAAAAGAACCCAGCTAAAGCAAAAGTTGAAAGAAATAAATTATATAGAAGTTCTGGACGACGTTATTTTGAAAGCTATGAGTTAGCAATCAGGCATCATCAAGCTGTTTATGGGAAACAACCTGTCTTTGAGAGGTTTTGGCATTTCTGGGGTAATCATTTTACGATAATTGATAAAAATAAATTACCCATCTTCAATACTGGCCCAATGCAAAGAGACCAATTAAGGCCGTTAATGACTGGAAGATTTGCGGATATGGTCTATAACATCACTTTAAGCTGGCCAATGATAAAAAGCTTGGATAATTTTAAATCAAGAGGCCCAAATTCCAAATTTAATACATATAGGCGTGCTAAAAACAAACCTGAAAAAGGGTTAAATGAAAACCATGGACGTGAATTATTAGAACTTCATACTATTTCACCAAATTCAGGCTACACTCAAAATGATGTTATAAATACTGCATACATTATGACAGGATGGGGATTTACTGATGGGAAAAAAGGTGTTGAAGGTAAAAAAATAGGTTATCAAGGAAGCCTTCACGAGCCAGGAACACATACAGTTCTTGGAAAAAAATATAAATCAGATGGTTTTAGTTCAAAAACAAAAGGTAAAAATCAATTACGTGATCTTGTAGAAAATCTTTGTGCAAGTGAGGATTGTAGGAATTTTATAGCTTGGAAATTATGCAGACATTTTATTTGCGATGATCCAAAACCAGGAATGGTTAAAATAGTTACGGACGCTTGGGAGAACTCAAAAGGGATGCTCCCCGATATTCATCAAGCTGTAATTGAAGCGACCTGGAAATTTGGTAAATCAAACGATAAATTCCTATCACCAGAAACATGGCTTATTCAAGTTGCAAGGATGACTGGAGCTGACTGGCCTGGTAATCCAAAAGTTTTTGAATATGATTTCAAATCAAAACTTAATTATAAACAAAAAAAAATTAAAAATATTCTTGCAGAACTTGGTCATCTCCCTTTTAGAGCAAAACAACCTAATGGTTTCCCCGATACAAAAAATGAGTGGTTATCGCAAGAATTTTTAGTAAGAAGAATTGCTTTAATAAATAACCCTATACAAATTGGGTTAAAAATAAATTCATCTTTGATAGATATTTCCAAAACAGTCGTTGAACAAAATTTTGATGAACCTGAAAAGTTTATTAACCTTTTAAATTCTTTAGAATTACATAAGGAAAAAAGCAAATCTTTAATTTCAATTTTGTGTAGTGGAAAGGTTTTGAAAGCATGAGAATATCAAGGCGTATTTTTTTAGCTGGTTCAACTTCGCTAATTTTAACAGCACCACTCTTATCAAAAGCAATTGCTGCAAATCAAACAAAAAATAATCTTGTTATAATTATGCTTCGTGGTGGTATGGATGGATTAACTGCCGTACCATTTATTGGTAATAATATATTGACCAAAGCAAGACCCGATATAGGTGTAAGTAAACCTATTCCCATTAGTGCAAATTTTGCATTACACCCAATGTTAAAAAATTATAAATCCCTATGGGATCAGGGAAAAGCATCTATATTTCATGCATCATCCATACCTTACACTGGAAGATCTCATTTTGAAGGTCAATACTTAATGGAGAGTGGAGGCACTCAGCCGTATTTTGATAAAACAGGTTGGATTGGTAGAGCTTTAGAAGGAGCTGGTTTAAAAGGTTTATCTATATCACTACCTATGCCACTAATTTTAAGAGGTGGCAAAGATCTTGACAGCTTTATGCCCTCTAAAAATCGATTGCCAAATGATGAAGTATTACAATTATTACATGAAGATTATCAAGATGATAAGATGCTACAAGAAGTTTTGAGTACTATCCGAAAAAGACCTATTGCTATGATGGAGCCTAAATCAAGATCTGATAGAGATATGAAAGGGTTAGCCAAAATTGCTGCACAGCAGCTTTCAGATCCATCAGGTCCAAGTGTTGCAATTTTTGATATTGGTGGGTTTGATACTCATGCTGATCAAGGAGGAGACTATGGAGAACACGCTAGACAGTTAAAACAGTTTGACGATGTTGTTGGAACATTAAGAAATCTGATGGGCAAAACTTTTGATAATACAATTATTGCTTCGCTTACTGAGTTTGGTAGAACTATGTCACAAAATGGAGGATCTGGTACAGAGCACGGATATGGGACAGCGATACTTATGGCAGGAGGTTTGTTGCCTAAATCACGAATAATTTCTGATTGGCCTGGTCTTGAACAAAAGAATTTATTTGAAGGAAGAGATCTTAATTCCTCTATTGATGCAAGAGCTGTATACGCATCTATTTTAGCAAGAGTTTTAGAAAGTGATCATAAAAAAATTGTTAAAGATGCTTTTTTTAATGCAGATCTACCAAATATGACAAAACGAATATTTTTATAATTTATTTCCTTCTAAATAATAAGTTATTCAATTATCTCAAGAAGCGTTAAGCTTGTGTTTTATCTTGGTCACACCTCTGTCACAATTATTTTGACAAGCAACTCATAAATTTAGATTCTAGAGATATTAACCAGTGAGGTGTAATCTGCGTTTTATTAAAGTAATATATAGGAAACGTGGTGCCCGGGGGCGGATTCGAACCACCGACACGAGGATTTTCAGTCCTCTGCTCTACCTACTGAGCTACCCGGGCTAATCAATAATTATCTATAACGTGAACAAAAGATTATGTCTAGCTAACAAAAACAAAAAGTTAAATATCTTTTTCATAATCCTCTTCTGTTGCTTGAACAGAGTATTTTTCTCCTAACCAATTATTTAAATCTATATAGCTACATCTTTTAGAACAAAAAGGTTTGGTAGATACATTTTCATTAAACATTTTTTTACATGTTATACATTTTATTATCTTGATCTTATTTTTATTCATTTAGACATTTCCATTAATTCTCCATATTCATCTGGGACATCCAATCTTTCAATAATTTTAATGAAAGGTGGTAATTGCTCATTTGCAATTTTTTTATAGAGAGTTTTACCACAAATAAAATGAACATCATTTTTTGCTTTAATTTCTTTCGATTTTCTCCATAAAGATCTGATATGATTTCGAAATTCAAACTCTTTATCATCTTTATAAAAACTCTCTAAGGGTGCAAAATTTCGGGGTATATATAGCTCATATAGTTGCAACCTTGAAAAACCAAGAAAACTTCCATCAGAAAAATATTCTTTTCCTATTTTCAAAATATACTCATTTAGATTTTTTCTGCTATGAAATGATACTCTAGGGAAATCAATAATGATCATACCTCCAATATTCCTTAGCTTGATTTCTTCTACACATTTCATGAAAACTTTTTTACAAAAATCTAAATTAGCTTCATCTGAGTTTAATTGTAAATTAGTAGTATCTACATCTATAAGAGTTGCTGCTTTAGTTTTCTCTATCCATAAAACACCACCCTCTATCATTTCTATTTTGGGCTTTAAAGCACTAAGAAAAATATTATCTAAATCTAACAAATCCCAATATATTGCGTAGTCATCTTCTAGAATAGGTAATTTTTCATTAAAATATAGCTTAATAATTCTCTGAATATCATTAAGTCCTGTGATATTTGCTAAATCTTGTGACAAAATTTTTGCTTGGACTGGTTTGTCATCAAATTCGTCACTAGTAATTATAATATTAACTTTACTATGAGATTTTATATTTTGTGGAACACCCCTAATAGATAGAACTGTTTGATCTCTGGTTTTTGCACGTGCCACTCCACCATTTAATTTTTTAATAATAGTTGCCTCACAAATATTTCCAATTTTGGGGGGATTATTATCAAACCAAGAAATATACTTGATTAATTTTCTATATTTGATTTCAGCTATTCTTGTTTGACCAGCACATTTATCTATGAGAATGAAATGATCTTCAATTTTATTTAGCATTTTTAAATTGGTATCCAATTGATAGCAGAGCTCTATATAATTCAGCTAAAGGTAAACCCATTACATTACTATATGATCCAGATATAAAATTTATAAATGATGCTGCCACACCTTGAATTGCATAGCCACCAGCCTTACCATTCCATTCATTTGTTTCAAGATAATATTTAATTTCTTCATTATGAAGTCTTTTGAATTTTACTAAAGAAACTACAGTCTTAACTTTTAATGTTTTATTAGGGGAGTAAAGAGCAAAACTAGTTAGTACTTTGTGTCTTCTTCCCGATATCATCCTGAGACAATCTTCAGCCATTTTAACATCAGTTGTTTTAGGTAAAATTCTTCTTCCTAAGGCAACGACAGTATCAGCAGTTATTATTATTGAGTTTTTATATTTAGGCTGCAGAATTAAGCTTTTTTCAATAGCCATTCTTTTTACATAGTTTAATGGTAATTCTTTTTTTAAATTTGTTTCATCAATATTTGGTGCATCAACAAGATCTGGATTTATCCCTATCTGATTAAGAAGGTCTAGTCGTCTTGGAGACGCAGAGCCTAATACAAATTGGTTGTTTAAATTGAATTTGTTCATTAAACAAACTAAAGGTTGTTGATTATTTGAATCTAAATGTAATTCTTCCTTTTGTTAAGTCATAAGGAGTCATTTCAACGTTTACTCGATCTCCAAGTAAAACTCGAATTCTGTTTTTTCTCATTTTACCACTTGTATGAGCTAAAACTTCGTGATCATTATCTAATTTAACCCTAAACATTGCATTAGGTAATAATTCTTCAACAATACCTGAAAACTCTATAACACCTTCTTTAGCCATATAATCTCTTTCTTTTAATTGGTAACACTAATCTCACTATTATTAAAAATTAGTCAAGATTTTTGTCATAATTGGTCATTTATTATTTAGTCTCAGTGCAACAGACATGGCATGAGCCTCAAGACCTTCTGCTCTTGCAAGGGTAACAACATTTTTACCTATTGCATCTAAATTATTTTTATTAAACTCAACAATAGTAGTTCTTTTACAAAAGTCTAAAACACCAAGACCACTTGAAAATTTAGCTGTTCCATTTGTTGGCAAAACATGGTTAGGTCCAGCAATATAATCTCCAACAGCCTCAGGGGTAAAATGACCAATAAAAATGGCTCCAGCATTTTTAATTTTTTTAAGTAAATGTTCTGTATTACTAGTCATTAACTGCAAATGCTCGGGTGCAATTTCATTTACTAGGTCTATTACTGCATCCATATTTTCGAAAAGAATTATAGAACCAAAATCGTTCCAAGACGAACTTGCAATTTTAGACCTAGGAAGTTCTTTAAGAAATTTTTCAATAGAAACTTGTACGTTTTGAGCGAGTTGAAGATCATTTGTTAAAAGAATTGATTGTGCTTGCTCATCATGTTCAGCTTGAGAAAGCAAGTCTATTGCGACATAATCGGGATTGGCTGTCTTATCTGCAACAATTAAAACCTCAGATGGGCCAGCAATTGAGTCAATTCCGACCTTACCAAAAACTTGTCTTTTGGCCTCCGCAACATAAGCATTTCCAGGACCTACAATTTTATTAACTGGCAAAATTGTCTCAGTACCATAAGCAAGCGCTCCTATAGAATGAGCACCTCCCATACATATAAAGTCTGTCACTTCTGCAACATAAGCAGCTGCTAAAACAATAGATGATTTTTCTAAATCTGAAATTGGGCTAACTACTATCCTTCTACTAACACCAGCAACAAGAGCAGGTATTGCATTCATTAACAGTGATGATGGGTATATTGCTTTACCTCCAGGAACATAAAAACCTACACCCTCTATTGGAGAGTAATTAAGGCCAAGTTTTACGTCAACATGATCCTTATAATATATGTTGCTAGGTTTTTGATGTTCATGAAATTCTTTAATTCGTTTGGCTGCAAGATCTAAAGCAATTTTTTCTTCTTTTTTTAAATTTAAATAAGCTTCTTTTAAAATATTTTTTGAAATATATAACTCTTCAATTTTATTTAGTTTGATTTTATCGAAATTTTGAACTAGTTCCTTTAGACCTAAATCTCCTTCTTTTTTAACTTTTTCAATAATATCATAAACAGTCTTATAAAGATTTGATTGATTAGTTTGTCGCGATCGTAATAAACATTCAAATTTTTCTTTAAAATTTTCATCATTTGTTTTTAATATTTTTGATTGAAATTTATCCATTTATAACTTCACCAACTTTATCAATCCAAACTTGTATTGTTTTTGCATTTGTTTTCATGAAACTTCTGTTTACTGCCAAACGCGTAGACACCTTACAGATCTCTTCAACTTCAACAAGACCATTAGCAATTAACGTACTACCAGATTCAACTAAATCTACAATCCTTCTGCATAAACCCAAGGAAGGAGCTAGTTCCATAGCTCCATTTAATTTAATACATTCTGCATGCACCCCTCTAGCCTCAAAGTGACTTCTTGTAATGTTTGGATATTTAGTAGCCACTCGTACATGGCTCCATGTCCTTGGATCTTCTTCCAATACCATCTCTTTTTGAGCTGCTACGACCATCCTACAGTGACCAACATTTAAATCAAAAGGAGAATAAACCTCAGAGTGATTAAACTCGGTCAAAACATCACTTCCAACGAATGCCATTTGAGCGGCACCGTAAGCCAGGAAAGTAACAACATCAAAAGAACGAACTCTAATAATGTCTATATTATTAACATTTGTAGAAAATCTTAATTTACGGTCTTGATTATCAAAAAAAGATTCTTCTGGTTTTATGCCAACATTTGATAAAATAGGTAAAACAACATCTAATATTCTACCTTTCGGCAAGGCTATAGTAAATTTAGTATTTGCGTTCATATTTTGTAGCTATCAAATATCATGTTTAGGTTTTAATTTAGTTGGCCAAGGTACATCAATATCTTCAATTAAAACACTCATTTTTTCATAAATTAACATAATTTCTATTGATTTAGAAAAATGTAAGATTATTTTATTTTTTTTATTTGTAATTGCTAGAAGATTTAAAAAAGGATCTTTAGTATTGAAATTTTTATAATTTACTGAATTAACATTTTGTATTTGTAATCCAGAAACAACTCTAAAATAAGATTGATTTTTTTTACTAATATTACTTTCTTCTTTTTCCCAACAGTATCTTGAAAAGGTAGCAATAAATATTTTTTTCTCTTTATCAAATAATATTTCTTCATTTGAGAAAATTGCATCTTGGCATAAATATGAAATAATTTTTAAATCTTTATCTGTAGAAGCCGTTAATCTAATTTTTTCTTCAGTAGTCAAAATTTTTACTCCAACATTTATTCACAATTTATATTGCTCTTCTGATATCTGCACCAAGACTTGATAATTTGTATTCTATATTTTCATAGCCTCTATCTAAATGATGTATTCCATCAATTTCAGTAATTCCTTTTGCAGCCAATCCACCTAAAATCAAACACATAGAAGCCCTTAAATCTGATGCCATTACCTTAGCTCCATTTAAGCAATCAACACCTTTAATAATTGCCTTTTGTTTGCTCACAGAAATATTAGCGCCCATTCTGATTAGTTCTGGCACATGCATAAATCTATTTTCAAATATGTTTTCTGTTATTTTACTATTGCCACTAGCTATTGACATTAAAGTCATATATTGAGCCTGAAGGTCAGTTGGAAAACCTGGATGTTCCTCTGTTATAATATCAAAAGGTAACGGCTTATCAGAGGCAGATATGTTTAGAGAATTCTTGAAAATTTCAACTTTACTCCCTGTATTTTCAAGTACTTTTAAAAAAAATTGTAAATTTTTAGGGTTAACATTTTTTATTTCAACATTCCCCATCGTAATGCTTGCAGCTATTGCAAATGAACCAGCTTCTATTCTATCCTCTACAACCTTGTATTTTATTTGGTTTAACTCTTTTACCCCAGTAATAATAATTTTATTTGTTCCTGCACCTATAATTTTTGCCCCTGCTTGATTGAGACATTTAGCTAAGTCAACAATTTCAGGTTCTTGAGCTGCATTAAAAATTATTGTTTCTCCTTTTGCTAAAGCAGCAGTCATTATTGCACTCTCAGTTGCCCCAACAGAAATCTTTGGAAAATAGATTTTACTACCTTTCAGTCCTTCTTTAGGAACAGAGCCAATTAAAAATCCTGAGTCTAACGTTACATTAGCTCCAAGAGCTTCCATTACCATAATATGTAAATCAATTGGCCTACTTCCTATAGCACACCCACCAGGTAGCGGAACTTTAGCTATGCCTCTTGAAGCTAATAAAGGCCCCATAATAAGAATTGACGCTCTCATTTGTCTTACAAGTTCATATGAAGCTTCTTCTTTTTTAGGTGAGCCGTCAAAATCAATTACACCATCTTTCCACTTTGATTTTATGCCTAATTCATTCAACAATTGTAACATTAATCTTGTATCTGCAAGATTTGGTACATTTGATAACGTAAAACCCTTATTAATTAACAGTGATAAGGCCATTAAAGGTAACGCTGCGTTTTTAGCACCACTGATGTTAACAGTCCCAGATAATTGATTACCACCCTTAATGAAAATTCTTTCGTTATTTTTGTCTATTAAGTCGTTCATTATAAGAGTTTTCAATTTTTAGAATCTAAGTCTAATCTTGAAATACCAATTTTGGTTGTTCTTTTACCAATTATTTTTTTATTATCTCTATCAGTAATTTGTTTTTTTCTTAACTTTAAATTTTCCTTTAAAGATGCTGATAATTGATCGTTCTTAGCATTTCTTTTTATCATGAATATTAATTACTCTCCATTTTATTTATATATAATTTTTTATTATTAAAAGATATTGAATAACAAAAAACTTGTCATTAACGAAAACATAATTAAATAATAGATTGAAATAGTGCCGTCATAGCTCCAGCGGTAGAGCGCGTCATTGGTAATGACGAGGTCACTGGTTCAAATCCAGTTGACGGCACCATTTTTCTATCGTTTATACTTATTTTATTAATTATTTCTTAAAGATCCTGATAACTTTGTATCAATCACTTTTATTAAATCAGAACTGATTTTTTCTAAATCATTATCTGTTAAAGTTTCTGTTTGGGGTTGAATAGTAACTTTTATAGCAATTGACTTCTTCCCATCTGGTATATTTTTTCCTTCATACACATCTAAAATCAAGACGTTTTGAATAAAATCTTTATTAGAAGATTTGGCTATTTGAGCTAATTTTTCAGCAGGAAGATTTTTGTCTATTACAAAGGCAAATTCTCTAGTTACTGATTGAAGAGGGGATATTTTTAACATAGGTCTAGAAATTTTGGAATTTTTGGGTGTTGGTATATTTTCATAAAAAATTTCAAATGCTAGTATAGATCTCTCAAATCCATAGAAATCTGCAATTTTTGGATGAATTTCACCTAAATTAGCAATTAGCCTTTGTCCTATTTTTAAAATAGCACTTCTTCCAGGATGAAAGTAAGTAGGAGCGTTTTCGTAAATTTGAAGATTACTTGTATTAACTCCAATAGACTCTAATGTTTTTAAAACATCTAACTTCACATCATAAAAATCAAAATCTATCGCAGGATTTTTCCAATCTCGTCTTATTTTACTACCATACCTTAAACCAGTTATTGTGCTAATTTGTTCATCTGGTTTATCCCCTAAAAAAATTGGTCCAACTTCAAAAAAAGATAAATTTTCTATACCTGCATTTTGATTTCGTTGAGCAGCAATTAGTAATGTTGGAATAATTGAAGGCCTCATATGAGTTAACTCAGATGAAATTGGATTTACTAAAACTAACTTCTCAATACCCCCATTAAATTGTTTAGCCATCACCTCGTTTAAAAAAGAAAATGTTATAACCTCACTATAACCCCTGCACGCTAAAGTTTTAGATGCAATTAACGATTGTCGATGTTTGATTTTCATTGCAGGTTTCGCAATATAGTTTTTCCTGG
>Ga0255782_10003880_pt1 | contig 11136 bp, 10 predicted proteins | sample 101ome_26_FD_179980 | JGI IMG/M metagenome (GOLD analysis project Ga0255782, IMG submission 179980) | Coastal salt marsh microbial communities from the Groves Creek Marsh, Skidaway Island, Georgia - 101408AT metaG (version 2) | ecosystem: Environmental > Aquatic > Marine > Intertidal zone >...
TAATATTTATTTATGCATTAACTATTTTCTCTTTTTATCAGTGGGGTGACGTTATGCTTCCTGAATCTGCATCTGTTCATGGAGAAAATTATGATAACTTACTATGGTTTTCATTTGCTGTTATCTTCTTTGTTCAAACTATTACTCAAGCCTTACTACACTATTTCGCATTTAAATATAGAGGTAACAAGAAAAGAAAAGCTTTATTTTTTGCAGATAGTACATTTTTGGAAGGTGTCTGGACAATTATACCAACAATAGCTCTTGCAGGTTTAATATTATACGGATTATTTACTTGGGTGGATATAATGACAATTGAGGAAAATGATGATGCCCTTGTTGTAGAATTATATGCTCAACAGTTTAATTGGAAAGCAAGATATGCAGGAGAAGATGGTGTGTTAGGTGATGCTAATGTTCGATTCCTTCAAGATTTTGATGGAAAAAACTTGGTTGGAATTGATCCGACTGACAGGAATGGAGATGATGATATTGTAGTTCAAGAGCTACATCTTCCTGTAAATCGAGAAGTTGTATTTAGAATCAGATCTCAAGATGTACTTCATTCTGCATATATGCCTCATTTTAGGGCGCAAATGAATGCAGTACCAGGAATGATTAATCAATTTGCATTTATTCCTAATGTAACAACTGAGGAAATGAGATTAAGGCCTGAAATTGTTGAAAAGGTTAAAAAAATCAATAAGATAAGATTTGATAAAAGTGAGGATTTAGTTGCTAGTGGTGACTTTCCACTTGACCCATATGAATTTGATTTTCTACTTTTATGTAATAAAATTTGTGGAGCTTCTCACTACAATATGCAGATGAAAATAGTTGTTGAGACTGAAGAAGAATTTAACAGGTGGTTAGATGATCAACCTACATTTAAAGAATTTGTTCAATAGAAATAAAACAAAATGGCAAACAAAGGTAACAGAAGAGCTAAAATAGTTGGAACAGATATCGAGCTTGATATTACTGAAAAAAAGGATATTGTTATTGAATCCCATGATGATGATCATGGTCATGATGACCATCATCACAAGGAAACATTCATAACTAAATATATTTTTAGTATCGATCATAAAATGATATCGAAACAATATCTGATAACTGGATTGATAATGGGTATTGTTGGAATAGCTATGTCACTTTTATTTAGGCTTCAACTTGCTTGGCCTGAAGAATCTTTTGGAATTTTTGATGTTTTACTTGGTAAGTGGGCCACTGACGGTGTAATGGACCCTAATGTTTATCTAGCATTAGTGACTATACATGGAACAATAATGGTATTCTTTGTATTAACGGCTGGATTAAGTGGAACATTTAGTAATCTACTAATCCCTTTACAAATAGGTGCAAGAGATATGGCCTCAGGATTTTTAAATATGATCTCTTACTGGTTGTTTTTTATTTCTTCGGCATTAATGATTGCATCACTGTTTGTAGAGGCAGGACCTGCTGCTGCTGGTTGGACAATTTATCCACCACTTAGTGCATTACCTCAGGCTCAGCCTGGATCTGCTGCTGGTATGACTTTATGGTTGGTGTCAATGGCATTTTTTATTGCATCATCCTTACTTGCTGCATTGAACTATATTGTTACTGTCTTAAATCTTAGGACAAAGGGAATGACAATGACAAGACTTCCTTTAACTGTATGGGCATTTTTAGTTACTGCAATTATAGGTGTTGTGTCCTTTCCAGTACTTTTATCTGCAGCATTATTATTAATTATGGATAGAAGTTTTGGAACTTCTTTTTTCCTATCAGATATTTTTATTCAAGGTGAGGTACTCCATTATCAAGGTGGTTCTCCAGTTTTATTTGAGCACCTTTTTTGGTTCCTTGGGCACCCAGAGGTATACATTGTACTTTTACCTGCTCTTGGAATTGCATCTGAAGTAATTGCAACAAATGCTCGTAAGCCAATTTTTGGATATAGAGCAATGGTAGGATCAATCCTTGCTATTGCATTTTTATCAACAATAGTTTGGGGCCATCATATGTTTGTAACTGGAATGAATCCTTTCTTAGGATCGGTATTCACTTTCACAACTTTACTAATTGCTATTCCATCTGCTGTTAAAGCATTTAACTACATAACTACAATATGGAAAGGTAATATTCAATTCAATCCTGCAATGTTATTTGCAATTGGACTTGTTTCTACTTTTATAACAGGTGGTCTAACTGGAATTATTCTTGGAGATAGTGCGCTGGATATAAACTTACATGATACATATTTTGTTGTAGCACACTTTCATTTAGTAATGGGTATTTCTGCTCTTTATGGTTTATTTGCCGGTGTATACCATTGGTATCCAAGAATGTTTGGTAGAATGATGAATAAGACACTTGGATATGTTCATTTTTGGATTACTGCAATTAGTGCCTATGGAGTATTCTTCCCAATGCATTTTATTGGTATGGCTGGTCTTCCAAGAAGATATTATACAAACACGAACTTTCCATATTTTGATGATGTCGCAAACATTAATGTTATAATTACTCTGTTCGCACTTTTAGCTGGTGCCGCACAAATTATTTTCTTGTATAATTTTATTAGCAGTATGTATTATGGAAAGAAAGCTGAACAGAATCCATGGAAGTCCACAACATTAGAATGGACAGCTCCAATTAAACATATCCATGGAAACTGGCCAGGTAAAATTCCTCATGTTTTTAGATGGGCTTATGATTATTCAAAACCTGGTTCCAAAGAGGATTTTGTCCCTCAAAATATTCCATTAAAAAAAGGTGAGAAAGAGCTTCAGCATTAGTATTCGTCATGATCTCAGATTACACAATTAGTGTATATTTGATATAATGGATATAAATCAGGAAAAAGATAACGAATTTGACAAGGCTTTAAGACCTTTAAAATTTTCTGATTTTATTGGCCAAGAGTCAATAATTAAAAATCTTAAAGTTTTTGTTGAGGCATCTAATCAAAGAAACGACGCACTAGATCATACATTATTTCATGGACCTCCAGGTCTTGGAAAAACCACATTAGCACATATTTTAGCAAGTGAGCTTAATGTAGGTCTGAAGGTTACATCGGGCCCTGTAATTGACAAGCCAGGAGACCTCGCTGGATTACTTACAAGTCTTGAAGAAAGAGATATATTATTTATTGATGAAATTCACAGATTAAGTCCTGTAATTGAAGAGTATTTATATTCTGCAATGGAGGATTATAAAATTGATATCATGATTGAGTCTGGACCAAATGCAAGGACAGTTCAGTTAAATTTAAATCCATTTACACTTGTTGGGGCAACTACTAGATCAGGTTTTTTAACTAATCCAATGAGAGAAAGGTTTGCCATCTCAAATAGACTTGAGCATTATGAGGACGAGCTTTTATCAAAAATTGTTGAGAGGAGTTCAAATATTCTAGACTTATCCACAGATAGTGAATCTTGTTTTGAAATTGCTAGAAGAAGTCGTGGTACTCCAAGAATTTCAAATTCTTTACTTAGAAGAGTTAGAGATTTCGCGCAAATTAAAAGTGATGGAAAAATTAATCTTGAGATTACAAAATATGCTCTTAGTTCTTTAAATGTCGATAAAAACGGTCTTGATGAAATGGATAATAAGATTCTAGAAACTATTATAGAAAAATACAATGGAGGCCCAGTTGGGATTTCAACATTATCTACATCACTATCTGAAAATTCTGAAACTATTGAAGAAGTCTATGAACCCTTCCTAATTCAGCAGGGATTTATTATAAGAACACCAAGAGGAAGACAGGTAACAGAAAAGGCGTACAATCATCTTGGAAGAAATAAAAACAATCAGAATAATTTATTTAATTAATAATTTATATTTGATTATAATTCATCCTTATGGCAAAGAGAAGAGATAGAAGAGAATCATTAGTTTATCACGCAAAGCCAAAACCGGGAAAAATTGAGGTTGTACCTACAAAAAAATACAATTCACAAAGAGATTTAGCTATTGCATATTCACCTGGTGTAGCAATTCCATGTCAAGAGATTGAACAAGACCCTTCAAACGTATATAAGTATACTAATAAATCAAATTTAGTTGCCGTTATTTCAAATGGAACAGCTGTACTAGGTCTTGGTGATATTGGGCCTGATGCATCAAAGCCTGTTATGGAAGGTAAAGCACTTTTATTTAAAATTTTTGCTGATATTGATGTTTTTGATATTGAGATTGATGAAAAAGATCCAGATAAGTTTATAAGTGTTGTTAAGTCAATTTCTACAACTTTTGGAGGAATTAACCTTGAAGATATTAAAGCGCCTGAAGCTTTTAAAATTGAAAGAGAGCTTATAAATGATCTTGATATTCCTGTGATGCATGATGACCAACATGGGACAGCAATTATATCTGCTGCAGCTTTATTAAATGCACTTGAATTAGTAAATAAAAAAATTGATGATGTAAAAATAGTTGTATCTGGAGCTGGTGCAGCCGCAATTGCCTGCACTAAGTTATACATATCCTTTGGAGCTAAACTTGAAAATATTGTAATGACTGATAGTAAGGGTGTAATAAATCAATCCAGATCAGGTCTTTCTGATGAAAAAAAGCTTTTTATTACAAAAAGAAAAATTAACTCTCTTGAAGATGCAATGGAAAATTCAGATGTTTTTATTGGTTTGTCTATGGCTAACATTTTGTCGGAAAAGATGCTTGCCTCAATGTCAAAAGATCCTATTGTTTTTGCAATGGCAAACCCAGATCCTGAAATAGATTATAATACTGCTATGTCTGTTAGAGATGATATAATATTTGCTACTGGTAGATCTGATCTTCCGAATCAAGTAAATAATGTTCTTGGCTTTCCTTTTATATTTAGAGGAGCTCTTGATGTTAGGGCTACCAAAATAAATGAAGAAATGAAAAAAGCTGCTGTGATAGCGCTTGCTGAACTTGCAAAAAAACCCGTCCCTGAGCAAGTTAATATTGCTTACGACGAAACTAAACTTCTTTTTGGAAAAGACTATATTATTCCTAAACCATTTGACCCAAGACTTATAAGTGAAATCCCCCCTGCTGTTGCAAAAGCAGCCATGGAATCAGGTGTTGCTCAAGAACCAATTACAGATTGGGATAAATATACCCAAGTTTTAGAGGAGCGGTTAGGTAACAATCAAAAATTAATTAGAATAGTTCATAGACGTGCTAGAAAAGCCAAAAATAAAAAACTTGTGTTTGCCGAGGCTGACCATATGGACGTATTAAAAGCTGCACAGATTTGTTTAGAGGAAGGGATTGCGGAACCAATTCTCTTAGGTGGAAAAAAAATTATTGAAGAACTGATGGAATCCCTAGAGTTTAACGAAGATATTGAGATAATTGATCCAAAAGATAAAATTAATAAGGAAAGAATTGAAGAATATTCACTAATTCTATTTAAGAAATTAAGGAGAAAAGGTAAAACATTAGATGATGTAAAAAGGCTCTTAAGGGGAAGAGATTATTTTGGAGCAATGATGGTAGAAAATGGTGATGCTGATTGTATGCTTTCAGGATATTCAAAAAGTTATCCTTCTGTATTTGTTCCTCTTATAAGATCTGTTGGTAAAGCAGAAAATGTTCAAAAAGTTGCTGCTACCAACCTTATGATTACTAGAAAAGGTCCTTTATTCTGCTCAGATACCTCTTTAAATATTAACCCTACACACAAAGAGATTGCAAGAATTACCATTGATACTGCTAAAGTTGTTAAAAGACTTGGGATTGACCCTGTAATTGCAATTTTATCTTATTCAAATTTTGGTTCATCAGACTTTGATGAAGCTAAAAAAGTTTCAAAGGCTGTTGAAATTCTTCACAGAGATCACCCCGAGTTGATAGTTGACGGTCCTATTCAATCAGATTTTGCCTTAAATAGAGAAATGTTAAAAAATAGATTCCCGTTTTCAATTCTTAATGGAAGAAAAGTTAATACATTAATATTTCCAAATCTAGACTCTGCTAATATCACTTATAAAATAATTAAAGAATTGGACAGATCAGTTTCAGTTGGACCTATTCTTATCGGTTTGAATCAACCAATTCATATTTTACAATTAGGAGCATCAGTCGATGAGATTGTGAATATGGCTGCTATATCAGTGATTGATGCAAATGAAAGAAAAATTAAAAAATAATGATCACATATATCAAAGGAAGACTGATTGAAAAAACACCAACAAAGATTATAGTCGAATCTAATGGAATAGGATATGAAATAAATATATCTCTGAATACTTTTGAGAGTATTCCAGATGAAGAGAACATTAAAATTTTCACATATCTTCAAAGAAAAGAGGACTCTGACATATTGTTTGGATTTAGTGAAGAATCTGAGAGAGCTATATTTCAACAACTAATATCAATTTCTGGAATTGGTCCTAGTACAGCAAGAACAATTTTATCATCAATTTCTCCAAAAGAAATTCAAGATGCGGTATGGTCAGAAGATGTAGAAAGAATAAAATCTATAAAAGGAATTGGATTAAAAACTGCTCAGAGATTAATAATAGAATTGAAAGATAAAGTAGAATTATTTGACAAAAAAGATTTAGATTTATCTGGTAAAAGTTATGACATAAAAAAAGAAGCTTTACTTGCTTTATCAGTCTTAGGTTTTAATAAATCTAAATCAGAAAAAATAGTAAGTAAAATTTATTTTGAAAATAAAGAAATAGAGCTTCAAGAATTAATTAAACAATCACTAAATAAATTATAAAATGAATATTCCAGAAGAACTTAGATATACAGAAGAACATGAGTGGGTTAAATTAGACGGTAATATTGCAACTGTAGGAATTACAGATTTTGCTCAAAGTGAACTTGGTGATATTGTATATCTTGAAATCGATACATTAGATGCTGAAATTAATTCAAATGAAGTATTTGGAACAGTTGAAGCAGTAAAAACAGTTTCAGATTTATTTATGCCTGTAAATGGTAAGGTTGTAGATGTTAATTCTTCACTAGAAGATAATCCTGAAGCAGTAAATGATGACCCATATGGAGAGGGCTGGATTATAAAAATTGAAGTATCAAATCCATCTGATATTGATGCTCTTATGAATTCGGAAGAATATAAAAATTTAATAGGTAGTTAAAAAAAAATAAAGAATTAGCTAACTATATGAAATAATTATATTTTTTTATAGATTAGCACTTTAAAATTAATAAATGCAACCCAAAAAAAATCCACAGGCTGATTTAAATAAAAACAGGAATCTCTATTTTGTAATGGGTCTTACACTTGTTTTAGGTGTAACTTGGGGTGCGATTGAGTATAAAACATATGAGAAAGTTTTTGATCTTGCTGCACTAGATATGCTTGAAGATGATGATGAGGATATTCCTATCACAGAGCAGTTAAAAACTCCTCCACCTCCACCTCCACCTCCACCTGCTCCAGAGGTAATAGAAGTTGTTGAGGATGAAGAAGAAGTTGAAGAAACTGTAATTGAATCAACAGAAACTGATCAAGATGAAATTATAATTGAAGAAATTGAAGTTGAAGAAGAATTCGACGATATAGATGTTCCCTTTGCTGTAATTGAGGACGTTCCAATTTTTCCTGGCTGTGAATCTGTTGCTAAGTCTGAGAGAAGAAATTGCTTTCAAGATAAAATTAACCAACATATAAGAAGAAATTTTAGATACCCTGAAATTGCTCAGGAAATGGGTATTCAAGGTAGAGTATACGTTAACTTCATTATTGCTAAAGATGGTTCCATCACTAATATTAGAATGAGAGGACCAGACAAAAACCTCGAAAGTGAAGCGCAGAGAATAATTAGTAGACTACCTCAAATGACACCCGGAAAGCAAAGAGGAAGAGCTGTAAGGGTTCCATTCAGTATACCAATTACATTCAGACTTCAATAAAGGATATTTCCTAAACATAAATTAATGTCTGACACTTTAAATATAAAGCAATCGTCTTTATTTTCTCAAACTCTTATTTTAATAAAACACAGACTGTCTTTTAGTGTTGTTTTTTCATCAGTTTGTTCATATTTGATAGCCTTTGATGTATTTTCATTAACTACATTTTTATTTCTTATCATAGGTGGATTTTTTGTAGTTGGTTCATCAAACGGTTTTAATCAAATAATTGAAAGAAGAAGAGATGCATTGATGACGAGGACATCTTCTAGGCCACTTCCTAGTGGAGTAATGACAGTTAATCAAGCACTTATTATATGTTCTTTTCTTAGCTTGTTAGGACTAACTATGTTATTTGTAATCAATTTTAGAACAGCAATCTTTGGGCTGATATCAATGATTATTTATTTAGCCCTATATACACCCTTAAAACCTGTAACTCCTTTATCTGTATTTTTTGGAGCTATTCCTGGAGCTATTCCTTTTATGTTAGGATGGGTTGCGGTTACTGATAGATTTTCAATTGAAACAGGAATTCTTTTTATGATTCAATTCTTTTGGCAATTTCCTCATTTTTGGGCTATTGGATGGGTTTCACATGATGACTATCAAAATGCTGGTTTTAAAATGCTGCCAAGTGGAAAAAGGGATAATGCTACTGCCTTTCAAATTGTATTTTACACAATATGGATGATTATTGTTTCAACACTTCCTTATTTTAGTTTTACGGGAAAACTATCAATAGGTATTTACTCTTTAATTTTAATTTTACTTTCAGGATCTTTAATGTTATATCAAGCTTTGAAATTAATGAGGTATAAGGATAAACAAAACGCTATAAGACTTATGTATGCTAGTATTTTTTATTTAAGTTTTATTCAAATTATATTTGTCATCGATAAATTCATATTTCAATGAGTGAAGCAAATACAATAGAGTCAAAGACTGCAAAAGCTAAAAAGATGATGTTATGGTTTGGTATGATAAGTATTACCATGACCTTTGCTGGTTTAACCAGTGCATTTATTATAAGTAGCTCAAGACCTGACTGGTTAGATTCTTTTGTTTTACCAACATGGTTCACAATAAGCACTATTTCAATTATACTTAGTAGTTTGTTCTTTCAGTTAGCAAAAATTAAACTTGATCAATATGTTCGTGTTTCACTTCCAGAAAACATAAATATTTACCTTCAAAGAAATAATGTAAATATTTTTCTTGGACTTACTATTTTAATGGCAGTAACTTTTGTTGTTTCTCAATTTTTAGGCTTTGGTGAGATTATATCACAAGGTTATTATTTCACAGGCCCTGAAAGCTCTGTAACTACTTCATATATTTATATTTTAGCATTTTTACATTTAGCTCACTTATTTGCTGGTATTATTGTTTTAAGCGTTGTTACAACTAGATTTAATAAACAAAAATATGAGAAGAATAAACTAGGATTTGAGATGGCTTTAATTTTCTGGCATTTTCTGGGAGCTTTATGGATATATTTATTCTTTTTTATTAAATACTTCAGCTAAAAATTAATAAATTTGTACTCAAAATTGCCCTAGATGCAAGCATCTTCATTAACAAAAACAAAAAATAATTCTTGGGGAGGAGGTGGAATTAAACCACTTGATGCAGCTTATGGAAAACTAATGATGTGGTTTTTTATAGTATCGGATGCCCTAACATTTTCAGGATTTTTAGTTGCCTATGGATTTTCAAGATTTAAGAACATAGATTCCTGGCCCATAGCTGATGAGGTTTTTCATCATTTTCCATTTTTACACGGAGTAGACGCTCCAATGTATTATGTGGCTTTGATGACTTTTATTCTAATCTTCTCTTCTGTAACAATGGTTTTAGCTGTTGATGCAGGTCATAATAATGATAAAAATAGAGTTGCTTTCTACATGTTATTAACTATAATTGGAGGTGCGGTTTTTGTTGGTTCACAAGCATGGGAATGGAAAAACTTTATTAAAGGAGAGTACGGGGCTGTTGAAATTCAAAATGGAGAGATACTCCAGTTTTATGATATTAAAAAAGATAAAAGAATTCCTATTGACGAATTTGCTTTTCTACAATCTCAGGAGAGAATAACCCATGATGATAATGTTGGTATATGGTATCAAAGTGAAACTAAGCTTCCTGAAATTACTCTATCTGAGGTTATGCAGGGCTTTAAAACTAATGCCGCTATCACAGTCAGAGTTGAGAAGTTAGATGAGAAAGGTCAAAAAATAATTCTTTCAAGAGAAGACGCAGAAGATAAACTTTCTTCAGCAACAAGAGTTGTAAAAGGAGCTAATTTAATTAGAAATGAGTATGGAAACCCACTTTTTGCTGATTTCTTTTTCTTCATTACTGGTTTTCATGGTTTTCATGTTTTCTCAGGAGTTATAATTAATATTATAATATTCATAAATGTCCTTTTAGGAACTTATGAAAGACGAGGTCACTACGACATGGTTGAGAAAGTAGGACTATATTGGCACTTTGTTGATTTAGTCTGGGTATTTGTATTTACATTCTTTTATTTAGTATAAACATGGCAAAGCACGAACATAAATTAGAAATTTTTAGAGGCTATTTAAAGTTTAAATCCAATGTCCAAAAAATTTGGGGTGTTTTAATTTTTCTTTCAATTGTTACTGCGATTGAAGTTGCACTTGGAATCTTGAAACCTCCAATTTTAATGAACTACTTTCTTGGTCTTAAATTAATAAACTGGTTGTTTATTATTATGACAATAATAAAGGCTTACTATATAACATGGGACTTTATGCATGTTAGAGATGAAAAGCCGTTTCTCAAGAATACGATTATAGTTCCCTTGCTTATTCTAATACCATTTTTACTTTTTATTCTCCTATGGGAAGGTTCTTACATCTTTGATGTAATGCTAGATGGCTTAAAAGAATGGGATTTTGATATTTATTAATGACTAAGAATCTTAAAAAGTATTTAATTCTTGGCTTTCTCTTTTTTTTCCCAATTTTCGTATATGTTTTTTTATCCACTGGGATAAATAATTTTGCCAAGTTACCAGTCTTAACTTATGGTGTAAATGATATAGTTGACTTGGAAGGAAATCTATCCAAAGTATCACTAAAAGACAATATTTCAATAGTTGGTTTTTGGGGTGGAGATATTGAGAACAAAAAGTCTGAAGCACTTAACTTGAATCAAAAAATTTATAAACGTTTTTATGAGTTTCAAGATTTTCAATTTGTATTTCTATATAATGTTGAAGAATCT
>Ga0255782_10003897_pt1 | contig 11103 bp, 11 predicted proteins | sample 101ome_26_FD_179980 | JGI IMG/M metagenome (GOLD analysis project Ga0255782, IMG submission 179980) | Coastal salt marsh microbial communities from the Groves Creek Marsh, Skidaway Island, Georgia - 101408AT metaG (version 2) | ecosystem: Environmental > Aquatic > Marine > Intertidal zone >...
ACCTTGCGGCCATCTACCGACTCCATTCTTGAGCGGAATCCGTGCTTGTTCTTGCGTTTTCTATTGCTGGGCTGGAATGTGCGTTTCATAACAATATAATTTACCCGTTCGTCTTCGGGGGTGCAAATATAGAATAGAGTTTCTATTTAACAATCCCTGTGAAACCAAATTTTAAAAAAAGTTTATTCTGCCTCATCCCAGGACAAGTATCCTCTAGACTTAACTTCGCAAAGTTACGACAAGAACCTATGAACCCACAAGATTTTTGGAACGGCCGATATCGCGAAGAATCCTACGCCTACGGCACACTGCCTAATGAATTCATCGCCCGAAGCATACAAGAGTTAACCCCAGGCAAGATTTACTTCCCCGCAGAGGGAGAAGGACGCAACGCCGTGTATGCCGCAACCAAAGGGTGGAAAGTCTGGGCAGCGGATCAGAGTGAAGAGGGCAAAAAGAAGGCCTTGCAGCTCGCCAAAAATCACGATGTGGAGATCCATTACCATGTGGGGAACGCCATGCATTACACGTGTCCCGAACCCCTAGATGCCGTAGGTTTCTGTTATTTCCACACCCCAGAAACCGTTTTGGCACCGATGTATTCGCACATCTTTGGCCAAATAAAACAGGGAGGCACTGTCTTACTCGAAGGCTTCTCTGAGAAGAATTTGGGCCTTGGCAGTGGGGGACCACAAGACCTTAGCATGCTATTCACAGAAGCAAAAATCAAGACCCTACTCTCAGGTTTTCAAAACATTAAGGTTTGGGAGGAATGTGTACAGCTCAATGAAGGCCCGTACCACCAAGGGACTGCATGGGTCATACGTGCTATTGCAGAAAAATAATTCTATCCCATTTATTCTCACTACCTTCGCCGCTGAAAATTAGGGGGCGTCCATCTTTCCAATGGTAGGGAACTTTTAACTGGGAAGCGCTGACGTCCAATTGGCGCACCCAGCGGAACTGGGTAATTAAACCAGGGCTAAGTCCCGACATTATGGAAACCTTTAAAGACAGCGGTCTTCACCCTCAAATTGTACAGGGTGTAGAGGCACTCGGGTTTGTTGAACCCACCCCAATCCAAAAGATGAGCATTGAACATTTGCTCGAAAACACCACGGATTTAATCGCATTTGCACAAACAGGAACTGGTAAGACAGCAGCATTCTCGTTGCCTATTCTTCATCAACTTGAAGAAGATGTGCAGCATGTACAAGCCATTATTCTAGCGCCCACGCGCGAATTATGTCTGCAAATCGCAACAGACATCGATGCCTATTCGAAGTTCATGCCGGTAAAAGTTACTGCTGTTTATGGTGGGGCTCCTATTACCAAGCAGATCAAAGAACTTCAACAACGTCCGCAGATCGTGGTAGGTACCCCGGGACGTACCCTCGATTTAATTGAGCGCAAGAAACTTCGCATCGAAGACGTTCAGTTCTTAGTTCTAGATGAGGCAGATGAAATGTTGAGCATGGGCTTCCAAGACGAATTGGACGCTATACTTGCCAATACCCCAGAGCATAAGCAGACACTTTGTTACAGCGCCACTATGCCAGATGGCATGAAGAAGCTCACCAAAAAATACTTGCATGAGCCGAAGGAAATCTCTGCGGGTAAGCGCAATATTTCTGCAAGCAATGTAAGCCACGAATTGTATGTCGTGAGTGCGAAACATACCTACGAAGCTATGCGTCGCATCATGGACTTCAATCCTAATATGTACGGCATTGTCTTCTGTAGAACGCGTCGCGAAACGCAGAGCATCGCAGAACAATTAATCACCGACGGGTACCGGGCCGAAGCATTACACGGTGATTTGAGCCAAGCGCAGCGCGATGAGGTGATGAATCGCTTCCGCAAGCGTAAATTGAATGTAATGGTCGCGACCGATGTAGCTGCACGCGGTATCGATGTCAATGAACTGACCCACGTAATCAACGTGAACATTCCGGATGATCCGGAAGTCTATGTGCACCGTTCAGGTCGTACCGGACGTGCGGGATCTTCTGGTATTTCTATTGTGATTACACACGGCAGAAACATGCGTAAGGTGAACAACCTTGAGCGCATCATCGGCAAGGAATTCGAGCAGAAGAAGGTGCCAAGTGGTGAAGCTATTTGCGAAATTAAAATAGGTCAAGCCATTGATGAGTTGGTAGAATTTGAATTCGCCAACGAACTGGATCCGATGTTATTGGACAGCGCCATGGATAAATTGGCCCACCTCAGTAAAGCAGAACTTATTGAACGATTCCTAGGTCATGAAACTTCATTGATTTTGAGTCGCTACCGCGGTGCACGTGATATTAACGAGCAACCGAAGAAATTCAAGGACCAAGGTCCTCGCAAATCTAGCGGCGGCAGTGAAGAAGGTTTCAAAACCATCGTAGTTGATTTAGGATACCGTCAAAACGTAAACCCAAGTCGCTTGATTGGATTGATCAACGATACTATGGAAGGCAAGAAAATCCGCATCGGGAAAATCGATATGGATAAAACCTTTACGCGTATCGATGTAGAAGAGCGTTTTGCAGTTGAAGTAGCCGTGAGATTGAGCGGCGCGAAAACAGGCTCCTATGTAGTCAATGCCTACTTCGAAGAAGGCTCTGGCTCTAGCAGTGGTGCTTCTGGCGGCCAACGCCGTCAAAAGCGCGAGCGTATCTCTAGTGGAAAGAAATTCCGCAGTGATAATCGCTTTGAAGACCGCGGTGGCCGTCGCAGAAACGATCGCGACCAAAACTTCCGCAGTAATGACGATCGCCCAAGAAAGCGACGCGACGATAGAGGCGGTGATTTCAGAGGCAGCGACGACAGCAGACCACGCCACCGTAGTGACCGCCCTTCGTTTGATTCAGACCGTTCACGTTCACGTGGCGGATATGGTGGACCAAGAGGTGAAAACAGAGGTCATTCAAAAGGCAAACCGGCCGGAAAACGCAATAAGAAGTACTAAACTTTCCTGTATTTTAGGCGTATGAAAACAGCTTGGATTACAGGAAGTAGCAGTGGAATAGGTAGGGCCATGGCGATGGAATTTAATCGCCATGGGTACTTTACCATTTTAAGTGCCAGACGTGCTGAAGTCCTTGCTGAAGTTCAGCATCAGTTGCCTCATCCCGAAAACAGCGCTGTTTTAGTATTGGATTTATCTCTATACAAGGAGGCTGATCAATGGGCACAGCAGGCGCTAAGCCATACCGGTCAGATTGATATTTTGGTCAATAACGGCGGCATGGGACATTTAGGCCGTGTTGTTGAGATGGCGCTAGATGTCGAGAAAAAGGTGATGCAGACCAATTTTTGGGGGACAGCAGCCTTGACCAAAGCCATGGTGCCTGTGATGTTGGAGCAAGGCTCTGGCCAGATTTGGTCCGTGGCCAGCATACTCTCTTATTTTGGCAGCCCAAAACTTGCCGCCTATGCAGCGAGTAAATTCGCAGTGGTCGGATACATGGAAAGCCTACAGTATGAGCTGCGTAAAACTCCAGTGCACGTAGGGATCTTGAGTCCAGGCTTTATCAACACTAATGTAACGTTGAGTAGCTTAGGACCAGATGGCAAGCCTATTGGCAAGAACAGTGTGGCACAGGAGAAAGGAATGCTTCCAGAGGAATTGGCCAGAAAATTCTTCCGTATCACTCAGAAGAACCAACCACCCCTGCACGTTGTTATAGGTGGATATGAAAAATGGGCCGTGCCTTTTAAAAGGTACTTACCTAAAATATTTTTCAAGGTCTACGGAAAACTGACAGATATCACTAGAGGAAAAAAGTAGCAACTACTATATTTGGACAACAAGATTAATACCATGGTCGAAGGAATCATCAACCCCAAATACCTAGATCCTGCTTTTGCAGCAGAATTAAAAACTGCTTACGACACGGCATCGCCATGCAAGCACATTGTTCTGGAAGACTTCTTCCAGGAGGACATTGCAATGGACCTGTTCAACAACTTCCCTTCTATTGACCAATTGAATGTGAAGCGCAAAAGCTTAAACGAAGACAAAAGCGAAGATTACCACTTCGAGCGCTGGCACCCATCGTTCTCAAAGGTTCGTTCGGCCGTAGGATCGAAGGAATGGAGCGAGCAATTGGGCCGCATCACAGGCATTGACGGTTTGCATACCACTACAGATGCATTGGGATCTGGAGTTCACCAGGGCCGCAATGGTTCGTATGTAGATGTTCATATCGATGTAAATATGAACCCTAAGTTGGGATTGTGGCGCCGATTGAACCTATTGGTTTACCTAAACAAAAATTGGCAGCCGGAATACGGTGGTGACTTGGAGTTGTGGAATAAAGAGATGACAGAATTGGTCACGAAAGTGCCACCAACATTCAATACAGCGGTCATCTTCTATACGGACGATAATAGCCCACACGGCTATGGCAAAATAGACATTCCAGAAGGAGAGTCACGCAAAAGTTTCTACACCTACTTCTATACAAAACCTGAGGACGGTGTGACCTACAGAGATTCTAAGTTTATCTCACGGCCAGACGATGGGGCCGTTCGCAAAGTGGCTACCGGGATCAAAGAGACGCTGAAGATCAACGGAAAAAAGCTTCTCAAGACATTGGGAATCAAAGACCTCGACTTCCAAGACAAAAACTAAAAAAACCGCCTTCGGGCGGTTTTTTTTATCCTACGTGCATCGAACCTTTCGGGTACTTGAAGGAGTTAGATTCTAATTTACGGTCACTCAACGCGAAGGCCAAGGTCAGCGTACCCACACGTCCGATTAACATCGAAACCATCAAGACAATCTTACCACCAAGGGATACCGAAGGCGTGATGCCCGTGCTCAATCCTACGGTACAGAAGGCACTTACTTCTTCAAAGGCCAAATCCAACAAAGCTTTATCCGGCTCAAAGACAGTCAACAAAAATATCCCTATAAGAATACTCACAGCGGAGAATAAGAATATTGCAAAAGCTTTATTCATCAATCCCCAAGGAATTTGGGTCTTGTATATATTGACGTTTTTCTTGCCTTGAATGGTCGCCGCAGCACTCATGAAGACCAAGGCGAAGGTGCTCGTTTTAATCCCCCCAGCGGTTGATCCAGAACCCCCACCAATAAACATGAGGAAGATGAAGAACAACAATGTTGGGGTGGCCATGGCACCGAAGTTAATGGTATTGAAACCGGCTGTACGTGCGGTAATACTTTGGAAGATGCTGTGGCTAAGCTGTGGACCGATGCGTCCCTGGTGCCCTTCTAACATCAAAACCATCGCAGCACCAAAAAGAATCAATACCCCTGCCACTACCAAACCAAGTTTAGTACCAACGCGCAGACTCCGCCATGACTTCGCCATCGACTGTTTGCGCCAAGGCTGCTTGAGCAAGTCCGAAATGGTCCCAAATCCTATACCCCCCAACACAATCAAGATGGCAATGATGGCATGTACCCCAAACTCATGGTTCACACCCTCGCTCGCCAAACTATTGCTGAACAAGGAGAACCCTGCGTTATTAAAGGCAGAAATACTGTGGAACAAGCTGTAAAAGAGATTTTCTCCCAAGCCGTCGTACTTGCCTCTCCAGAGAACGGCCAACAATCCAGCTCCTATTAATTCAATGAAAATGGTCAATCTGAAAATGGCGCCTATTAATGAGCGGCTTCGATTAAGGTCTTCTCCAAGGTTTTCGCTCATAAAGTTTGCTTGACGCATGCCGAAGCCGCCGCGCAGAATAGCAAATATGGCAGCGAATGAAATGATGTTCAAACCGCCAAGCTGCATTAATATCATGACCACGATTTGGCCCTTTCCGCTCAGGATTTGGCTGATATCAATAAGACTCAATCCCGTTACACAACTGGCCGAAATACTGGTAAACAAAGCCGTCAAGAAGTCCAACCCGCTGTGGCCTTTGATGGTCATTTCAGGGAGCATTAATAGACCCGCACCCATAATGATGAGAAGGACAAAACTCAGGATCAGCAGGGTCGGTGGACTGAGCCTACTCTTAGGCAACATCTCGCCAACCTTACCAAACTCCAAGCCCACAATCACTAAGAAGTACAGCTGCAAGAAGAGCATAAAACTCTCTTGGAGGCCGGGGATTTTTAGGAATTGGCCCAATTCATTTAAGATTTCAAACTTGAAAATATTAATGACCAAGATGTCCACAATGATGAAAAACATAAGGACACCCTCCCACTTTCGGTCCTTTAAAAATTCTCGAGGATGGAAGTTGTAGAATAGCTCTAGGAAAAACTTGAGCAGGTAAAAGGCTATGGAGCCTCTCACGATATATCCCACGAGCTCATTGCGCCATGCATCAAGCTCGTAGCCGTGATAAAATACCAGAACCATCAACGTGAACGTCGCTACAAAGAGACTTCCTGTAGCTAAGGAGGACATCACAAAATCTCGGCTATCGTAAATACGGATGTTGATGAACTCACGCGCGGCGTTGATGCGTTGTTTCAATTTCACAATGTGACTTTTGCGTTTATCGAATTTACCCCGATTCCCTGAGAATCAAGCATCCTAATCGTATTTCTCGTACGACTTTTCCTCAATCAGATTTGAGCCCGTCAGGAGGTTAATCTCTTTCTTCACAGCGGCTCTTCGGTCGTTCAGCTGGTACACGCTGCGGGCAGCGGCCACAAATGAAGGACCAAAATCTTGCGATTTCTCCAGCCCGCGCAGCACGTCTTCTACCTCCCAGAGTGAAGTGTTTACCTCCAACAGCTGGTCTTGCAAAGTACTAAGAGTGCCCGAAGATTCAAGAGAACGAATGGTATCCACGGCAGGCCGAAGGCTTTCCAGCTCACGATGTATGTTATTGAGCGCAGTGGGATCTGTAATTCTCTCGCTCTTGATTTGGAGGATCGAATACTTGTCCAACACTTCGCCGTTGGATACCTCAATTTTCATTATTAGTCTTCTAGTTTGGCAACGGCCGCTTTCACGCGACGAACCGCTTCTTCTAACTCTGCTTCTGCTGCGGCATAAGAGAATCGAACATAACCCGGCAAGCCAAAGGCATCACCAGGCACGGTACTCACCAATCCTTCTTCCAACAGGTACATGCTCAAATCGAGAGAAGTTTCAATGACCTTGCCATTAAATTTCTTTCCTAAGATACTAGAAACGCGAGGGAACACATAGAAGGCTCCTGGAGGCGTGTCCAATTCAAATCCAGGGATATCATTCATCCAATCCACCATCTTCGCACGACGTGCGGCAAAGGTATCCACCATGTATTGCACGGTTGAAGGATCCGCTTCCACAGCTGCGATACAGGCGCGCTGTGCCACAGAATTGGTTCCAGAAGTAAAGTTGCTTTGGAACTTTGTACAAGCCTTTGCTATCCATTCCGGCGCCCCGATATATCCAATACGCCATCCTGTCATCGCAAAGCCTTTGGACAATCCGTTGACCGTAACGGTTTGGTTATATACCTCTGGGAAGCTCGCAATACTTACGTGCTCGACTTCACCGTAGTTCAACAACTCATAAATCTCGTCCGAGATGATGTATAGGTTAGGGTGTTTCGCGACCACTGCAGCAATGGCAGCGAGATCTTCTTTGCTGTAAATGGCACCACAAGGGTTGTTCGGAGAAGAGAAAATCAACACTTTCGATTTCGGAGTGATGGCCGCTTCCAACTGTGCTGCAGTAATCTTGAAGCCGCTTTCCATGGTCGTTGGAAGGATTTTTACCTCGCCGCCACAGTATTTGGCTTGATCCATATAGCTCACCCAATACGGCGCAGGAATGATCACCTCATCTCCTGGATCAACTAGGGTTAAAAAGACATTCAACAAGCTTTGCTTGGCACCTGTACTCACCACGATTTGGCTTGAATCGTAATCCAATCCGTTGTCGCGCTTGAACTTCTTTGCGATGCTCGCCTGAAGATCAGAGAATCCAGGAACCGGCATGTAATGTGTGTAGTTTTGCTCCATGGCTTCCACCGCCGCAGCCTTGATAAAATCAGGGGTGTCGAAGTCCGGCTCGCCTAGAGACAAACTGATGACTTGTTTGCCAGTAGCACTGAGTTCTCGTGCTTTTTTGGCCATTTCAATAGTCATGGGAAGCCCCATCTCCTGTGCGCGTTGTGAAAGTGCTTGCATTATAGAAGTAGTGTGTAGTGTGTTGTAAGGCGACAAATTTAACGATATTTGTAAGCCTCAACACAGAATTATGGAAGCATTTATTGAAATCCTCAAGTATACTTTTCCCGCGGCTTTAATGCTGCTACTCACCTACTTACTCCTATCGAACTTTGTAGATAATGAGGAGAAGCGTCGCCAATTTTATTTGCGCAAGGATCTCACTAAAAAAGCCCTTCCCTTAAGATTTCAAGCCTTTGAGCGCCTTACTGTATTCTTGGAGCGCATTACCCCAAACCAATTGGTCACTCGTGTAAAACCCGGCAACATGACCTTAGGCATCTACCGTAAAACCTTGGTTGATGCTATCCGTCAGGAGTACGAATACAACATTTCGCAACAAGTATATGTAAGCGATAAATGCTGGAACAACATCGTGAGTGCCAAAAGCCAAGTCGTCAGCATGATCAACAAGGTCACCGCCGAAATGGACGAAAACGCCACTGCCGCGGACCTCAGCCGCAAGTTGATTGAACTCGAAATGACGGGAGATATCTTCCCAACGAAGGCTGCCATCCTTCTACTCAAGCACGAAGCCGCGCGCAATTTCTAACGGTCGAGCCGACGTCTCAATTCTTCGATAAATAGTTTCGATGCCTGTAATGGGCCTAGTTCGCTTTGGCCCACCTTGGCTCGCAAGGCGTCGTAAGCTGCCTGCAACCCATGATGCTGTTGCAGCACACTTCGCAACGCATGCTGTACTTCTACTTCGTACCAATATTCTGCTTGTCGACGACGCTTCTCATCGAACCAACCTTGCCCTCTAGAATGGCGAATACATTGATCGATCGCCGCATCCAACTCCTCGAATCCTTGGCTTTCCAATGCTGAAATCAAGGTAATGGTGGGGGTCCAATTAAACTCGTCCCTCGTACTCAATTGCAAAGCGCGCTGTAACTCCACACGCGTTCGTTTGGCCGCAGGAGCATTCTCGCCCTCACTTTTATTGATGGCAATCAAATCAGCCATCTCCATTATTCCTTTCTTGATGCCTTGCAGCTCATCCCCGGTCCCAGGCATGGCTAAAAACAAGAATGCATCGACCATTTGAGATACTGCCGTTTCGCTCTGTCCCACACCGACAGTCTCCACAAACACATGGGTATAACCTGCTGCCTCGCACAATACGATGGCTGCCTTTGTTGCCCGTGCCACACCGCCCAGCGCTCCCGAAGAAGCCGTAGGACGAATAAAAGCACGCTCATGGCGCCCCAGCGCTACCATTCTGGTCTTATCCCCCAAAATAGCACCGTGAGACCTCGACGAAGAAGGATCAATGGCCAACACGGCCAACCGTGCCTTTTCATTCGACTCTAAATAGTGTACCCCATAGGATTCCAGAAATGTACTCTTACCTACGCCAGGAACTCCAGAAATCCCCAATCGCACGCTATTCCCGGCATGTGGCAATAACTTTTCTAGCAATGCTCCTGCCTTCACCACATCCTCAGCCACTTCACTTTCTACCAAGGTGATCCCGGCCGCAAGGGCCGCACGATCCCCAACGAGAATGGCGCGCTCCAATTCCTCTACACTCCAAGCGGGTCTTTTTCCTGCTTGGAACTTCGGATTCACTGAAGGTCCATCTGTGGCCGATTTCTGAGTATGCAATGTGTTTTTTGCCATCAGGCTTGGTCTATATAGGCTTGAAGATAAGCGTATTTATCGGTCAATGCACCGTCTGCACATTCTGTAGCGCGTTCAAGTACACCTTCTTCATCGCCATTAAAAAGCGCTGGGACAACATGGGTCATCAGGTCACTACCGAAACTTAGCGAGGCATCTCTTGGCAACTCACACGGCAGGTTATCTACCGCCATCACCCCTATAGCTTCAGGATGATCATGCCTTACCTCCTTCTCCTCAGCAGCCAAGTACCCATAAAACGGATCGGCAATGGTGGAGGCTCGAAGTGTCGAAGCCACCGGCCCGTCTATATCACAACTGATGTCCGCCACATAGGTAATGGCAAACTCTGCCTGCTTCGCATCCTCTCTCGTAAAGATAAAAGGAGCGCGGCTGTCGTAATAATGCCCTGCGATGTAAAGCTTGGCAAAAGATGCATAACGCATAAAATCACTCTCATAGCCGCTCGGATCTGCAAAGAGTTCCTTGCGATCGAATGGACTTCCATCGCTCGTTTTATAATATTCTTCTACGTCCAATTGGCTCCAAAAACAACCTTCATACCCCGAAATCTCTTCCGGGGAAATCTGAGGAATGCCCGACGCCACTAGCGTCTCCACTGCACCTGAGGCCACACGACCTTTCCCAGTCAATAGAATACGCACATCCGAAGGCCAATTCATGCCTTGAAGTTGCGCAAACATTTCTTCCATGTCCTTGCACTCGTGGGCCGGCTTCAATGTGAATTGACCGTACTTCTCACCCCATCCGCGCAAGCCGTTGTACGCTCCCACTAGCCCAGCGAATCGGCCAAAAGCCACCACACGAGTACCATTTTTAGTGAGCAACTCGTAATCTATCAAACGAATGTTACGCTCCACACAGGCCTTCAATAATTTGGCATTGTAAGGCTGCTTTTTGTACGTATGCGAAAAGAAAAAATAAGTCTTATTCGGGATGAGCTGATCTATGGGCACTTCTTTAACCCCAAAGAGTACATCACAATCACTCAAATCCTCTTGCAACTGGATACCCGCTGCAACATATTCATCGTCTCCGATGGCACGTATGGGCGATGGTTGGGCCACCACCGTACAAGAAAATGTTTGTTGTAATGTCGAGGCGTGCTGTGGGGTTAGTGCTACACGCTTGTCAATAGGGACTTTACCCTCTCTAAGAATGCCGATTTTCATGCTACTAAAGGTAGTACAACTGTGCACAATTTTGGCATAGAATTGATGTATCTTTGCCCTCTACATCGGGGCTGACTGGTTTTGACAGCAAGCCGAAGGTTGATGTAAGCATGTCGAGCGCGGAAGGGGCAGCTCGTTAATACA
>Ga0255782_10003925_pt1 | contig 11051 bp, 11 predicted proteins | sample 101ome_26_FD_179980 | JGI IMG/M metagenome (GOLD analysis project Ga0255782, IMG submission 179980) | Coastal salt marsh microbial communities from the Groves Creek Marsh, Skidaway Island, Georgia - 101408AT metaG (version 2) | ecosystem: Environmental > Aquatic > Marine > Intertidal zone >...
CATTCATCTGCTTTAAGGGCGGCTGCTAATGCTACCGCGGTTGTATCAGAGCCGCCACGCCCTAGTGTCGTTATGTTTCCGTCATTATCAACACCTTGGAAACCAGCAACTACAACCACATAATCATTTTTTAGATCATCATGAATTTTTTCATCATCAATTTTCAGTATTCTAGCTTTTGAATAAGCTTTATCTGTTTGTATTTTTATTTGATGACCTGCGTAGCTTTTTGCTTTAAAACCTTCATTTATTAAACCAAGTGCAGTTAAGCCGGAGGTAACTTGTTCACCTGAAGATACAATTACATCCAACTCACGATTATCTGGATGTGGCATCATTTCTTCAGCCAGAGAAATGAGCTTATTAGTTTCCCCAGACATCGCAGATACGACAACCACAACATCGTGACCATCACGTTTATATTTAGCTACTCTTGATACAACCGCTTTGATTCGTTCAGGATTGGCAACGGATGTACCACCGTATTTTTGGACTATTAATGCCATATTATTTTGAAAGTAGGTTTTGGGCAGCTTTTAAAGCTTGATCAATTTCTTGTGTATTTGGGCCACCAGCCATGGCCATGTTATCTCGTCCGCCGCCTTTTCCTCCAACAATTTCTCCTATAAATTTCGCAATCTCACCCGCTTTAATCGTTTGTGTAAGATTGTCTGTTACTCCAATAGCAAAGGATACTTTATCGCTTTCTTCAGAGGCGAGTATTATAACGGCAGATTTAAGTTTTGTTTTGATTTTATCAATCATTTCACGGAGTTCGTTGGCGTTTTTATTATCAACTCTAGTTCCTAAGTATGAGAAGTTTTTAATTTCAATTGCATTTGATGTTAACTCATCACTTTGATTAGAAGCTATTTTAGATCTCAAAGTAGCGAGTTCTTTTTCATTATTTTTTAACTGGTTAATTAATTGATTAACTTTGGATGTTAACTCATCAGGGTGCGTATTTAATTCTTTCGATAAGTTACCTATTAAATTATTTTGCCCATCAAGCATGTTAAGCACATTAAGCCCCGAGGTGGCCTCGATTCGCCTGATACCAGAAGCAATGCCTGTTTCAGATTGGATTTTAAATAAGCCTATATCACCGGTATGATTCACATGGGTACCACCACACAATTCTCGGCTATTACCAATATCTAAAACCCTAACATTACTCTCATACTTTTCATCAAAGAGCATCATGGCTCCCTCTTTTTGAGCATCTTTAATGCTCATGATCCTGGTTTGGGTAGTTTGGTTTTTTAAGATTTCATCATTTACAATCGATTCGATCTGTTTTTTTTCTTCACTTGAGAGTGGTTTGGAATGAGAAAAATCAAATCGTGTTTTATCTTCCGTTACAAGAGAGCCTTTTTGCTCAACATGATCACCAAGTGTTAGTCTAAGTGCTTTATGGAGTAAGTGGGTAGATGAATGGTTACGCATAATCGATTCACGACGCGAAATATCAATTTTTGCCTCAGCATCGTCCCCGACATTAATTTTTCCTTTTAATACAATTCCATCATGCGCGAAAACATTAGGTTTTATTTTGTAGGTGTCATTGACTTGAAATTTATAGTTATCACTTGTTATGAAGCCTGTATCTCCAACCTGACCACCAGATTCAGCATAAAAAGGTGTTTTATCTAAAATAATAATTGCTTCATCATGTTCATTAAGTTGAGGGATGGATCCATGATCATTCAACAAACCCATAATTTTTGAATTTTCATGAAGCTTTTCATAACCTACAAATTGGGTTTCAGGGCCATCGTAATCATAGATTTGTTTAGATTTGAATTTTCCCGCTTCACGTGCTCTATTTTTTTGAATATCCATTTCTTGTTGGAATTCATCTTCATTTACAAGTAATTTTTTTTCTCGACAAATATCTGCCGTTAAATCTAATGGAAAGCCATAGGTGTCATGAAGCTTAAAAGCCAAGGCGCCAGACAATATTTTCGATTTTTCTTTAATGGTTTTTGAAATAGCGTCGTTAAGTATGTTCATACCATTATCAATGGTTTCAAAAAATCTTGATTCCTCGTTGTTTATCTCGTCAGCTATTGATTGTAATTTTTTGTCCTTAATGGGGTAAGTATTTCCCATTAGGTCATGAAGAACTATTGCTAATTTATTAAAGAATGGATTTCTTAATCCCAATTTATAGCCATGACGAATGGCCCTTCTGATGATCCTTCTTAAAACATAGCCTCGCCCCTCATTAGAGGGCAGGACACCATCATTAATTAAAAAAGTAACCGCTCTAATATGGTCAGATAAAACTTTTAATGATGGGTTCGATAGATCATCAACTTGACATAGTTTTGCTGCTTTTTTTATTAGTTGTTGAAATAAATCAATCTCATAGTTTGAGTGAACATCTTGCAAGACCGCGGATATTCTCTCTAAACCCATCCCGGTATCAACTGACGGCTTTGGAAGGTTATGCATAACCCCTTTTTCATCTTGGTTAAATTGCATAAATACAAGATTCCATATTTCAATGAAGCGATCGCCATCCTCATTTTTTGAGCCTGGAGGACCTCCTGGAATGTCTTTGCCATGATCATAAAAGATCTCACTGCATGGACCACATGGACCCGTATCACCCATCATCCAAAAATTATCAGAGGCGTATTTTTTGCCCTTATTGTCTCCAATACGAATAATTTTTGTTTCAGGAAGGCCAATATCTTTTTCCCAAATTGAAAAAGCCTCATCATCATCAGCATAAACAGTAACGAGTAATTTTTCTTTTGGTATTTTATAAACTTCAGTTAATAATTCCCAGGCGTATTGAATAGCCTCTTTTTTAAAGTAATCCCCAAAACTAAAGTTTCCCAGCATTTCAAAAAAGGTGTGATGCCTTGCGGTGTAACCAACATTTTCAAGGTCATTATGCTTGCCTCCAGCTCTAACGCACTTTTGACTTGTGGCAGCTCTAACGTAATTTCTTTTTTCAAGGCCAAGAAAAACGTCCTTAAATTGATTCATGCCTGCATTGGTAAAGAGTAAAGTAGGGTCATTAGCAGGAACAAGACTGCTTGATTCAACAATTTCATGACCTTTTTCTTTAAAAAAGGCTAAGAATTCTGATCTAATTTGATCACTGGATAACATAATTATTCGATTTCTTTTCCTGACATCATTTTGTGAATTAATGATAAATCAAAACCACGACTTTGCAAAAAGCGAATTTGCTTTAATTTATCATTTTGGTCTTTAGGTATTTCTTTATATTTCTTTTCCCATATCATTTTTAAAAGTTTAGCTTGTTCATCTCTCAAGGGATCTAAGTAATTCTGTATAACCAATTCGTCAATCCCCCGAATTTTAAGCTCTTGCACTATTTTTAAAAGCCCAAATTTACTTTTTTTGCTTTCGATAAAAAGCTCTGTAAAACGCTCATCGGATTGCCAGTGATTATTTTGAAGTTCTTGAAGGAGAATATCTAAATCTGAGCTTTGAAGATTAAGTGTTTCCGCATAATTTTTGAGCTTATTTCTAAGCTCAAATTGCGAATACTCTCTCTTGCCTAAATAATATAAAGCCCTCTTTTTAAGCAGACTTAATGATTCGTTGATACTTTATTCCTCTGTAACTGATGCGTCTTCAGCGTTTTCATTAACGATCATTTTTGAATTAACTATATTTGCTTTATCTTTAATTTTAAGCTCAATCTCGTCTGAGACTGCAGGATTTTCTTTAAGGTATTCCCTAACATTATCTTTTCCTTGCCCAATTTTATTGCCTTCGTAGCTATACCATGAACCTGATTTTTCAATAAGATCTAAATTAACCGCTTGATCAATAATTTCACCTTCACGAGATATACCTTCGCCGTAGAGAACATCAAACTCTGCCTGTCTAAAAGGCGGCGCAACTTTATTTTTAACTACCTTTACTCGCGTTTCAGCACCAATGACCTCATCACCTTTTTTGATTGCACCAATTCGACGAATATCGAGGCGAACGGATGAGTAAAATTTAAGTGCGTTTCCACCTGTCGTCGTTTCCGGGTTGCCAAACATCACGCCAATTTTCATTCTTATTTGATTAATAAAGATAAGAAGTGTATTTGTTTTTTTGATGTTGCCTGTTAATTTTCTAAGAGCTTGAGACATGAGCCTTGCTTGAAGACCCATGTGAGAATCACCCATATCACCTTCAATTTCTGCACGTGGAGTGAGCGCGGCAACAGAATCAATTACAACGACATCAACAGAGCCACTTCGAACTAACATATCTGCAATTTCAAGTGCTTGCTCACCAGTGTCCGGCTGTGAAATCAGTAATTCTTGAATGTTAACACCAAGTTTTGCGGCGTATTGAGTATCAAGAGCATGTTCAGCATCAATAAAAGCAGCCGTGCCTCCTGTTTTTTGCATTTGAGCAATGACCGATAAAGTAAGCGAGGTTTTTCCCGAAGATTCTGGCCCATAAATTTCGACTACTCGCCCACGAGGAAGACCACCAATACCCAATGCAATATCAAGACCTAAGGATCCAGTTGATACAGCCTGAATACCCTCAACCACATTGGTGTCATCCATACGCATGACTGAACCTTTACCAAATTGCTTTTCAATTTGAGCTAAGGCTGCATCGAGTGCTTTTTTCTTATTTTCGTCCATTGATTTTCCGTTTTAATTTGAATTTTTGAATAGTTAAATTATTTCATAATAACTATTATAAGGTAAGCTTTAAGAGAGCATTCAATGAAAATAAAACAGCCTGCTCACGGATTTCATGTCTATTACCTATTAATTCAGCTTTATGTTCAAAAATTATTTTATTTTTATCAGCACATGCAAAAAAAACAGTACCTACTGGCTTTTCTAAGGAACCACCCGAAGGCCCCGCAATACCTGTAATACTTAGACTCATATCAGCGTAAGAGTTTTTGATGGCACCGATCGCCATTTGTTGAGCGACCTGTGATGATACAGCCCCAAATTTTTCAAATAAGTTTTTATCGACCTTTAATAGGCTTATTTTAGCTTCATTGCTGTAGGTGACAAATCCTCTCTCGAACCATTTTGAGCTTCCATCACAGGCTGTAATGGCTGAAGAAAGTAATCCACCTGTACATGATTCTGCGGTAGCTAATTTTATTGAATGATTTTGACATTGCAAACCTAAATTACGACTAAGTATAAGTGTCTCTTCAGAAAACATACAAGATCAGCCTTATGACTAGGAAGCTTAATAGGGCAGCAACAATATCGTCCATCATGATGCCAAGGGCCCCTTTGAAATAATTTTCTGCCCATGAAACAGGAAAGGGTTTAAAGATATCAAAAAACCTAAAGAGAATAAAAGCAAATGCTAAAAATTTTATATTTGTTGGAATAAGTATAAATAAAAAAAGAACAGCAACTATTTCGTCAATGACAATGAAAGACGGGTCCTTTTGATCTATAAGATTAATAACTTTGTTTGAGCTATAAAGACCCACAAAGAAGAGTGTAACAACAAATAGCCATTGAAGCAGGCTTGGCAGATTAATGAGTAGATAAAAAATTGGAATTGCTACAAAAGACCCGGCTGTTCCTGGTCCTTTTTTAAATAGACCAGAACCGAAGCCCAAGGCTATAAAGTGATAAATATTTTGGGTTAAGAATTTTCTATTCACTTAAAATGCCTAAAGAATCTTGTTTTAAGTGTAATTGGATAACCCTTATCATTATGTATGTGTAAATCCTGGTTTTTGGTTATCTCGCCCACATTATATATTTGAATATTCAATTTTTTTGATTGAGCAAGTATTTGGTCCCTTTGTTTTTTATCGGCTGTGAGTATTAGCTCGTAATCATCTCCACCATTCAAAGCACAGTCCAAATATTTATTTTTTTTGATCCATGGGTTAATTGGGAGATTGTCTAGTTGTATTATTGCACCAACTTTTGATTGCTTTAAAACGTGACCAAGGTCAGCTATAAAACCATCTGAAATATCGATACCTGCATGAAATAATCTGGAGAAATTATTTTTTGTAATATTTGTGGGCATTGGTTTTTCAAGTGCTTTGATGGATTTTGATTTTAAACTTTCTGGGCAGTTTATATTTTTTTTTAAGTTTTTTAATCCGAATGCCGCTAAGCCAAGAGCATTGGTAACCCAGATATCATCATTGATTTTTGCATGAGACCTTTTCAATACAAACTTTTTATGAACCTCTCCCATTAAAACAATGCTGATGGATAATTTTCCTCGTGTTGTATCGCCCCCAATTAATTGGACACCATATGCTTTTGCGCATCTGAAAAGTCCTCGTGAGAATTGTTTGAGCCAATCATTTTCTACCTTATCGAGAGCTATCGATAAAAATGCATATTTTGGCTTTGCGCCCATAGCAAACATGTCCGATACATTGACGGCTAGGGATTTCCATCCAAGATGAGTGGGGTTAGTATTTTTAAAGAAATGAGTATTAACGTTTAGTGTGTCCTGGGCAATGGCCCAAAAGTGATCTTTATCTTTTTCAATGAGGGCCGCATCATCGCCAATACCTAAGGGCACATCTGTATTTTTTTTAAAGAACTTTTCGATTACATTGAATTCTGTAATCATTTTTTTGGCCTAAAAACTTTAATGACAGCTTCATTGGTTTCAATGTAGGGACCATCAATAAGATCGATACAATAGGGGATCGCCGCAAAAATACCTGGCACAGTAATATTACCTTGCTCATCCTTAAGGCCTTCGAGGGTTTGTTTAATTGCTTTGGGCTGGCCAGGTAGATTGACGATCAAACTTTTTTTTCTAATAACGGCAACCTGTCTTGATAAAATCGCGGTAGGCACAAATTTTAAGCTTATTTGCCTCATTTGTTCACCAAATCCCGGCATCTCTTTGTCTGCAACATTTAAAGTTGCTTCGGGCGTTACATCTCTAATTGTTGGTCCCGTGCCACCGGTTGTAAAAATAAGCTCACAATGCTTGTTATCAACTAAATCAATCAATGTTTTTTCAATAAGTTTTTGATCATCCGAGATGACAATTTCCTCTGTCTCAAATGAACTTATTAGAGCTTCTGCGAGCCATTCTTTTAGAGAGGGAATCCCTTTGTCTTCATAGATACCAGAACTTGCTCTGTCGCTGATCGATACGAGTCCAATTTTAATGAATCTTTTATTGTTCATGGGGTCATATTATCAAATAAAATTATATTAACATCTCACTGGAATTTACTATGCTCAAATATTTTTTAATCATTTTTACTTTTACTTCAGTTTTTTTAAATTCTTTTTCATATGCTGAAGAAAATTTATTTGAGAAGAATTATCAAACGCAAAGCCCTAAAGGATTTAAATCATTTGCTGTTAATCCTGATACCAAAATATTAAGAGGGTGGGCTAGAGATACAGATAATATCAAAATGCTTGAGGATGGATATGACCTTATGGGCTTTAGTGGATTTACAAGTTTAAACTTATCCCCTGATCTTGCCCTTCAACATGGAAAATCAATTAAGGCAGATTTAATTCTAATTTATGATCGTCAGATTAATGAAAACACACGTGCCACTGCTATTCAAAGAGCTAGAGACCAAGTCCTCAAAGAGCAACTAGACAAAGATGGTAATACCACAGAGATTCTGATCGATGAGGATGATCTCTTGGACCCTAATGCAAGATTTGAGTTTTATGCAACTTACTGGGTAAAGCTTCCTAAACCTACTTTTGGAACGCATTTTATTAAGGTGACCAATAGAAATACCGATGAAGATATTCCAGGTCTTAAAGTAATTGCTGTGATTAAAGAATCTCCCGCTTTTAAATCAGGCATTTTAAGGGGTGATGAAATTCAATCCATTAATGGTATTAAGGTAAGTAATCCTGAAGAATTAATTGCAGTAATTCAAAAAAATAAGGGCAGTGAGATTAAAGTTGATTTCTTAAGAAATGGTAACGAATTAACGGTTAATGTTCCTATTTAGGTTTCTATTACTTCTCTAAGGTATTTAAAAAATAATCGCTGTGCTTTTTTTGTTTGGTCTTTTTGAGATTCTTTAATGGCATTCTTTAGTAGCGTTCTAAATTTTTGAATATCTGTTTTTGGATAAATATCAATAAAATCTTTGAGTTTTGACTCATCCTGGATGAGTTGATCGCGCCAATTCTCAATCTCATGAAAAGCTTGCTTAGCAATTAAAGAGTGATTTTGTATGCGTTGATAATCTTCGTTAACTGATGTTAAATCAATATCTCTGAGAAGTTTTCCAAGGTACTGCCTGTGCCTTTTTTTAGCGCTGTTCGATTTAATTTTTTTATATTCATAAATTGCTTCTTTAATATCATCTGTTAGGCTTAGCCCTTGGATCTGTTCATCTGTTAATAAAGTTAATTTATAGCCAAAATCTTCAATATCTTTGGCTATTTTTTTTAACTGAGTTTTACTAATTTCTTCATTAAAGTCTGTATTCATTGAGTGCTCTTTGTCATTTAAAAGGTATCATATCAGTATATTTTTTAAGTTTAACAAAATGGTAAGTATTCTAGGCTACACACAAAATGATCTAAATGATTTGGCATTAAGAACAATCGATTTAGCGAAATCTAATGGTGCATCAGATGTTGAGCTTGACCTGAGTGTTTCGTCGGGCAAAACAATCGCTGTAAGACTTTCTCAATTTGAAAGTATCGAAGCTAATAACGATAAAAATTTATCAATTACTTTTTATCAGCATCAAAAAAGAGCCATTGTCTCTACCTCGGATTTCAGTCTTGACGCAATAAAAAATTGTATTGAATCTGCTAAACAAATTGCGAATTACACTCAAGAGGATGAAGCTTTTGGCCTTGCAGATAGAAATTTAATGGCTACTGAAACATTTAACTTGGATTTACATCACCCTTTTGATTTCGATGATCAATATGTCACTAACTACGCTCTAGAGTGTGAGAAGGCAGCGCTTGATTCTAGCCCGCTGATTACAAATTCGGAGGGCTCTCAATTTTATCAATCACAAAGTATTTTTTGTTATGCAAATTCTCATGGTTTTCTAGGAGGATTTCCCTCATCAAGAGTATCTCTGAATTGTTCTGTTATTGCGAAAAAGAATTCTGAAATGCAACGAGATAGCAGTTACAGCAGTAAAAGATGCTTTGATGATTTAAAAAATCATATTGAAATTGGCAAAGATGCTGGTTTAAGAGCCATCCAACGCTTGGGACCAAGAAAAATAAAAACGGGTCATTACCCAGTTATTTTTGAAGCCCCCGTTGCAGCTCAATTAATATCCACGTTAGTCAGCGCTATCTCAGGTGGAAACCTATACAGACAAAATTCATTTTTGCTAGATTCTGTCGGCAAGCAAATTGCCTCTTCACACTTAAGCATTTATGAAGATCCTTTTATGAAAAGAGGGAATGCAAGCACTTACTTTGATGATGATGGTGTCAAGGTTACACCCAGGTATGTAATTAACCAAGGACGATTAGAGGGTTATTTTTTATCAACATACACTGGAAGAAAATTAGGGCTTTCATCCACAGGTAATGCTGGTGGTGCGCATAATTTAATTGTTTCAAATTCAAATATTGGATTTAATGAGCTTGTCAAAACAATGCATCATGGTTTAGTTATCACTGAAATTTTAGGTCACGGCACAAACATGGTTACGGGGGATTATTCTCGTGGAGTTGCTGGATTTTGGGTAGATCATGGTGAAATTCAGCATGCTGTTGAGGAAATTACCATCGCGGGTAATTTAAAAGATATGTTAATGGGTATACAGATGATTGCGAATGACTGTGATGGCAACTCATCTAAATACGTAGGGTCTATTTTGATTAACGAGATGACTATAGGGGCGACGTAGTCTTTTAATTTGTTACAGCAGAGATTTTTTCAGGTGTATCTAGTTCAACTTGGTCTATATCGTCATCTAAGTAAAAGTCATAGTTAGCAGTATCCGGATAATCAATTAAATCGTCAGAATTTTTACCATCAATGAAATTATAGTTTTCATAAGTTGCATCTATTTCATCATCATTAATTAGACGCTCACGATATTGTAAGTAAGCATCTCTTTGAAAGGCGTAAGGGTCTAATGCAGCCTGATTTAGAATAGACGTCGCGTTAAGCAGTTCAGCTCGAAGGTCAATAAATTGAACAATACGTAGAGCATTTCTAAAGCGAACATCATTGATATAAGAAATCGGATCAAAGAAAAGCGAATCAACTAATAAACCACCTGTATCTCGAACTGTTGATGGCCCTATAACTGGTAAAACGAAATAAGCACTATTCTCCCATCCATAATGAGCTAATGTTTGACCAAAATCTTCTTTTCTACGCTCACCACCATTCATACTATGAACATCAATAAAACCTAAAAGTCCTACGGTCGTATTGGTGATGACACGTCCGGCATCATTAGCGGCATGATTGAACTTCATTTGAAGAATGTCATTCACCACAGTTATAAAATCTCTAATGTTATTAAAGAAGTTATTAACACCCTTAACGCCCATTTCAGGCATAACAAAGAGATAGCCTTTAGCAACGGGTTTTGCTACATAGTCGTCAACAACTTCGTTAAAGCTATAAATAGCCCTGTTGTAACCTTCCATTGGGTCTTTATTTTCCGGTGTGGAAGCGCATGAAGTTAAAATAACTACAAGGGCAATAAGAAAAATTTTGCGTACTATAGACATATTTCTGTAATTATCCTTGATTGTTGTTTTTTAGTCTATCAAAAAGAACGATAAATTTGGCAAAAGAAAGGTATTGTCGTTTTTAAGCAACATTCTTAAGATCATACATTTTTAAGGCTTTTTCTCTTTGATCTTTGTGACTTACGATAGGGTTTGGATAATCTTTGCCTAATAAAATGGGAAAGCTTAGAGGCGCTTTTTCAAAAGCTACCCAGGGGGCATGTATTTGTTTCTTATTTAAGGGTTCAAGAGCAGGTAAATATTTTTTGATGAATTTACCTTCTGGGTCAAATTTTTCAGATTGCAAAATGGGATTAAAGATCCTAAACCATGGTTGTGCATCGCATCCAGTCGATGCCGCCCATTGCCACCCTCCATTAT
>Ga0255782_10003928_pt1 | contig 11047 bp, 6 predicted proteins | sample 101ome_26_FD_179980 | JGI IMG/M metagenome (GOLD analysis project Ga0255782, IMG submission 179980) | Coastal salt marsh microbial communities from the Groves Creek Marsh, Skidaway Island, Georgia - 101408AT metaG (version 2) | ecosystem: Environmental > Aquatic > Marine > Intertidal zone > Salt...
CGGCGCCCTATCTAGCTCTCGCATCCCCCGGAACAAATCGCTATTCGTCGCGTCCCGAGTCTCTCTCAAGACCTCCTTTGTCGGCGTATCCGCGGCGCCTTTACCCGTCGCCCTCGGCGCCTTTCTCCCCGACGCCTCCCCTGGCATCGGAATCACGCTTCCGCTCGCCAACGCCCCACGACTCACCCGAACTTTTGTCCCATCGTCTAAAAACATCCTCGCCACCCGCACCGGCGCCCCGCTCACCGGATCCGCCAGCGCGACTTTACTATAGTGCAACCCGGCTTCGACGGAGACAATTTGCCCCGGACGCTCCCCTTGCCCGCGCACGTGCTTCTTCACCAGGTTCAACCCGGTGACGAACACGAGAGATTTATCCCGATCGACGCGAGCGACGACTCCGGATTCCCCGCGGTCCCGTCCCGCGGTGACGACGACGCGGTCGCCGCGGTAAATGTTCCAAGAGCTCGCCGGGATGGCGTTGCGAGCGATCTTCTTGAGTTTATGCGCCGCCTTGCGAAAGGGCGTCGACATGGCGCGCGACGGTTTCACGCGACCACCTCGAAGAGGGACACGCAGACGGCGCTTTGCCTTCGGCGCGCGTTCCGTGGCGCGCGTCGGGCGGTCGATGAGTGGCGTCGTCGCCGCCGTCGCGCTGAAAACCTCTGGAGGTTTGAGTCCATAGGCATTCGGACGAGTCATAACTCCAGGAAGATAAAAAAATCCACATATTTATGAGTAATAAACCGTCAAAATAGATGGGGACTGGTGCGTGCGTCGCCGGTTCGAAGGCTTTCGAAACGTCACACGCGCGCGCGCCGGTGCGGCGGTGTACCCGACGCGCGCCCGCGAGTGAATGTCTCGCGCGCGCGTGGGGCTCGCCGCGATGGCGTCGCGTCGACGCGCGTCGTCGTCGTGCGGCGTCGTAATCATTGTGATGTTGTTGATGATTTTGGGAATGTGTGCAGCGGCGTCGCCGTTGGTCGTCGTGAGCCTCGATGGGACGGTTCGAGGGGTGGATTCGGAGAGCGGGGACGCGTTGTGGAGTTTTGATAGCGGTGGGGTGCTCTCGGGCGCGTCGTGGGACGCCGGGACGACGTCGGGGTCTTCCTCGGGTTCGGGGGATGCGTCGTCGTCGGGATTAGTGGTGCCTACCGGAAAAGACCGTCCGAACGGCGTCGCGCGGACGCGTAGGAATATATTTCCCGGTGTAGATGGGGCATTATACGCGCATCACGTCGGGGCGGATGCGAAACACGTCGTGCGGAGGCTGCCGGTGACGACGAGAGAGTTGGTGGACGCGAGTCCGAGCGCCACGCGAGACGGAGCGCTGGTCGTGGGGAAGCGATCATCGACGATCTACGCCTTGGATGCGCACACAGGAGCGTTGGTTCGGACGATAAGCGTGGATGGAACGATTACGAGCGTGAATGGGGCGTATGAGAGCAGGATCAACGGGGATGATGATGAATCGTTGATTTACGTCGGTCGCACAGAGTACGTCGTGCGGAGCGTCGACGCGTCCACCGGGGACGAGCGCTGGAACGTGACGCACGGTGAATTGAGGAGTCTGACGCGAGATGCAGAGACCGGAAGCTTGCAAATAGGTACGGAGCGGTCAAAGAAAGCGAAATCTTACGCCATAGGACCTGGGAACGTGTTGCGTAGCGTGGACGAGAAGACGGGCAAGACAAAGTGGTCGACAAAGCTGACGTCTCTACCCATCGGCGTGAGCGACGCCAGCGGAAACGTTGTGGTAGAAAACGCAGCGCAAATAGAAGGCCAGGGAGATAAAATTATTATAGGCGCGCACGAGGGAGGTTTGTTTGCTTTGCCGTACACGGATAGCACTGGATCGCAGTTGCGAGACGGCGCAGATTCGTCAAACGCGTTGGTCGTGGCGAGCAAAAACGATGATTTCTTCCGCATAGACATTGGTACCGACGAAGACGATTGGTCGTGCATACCGGAAAATCTGGTCAAGGAAACTTTAGATCGCACGAAGATTGGATCTGGGGAGTCCTCTCCAGTGACGCTACCGATCGCGACGGCACTCTTCGGCGGAGCGGCGTTCATCGTCATCTTCGTCGTCGCGCAGTCGCGACGAGGAGCGCGCAGCGGTAAAGGCGTCGCCGAGGCTGAGGAGGAATCATTTAACGGCGGCACGAATAGCAAGAGTGACGGTGAACATGTGATGTCAGCGGCAGCGAAGAAGCGTGCGAAGAAGCGCGCCAAGCAAGCCGAGGCGCGAGCGGCAGAGGCTGAACTCAAGGCGAAGATTGAAGACGCGTTCGACGTCAAGGAACGCGAAGAGACGCGCGTTGGACGATTGGTCATCAAAAAAACCGTTCTAGGGTACGGATCCTGCGGTACCATGGTGTTTGAGGGCGACATGGATGGTCGTCGCGTTGCGGTGAAGCGTCTCCTCGCACAATTTCACGATCTCGCGAGAAAGGAGCTTCAGGCACTCATCGCCTCTGACGAGCATCCGAACATTCTCAGATGCTTCGCGCTCGAGGAAGATTCAAACTTTGTCTACATGGCTCTGGAGCTCTGTGCGACCTCGTTGGCGCGCCTCGTCGACCCTGTCATTGATGAGAATGGCGAGTCGTCCAATTCGCCTCAGGGTGAAATCGATTTCAAGTGCGTCGACGAAGAGACCAACTACCCGACGGCGGATTGCATGCGTATTTTATATGATGTCGTCGCAGGCCTGAGCGCTCTGCACGAGCAAGGCATCGTGCATCGCGATTTGAAGCCGCAAAACGTCCTCATCACGGCGAACGGGCGCGGTAAAATCGCCGACATGGGTCTCGCGAAGCGACTCAACATATCGGAGGGCACGTCGTTCGAAACCCACGTCGCCGGCGGACCGAGCGCCAACAATGCCGCGGGAACATCGGGTTGGCAGGCGCCCGAGCGTCTGTCGCAAGGTCGACAATCGCGATCAGTTGACGTCTTCAGTTTGGGATGTCTCATGTATTACGCGCTCACGGGTGGTTCTCACCCGTTTGGAGACCGGCTCGAGCGCGACTCAAACGTGCTCGCGAACCGATTCGACATTTCCAAGCTGGAATACTTTCCCGAGGCGGAGGCTCTAGTGCGAGCATGTATCGATGCCGATCCAGCCAAGCGTCCAGTTGCGAAGGATGTCTTGGCGCATCCGATGTGGTGGGACGGCGAAAAGAAGGTGCAGTTTCTTATCGACGCCTCCGATCGTGTCGAACTCGAGGACCGCATGAGCGATAGAACCCTCGTGCGCGCGCTCGAAGCGCGGGCGACAAAGGCGATTCAAACCCCCGATTGGACAAAGAAACTGGATGCTCGTCTCTTGGAAAATATGGGACGCTATCGCGAGTACGACGGCGGCTCGCTGCGAGATCTCCTACGAGTCATTCGAAACAAGGCGGTGCACTACCGGGAGCTTCCACCAAAGCTCCAGCGCGTGTTGGGTTCGTACCCAGACGGTTTCTGGCGTTACATATCCACGCGCTTCCCGTCACTCCTCCTCGAAGTCAGGGCGTTCTTTTCCCCGAGCGCGCCAAACGAACCCACTCTCTCCAAGTACTTCCTCAGCCCAGAATCCATCTCAGCCGCCGCCTTCACCCCACCTCTGGCCCGCGACGAACCGCTCCCGAGCGAACCCCTCGTCGCCCCGCAGGTGTTCCCGCACCGCCCGGGACGAGACATTTGCGAATTCTACATGAAGACGGGTCGATGCAAATACGGCGCCACGTGCAAATTCAACCATCCGCCCGGCGTGCACTGGGACGTTCCCGCGTCCGCAACCACGTCCAACAAACCAACACCGAATCATCACGCACCATCGCGATGGTAGGCGATTTCACACCCGCCCGGATCGATCGATCGATCGATCATTCAAACCTTCTAGCAAGCGTGTAGTAACTAACAGCCAGCGAACCGAGCGAGACTTTTCAAACACGAACCAGAGCGCCAGCCACTCTGGATGGGTCGTCGTTGAACGAACTGCGACTTCGACACACGCGCGCGCGCGAACGACCGAGCGACCGATCGCGTCGTTCTTGAACAGAAAACAAACGATCGCGTTTGTGCGGATCGTAAACCACGCCAGCGAAATCGACGCGTCGAGCGATACGCGACGATAACGGCTCGAAGGATCGAAAACGAAACGATCGATCGTTCTGTTTGAAATTGTCATCCAGCGTTCAAAGGATAGATCTTCTCGAACGAAGACGCGGTGCGCGCGGTACGGTGAAACACAACGAAGGGAATTTACGAAATGTCGGCGATGACGATGGCGATGACGTCGCGGGTGATGAATGGCGGCGCGGTGGTGCGCGGTGATCGAGCGGCGAGAAGACGCGCGCCGGCGAGAGGCGGGCGAACGCTCGTTCGAGCCGAGATACCGACTGGTGATGGTGACGCGCAAGTCATCGTCGTGACGTCTGGTAAGGGTGGCGTCGGAAAGACGACGTCGAGCGCCAATCTTGGGATGAGTATGGCGCGTTTGGGTTACCGAACGGCGCTGATCGACGCGGATATTGGCTTGCGCAACCTCGATTTGTTGCTCGGTTTGGAAAACCGCGTCATGTACACGGCGATGGAGGTTTTGGAGGGTGAGTGCCGCATGGAGCAAGCGCTCATTCGCGATAAACGTTGGAGAACGTTGGCGCTCTTGCCCATCTCCAAGAACCGCGCGCGTTACAACGTGACGAAGAACAACATGCAAACGCTCATCAAGGTGCTCAAGGAGATGGAATTTCAGTACATCATCATCGATTGTCCAGCGGGCATCGACGTAGGATTTATCAACGCCATTGCGTGCGCCGACAAGGCGGTCATCGTTACCACGCCGGAAATCACGGCTATTCGTGATGCCGATCGCGTGGCGGGTCTTTTGGAGGCGAATGGTGTGTACGATGTCAAGCTTCTCGTCAACCGCGTGCGCGCGGATATGATCAAGAAGAACGACATGATGAGTGTCAAGGATGTGCAAGAGATGTTGGGCGTGCCGCTCTTGGGCGCTATCCCCGAGGACACCGAAGTCATCGTGAGCACAAACCGAGGTGAGCCGTTGGTGTTGAAGAAGAAGCTCACCCTCGCTGGCATCGCGTATGAAAACGCAGCTCGCCGCATCGTGGGCAAGGATGACTTCCTCATCGATCTCGACAGACCGAAGAAGGGCATCTTCCAGCGAGTGGGCGAGTTCTTCTCCGGCGATGAATAGATTTCGCGACCTCTTCCACGAACGAGCATTTATTGTCGTTTTGTCTAATCAAATCGCAAATGTGTTTTATTACAACTTTCGGTTAACATCCTCGGCGCCGTTTCGTTAACAATCCCCCTCGTCAAACTTACACACGCAGTCGTACAACTCACCGCCAAGCAACGTGGCCACCTCCTTGTGCTTCACCATGGCGAGTTTGACTGAGTCTATCGAGAAACGCGCGTACAAATTGGTTTCGATGCCCCGACCCATGCCCTCGAGCACGACCAAGTCAGCGTCGCGCGCCTCTTCGACAATCTCCTTTGATAAATACCTGAGATCAATCACCGGCATGTCGCTCCCGCTCGCGACGACGCGGAGTCGACCGCTCTCGATTGCATCCTTGAGCGTCGCGTCGCCCAGCTCGTCGCTCTTGAGGAACGGAATGATCTGTTCCTCGAGTTCGAGCGCAGTAATGTCGTTGATGGACGGCACCGAGTTGGCCGCCACGACAACCTCCGTGCCTCGCCTGATAAGCTCTCTGATGAACGGAATCATGCCCAAGCACACGTCCGCACCGGCGTTATCGACAAAGACGATCGCTTTGGCGTGCGTCTTGGACGCGAATCGGCTTTGCATGGCGTCGAAATCGTCGACGCACCACGGACGACCCTTGAGCTTGAGCACCGTCGCCGCGAAATCCACGCCTCCGTTATCGTACAGCTCCGCGCTCGCCGCGGCGCCGAGATCAAAAATGTTCCCAGCAAAGCACCCTCGAACAACTTCGAGCAATCGCTCGGAGTCACTCTCGACCGCATCCAACCGATCGAGTACTCCGCGCAACGCCTTGAGAGCCGTCGCGTTCTCCTCCCGTTTAACGCTCGCGAAACAATCCTCAAATCCAAGCCTTCGCAACATCCCATCTCGCACCCTGCACAGCTCGAGACAGTTGATCCCAGTCCACGGCGCGCCGAACGCACCCCCACCGTTCGTCTCCGATCGACACAACGCCTCAATCTCCTCTTCGCTCGTTTCCGCCCGCGCGCACTTTTCCAAAGCCGCGTCGAACGCGCGCTCAAACGCCTCCGCCCTCGTCTCCGCATCCTCGCGCCCGCTCGCCAAATCGTTCCGCGCGCGGTTCACAAACTGTCCAGTCGCTCGCGCGAAGACGTCTATCCACGCCTCTTTACTCACGAACGCGTTCGTAGTCTTCGCCGTCGTCCCACGACCATCATCATCGTCTTTTTCATCTTGTTCTCCTTTTCCTGCGTCTCGAACCGAGACCCACGGCGCAAACGTCACCGCATCGTACGCCCACCCATCCCCGAGTCTTCGCAGGTGTGGAAACGCCTCCATCGCCCTTCCTGGCTTCCTTCCGTCCTATCGCGCGCGCGTCCGTCTCTCGTCGACCGCTCGCGACGGCGGCGACGTTGCCCACGCATCCAGAGAGCGCATCATATAGTAATGACATACCAAAATATCCATCAATATACGAACAAACCACAGGTTTACCGAAAGACCCACTCAAAATATTGAGTCATGAACGGTCAAAATGCCAATTGATAAAAAACCAAGGGTTCAGGGCTCAAACGACGAGGAACGACTCCCGAGCGGTGCAATCGGCAGACACGCACGCACATCGCGTTCATCCACACACGTTACAGAGGGAAAATGTCCGCGTTCACGCTCTCCAACACCGCCACCGCGCGCGCGGTTTTCGTCGCCAAGTACGTGCGCCATCGACGCGGTATTTACGACGTCGCGTCCGCGCGATGGAGTCACCGGATCGAACGGATCGTCGGTCGCGATCGGTCGATCGGAGGTTTGGATGGGGGGTCGATCGACGAGTCATTACTCAAGAAATCGAGGGGAAGCTCAAAGCTTCGAGGACTCTCTCTCCCAGCGTTCGATGGATACGACGACCGAACGACCGAACCGACGACGGGACCGACGACGACGACGCGACGCGCGCACTGCGAGAGCGACGCGACTGACGGGAATAATTTGAAACGCGTTTCGCGTTTTTTTGCGCACTCCAGGCCGAAGACGACCCGTAGAAACGCGACCATCGTTCGCGCCGAGGGCGAAGCTGCTGCGGTGCGTGAGATACGCTCGATACGCGCGCCGTTGGGTTGGATTTCTCTTTCGAGTTTCCGAATCGACCGCGAACGGCGCGACGACGCGCGCGAGAATTTCTGACGAGGTTGAACGAAATGAAATTTGTTCCACGAGACTGACGAGAGAACGAACCGATGCGACGTTCGCGACGCGCGCAGAAGCCGGCTGCCGAGAAGAAGCCGGAAATCGGCCCGCCGAGAGGCTCCAAGGTGCGTTTCGGTCGGATGATGCTCTGAAAGATTTGTGACTGTTTAGTCATACACACGAATGGGGGATTATCGTCGAGGGATTACTTGATTTTGAGTCGCTCGACGCTCGAGTGTTCTTATCGATCGCGTTCGTTTGAACGACAGTCAACCTCGACGGATCGCGTGGGTGATCCCCAATACCCGATGCTCGACCGCATTTTCGACCCGAGACTGACGATGGATTTCGCGCGTCGCGTTTTCCTCCGCCGCGCGCAGGTTAAGATTCTCCGCCCGGAGTCCTACTGGTTCAACGACTACGGCAAGGTCATCTCGGTGGATCAATCCGGTGTGCGCTACCCGGTTGTCGTTCGTTTCGAAAAGGTCAACTACGCGGGCGTCTCCACCAACAACTACGCGCTCGACGAAATCGAGTACTAAGCGTATGGAAGCCCGAGCGCGCGAGCGCGAGCGCGGGGCGCCTCGCGAGGGTGGACGACTCGGATTCATCGCTCGTCGATGAGTGCGCGGTGCCCACTCGCGATGCGTCGCGCATGCGTCGCGCGCTAGGATTAGTCGGCGAATTTTAGTAGGTTTTGTGCATCTCACAACACGCATAAAAGAGTAAAACGATAGACGTCCTCCGCGAAAACTTCCTCCTCACAGGCGCGGCGCCCGCAGAGTACATGGCTATGTTGCATTAATGTGACTGTTTACCCATATGTACACGCACACACACGCACAGTTCGTAACACCCCACCATCGCCGCAGAGGACGCCGCGACGGCCGACATGCGCGGTGGGTCCGAAACGGACGCCGTCCGCGTCGCGGATGAGCGCCGTCGACTCCTCGGCGCGTCCGTGACGTCGAAACCGTCGCCGTCGGCGCCGTCGACGGCGCTGTCGTCGTCGACGTTTTCTCGGTTGAACGATGATGATGTTGACGCCGACGAAGAGAACTTGGGTGCGACTACGAGCGACGACGACGTCGAGTCGCGGTGGTGGTCCATGCCGTCATCTTCGTCGTCGTCGTCGTCGTCGTCGCGGGGGTCTCGTCGCGGGTCGGGCATCGCTTGGGGCGTCGCGTGCGCGGCGATCGTGGGCGCCGCGTGCGTGTTGGGCGGTTCGCGTAGTAGAGGCGGTTTCGCCGCGCTCGGGGACCCAGACGGCGCGGCGACGTCGACGGCGCGGTTGAGGGACATGGATGAGTTGGAGTTTTCAATGTCGCCCGAGGCGGATCTAGGGAAGAATCACAAGAGCTGGCGGGATGATAAGTTTAGCGAGCTCGAGGTGGACGACAAGGCGATGCGCGACGAGTGGTTGGAAAGCAGACCGGCGAGGGCGAACAAGGAGCACGAGGAGGAAGCGAGACGATACGCCGCCAAGTTGAAGAGACAGTGGGACGAGTTGAAGAGTGATGATGATTCTAGCGACGCGCAAGATATCGTTTGGATGGTTCGAACGGCTGAGCGCGCCAACGTAGCGATGGACGCCAGAGGGATGTGGGCGCCGAGGAAGATGGGCGAGAGACAGTCATCGACGTGGTTGTTTTCTACGCCCAAGGCGCCGTCGCTCGGGCGACAGTTGTGGCCGGCGAAGGGTGGGAATAAACCACTGCATTCGCCTGCGCACAGAGAGGCGGCGGTGTTTAACGCGTGTCCGAATCTCGTCTACTTAGGTGCGGCGCACGGGGCGGATTCGTGGCGGACGTTGGTGCGACAAGTGGGATTTGCGCACGGCTTGCGAGGGGTGACTTCGAGCACCAGTGACACGTTGGTTGAAGTTAGGACAAAACCAAGAGGGCCAAACTTTGTCATTACTGGCGATGATGGCGGGCAGTTGACGTACGCGGCGACGGAAAGGGCGTTTGGTTCCTTGCGATCTCGCAGCGGCGTCCCGCTCGCCGCTTCGACAGAGGTGTTTCTCATTGCCGGTGTTCGAGACCCGTTGCATAGAGTCGTCGAAGCCTACATGCAGTACGGCATCGCGAGACGGGGGTGGTCTCCTAGCGTAGAAAACTTCAAGGAGTTTGCGTTTGGCAACTTTGGAAGACGAGCGCATGTATCAAACTTGCAGTTCAAATTGCTCGCGCCAACCAAACTGCTGACAAAGATGGATCGAGTAGACAAGGATGGCAAAGTGACCCCGTCGTCGGTGACGAACGAAGACATCCTCAGCGTGTTGAACATGTACGATTTGGTTGTTACGCCGACGCACGAGCTCACGGCTCGTTTGCTCATGAAGCAAATGCTCTACAGAATCATTTCCGTGCGGCAACTGCTTTCGCCGCCAGAGGTTGGTTTTGGCAACCTGGACAAGTACGGCTTCAAACGCATGTTGTTCCAGGACGACTTAACGACGGCGCTCCCCGCGGGATTAGTCAGCTACATCGATAGTCAAGGCTTCAAGAAGAGATTCAACAGATTGAACTCGATTGATGCGAGACTCTACCGAGCGGCGGAGGCTCGTCTACTACGAATGTGGCACGAAAATCAAAGAATTTCAGAGTTTTTGCAGTGGCGAGAAACCATCCACGATTGGGTCATACCAAAACTTCAGTCGAGCGCGTCTTACAACGACGCTTTGAAGGATACGCACGCGCATCCGAGGAAAGCTCCAAAGTGCGCGGAAGGCGACGAGCAAGAGTGCTCCACCAAGTTTGAGGCGCAAGCCGACGGCTTTGTCGCAGAGTTGCAAGAAGCTCGCGATCGAGTCTGCTTGAGCGAGAATCACGGATGCTTATCTCGACAAGTCATCAATTTAGGCATTTCGCATTACAAAACTTCTCGAGCGGCGGAACTAGGGACTCTGGTGAACAAGAGACAAACGCGTGCGTCCTACGGCGTCGATTTGGCTGCGAAGTGCGCGGAACAAGCATTTGTCAAGGATGTCCAATTCTGCCCTTCAAACTCAACCATGGGCTCTGGTCTCATCGGTAAACGCATGATACAGATGGCGAAGGCGCTTTATCTCATCTGCGCGAGAGGAAGTTGCAAGTCTCTCTGCGTTCCGATTGATTGGAGAGATAAAGTTCACGTCGTGGACGGCACCAAGGTGGACGCGTGCCTCGGGCTCGACTCTCATGTGACTCATTTCAGGCGTGCGACTCTCTCGCATGGCGCTGTGGTGGCGCACGCAAAGCAAGCGAACCACCACCACATCGGTGTCGTCGAAGCAGACGCGTCTTTCGTCGATCCAGTTGCGGAGGAGCACCCGAAATACAAGGCCCACGAGGCGATTCGATCCGTCGCGGAGCTTCTCACCAACTCAGAGCAAGCGAGCGATGCGGCGTTTACCATTATTAGATTAGGTTACAGAGCGTGGGAGTTTGAAGTCGGTTTTACCGCATGTCCTTACGGCTGCGGATGCCGCTACAACGCTGAATTGACGAAATCGGACGCCTTTTGCACCGTCACTCGAGCGCAGTGCGATTTGCGAGGATCGCACGCCTACATCCTGGGGCGCGATTCGTACTCTCTCTTCCTCGAACCTGTGCTCAGCAGAAAAGCCGTCAACAAGGTGATCGACTTTAACGTCTTCCAGAGATTCCCACAACA
>Ga0255782_10003931_pt1 | contig 11046 bp, 9 predicted proteins | sample 101ome_26_FD_179980 | JGI IMG/M metagenome (GOLD analysis project Ga0255782, IMG submission 179980) | Coastal salt marsh microbial communities from the Groves Creek Marsh, Skidaway Island, Georgia - 101408AT metaG (version 2) | ecosystem: Environmental > Aquatic > Marine > Intertidal zone > Salt...
GGCCAAATCAAGATCTGCATCCTCCATGACCGCCAGCGCATTTTTTGATCCCATCTCCATCTGCACTTTCGTCAGGTTTTGCACTGCCGCCGCCGCGATGCCTTTGCCCACAGGCACCGAACCGGTAAAGGATATTGCGTTTACTTTCGGGCTTTCAACCAAGGCCTGCCCGATGCTGCCCCCGGCACCCATAACAAGGCTGAACAAGCCCTTTGGAATATCCTGGCGGGCAATAATCTCGGTCAGCGCCACGGCCGAAGCAGGGGTTAAATTCGCTGGTTTCCAAATCACCGCATTGCCATAGGCCAAAGCCGGAGCGATTTTCCAAGAGGCGGTTGCGGTTGGAAAATTCCACGGCGAAATGATCGCCACCACCCCAACAGCCTCGCGGCGCACGTCAATTTCAATGCCCTCGCGCACCGACTCTGCCGTCTCGCCCATTTGGCGCAGGGTTTCTGCCGCATAATAAGTGAAGAACTGCCCGGCGCGATACACTTCGCCCTTGCCTTCGGCGAGGGGTTTACCCTCTTCGCGCGACAGTAATGTGCCAAGCTCTTGGGCGCGCGTCATCATTTCGGTGCCAATCGCCATCAGCACGTTATATTTGCGCTCGATCCCATAGGCTGCCCATTCGCGCTGCGCCTGCTGCGCTTGGGCCAAGGTCGTATCCAATTGATCTGGCGATGCCTGCGCGTATAAGCCGATTAAATCCGAAAGATCCGATGGGTTTCGATTTTCAATTTCACTGCTGCCAGCAACCCAGTCTCCCGCGATAAAATTTTTATTTAACCCTGACATTCTTATCCCCTTTACGGATGACTGTTTTGCTTTAATGCGCTTCTGCCCAATGCGCCCCTTGCCCCGCATCAACGATCAAGGGAACGTCCAGCTTCACGATTGGATCTGCGGCGTTTTCCATAACCCCACGCGCAGCATCAATCAATTGATCCACCGCGTGGTGTTCCACTTCGAATAGCAGTTCATCATGTACTTGCAAAAGCATCTTCGCCGGCAAATCAGTGATCGAATGCGGCATTCGGATCATCGCTCGGCGGATAATATCCGCCGCAGTGCCTTGGATCGGCGCGTTGATCGCCGCGCGCTTGGCAAAGCCCGCGGTTGGACCTTTGGCATTGATCTCTGGCGTATGGATGACGCGGCCAAACAGGGTTTCCACACGATTATTGGCTTTGGCGAAGGCAACCGTATCGTCCATATATTCTTTGATCCCCGGAAACCGTTCAAAATAGCGATCGATAAACCCTTGTGCCTCGCTGCGCGGAATGCGCAAGTTACGCGCCAACCCAAAGCCTGAAATACCATAAATAACGCCAAAATTAATCGCCTTGGCTTGCCGGCGAATATCCGGCGTCATCTCATCCAATGGCACATCAAACATTTCCGAAGCCGTCAGAGCGTGGATATCTTGACCCTCACGAAAGGCTTGCTTGAGACTGTCAATGCCCGCCACATGCGCCAGAATGCGCAATTCGATCTGGCTGTAATCCAGGCTGACCAAGACCTTGCCCTCTTCGGGAATAAAGGCTTCGCGAATGCGCCGGCCATCCTCACTGCGCACCGGTATATTCTGCAAATTGGGGTCGGTTGAGGCCAAACGACCAGTATTGGCCCCGGCGATTGAGTAAGAGGTATGCACGCGGCCCGTTTCGGGGTGGATATGATCCTGCAGCGCGTCGGTATAGGTGGATTTGAGCTTGCTCAATTGGCGCCAATCCAGCACCCGCTTGGGCAAGTCATGAATGGTGGCCAAATCTTCCAAAATATCCGCGCCGGTGGCGTAAGCGCCTGTTTTACCTTTCTTGCCCCCCTCATAGCCCAACTTGTCAAACATAATCTCGCCCAGTTGCTTTGGACTGCCCACATTAAAGCTTTCACCGGCCATATCGTGAATTTCGGCCTCAAGACCTGCCATTTTCTGCGCAAACGCGTTGGACATACGTGACAACGTATCTCGATCCACTTTGATCCCGGTCATCTCCATCTGGGCCAGAACCGGAATCAACGGCCGCTCAAGCCCCTCATAAACACGGGTCACTTTTTGGAGATGCAATTTGGGCTTCAAAAGCTGCCAAAGGCGCAGCGTGATATCAGCATCCTCAGCGGCATAGGGCGTGGCCTCTTCAATCGGCACAAGATCAAAGGTCACCGCCGATTTCCCGCTTCCCAAAAGTTGTTTGATCGGAATAGGCGTGTGATCCAAATAGCGCTGCGATAGACTATCCATGCCATGGTTATGCAAGCCCGCATGCAATGCATAGGATAACAGCATGGTATCGTCGATCGGCGCGATGCGAATGCCCTGCCGCTCAAGAATTTTGGCATCATATTTCATATTTTGGCCAATTTTCAGGATCGCCGGATCTTCCAAGATGGGTTGCAAAAGCCCAATCACCTGATCGAGCTGCATTTGGCCCGCAGCTAATTTTGACGAACCGAATAAATCATCGTTGTTGCCGTCTTTATGCGATATCGGAATATAACAGGCCTCACCCGGTTCGACCGCCAAAGAAATCCCCACCAGCTCAGCGCGCATTTCATCCAGAGACGTGGTTTCCGTATCGATGGCCACGTAGCCACGCTGGCGGATTCTATCGATCCACGCTTGAAGAGAGGCAAGATCATGGAGCGAGCAATAAGCGCTGCGGTCAAAGGCCGGCTGTTCGATATGCGTGGGCGTTTCAAGCGCAGTGGCAGTGGCAATTTGGGGCGGTTCCGCGCCCAGCTTGCCGGCGATACGCGCCGTTAATGTGCGAAATTCCATTTCCGCCAGAAAACCCAATAGGGTTTCGGGATAGGGCGCACGGACTTCTAAATCATCCAACGTGAAGTCTAACGGCGTGGCGCAATCCAGCTCGACCAATTGACGTGAGAGGCGAATTTGCGCAGCATGATCGATCAAGGTCGCCCGGCGTTTGGGCTGTTTGATCTCTTCAGCGCGCTCTAACAGCGTTTCAAGATCCCCATATTCATTGATCAAAAGCGCGGCTGTTTTCACCCCAATGCCTGGTGCGCCGGGAATGTTATCCACGCTATCTCCGGCCAAAGCCTGTACATCCACAACCCGCTCGGGGAAAACACCAAATTTTTCAAACACGCCATCGCGGTCAATATGGCGGTTTTTCATCGCATCAAACATATTAACGCCGCCGCCAACAAGTTGCATAAGATCTTTGTCTGAACTGATAATCGTCACCTGCCCACCTGCATCGCGCGCCTGAACCGATAAGGTTGCGATGATATCATCGGCCTCATAGCCTTCGACCTCTTCGCAAGCGATATTGAACGCGCGCGTTGCGGCGCGCGTCAGGGGCATTTGCGGGCGCAGATCTTCGGGCATTTCATCACGATTGGCTTTGTATTGATCATAAAGATCATTGCGAAACGTATGGCTACCCTTGTCAAAAATCACCGCAACATGGGTGGGCGCATCGGGACCAGTATTGCCTTCAACATAGCGCTGCAGCATGTTGCAAAACCCGCTCACCGCGCCCACAGGCAATCCATCTGATTTGCGGGTTAAAGGTGGTAAAGCATGATAGGCGCGAAAAATGAAAGCTGAGCCATCGATCAAGTGCAAATGGTGCCCTTTGCCAAAATTCATGCTGGGTTTTCCTTTTTGAACAAATATTTTTACAAGAGGATTACATGAGCAACGGCAGCTTGACCATCATCTTTGTGATCCTTTGAACATGCTGCCCACTGGGCCTGCGCGCAAAAGAATGGGAGCGCAGCGCCCGCTTGGCAGAAAAAGCAAAACCGCGAGGCAGGGGGGCGGGCAAACGAGACCCTTCTTATTATTTTATAGGCACCGCCCGTAACCAAGCCAAAGCGACCGGCTTCATTCGCGCCGCCCATAGGCGCTAATAGATTGCAGATTTGAAACCAGAAAGATGCATTTTCAGGCTGGTCTGCTTTGCCCCTGAAATGCCCGGCCGGAGGCAAGCCTCAGTTTGTTTGGTTTGCAAAAGCTAGTGCGATTGCCTTTTATGCATAGTCGCTTGCAAGATGGCGCCGTTGCGCAATTCAGAGGCGGGTAAAATTAAGCGACATTACTTTGAAAAATATGTCCCGCGTTAAAAGCAATGCAGACGCAGACCCTGCGCCGCGCTTTTGATGGAGAAATCTCTCAGCCCCCGACCCCTGGGCGGCCAAGGTCGCGCCTTATCCCAGCGTCGCCTCTGCAAAATCGCGATGTATGATTTTACAATCGCAATAAGGGCATTCTACCCATCCGGTTTCTTTGGGTATCTGCAGCCAAACACGCGGATGGCCAAGCGCCCCTCCACCGCCATCACAGGCGATGCGAAACTGATCTACCACTCTGGTTTCTGGTGCGTCTGTTGTCATTTCCCATTCCCTTTTTTTCGTGCTTAGGCTACCTGCCTTATGAGCGATCAGGGATCAAAGGGTCAAGAGCATGTTACCACATACCGCAGTGGAAATTTCTGGGCTGTCAAAAATATATAACGCATATAAGAACCAACCAGCTCGGCAAGCCCTTTATGATTTAGACTTATCAATCCCGGCGGGATCCGTTTTCGGGTTACTGGGCCCGAACGGAGCGGGCAAGTCGACCTTAATCAATATACTGGCCGGTCTTGTGCGGAAAACCTCGGGACAGGTGAAAATTTGGGGATTTGACCAAGATAGGAACCCAAGGCAATCGCGCGCGGCGATCGGCGTTATGCCCCAAGAGCTGAACCTTGATCCCTTTTTTACCCCACGCGCCGCGTTGGATGTGCAAGCCGGACTTTACGGAATTCCAAAATCGCAACGTCGTAGCGACGACATTCTTGCAATGGTCGGCCTTAGCGAAAAAGCCGATGCCTATTCGCGGTCATTATCCGGTGGCATGCGCCGGCGCCTGCTTTTGGCAAAAGCCTTGGTGCATAGCCCACAAATATTGGTTCTGGATGAACCCACGGCCGGCGTTGATATCGAATTGCGGCAAACGCTTTGGGACAATGTCCGCCGATTGAACCAAGAAACCGGCATGACGATCATTCTGACCACGCATTATTTGGAAGAAGCCGAAAAAATGTGCGATCAGATTGCAATTATGAACCATGGAAAATTAATCGCGCAAGACAGCACCCCAAATCTGCTGGCGCAGCTCGATGGCAAAACCATGCATATTCAGCCCGAAGAGCCGGTTCAAACGCTTCCAAGCCACCCGGATATGACCAGCAGCCTGAATAAGGATGGATCTTTGACTATTCGCTACAGCGCTACGAAAACCTCAGCCGAAGAGGTGTTTCAAATGCTACGCCAAAATCAAATCGCCATTCGTGATGTCAGAACCTCGCAAGCCGATCTTGAAGACGTATTTTTAGAGCTGACCAAATCGGCTTAAACAAAAAATGTTCAGCTTAAACGGCTGACAGCATCCGCCCGAGGCCACGCCCGCCCAAAATATGCAGATGCAAATGCGGCACTTCCTGCACCCCGTCTGCACCAGCATTGGAGATCGCCCGAAAACCACCGCCGCTTGGCAGATCCACCCCCATTTTCTGGCACACCGCCGCAATGGCGCGCGTGAAATCAACGATCTCATCGGCGCTGGCCGCCGCAGAAAAATGATCGAAACTCACATAGGGGCCTTTGGGAATAATCAGCACATGCACCGGTGCCTGGGGCTGAATATCTTCAAACGCCAAACTATGCTCGGTCTCTAGCACCGTTTTATTAGGGATTTCACCCCTCAGAATTTTTGCAAAAATATTATCCGGATCATATGTATAGGCCATTTCACCCCCATGGCTTCACTTTCAAAATTAGGCAAATCCTAACAGGATGCGCAAAAGCGCAAAAGCGTTAAACAGGCTCTTTTACGGAAAAATTAGTCAGGATCGGAGGCTACAACAAAAATACCGCGCGCAGGCTAAACTATGCTAGCCTGTTGCTATAGTTTGTTTTGAACCACCTTTGAATTTTTATATTGAGATTTTAGAAATGGATTTATCAGGGCTTTGGATGCCGAAAAGCGAAACAGCTTTATACCGCTCGCTGCCCAAATGCGCCTGTTCCAGCATCGGGCAATTGTTGTATTTTGCTGACCATGGTCACTTTTTTAAGGGGGAATTTCACAGGTTAACAACCGGCCTTCATAAATGGGATTTTGAGGCCAGTCGCAACATATTGATGACGCATGTGACAGCGCGGACAACCTTCACATTCAGCTGCGTGAGAAATCCCTATGCGCGCATCGTCTCTGCGTTTTTAGACAAAATTTGCAGCCCCCAAGATGATGGCATGTTTTACAGTCACAAGATTCATGAAATCTTAAGCCAAGCCTATGGTCTTGATCCAAATATGATAGAGCGCGCGTTTTATGGCGATCCCGAGGCCCGGATCAAAGCCTTTCGTCGCTTTTTAGTCTTTATCCACGATTGTACCCGCAGTGATGGCCCGGGCCAGCTTGATATTCATTGGCGCCCAATGGCCACGCATCTCGGTGACTTTATTCGGCAGGGCGGGCGCTTTGATAAAATCATCTGGGTTGAGTATTTTGATCATGGTATGAGTTATATTTTTGATCACCTTTCACCAAATCATCGGCCACAACACGTATCACATATCAAGTTTAACAAGGCAGCGACCGCCTCAAACCTACCGATAGAGGCCTATTTTGATCAAACAGCCCTTTTCCTGATGGAACGCATTTACCAGCAGGATTTTGAGCTTTTTGGCTATCGGTTAAACGATCCCAAAAACGCCAGTCCAGAGCGCGAAATCCATTTGGACCACCTGCATACCGCCCTCTTGGGAAATCTGGGGTAAGCTTACAACAGCGCCGCCGCCTTAAACAAACCACGCACCGAGGTTTCGGGCCGGGCGCCAATATGGCGAATAACCTCGCCTGCCGCGATGCATCCCATTTTACAACAAATCTCGATGGGCTGTTTTGTCACCAATCCGTATAAAAACCCAGCGGCGAATTGATCGCCCGCGCCCGTCGCATCCACCGGGGTGATTTCATCAACCGGTACATCCACGCGCACATCATTGGCGATCACGCTCACGCCTTCACCGCCTCTGGTGCAAACTACCAGCTCGCAAATCTCTGCGGTTTTCGCCAGCGCCGTTTCAAGATCATCAGTTTGAAACAAAGATTTAATCTCAGCATCATTGCCAATCACGTAATCCAACTCATGCTCGATCAAATCCAGAAAATCCGCGCGGTGCCGTTCAACGCAGAAGGGATCGGAAATCGCGATTCCGGCCTTGCCACCGGCTGAACGACAAGCCCGCGACAGCTCAACAAAGGCTTGTTTGCCCTTATCCTTATCGAACAAATAGCCTTCCAAAAACACATATTCAGCCTCTTGTGCCACGCTGCCTGAAACATCTTTGGGGCCCAGCTCGGAAGAAATTCCCAAATAGGTGTTCATCGAGCGTTCCCCATCGGCAGAAGTGAAGATCATCGAACGTGAGGTTGGTAAATGCGCATTCTGAACTGGTGGGTTCACAAAATCGGTTCCACCGCCCTGCATGGCTTGCGCGTAAAACCGCCCCAGCGCATCATCTCTGACGCGCCCCACAAACGCCGTTTTAAGGCCCAGCGCGCCCAAACCTGCTAACGTGTTCGCCACCGCGCCACCCGCCGCTTGAACGCGGTTTTCCATTGCATCATAAAGCGCTTCCGCACGCTCTTTTTCGATCAGTTGCATAATGCCTTTTTCAATGCCCATCCGCTGAAGAAACGCATCGCTCGATTGGCTGATCACATCAACCACGGCATTGCCAATACCCACAACTTTGTATTTTTTCACAAAAACTGCTCCTTAAGCATTATAGATCTTTTTCTTCATAGGCGCATAGGTCGCGGATCAAACAGGTTGCGCATAAGGGTTTACGCGCTTTGCAATGATACCGGCCGTGTAAAATCATCCAATGATGCGCGTGCAATTGAAAATCAGCGGGAATATGATCCTCCACTGCCCGCTCGACATCTTCAACGGTTTTACCGGGCGCAATTTTTGTTCGATTTCCAACGCGAAATATATGCGTGTCAACGGCCTGCGCCGGATGCCGCCACCACATGTTTAAAACCACATTCGCCGTTTTACGCCCGACACCGGGCAAAGATTGCAAGGCCGCGCGTGAATTGGGCACCTTTCCGTCATACTCCTCAACCAATATCCGGCTCAGTTTGATCACGTTCTTGGCCTTATTGCGATAGAGGCCAATTGTTTTGATATGCTCAATCAGCCCCGCCTCGCCCAATTCCAGCATTTTCTGCGGCGTGTCAGCGATTTTAAACAATGCCCGCGTGGCTTTGTTGACCCCCGCATCGGTGGATTGCGCACTCAGCGCCACGGCGACGACAAGCGTGTAGACATTCACATGATCAAGCTCGCCCACAGGCGCGGCATCAGCCGCTTGAAACCGCTGAAAAATTTCCCGAATGGTTTTATAATCAAGCTGCTTTACCATAGTGGAGGCATATGCCGTTTAATCGCCCGACTCACAAGAGCTTTGCAACATTTTAGGCAAGAAACGGGTCGCCTTTCGGCCCGAAGGTTTCTACTCTGAGCGCATATAGTGACAAGGTACCGCATGAGCAAAAATTCTACAGCCTATTCATATCGCGTGATAGAACGGGCGTTAACCGAAATAGACGCGGCGGATCACCCGTTGAACCTGACAGAATTGGCGCGGCGGCTGCAATTAAGCCCGGCGCATTTTCAGCGATTATTTTCAGAATGGGTGGGCGTTTCGCCCAAAAAGTATCAGGAATATCTCACGCTGGAACATTCCAAGCACTTGCTGGCAACGCGCCACAATCTGCTGGAAACCAGCCTCATAACGGGCTTATCCGGCACCAGCCGACTGCACGATCTTTTTATCCGCTGGGAAGCCATGACCCCGGGCGAATTTGCTGCAGCCGGCGCCGCTTTGGAGATTATCTATGGTTGGGCTGAGTCTCCGTTTGGCGATACGTTGGTGATGCGCACAAATCGGGGGATCTGCGGCCTTGCATTTGCCGCTGATATTGGTCGAGAGGCTGCATTTCAGGATATGGCCACGCGCTGGCCAATGGCTGCTCTAAGAGCAGATCAAACGGGTCTTTCAAGCGCAATTGAGGATCTGTTCAAACCCAAAAGCAGCGCCAAGCTGCACTTAATCGGGGCCCCGTTTCAAATCAAAGTGTGGCAGGCATTGCTACAGATCCCCTCGGGGCATGTTTCAACTTATTCCGATATTGCGCGCGCGATCCAAACCCCCAAAGCCGTTCGGGCCGTTGGCACAGCGGTCGGCCGCAACCCGATAAGCTGGTTGATCCCCTGCCATCGGGCGCTGCGCAAAACGGGTGCTTTGGGCGGGTATCATTGGGGTTTGCCCGTCAAACGCGCGCTTCTGGCCTATGAAGCCGCCCGCCAAGACAGCGCCGACCGCAGCGAGCAGCCTTTATAAAGAGCCCTTTAAAAAGGCGGCTGCCTGTGAACAGCCCATGAGCACAGCCCTGGAAGATTATGGCCGCTCAAGTGCAATCGCAGTGCCCTCGCCGCCCCCGATACACACAGCAGCAATGCCCCGTTTCACATCGCGCCGCTCCATAGCATGAAGCAACGTCACGATAATCCGTGCGCCTGAAGCCCCAATTGGGTGTCCAAGCGCGCAGGCTCCACCATGAACGTTGATGATATCACCGGAAATATCCAGCTCTTTCATGAAGGCCATTGGAACAACCGCAAAGGCTTCATTGACCTCCCATAAATGGACATCTTCCACCCGCCAGTTCAAACGGTCTAACAATTTACGCGTTGCAAAAATTGGCGCGGTTGAGAACCATGCAGGCTCTTGCGCGTGGCTGGCATGGCCCAAAATACGCGCGCGGCAAGGCAAACCCGCCTGCTGCATATGCGTCTGGCTTGATAAGATCAGGGCTGCGGCCCCATCAGAGATAGAAGATGCGTTCGCCGCGGTCACGCTGCCATCTGCCCGAAAGGCGGGTTTCAGATGCGGAATTTTCTCAGGCTTTGCGTTTAAAGGCTGTTCATCCTGCACCACAGCATAATCGCCTTTTTTACGCGCCAGCTTGAGTGGGGTGATTTCATTCTCAAAGGCCCCTGAGCTTTGAGCCTCACGCGCCCGCATCAGCGAGCGCAACGCATAATCATCCTGCGCTTCTCGCGTGAATTGGTATTTTTCAGCGCAATCTTCAGCAAAACTGCCCATCAAGCGGCCTTTCTCATACGCGTCCTCTAGCCCATCTAAAAACATATGATCTGCCACTTGGCTATGCCCCAAACGGGCCCCGCCGCGCATTTTGGGCAATAGATAGGGGGCGTTTGACATGCTCTCCATCCCGCCAACCGCCATCACCTGTGTTTGGCCAAGCGCGATCTGGTCAAAGCCGATCATAGTTGCCTTCATCCCCGAACCGCACATTTTGTTCAACGTTGTTGCAGGCACCTGCGTGCCAAGGCCGGCGTGAAAACTGGCTTGTCGCGCCGGCGCTTGCCCCTGCCCTGCGCCAAGCACATTGCCCATCAAAACCTCATCCACCGAACTCAGAGAGGTTTGCAGCAAAGCCGCCTCTATCGCCGCGCCCCCCAGCCTTGCTGCGGGCACAGCATCAAACGCACCTTGAAACCCACCAATCGGCGTTCTGGCCGCGCCGCATATCACCACGTTTTCCATCAACTCTCTCGCTTTTTGCACAGGCATACAAAAAAGTAACCTTTGCCGTCTAGTGTTGCCGCAGCGCATAACACAGAAGTCAGCGATGCAACTTAAAATTATTGATCAGCCCGGATGCCTTTATCTGAAAGTTCAGGCCGAGCGGATTGATGCCGCCGCCGCGATTCAATTTAAGGATTTGGTACGCCGTGCGCTGACGCCAAGCCTGCAGCGAAAGATCATCGATTTAGAGCAGGTGAATTTTATTGATTCTACGGGGCTTGGCGCGCTTATCAGTTTGCAAAAGACCCAGCAAAACGCACAGCAAAACGCGCCCAACCTTGCCATTTGTAGCCTGCATCCACAGGTGGCCAAAGTCTTCAAACTGACTCGTATGGA
>Ga0255782_10003932_pt1 | contig 11043 bp, 10 predicted proteins | sample 101ome_26_FD_179980 | JGI IMG/M metagenome (GOLD analysis project Ga0255782, IMG submission 179980) | Coastal salt marsh microbial communities from the Groves Creek Marsh, Skidaway Island, Georgia - 101408AT metaG (version 2) | ecosystem: Environmental > Aquatic > Marine > Intertidal zone >...
GTGAAGGGTGGGATTCTCTAAAACAATTCTTCTATTGTATAAATTCAGTTACGCCCTACCTAATTCTGAGGAATTATGAAGACCTAAACAAAGATATCAATCAAATTGAAGACATTGATTTTCTTGTTACCAATAGAGATAAATTTGCTTTATTTGCAAATGCAAAAAAAATGTCAAAAGGAACAGAAAGGGCAAATTATCAAATTACGGTTACTGGTAAAGCCTTAAATATCGATCTAAGATATATTGGGGATAACTACTTTGACCAATTTTGGCAAAAGGACTGTTTAGATAAAAGGTTTTTGCATCAGGATGGCTTTTATATCATGGATCCAGAAAACCAAAGATTTTCATTGATTTATCACGTGTTGATTCACAAAACTGCAATACCCAAGAAATATAAACTCTTCAATCAGATGGATATAAATGAGTTAAGAGAAGAGCTCTATAAATTCATGAAAGAAAAAAATTACCTTATGGTTGAGCCTAAAGATATCACTCTAAAATTCAACAAAGATAATGGTGGATATATTAAATTTAGTCGACCTAGGAGGTTGAGATCTAGAAAAGGCTTTTTAGGGCTTCTTAAAAGGGTACTTTATCGATTAAATAACTGGATTCATTTAAGAAGAGGTCCATGTTAGTGTCTAAAAGTTTCAATAAGGCTCATTATCAAGACAATTCATTCGTCAAATCTTATGGACCAAAATCACCTTTCTGGAAATATTATTTAAGATCTTTTTTGGATTTGATTGGAATAAAACAACCTGTTGAATATTATAGAGTTTCCAAGAGAATTGAGTTTGAATACAATACATTGGTCTTATGGAAAAAAAATGATTTGAATGCCCCAAATATTCTAAAAAGGGAACAAGGAAGACTTTATCTAGAGGCAATTCAAGGAAAAACTTTGGACCGAATTTTTGAAGGAGACTTTGATTTCAAAATTTTTAACGAGATATTTGAGGATTTAAATAAACGCCATCAATTAGCGTTCGATCATAAAGAGTCAAGATTTTGCCATGTGGATGCAAATCTGAAAAATATCATATACAACAATAATAAAATTTACCATTTAGATTTTGAGATGGGCAGGGAATATGAATCGATTGACTTATGGGCACGAAGAGAGATCTCAAAATTACTCATATCTATATGCAATAAATTACCTATACATAAAAATCAAGTTTTAGATTCTTTTTTCTCAATCTATAAATATGATTTTATTGTCCATGATTTAATAGAAAGTAAATTAAAAAACAAGGGAAGAGATTATAAGGATGGCTCACTATATGAACTAGCCTTAGATTTAAATTCTAGATACCATGAAGATTGATTTTTTAAGACTTTTCTTTCGTTTTTATTTACGCAAAAGGACTTCTAAAAAATCTAAAAAGATTGATATGTCTAAGGTTAATAGAATTTTAGTCATCTCAAATACTGCCATTGGGGATACTTTATTTGCGACCTCTTCAATTAAACTCATTAAGAAGAACTTTCCAGAAAAAAAACTTATTACTATTCTCAATCCGAAGAACTTTGAGCTTTTTGAGACAGATCCTAATATAGATAAAATTGAACTATATAATGGTAAATGGTCTAATTTTTTCTCGACTGTGAGAAAATTAAAGAAACATAATATTGATTTAACTTTTATTATGAACTCAAATGAGCCACAGGCAACCCCTTTGTCCTATTTGATAGGGAGTAAATATATTATCAGAGTCCCCAATAATCGAAATGAGTTTAATCATTTACACATTAATCCAAAATTAGCTAGAAATTATAGTAAACATACAATTAATACAAGGTTGAAACAACTAGAGTTCATTGATATTTTCGAAGAAGACTTCAATATGTATCTTTATCCTAAGCCTAATTGGTATGAAAATGTAAGAACCTTTTTTGGCGATTCTGAACTTGTAAATGTTGGCCTACAAGTTGGAGCATCTACTAAAAGTAGAATGTGGGCAAATGATAACTGGGTGCATTTAGCTAAACAACTTCTCGACTACGATCCAAGAATCAGACTAATACTCACAGGTTCCAAAGTTGATAAAAATATAACTTCAAATATTAAATTACAAATTGATAGCAATAGAGTTTTAAATCTTGCAGGAAAATTTAGTTTGGTTGGTGCTGCGGCTTTGATAGATAACTTGGATATTTTGATTACGCCAGATACAGGGCCACTTCATATTGCTGGAGCGATGAATACACCTACAGTCGCTTTTTCAGTTGCTGGAAAAGCATTGAGTTCAAAGCCCGTAAGTATTGACATACCTCATGTATTTATTCAAAAGCCTCAAACGTGCTCACCATGCATAGACAAACGCTGTCCTAATGCTTTCTGTATGGATCAGATAACAGTCGATGAGGTTTTTAAAAATGTAGTTAAAATTTTGGAGAAAAGGTGCCAATAAACTATCTTATCCCCCCTATTTTTTCAATGCTTATATTTATTTTGCCTGTTCCAGGAACTATCGCATTGAGAAATGTATTGTTTGTTCTTCTTACATTACTTCTATTGATTGGGTTTATTAGGGATAAATCTTATTTAAGAGTCTCTAACCTTAATACAAGTTTAGTAATAATGACTGCGATTTTTTTCGTATTCATATTGTATGTTTTCTTTCATTCAATTTATATATCTGAGGTCATAGAGTGGTCATTAAATAATCTAAGAAGGCATCTGTTTTATGGATTTTTATATTTCATTGTAGGATTATTAATTGCAAATTTTGCATATAAAAGTAAATCATTCTCAATAAGATCATTGTTAACTATTCTGTTCTTTTCCATGTTTGTCCATATTTTCTATATTGATATGGTTGCGTTAGATAAACTTTGGAATGCCAATGAAATTTTAAGAAGATACGGTGGCTTAATTGAATATATTACCGCAGCAAACTATATTACAAATATTCTCTTAGCATTCTGTATCGCTGAACTAGTTTATAGGCTAAGGACTAGAGAAAAAATTCTTTTGGTTTCTGATGGAGTACTGTATCTACTGATTGGATTTTCTATAGTAAGTTCTTTTATAGAGGGGTTGAGACTTGGAGATATAGCATTAGTATTATTAGGTGTAGGATCTGCTGTAGTTTTCTTATACAGAAATCAGGATTTCAGCAGAAGAAAGCGCCAGCTAATTGCGGCATCATTAATTGTAATTCTTAGTCTTCCCCTTGCCTACAATATTGCGATGGACCCAAGATGGGCCAAATTAATTGAAACTGTTCCAATGGCGATTAATTCTGCAGATAGTCAACATTGGCTTGATCATAGTCAACCTATGCCAAAAACCGAAAGTGGTTATGCAGTTGGTGGCTCAAACTATGAAAGAATTTTTCGAGCAAAAAAATCAATTGATTTTATTTACAGTGAACCTTTAGGCATTGGGTATGGCGGCGATTCTTTTGGTAGGGCATTTAAGAAAATATATCCAGACTATGGAAAAGAGGTATATCACGGTAGAGATTCTCATAGTGCAATTTTATCATTGACGATTGGTGTAGGCATTCCAGGTTTATTTTTGTGGATCTTTTTTATTTTTTATGCATCAAAAACTTCAATAATTAACCTTAAGAAAAATTATGATTTCTTTCCTATTTTGTCGATTTTTATTTTGATGGGAATGTTCTCTAGATCTTTCGTTGATACTAACATGAGAGATCATATTATTATGCAATACATGATAATTTTTGGAATTGTCATTTTTTTAACTCTGAAAAGAAATTCAATTGAAAAGTCAAATTAGAAAAATAAATTTGATTCGTCTAAATCAAACTAAATTTGGAGGAGCGGAGAATTATCTATTGAGATTGTCAAAACAAATGACTGAATCTAAATTTAATCACCAAATTATCAATTCATCCATTCCAAGATTCCTTCCCTCTTGGGTTCGCGTTATGTTCTTTAATATGGCTGTTTGTTTTTTTAAGAAGGATAAATTTTATTTTTCGTTGGATAGGATATTATGCCCAGATATCTATCGTGCTGGTGATGGAGTGCACAAAGTTTTTTTATCAAAATTAAAGAAGAAAAGCCTTAACCCCCTACATCAAATTTATTTATTCATAGAAAGAAAATGCCTTAGAAAAGCCAAATGTGTTATCGCTAATTCTAAAATGATCAAGAGACAAATTATTGAAGCTTATGATATTGAACCAGAAAAAATCAGAGTTATTTACAATGGAATCGAAATAAAAGAAATCAATTACGAAAAATCATTTGCTAATATTTCGAAAGAATTCAATATTAACAAGAGCACAACAAATATCATCTTTGTAGGTAGTGGGTTTGAGCGCAAGGGGGTAAAAGAGTTATTGTATATTGCCTCAAATATTAACTCTAATAATATAAAGGTATTTGTTATAGGAAAAGAAAAGAATATTAGTCTCTATCAAAATTTATCCAGAGAACTTGGAGTTCAAGACAAGGTAATATTTACCGGGCCAAGAGAAGATGTAGATGATTTCTATACTATTGGCGATATTTTTCTTTTCCCCACGCATTATGAACCTTTTTCTAATGTAGTTTTAGAAGCTATGAATTTTGAGAATGTAGTTTTTACTACTGCTCAGAATGGAGCTAGTGAAATTCTCGATAAGGAATTCATTATGGATCATGCAAATGACTATAGCGTGTCGGAGAAAATTAACAACTTGCTTAGAAATAGCGAGAAATTAGAATTTGAAAAGAAAAAAAATCGGAAAAAGTCTATTCAGTTTTCAATTAAAAGAAATCTAGAAGAGACAATTGAGCAAATCAGAAGTTTCCTATAGAAAGTTTACTTGGAATCATTATTGTCTTTTTCAGCGATAATTTGAATTTGAGCCAAGGCCTCTCCTCTTGTTTGGTCAATTGGACGACCTCTCGATCTGTTAGATTTTGTCCAAAAAAACTTGTAAAGAAATTTTGCCAATTGATTCATAAAAATATTATCTGATTTTAAATATTTATGAAGTCTTCTTGAAATACTCCCAAGTTTTTTCCCTAAGAGTTTGTAGTCTAAATTTTGATCATGAATCTCTGCATGCAGAATTTTACTATTCGGTAAATCATTGATAAGCTGATAAATGTCATATGATACTGGTGACCAGGAGTCTTGTTTATTTAAACGAAATGTTGCTTTATGGTCTCTATTAAAAAGAGATGGCCAGATTCCTTGCTCATATAAATCTTCATGAGGGACAATAATTATCAAATAACCACCAGGTTTCAAAAGATCCCACCATTGATTTAATGCTGATGGCACATCTTTCATATGTTCAAGACAATGAGAGCTATGCACACAGTCATATGTTTCTTTTTCTCTGTAATTAAGAATAAATTGAGCATCACCATCACCATTTTTTAAATCAAAAACTTCAATATTTTGAGCAATTGGGTCTCCACCACCACCAATGTCGATAATACGACCCTTAAAGTACTTCTTAATAAAGTCCTTAGATCTTAAATTTTGAGTTTTTGTTGCCTGGCCAATCTTTGTCACAATGGAATTTATCTTCGTAAAATAAAATTATTATAACCATTACCTTATAATAGAAAAAAAATAGATTTCTACTATTATGAGAGAATTTTCCAAGTTTCCTTTCGCTAGCTGGCTGAAATTAGAGCCGCTAAATTACCTGTATAAACATATAAGAAATAAAACTTTAATGCAAATTTATTCAAGGAAGAGACAGCCTTTTCTGAATGAGTTTCTCTCTAAGTGTGCCAACCTAAAGAATAAAAATATAATTCTAGTAACGGCCTTTGAACAACCTTGGGCCATTGAGTGGCAAATCAAAATGGCTAAAAAATATATTGATGATGCGGTTGTTCTGATTTTTGATAATTCTAAAAGTATCAAACTTAGAGATGAGATAAAGTCAGTATGCGATAGAAATAAAACACTTTACCTGCCTCTTCCAACAAATCCTACAAGGCATGTCAATAGATCTCATGCACTTGCCATGCAATGGGTTTACGAGAATGTTGTCAGAGCTATAGAGCCAAAAAATTTTATTTATATTGATCATGACTTGATACCAGTTAAAAAAATTAGCATTACGAATTTAATGAGAAATCAAGATTTTTATGGTTTATTGAAAGATAAGTCCAGAAATGATCCAGGATCATGGTCTATATGGGCAGGATATACAATGTTCAAATATGAGGCTACAAAAGATAAAGAGTTAAACTTCATGTACGATTTTTCTCGTGATCTCGATACAGGTGGTGGAAATTTTGAACCCTTGTATAGCTTTTATGATAGACACAAAATGCACTTCGCTACTAAAGAATGGGTAAGTTTAAATATCCCAAAAATTGGAAGAATTGACAAATTACAACTACTAGATGGTTCGTGGCATCACATAGGTAGTATAAGTTATAACAATAACTTTGCATCACGAAAAGACTATTGTGAAGCTCTGTCCAAAACAATTAATGACGGATTTAACTGGGATGATTTGTTAATAAAGTAGTCAATTCATATAGGGTTCGACCGAATTGAATAAAAAAAGAAAAATCTTTATTGAGCTGCCAACTTGGATAGGTGATTGTATTATGGCCACGCCATCCATAGAGAATATTTCTAAAAACTATGGTAATCCAGAAATTACTTTTGCAGGTCCTGTTAACTCTTTAGACTTAATGAGGCACCATCCAAATGTTCATGACACAGTTGTGCTTAAGAAAAAATTTTCTGATATTAATGAAATTAGAAAATACCAAGAGAATTTTGATTTGTTTTTCTCTTTTAGGGGTTCAATAAGAAGTAATTTGTTGAAATTTTTTGTACTTTCTGATGAAAAATTTCAATTTAATAAAGGAAAATATAATGTTGGACATCAAGTTGAGAAATACAATAATTTTATAAATGATAGTTTAAATATTAACTCAAAACCAGGCGGTTTAAAGATTTATAAAAATCCCAATTTAGACTATCATGATTATGCAAGACCGACTGTCGGAATCAATCCTGGTGCTTCTTACGGGAGTGCAAAGAGATGGAGCCCAAAAAAATTTAGTGAGGTCGCTTTAATGCTCTCTCCAAATTATGATATTGTGATATTTGGAGGTCCTAAGGAGATTGATATTGCTTCAGATATTGAGTCTGAATTAACAAGAATTGGAGTTTCAAATTTTCAAAACTTTGCTGGAAAGATTGGCATAGATGAATTGGTCCATGCTATAGCAAAACTTGATTTATTTATCACTGGAGATAGCGGCCCAATGCATATTGCCGCAGCTTTCAAGATTCCAACCGTATCAATTTTTGGGCCTACTAAAGATAATGAGACTTCTCAATGGATGAATCCTAAAAGTGCCATAGTTAAAAAAGATTTAGATTGCCAACCTTGCATGAAGCGCACCTGTCCCTTAGGTCACCATAATTGCATGAGTCAGATTAACGCAAAAGATGTATTTAGGGCTACAAAATTTCTCTAATTTAGATTATTCTCTATAAGATGACATAAGGTATGACCAATAAAGATATGCATTTCTTGAATACGAGGGGTGTCTATAGCAGGAACTACTAGATTGATATCACAAATTTCGTTCATCTCTCCGCCATCTCTTCCACTGAAACCAAGTGATTTACATTTCATTTCCTTACCTAATCTAAGAGCTTCTATTACATTCTTACTGCTGCCACCAGTGCTAATACCTATGAGAACATCATTAGGATTGGCAAGAGCCTCAACTTGTCGAGAAAATACATAATCATAGCCGTAATCATTACCTATAGAAGTTAGTGCTGAGGTATCAGTGGTTAAGGCAATAGCTGATAATCCCTTACGTTCTGTTTTATAGCGACCAACTAACTCTGCTGCAATATGTTGCGCATCGGCTGCAGAGCCACCATTGCCAAAGATTAAGATTTTGTTTCCAGTTTCAAGGCATTCGACACATAGATTTGCTGCTTTAGCTATATCATCGAAAAGATTAGTCATTTGCTCAACAGTTTCTATGTGTTCGTTAAATTCATGTTGTATTAGATCTTTCATTTGCTTCTGATTTGTTTGATAGTTTCAGTAGTGCTTTTTCCTTCTACAAATTGTACCAACTTTAGTTCGTCTACTAGATCATGTCCAACTACGTTTTTACCTTTGTAGTCACCACCTTTAACGAGAATATGTGGTCTAATTTTTTTAATTAAATCATATGGGGTATCTTCATCAAATATAACTACATAATCGACTGCATCGAGGGCTGCTAGTATGTATGCACGATCTTGTTGATTATTAATTGGACGAGAATTGCCTTTCAATGCGTTAACGGAGCGATCAGAATTTAGGCCTAAAATAAGTACATCGCCATAGCTTTTAGCAGTTTCTAGGTAGCGGACATGACCAGTATGAAGTAGATCAAAGCAACCATTGGTAAAAACCAACTTCTTGCCATTGGTTTTTAGTTTCTTACTTAAGAGTTCAATTTCGTCCCAAGTTTTTATATGGACATCGCTAGTAGACTGATGAAGACTAGACTGGTATTCAATGATTTCATCCAAAGTAGCAGTAGCACTTCCAATCTTACTTACCACGACACCTGCGGCAAGATTAGCAAATTCCACAGCTTGATCAATCTCATATCCACATGATAATGCAAAACCCAGAGAGGCAAGAACTGTATCACCAGCTCCTGTAACATCGAACACTTCTCTCGCTACGGTTGGATGAACGCGAAGACTATTATCAAAAATTGCAACACCTTGTTCACTTAAAGTAATTAATGAAACATTTAGATGACATAATTTTTTTAGCTCAGTGATAGCTTGTAACAAAGACTCATTACTATTGATATTTATTTGAGTTGCTTCTGAGGCTTCCTTTTTGTTAGGCGTAAGAAGATAAGCGCCTGCGTATTTCGAGTAGTTTAAACCCTTTGGGTCTACTAAAACCTTAATGTTATTCTTCTTAGCTATTTTGATTAGCATCTGTGTTAGTTCTGAAGTGAGTACGCCTTTGCCATAGTCAGATAGCAACACCACATCATAATCATTCAATATTTTTTTATAAATACTTAATAGAGAATCTTGAGAATTTTTGCTGATTGGGTCTACACTCTCACGGTCATAACGCACTACTTGTTGTTGAGAAGCTATGATTCGACTTTTCTTGCTAGTTATCCTATCTTTCTGCTCTATTAAATAGTCAGGCCTGACATTAATGTCTTTTAAAAGGGCTTTTAATTCATTGGAGATTTCGCAACCACCTATAACACTTATCACATCTACTTCAGCACCAAGGGCAATGAGGTTATGAACTACATTTCCTGCGCCACCTAGTAATTTAGTTTCATTACCCACATTGACTACTTGAACTGGGGCTTCGGGAGAGATTCTTTCACATTTTCCCCAGAGATAATGATCAATCATCAAATCTCCTACCACAAGAATCTTTGGTGTTTTATTTTTAAGTTCAATCATTAGTTACTCTAATGGCTCATTATGCAATCTTTTAATTTCAGGTAAATATGCCTTAATGCCTTCTTCAAGAGAAAATGTTGGATTAAAGTTTAGGTTTTCACGTGAACTGGTTATATCAGCCTGAGTATGTGTTTGATAACCCTCAAAGGGATTAGGGAAATATTCAGTTCCTAGAACAGTCCCTAATTCAATTTGAAGAATATCAGCAATATCTTGAAAACTTCTTGGTAATCCTGTTCCAACGTTAAAGACTCCATTGGTTTTCGGATTACAAGCCTTAATATTGGCTTGGATAACGTCCTCTATAAAAATGAAATCTCGTAATATAGCATCTGAATTCTCAAATAATCTAGGAGCTTGACCATTGAGAATTTGATGTCCAAGCTGAATCACCATCGAAGAGGTCTTGGCTTTGAAATATTCTCTCGGTCCATAGACATTAAAAAATCTTAAACCAATAATTTGCATATTCGGGTTTTCACTTGCATAGCGATAGGCAATTTGATCCATGACATATTTACTGTAACCATAAGGATTTTCAGGATTTTCAAGACCAACAGTTTGTGGAGAGCTAAGGCTGCCATAAGTTGCTGCTGAACTAGCATAAATCATGGCAGCACTGTCCTTCCTGGCTTTTTCAAGTAAATCATAAAATGAATTAACATTTGTTTTCATTACAATTTCTTGATCGTATACACGAGTATCAGAAATAGCAGCTTGGTGGAAAACATAGTCAAATTGATAATCATCTAATATAGCTAGATCTTCTTTATTATTTATATTTCCACAAATGACATCACCCCTAAATCCTATGAGATTTTTGTAATGACCAAAACTCTGCAGATTGCCATTGTCAAATTTAGATCCACTTCTAAAACAGTCAAAAACCACTATGTGCGAATCAGGATAATTATTCTGGAAATAAAAGGCTAAATTACTTCCGATAAAACCAGCTCCACCAGTGATAAGAATAGTTTTGTAATTGAAATCAATATTGTTATATACCATTTTGGACTATTAGAATTAATGTATTAACTATAATGCACTTTGTACATGTTTGCTGATATTTGGTTTATATTATAATTTATTAAAATCATAATTATTGGTATGAAGCTTAAGAAGTTTATTGGTTGCTATGAAGTATTCTAGGAATTTTTATCAAATTAAATCAAATCAAGAAATTTTTGATCGCCTAGTAGCTGAAAAAGACAAGATTGGTTATTACCATCTCCCTTATCAAGATATCAGTCATATCAATGCTTACACCAAAAACATTAAGCAGAAATACATTATGGTATTAGGTATTGGTGGATCTAGTTTAGGAGCCAGGGCAATCTATGAGTTCCTCTTGCCCTCTAAAAATTTTGATAAAGAGTTGATATTTCTAGAAACAATAGATCCACTAAAGGTTAATTTTTGTATCAATAAGATTAATCTAGATAATGCGCACTTTGTGGTGGTTTCAAAATCCGGGAATACCATCGAGACGATCAGTCTGATGAAGTATATTGACTCACTTAATGATCTAGATGAGTCTAATTGTACTGTGATCTCAGAAAACGATAGTCAGCTAAGTCAATTTGCTAAAGATAATCAAATTAAATTTTTTCCACTTGATAAAA
>Ga0255782_10003951_pt1 | contig 11016 bp, 12 predicted proteins | sample 101ome_26_FD_179980 | JGI IMG/M metagenome (GOLD analysis project Ga0255782, IMG submission 179980) | Coastal salt marsh microbial communities from the Groves Creek Marsh, Skidaway Island, Georgia - 101408AT metaG (version 2) | ecosystem: Environmental > Aquatic > Marine > Intertidal zone >...
ATACAGAAGTTTTAAAGTCATTATTTAAAACTTTATTCAAATGCTGAGGTGGCAAAACAAACATTTTCTCAACAATTTGAGGTTTCCAGTCCCCTCCACTTACATTAGCTAATGCTGGAAATGATGCAAATAAAGCTGGGGTTATAATTAAGAGTAATTTTATAGTATTCTTTTTCATTTTTAATTCCTTTTAGTTTTTAGACCAATAATTAATACGTTTTAATTCAGATCTAATAACCCGATTATTATTTGTGAGAGCAAATTTACCTGAAACGGTAGGTGTACTATGATTTAAGATCGTCTCAATATTCTCAATAAAACTTGAGCCATCCATATAGATCAAATCTTTTTCAAAAGTATTTTTGTAATCTTTCAGATTTAATGAAGCCTGAATAAGGTTACCTGCCTTAATATAATTTTGGATGCTAAGTGCGATATTCTGCATCCTCTCAACTTCGTTGATCATGTATGGATTGCCTTTAATCAACAAGTCACAATCACTTAAAATTTTAGCGCTCTTATTATATAAGCTCTCTGCTTCTTCATTCTTAGTGGCAGCAATTCTGTCAAAATTTCTTCCATCTTCTATACAACTCGTATAATTTCTTATGTTATTACTGAGTTTAATATCTTGTAATTTTGTTTCTATAGAAGCACTTTGTTGATTATCGATAATATTACAGCTTATAAGAGATAAACTTGTAATACCTACTAATATAAATTTTTTATAAATATTATTCATATTTCAATTCCTATTCTGACTAGTTTAAATAAATAATGTCGTGTACAGAGTATGGTGTAGAAGATTGAATATTGATTATTCCTCTTTTTGTCCTAACTCTAAGATTATAATGAGAAAAGTGATTAACTCTTTTATTCCTATAAAATGTCTTCTCCTGACATGTCTCTGAAACATAACTTGATGAGTTATCAATTGCCATCATTGACCCAAACAAGGCACCAATAGTACCTGCCCCATGGACATCGCTTAATTTATTGCCAATGACACTGCCTATTAATCCACCAACTGCCATGTTTGCAAAGTTATTGGGATTTCCATGTCTAGATTTTTGACATATAACCCTTGTATATGGCTCTGAGTAATTGGATGTGACGTTTACTGGATTCACGCCAATGACAACACCCCATCTAGATTTAAATTGCCCAGCAAGGGACAAACTTGCATTAGAAAATATAATTGTTAAGGTAATAATAAGTAATTTTTTCATTGTTAATCTCTTTATTTGTTTTTCTAAATCTTCTTATGGAAATTTTTGTGAGATTTTTGTTTGCTTTTAAAATGATGAATAAAATTTTTTATTTTTTTTCATTAATTTTTTTATGTTTTCAAATAAGTATTGCCCAAGCTAATACAGGTAATAAAAAAATTGAGAGCTTTTCAAAATCCAAAACTTTTTTGAAGAAAATCCATCAAGAAAGTCGGGTAACTTTTTATTGCCAATGTAAATATAATAATAATAAGCCAAATTGGGGAAGCTGTGGATTTCGTCCTCGAAAAGATAAAAAAAGAGCTTCAAGAATTGAATGGGAGCATATTTTGCCAGCATCATATTTTGGTAAAAAATTTAATGCTTGGGTAAATGGTCATCCTAACTGTATTAACAATAAAGGAAAAAAGTTTAAGGGTAGGAAATGTACAGAAAAGGTACATAAACTTTATAGATATATGCAAGCTGACTTATATAACCTTCAACCAGCTATTGGTGAAGTTAATGGCTTAAGAAGTAATTACCAAATTGGAGAGATTGACGGAGAAGTTAGAGAATTTGGTAAATGTGATATAGAGATAAAAAATAAAAAAGTTGAGCCTGCTCCTAAAATTCGTGGTGATATAGCAAGAACTTACCTATATATGGAACAAACTTATCCGCAGTATATAAAATTTAATCAGTCGATTAAAAAACTTATTATAAAATGGGATCAAGATGATCCAGTAGATACATGGGAATGTAAAAGAGCTAATCTAATTTCTAATATACAAGGCAATATAAATAAAATTCTTCAGAACAGATGCGCTAATAAAATTAAAATGGGTAACATTAAACAGATTAATAAACAAATAGGTCAAAACGATAAAATAAATGAAGGCAAAGCGAATAAATTCTTCAAAAAGAGTAGTTCAAATAAAAAGGGTGTTTTTACAGGAAAGGGAACTAGCAATAGTTTTAAATGATTTAAAGGTAGGTTAAATTATTTTTACCAGAAACGTCAATTCCTCTCATATGATAAATTTTCCTATCCGAGTATTTACTAGCATTTAATTTTGAAAACATTTTTTTTTCTTTTACCATTTGATGATCAAAAAAACTTGTAGTTGGCATAAAACGCATTGTAATCGCTCTTCTTGATTTTGGTGAGTTATTAGCCTCAGATCCGTGAACTAAATACACATCGTGAAGAGAAATCTGACCTCTTTTTAGTATAAGATTAACGGCTTTACTCTCATCATACTCTTTCTTGTTCAATTCTTGATTTAACGTCAGATTTTTATTCTCATTTAAATTGTGTGATTTCAATTTTTGGTCTGTGTGTGAGCCTTTAATAAATTTCAAACATCCATTTTCAATAGTAGCATCATCTATTGCAAGCCAAACTGTACAGGTGGCCAAAGGTTTAATTGGCCAATATTGACCGTCCTGATGCCACGGTGTTGCATGACCATTATGAGCCGGTTTGGCAAAAAAACTTGAATTCCACAAAGCAAAATCAGGCCCTATAAGTTGTTCTACATAATCTAAAATTGTATTATTTTTGCAAAACTCTAAAAAGCCTTCATCATATGATAAAACGGCTGGACAATAATTTTTAAATTCTGGATATTTTGCTAAGAGCTCATCATGCTTAAGTTCTATTTTTTTTAAAATTTCTTCTGGCATAGAAAATTTTGGTACAACATATCCATCTTTTTTATATTTTTCGATCTCAACTTTTGTAAGCATACTTTCTCCAACAATAATATTAAAAGGTGTTTATTATTATTCTTTATAAAAACTTTTCATATAAAATTTTATTTTTTTTTAAAAAAGTAAGTGTTTTAAATTATTATCCATATATGTTATTTCTTTTAAATGCTTATTGATAATTTACAATATTGTAATTGGTCTGAAAAAATTTTCAGGGAATGGCGAGCATCGGATTTAACAGCTGTTCACGTTACAATTTCATATCATGAACAATTTAGGGAAACAGTATCTAATTTTGAAAAATGGAATTCATGGTTCGAAAAATTTTCAGATCTAATAATGCCAGCTTACTATGCTGATGATGTTCAAACTGCAAAAATCCAAGGTAAAACTGCAGTAATTTTTGGATTTCAAAATCCCTCTCCTATTGAAGATGATATTGGTCTGATAGAAATCCTACATAGACTTGGAGGAAGGTTTATGCAGCTTTCATACAATAACCAATCTTTATTAGCAACTGGTTGTTATGAAAGTGATGATCCTGGTATTACTAGGATGGGAAAAGAAGTTATTAAAGAGATGAACAGAGTTGGGATGGTTATAGATATGTCACACTCTTCTGAAAGGTCTACTTTTGAGGCAATAGAACTATCACAAAGACCAATTGTTATAAGTCACGCCAATCCTTCTTTTTGGCATCCTGCAAAAAGAAATAAATCAAATGAAATTTTATTAAAATTGGCCGAACGAAATGGACTTCTAGGTTTTTCTCTTTATCCACATCATTTAAATAACGGAAGTGATTGTACTTTAGAGGATTTTTGTACAATGATTGCCAAAACGGCTGATCTAATTGGAATAGATCATATTGGATTTGGATCAGATTTGTGTCAAGATCAACCAGACTCTATTGTTGAGTGGATGAGAGTTGGTAAATGGACTAAAGAAATAGATTATGGTGAAGGGTCTGCTTCCAATCCTGGATTTCCTGAAATGCCTAATTGGTTTAGGGACAATAGAGATTGGCATAACATTTTACAGGGCTTAAAAAAAGTAGGCTTTAATAAAGAAGAAATTAATAAAATTAAAGGCGAAAATTGGTTTAATTTTTTTAAAAGTTCATTTTCTGCTATGTAAAAATGAAAATAAATCATTCAAAAATAGATTTTAAAAATAGTATTCCACTAAGACATCCAAATCATGTGATGAAATTAGATAGGTTAGGTAGTTTTCACCAAACGCGTTTATCTTTTTCTCGCCAGTTAATAGACGAGTTGATTAACAATAAATGGAATACAAAAATCATAGAATGGAATATTAATTCTGACGGTATTGGCAATGCCGTTATAAAGATTTTTTCAAAACGAAAAATTTACTCTCTTATAGTTTTTTGTCATCAAATTAATGATAATGAAAGGAGTGACAGGGTTATTGCTGAAAAGTGGGATATGACATTTTCGCTTTTTTTAGGAACTCCATCTAAAATTGAATTAGATATTTTGTCAAAAAACCTGAAAATACAAGAATTAGGTAGACATATCCCAAAACAGCTAACTTTAAGTAGAGCAAATAAATCGGTAAGAATTTTCAATTCTGTCCTCAATGATTTATCCAATGGCAAACAACCTGATAAAACATTAATCAACAATATTGGCTATCTTGTCAGAACAACTGCTGTATATGGTAATGGGAAATTTGGTATTGCAGATTATTTATCTAACACAATAGACGGTACTCTAAATAAACCTTTTCAAGCAGAAATGTTAACAGTTTATTTAATTAGGTATTTCTCAATCGAACTAGTTAATTTTTTGGCTAAAGAACAAGGTAAAGATAAGGCTGCCAGATTATCAGATGAAATTTCCAGACATATTGGTGTTGGAAATGCAACTGGCTTAGGTATGGCTCCATTTTTAATTAATCATCCCAAACTAATTCATAAATGGATCGAAGCTCGAGAAATAGCTATCTCTAGGGTATTATCTATTCGTAAATTGAATAAATACCAAAAAAATAAAATATTGAACCTTATTGAAAAAGCCTATCTATACACAACCCAATGGAAAGTCGATGATTTAATCCAATCAAAAAGGATTAAAAATCTTAGAAGAGAGCTCAAAAAAATTTTTCAAAATGAAGAATTAACAAATTTTTTAGAAGAAGACTTCCCTCTTCAAAATATTTATAAATGCTTTGAAAATAATATAAGCATAGAAAGCCAAGAAATACTTAATTCTATATTTTTAGAACCCTTTCCTGAACTAATAAATGATTTATGTATTGAGATGGGAACTGTAGAAGAAAACACTTTCCCTATAAGTTATAATGTAGAAAAATTAATTGAAATTATTAAAGATAAGTATAATTGGGCTTTAGAAATAAATATAAATAAAACAAATGAGAACTACTTTTTTTGGTATACTTCACAATCTAAATTAGAGCCAAGATTAGGAATTACTGACAAGGATCATGGAATAGAAAAGCAATTACCTTTTGATATTCCAAAACAAGTTCAAAATGCACTTAAAATTTTGATTGATTTGCCTTTAGAAATGACTGCTGCTGAAGCTATGATACTGCATCCTGAAATAAGAAGCATCCTAAAAAGAGTAATTATTAATGATAATTATAATTTTAGTGAAATACATAATAATCTATTAGGTAAAAATATGAGGCCTATAGATTTACTTAGATGTAAATTAAGTTTTTTTGGAGCATCAAAATATGACCCAAAATCAAATTTATGGACACGTATCACTTTATTTCAAGGAGCGCCATTACCTCATCAATTAAAAGAAGATAAAGCTAGTGAATGGCTCTTCCCATACCTCGTCAATGCCTAAACATGGTAAAAGTTTCATTAAATGAGATTTATTCAGAAACTTATAAAGCATATAGAAGTGTAGGTGTTGAATGGGGGATAGCAAAAGATAGTGCTATATTATCAAAATGGCTAGGTGAATATGGTTTTAATTTCCTTGGCTCTACACTTAAAACCATAGACTTATATAACAAAGGTTCTATTTCACTCTCACTTATAGAAAACAACCACCAAAAACCATTTTATGCAGCTTTAATGGGCTTGCCTTTAGTGGAGTATGTTTCAGCTAGCAAAATAAAATGGCAAGGATATGTTTATGATTATAAATTTTTGATAGCAGCTATGGCAATAATTGGAAAAGAACAAAATATTAATTTAATTTTAAGCGATAATAAAAAGACAATTGCGTACACACTTAAAAAAAATATTTACATGTTTAAAGAGGTAATGACTAAAACTGAGTATTTTTATCTAGAACCTTTTTATTATAAAGAAAATACAAATATCAAAGCATTAAAACCACCTAGAAACTCATCTGTTCTAGATGTTAATGAAAAATGTTGGGAAAAGTTAAAACTATTAGCATTTAAAACGTACGTTCCAGAGAGCAGAACATCTAAATCAGGTGCTGGTTATTAAATCGTTTTGATAGCATAATCTTTTATAACATGAATATCTGGATCAAAACCTAATCCTATGTTGTCAGGAGTATTAAAAAAACCATCTTTAGGATTAAAAATTTCTTTTGGATAGAGATAGGCTTCAAATTCTATAAAAAATCTTTCTAACAGACCAGAGTTAGGCATTGATTGTGCTAAGTGTAATGTTGCTAAAAAACCAGGACCAAAATATGGTGAGTGAGGCATTACTTGAACACCATACGCTTCTGCAAGGTGATTAATTTTTTTAAATTCTGTGATGCCTCCAACCTTGGTTACACTTGGCTGCGCATAATCTACAGCATCAGCATCAAACATTTTTTTAAACTCAAATGATGTGCAGGCATTTTCTCCAGCTGCAATAGGTATCAATGTATCAGATCTTAAATTAGATAAACTTTCGAAATCTTCAGGAGGATTTACAGGTTCTTCTACCCACAATAGGGAATATTCTTCCCAAGAATTAAGAATTTGTCTAGCTTCATCTTTAGTCCATGGACAATTTGTATCCACCATTATTGGAATATCATCACCCAAAATATCTCTTGCAGCTTTTACTTCTGAAGTAAAAACCTCATGTAATTTAATATATTTATACCCTAAGTTTTTTGCATGAGTACATCTGTCCTGCACAGCTTCAGCATCTTCATAACGCCATAAACTTGCATATGCAGGCAATTTCTTTTCACCCACTGAACCCAGGAGATTGCATAATGGTAAATTACTATGTTTAGCTACAATATCCCACAATGCTATATCTACAGCACTAATCGCAAAAATTGTTATTCCATATCTTCCAAAAAGATGAAGTTTCTTCTGTAACTCAAAGTTAATTTGTTGAACGTTTAGTGGGTTTTTACCTATTAGATGGGGCTTAATCATGGTATTTATTGCTTCAGCCACTGCCCTTCTACAATGAAAAGCAAAAGCATCACCCCAACCTATTATACCAGTATCAGTTTCAATTTTAACTAAACAAAAATCTAATGCGTCTGCTTTTAGAAAATCTGAAGATACCTGATTTTTTACACCAGTAGAAAAAGGTATTTTAAGTTCAAAAACCTCAATATTAGTTATTTGCATTATACCCCCTACTTGTTCTAATGAGCTTCATGATCTGCTAACCACTTGATTACTTTTGCAGCTGGGTATAACCATAATAGACCTGCTAATATATATATAATCCAATCTAATAACCAAAAGTGTCCTGTTATAAATTCAAATACATACATGAAAAAAGCAATATATAAAATTAATAGTGGGATAACTCCTATAACCACAGTAAAATGGCGCCACCTTTTCATTTAATTTACCCTCTACTAATATCTTATTAACTTGGTATAAGTCCGCCATCTACATTATAGGACTGGCCTGTAATATTTCTTGCTCCAGAAGATGATAAAAAAACTACCATAGCTGCAATATCTTCTGGATAATTTGGTCTTTGCAAAGGAATATCTCTTACATAATGTTTCATGATTTCTTCTTCTGATTTATTTTGTTCGAGAGATCTTTTTTTTACAATGTCTGATAAGATATTTGTGTAGGTGATACCCGGACATATAGAATTTACGGTTATCTCATATTTGGCTAATTCCTGAGCAGCTGTTTTAGTTAAACTTATTACAGCACCCTTACTTGCAGCATAAATAGCATTAGAGACATCTACAAAACCCTTTCCACCAACAGACGCCATATTAATAATCCTACCACCAGTGTTTTGTTTTATCATCTGTCTTGCAGCTGCTTGTAGGCAAAAAAAGGTACCTTTTGCATTTACATTATTAATCCAGTCCCAATCTTTTTCTGTTAAATCCATAATTTTAGATGTCCGAGTAACACCCGCATTGTTTACCAAAATGTCTAATGAACCAAAATTATTGACTGTATTCATTATCATTTTTTCTATGTCAGAACTCTTGGTAACATCCATTTCTATTGGAATTCCATTACCATGATTTTCTAAAATAATCTTAAGAGTTTCTTTTGCTTCTACTAAATTAATATCCGCACATGCGACATTATACCCAGCCTTACTCATAGCTATTGCGATAGCTCTTCCAATACCGTTTCCAGCTCCTGTAATACAAATATTTTTAAAAATTTTAGACAGCTTGATTTACCTCTAGCATGTTAGCATTGATATCATATAAGTAAATTTGATGAAAACCTGGCATCGCATACACTTTAGCATCGGAATAAAGAATATTTCCTTCATCTAATTTTGCTTTCAAACTAGCTAAATCTTTAATTGTAAATGCTGGGTGACCACCAATTGAAGGATTGTGAGCGAAATTATTTCTATACCCAAAACCATCATCCGGTTTAATAACATGAAGACCTCTATTATTATTTGACAAAGGTAATATTGCTAATTCTGAGGGATCAATACTAAAATCTCCCTTATTTGTGGGCGCCAACCATTTGCCTTCAACCATACCTATTACATTTGTAAAAAATTCTATTGATTTTCTTACATCCAAAGATTCTAAATTCATATGATGAATTCCCCAATCAAGCCCCATTGACCAGCTGTTGAATTCCTTATTGAAACCACCACTATCCTGAACAAAGTGTATTAAATTTAATGAAGGTTCTTGAACATAAAGACTATAAAAAGGTGAACTATCACTCGGATAGTCAAAAATAAATTTTATATGGCTCTGTTCTAATTTTGTTTTAATATTCAGTATGTTATCTACTAATATCGACACATAACTACGACGACTTTGCATCATCTTTTTTAATTCAAGGTCTGGCTTCGGCTTAAACAATCTTAAACCTAAACCTTTATTACCAAAAAAAACACTTTCTTCTTTTTTAAATAAAGACTGGTAGTAAATCTCTTGTTTTTCATTGTACGGAATAAGAAGTTGATAAAAATTTTTAGATTTCTCAAGATCATGAACAGGAATAGAAACACTTAAAATGGACCAATTCATTAAAATACCCTATTAGAAATTTTACAAAATAATAATGAAAAACTAACAAATGTTTACAAAAATAACAAATTGAATAAATATTAGTTTTTAGTTCATTTAAAGGAAGTAAAATGGAAATAAAAGTATTAACAGATAGCTTCGGAGTTGAAATTACTAAGTTCGATTGTTCTCAAAACATTGATTTAGAGGACATAAACGTGCTTAAAGATTTAATTCAAAGTAAACATTTTATATGTTTTAAAAACCAAAAATTAGATGGTAACTCACTAGCAAATTTTACTAAAAATTTTGGTGAATTAGAAGCTTATCCCGAAAAGGATAAAACTAAGGGGAAAATAGAAATTTTTAATGTTTCCAATGTTTCAGAAGATGGAGAACATTTATCACCTGATGATCAAAGAGTTATACTTCAGAAGAATAATTCCCGTTGGCATACTGATAGTTCCTATAGATATTTTCCAGCTTCATTTTCAATTTTATATGGCCAAGAAACACTTCCTAGTGAGGCAAGTGGTGGCCAAACAGAATTTTCTAATATGCTTATGGCTTATGAACAATTACCAGAAGATAAAAAATTGTTGTTAGAACCACTTCACCAAGTTCACTCATATAATGACATCAGAAGGCTTGAGCCAGGATTACCAGAATTGACATATGATGAAAAATCAAATTTCCCTCCTGTAACACACCCAGTTATAAGAGTACATCCTGATAGAAATTTTAAAAAATCTCTTTATTTCACATCAAATACTAGCTTGGAGATTGGAGGAATGAGCCTTGAAGAAGGTAAGAAACTTCATTCATGGTTAGTAGAATATATAAGTCAGGAAAAATTTTGTTATAAACATCATTGGGAAAAAAATGACCTTATAATGTGGGATAATAGAGTACTTTTACATAGGGTTATTCCTTATGACTATGCAAAATATAGAAGAGCAATGATAAGGGGAACAGTTGAAGGAACAGTACCCGTTCTTGGTCCCTTCTCAAATGAAGTTAGAATGCACGTCTAATAATATAGAGGAGTACAAATTGGATAAAATCCACCCTAACGATAGACTACCCTATTCAGCAATAATCGATAGAGAAAAGCTGAAACTCCCTGAGAATGCAAGAGTAATTATTTGGCCAATTCTGGCATTAGAGGTTTGGGACATAGTAAGACCTATGGCAAGAATGATTATTACACCTCCTCAGGGATCTCCTCTTCTACCTGACTTTCCAAATTGGAGTTGGCACGAATACGGTATGAGAGTCGGTTTCTGGCGTATAAAGAAAATGTTAGAAGAGTTGGATATAAAGCCCACCGTAACTTTGAATGCTAGAACCTGTTTAGAATATCCACGAGTTGCAGAATCTTGCCTAGAAAATAATTGGGAATTTAACGCACACGCCTATGAACAAATTCCAATGCATAAATTAGATGATGAAGCAGCAAGTATTGCAAAAACAATGGATGTTATTAGTAATTTTTGTGGTTATAAACCTAAAGGATGGTTTGGTCCTGGACTTACACAAACTTACGATACAATTGATCATCTAGCATCAAATGGTATTGAGTATATTGGAGATTGGGTTCTTGATGACCAACCAGTGTGGGTAAAAACTAAAACAAACCCAATAGTTGCATTACCATATAATTACGAAATACATGATATTGTAATGATGGC
>Ga0255782_10003954_pt1 | contig 11012 bp, 14 predicted proteins | sample 101ome_26_FD_179980 | JGI IMG/M metagenome (GOLD analysis project Ga0255782, IMG submission 179980) | Coastal salt marsh microbial communities from the Groves Creek Marsh, Skidaway Island, Georgia - 101408AT metaG (version 2) | ecosystem: Environmental > Aquatic > Marine > Intertidal zone >...
CATATTATACTCCTCGGCTACTGGAGTGTGCGGAATGTTTATAGTGGGTCGAACACCTAGTCCACTGTACTATTAGTATATTACTTATCTTGGAAGTTGTCAACTCTTAGTTCTTCTCGAATACTTTTTAGTTCTAAGGCTACTTCTATTACACCTTCCTTAGTAGATGAAAGTGTTTTTACCAACAATCTTATGCTGGTCATAGTCCACCACCACCAAATAACTGCCGTGGCAAAGTACAATCCACAGGCTATGAAGAATAGGGTTTGTATTTCACACAGTCCCAAAAACCATGTTACCATAAGCAAACCAGTAAAAAATATAGGTGCTAGAATTGCGGCTCGGTTCCACACTAACACCTGTGCTTCAAGTTTTTCTAATGTCATACTATATTTATTTTGTCATTCTGTTATATAAAATAACCACTTAATAATTGGCTGTATCTTCAGTTCCGTTGCCATATGATATTGTTTCAACTGCTTTAACACGATCATATCTAAAACTGCGCCATGCTGGTGGATCGATGTCTATTGCCCATACAACAAATACCTTGTCTTCCAAGTTGCGTATTTTTGTCTGACTCAACTTGTCTTCACGTTGTGCAGGAGGTAACATACTAGGAATCAACGTGCATTTCATAGTACGCTCATCACCACTGAGCTTGTCAAAAGTTACATTACAAACTTCTTTGCCCAATGTTTCCAACAGCTCTTCTCTAGTTGGAATTCCTTTAAGTGCTGCTACCGTATCGCTTACAGTATTCGTCATAGAATCTTTCTCCAATCCATTTTTGTGCATCAATGCCAGGATGCATAAGGTCACGTGCTCTTTTATCGTCACATATCAACATATCTAAATCATCCTGGTTATCAACAGGAATATCAACAAGTTCAATTTTTTGGTCGTAGCAGATTTTTTGTATTGCCAGCTTGTTGGTTTCGTAAAACAAACTTAAAGTGTTGTCATTTGTACATCTATTTATAATTTCTTTAGAATGTCCAGTCCACCAAGATATTACATCCCAGTTCTTACCATCAAAAGTTTCAAATCGTGTTCTATCTGGCAGTAAAACAAAAACACGTTTTATTTTCATTCCCTGTTCTAACAAGCCCATTAAACTGCGTGTACATGCTCCAATACTACCACCTGGTACTGCTGCATTGTAAAAAGGCTCGTCAAACTTGTCTTTCAATACATTGAACCAAGAGCATTTACTAGGAACTCCAATTCCAAATGTATGACTGCAACCTAATACAAGATTATACTCTTTAGACAAGTCAATAGCTTCTTCGTTTCTAAATCCAAATTTATCTAGATAGTAAACTATACTGTCTTTATGCCATCCTAACTCATTTAGACGATCTCCATGCTTTTTTAAATTTTGTTGAAACAACTTAGCAGTATCACTAGGAAACCATTTATAAACTTTACCCCTAGGAATCGAATTTTGAAATAGTTGATTCATTATCGACTTTCAACAACTTTGTCTGCGAATCCATTTTCGACTGCTTGTTCTGCACTGAGAAAAGTATCAAACTTCATTGTTTCGAACAGTTCTTCATATGTCTTGCCTGCTGTGTTGTGCTTAACATACAGTTCTGTAAGACGCTGATTAAGACGTTTGCTTTCTTCAAAGTGTCTACGTGCATCTTCAAATTCAAGTTCTTGTACGTGTACACTACCACTGGTACCACGTGTGCCTGAGCTAACACGGTGGATCATTGTGCGGCTTTCTGGCAACACATAACGATGTCCTGCTGCGCCTGCTTGTGCTAGGAAGCTACCCATGCTTGCAGCTTGACCCATCACCATAGTGTGCACTGGTGTTTTTACAAATTGCATTGTATCGTAAATAGCCAGTCCTGCTGTAACACTTCCGCCTGGTGAATTTATATATAATTTGATAGGCTTGTCTGGGTTTTGACTTTCTAAAAACAGCATCTGTGCTACAATTAGATTTGCCATGGTGTCTTCTACAACACCTTGCATCATAATGATACGATCTTTCAGTAGTCGGCTGTAAATGTCATAACTGCGTTCACCTTTTGCTTCGCTTTCAACTACAATTGGTACTAGTGGCATGTGTTTTCCTTTAATATACTTTTAAGATTACTGTGTCTGCATTAAGTCTACCATTTAACTTAATATCAGTGGTTTTAATTTCGTCCAAGAATTTACGTAATTTGACCTTGGAGGCTTTTTTAAACTCTTTGAGTGTTTCCTCAGGTTTACGCAGTGTTTTTTGGATACTTTTGCTTTCATCAAAGAACTCTAGTGTGGTTCCTTTTACTTTGATAGTTGCATGTTCTTCTGCAACATACTTTCCTAACTTGCGTGTTTTAGTGTTGTACACCCACACTTCTTGTGCGTCAATGAGATCCAATGGATTTACACTCACAATCTGCAATTTGTCATCACGTTCTTTATATTTGACTTTTGCAATCAACTTTTCTTTGCTAGGTGGTGCTTTCTTGCGTGGCTTACGTGTAGCTTTAGCAGCGTCTATAACAAGGTCACATGCACCCATAAGGGTTTCTAGTGCAGTCAAGTATGTTTGTGCGTCTTTCTTTGTAAGGTGACTGTAGCCTTCACGCAATTGCGCTAGCATGTCACTTTTGTGTGGATCCTTTTCTTTGTTGATTTCACCCGGTGTAGGCAACTTTTGAATAAGTTGTGCTTCTTCGTATTCGCTTTGATAAAACCCTTTGATCTTACGAGCATGTGCCTGACTTACTTTGTGTGTAGCAAAATGTTTTGTAAAGTCAAATCCTTTTGGATCAAATTTCTTTTTGTCTGTTATAAACCCATCCAGCCATTCTTCTATAGCTTCACAAGCGTCTTGCGCCTGTTCACGTATACGTTCTTGAATGCTTGGTACATACACATTCTTTTTGGCTTTTTCTTCTGCTTTCTTTTCTTCTACAACTTTTGTACCTTCTTCGGCAAGTTCTTTGATCCAACGATCGATACCTGTGCGATAAGTCTCTGGCACAATATCTGGGTTGTTATCTAAAAGGTAAGCCGCACAAGTCCAATGACTCTTCCCACCAACTTTCCAATCCGGTAGCTTGTTGATTGCACTAACAATCTTCTTGTCATAGTGTTTTTTAATGTATGCTTTAACAGTGGTCAGCCACTCCTTAGACTCAACTTCGTAGTGTGTATAGTATTGAGCTTTTTGCCATGTGAGTCCTTTCATTGGCATAAGAGGCATCATGTTGCTGCCACGACGGACTGCCCGTACTGTTTTCTTTTTGGGTTTTGCTGCTACTTTGCTTGCTCGTGCCATGAAATCTCCTCAACTTTTATAACTATATATACAGAATCATATATTGTCAAGTTAATTTGGGTTTTTTTCTTACATTTCCGTTTTTTGTGAAGTATGCTTCACGCAAACTTGCTAACCCACCTTCTACACGACTTGGATACTCGCCTAAGAAAGTGCCTGCTTCTAGGTCGCCTACACTTATATGGTCTTTGTGGAAGTGTTCTATGTCGTTCCAACAGGCCAACATTGTTTTGCCCATTTCATCAAAGAAGCCATCTGAGAAAATAGCATCGTCTTGTACATAATAAGCGTATGATGCCATGAGATACCATGGCACCATCATATTGATATTCTTTTCGAATATCTTTGCTGCGTGATCGTCAAGCATCTTTAATGCTATCAACTAATTCACGATTTTCCCATTCTACTTCACGCTTGGCATCAAGCCAAGTTTCTCGAAGCATGTAAGCTATCATTGGTCCTACTATCATAATACCTGCAGCTATGATTCCATGCAATGGATTTTCAGTTCTAGCAGTTACAAATCCAGCAACTTCTAGAGCAATCCAAGTATAGACAACTCCAATAGCAATTGGTGATAGTTTTAGTAAGAATTTTTTAGTAACTCTGTTCATAACGTTTCCTTTTAAGTTGGGCATTTGCCTCCCGACTACCAAATGCGCTATGTAACTTTTATACACTATATGTAGTGTGTTGTCAACCATTTATTTCTTCAATGTGCACAGGAGTGTAATTTATTTGTTCGACGCACACACATTTGTAAGGTCCATCTGGCGAAGGATTGGTATGTATATGTCCGTGCACATTTAAAAAGTTAGGCAATTGGTCCCAACTGGTACGCTGTCCAGGACGAGGACGTTTGGTTTGACTTGCGTGTATTGGAATGTGCGTGAACAAAAAATCAAAATCGTCATTTTGATATTGCAATTCTACACGTTTAAAATAAGGCATAAGCATTTTGATGTTGTCGTGGTTTCCAACTACAAGATTCTTTTTGCCATTTAATTTATGCCAGTTGGCTTCTAACCAATCTACTTTGTTTTCACCAAAAAGCACATCGCCCAAATGCCATACAGTGTCATTGGGTTTAACAACACTGTTCCAATTGTCAAATATAAGTTCGTCAACTTCAGTAGCATTTGCAAATCCTGGACGTGTGTAGTTACCCACATGGTCTTTGAAACCAAGCATTGCTTCGTGTCTAAAGTGTGTGTCACTGATTATCCAAATATCTGCCATCAACTAACCTTGCTATATCTTGCGATACATCTTCCAAACTGAGTTTGCTTTTTTTGTCCAAACTCATTATAACATATTTACGAAGGTTGTCAAGGTCTTTATGCGAATTTACACCCCATGCTGTATCACTTATATTGTCGTGGTGTTGTGACCGCATGTACTTACGCACTTCATTATCTATGTGATTATCGCCCAGCAATGAATTTATATAGGTTTTTTGTTCTGTGCTCAACATGCTAATATCATAATAAATCGGCGCACGTACAAAGTTCAAAAACACCTTGTCTAACGGAAATCCAATCGTATCGAGCCATGCTTCAAATTCTTTACCACTGGTGCAATTTAACAATCCTATGGTGCAAGTAATAACAATATCCAAAAAGTCATGTTGCAATGCATCTAAAAAGTTGCGTTCTATAACTTGCCAGTGTGCAGGCGGACGTTGATACTCATATCTTTTGCCTATGTCGTCTATGCTGTACATCATTGTTACTGTTTTAAAATGTCTCAGTCTATCCAAGATCTTATCATTGAGTTTAATTGTGCCATTGGTATGGAATTTAACACGTATATTTTTTGCAACATCAGTTTCAATCATATAATCCAGCAATTCAAAATGTTTTTCAATAAGGAACGGCTCGCCACCACTCAAATACAGTGTTTCAAGATTATCTACTATTTGTTTTATGTCAGTCCAATTTTCTTCGTGGTCGATCCAATTACGTCCTGCATTTTTGTTTAGGACCAGTCCGTAAACATCTTGTTCATCTTCAATCCAGTTGTGACTGAATTCACTGTTGCATATTCTACATTTCAAATTGCACAAGCTGCTTAACTTTATATCAAGTAATTTTGGATTGTCTGCTTGCACACTGATGCAATTTTCTAAATGATGCCCATTTATATCCAACTCGTACTGACGTCTACTTGTAATACCCTGTTCTTCCTGCTTGTAGCACTTACGACAGCCCTCTGGCCACTCACCTTTGAGAAAGTGTTCACGCAACTTTACATATTCGTGATTATTCCAAATATCCTTAATACTATGCTGTGGATTGTTCATATCCAATTTATTACCTTGACTGTCGGTAAGATCATGATGATATTCAGCACAGGGCCTAACATAACCTGTTGCACATATTTCTATTTGGGTCCAAGGTACTATACACTTAACCATTAATCTTATCCATTAATTGAGGGAAATAATAATTTTCTGTATAATAGAAAAATCTTTCTGCAAGATTATCTTCTGGTATATGACTACAAACAGCAGTATAGATACTGAACGGATCCCATACTTTAGGTGGAAATTTGTTTACATTTTGACAATAGGCATTGGCAGTATCTGCAAGTTTTTGTGCTTTTGCAAATGTATTAATATCGCCTTCGCCCGATCTTGTCCAATCCAGCATACCATTCATTTTGTATCCATATTTTTCTGGATGCAAATCAATATCACTGTTGAATAAAAATGCCATTGCTTCTGGTTTGTTTTTTATAATTAATGCATTGAAATGAAGGTTGTCTATATATTCATTACCACCTTCCCATTTGTACCATTTCAGTACATCTCTTATGCTTTGTTCTGTGTCCTTTGGTAATCCTACAACTATTCCTGTGCTGACATAAACATCGTCTCCCCAAGCATCTCTACAATTTTTCATGCCTTGTATTTTCATTTTTAAATCGCCACCTTTGCCAATGGCTTTTGCAGTTGGATCATGCCATGTTTCCAAACCGTAATATGTTGTTCGTATTCCAATATCGTACATTAGCTTTGCTTGCTGCGGCTGTCTTGCTACAAGATCCTGTCTTACATATGCTTCAAATTGAGGGTTAAAGTCTAGACTTTGTATTACTTCTTTAATAACTTCTAATTTGGTAGTATAATCGTTAAATGTATCATCTGTGATATAGTATTTGTATGTGCCCCACTTGTCATAATTGTCTTTCAACTCTTTGTACAATACATCTTGTATTTTGTAAAGTCTTTGGTTTTTTGATTTCTATGCGGATAGCTGCAAAATTTACAGTTAAAAATACAGCCTCGACTCATTTCAATGGTGAGTATTTCTTCGCTGTGGATGCAATCTGTATCCATGTATGTGACATAGCTGCTATTAAAGTCGAAGTCTCCTAACTTGGATTTCATATCATAATGCACTATACGTTGATCTTTATGTTTGCCTTGCAAATAATCTCTAAAATGATTTTCGCTGTAACCTACAAACACTTTATCAAATTCGGGGCTTTGTAGGTATTCAAAACTTTTTGCGCCGCCTATAATACAATCACAGTTTGCATTTATACTTTTAATATAATCTACGTATTTTTTACTTTTATTTTGTGCAAAATTCATACTTAAACTATTTAAATGTGTATCGCTGTTTAAATATTCATTTTCAAAATCCCATGCATCTGCTGTTACCCCTGTTTCTAACGCACCTGTTACATGATACTGATTAAATGTCCTGTATGGAAACCACGTATTACTAAATCCTACAGCAATTGTATTATCGCCTACAGTTTTATCTATAATTAGTTTAAATCTATCAAAGTTTATTGCACTACTGTAATCAATGACAACTGCACTAAATCCAAGTTGACGTGCTTCGTGTGCTATCTTATATGCACCTAAGCCTCTTTGAATCTCCCTATTACTACTTACATCGGTAAAAATTACAATATCATAGGTCATAATTTGCCAATATCCAACCTCCGCCTTCGTCTGAAATATGAACTGTATGCCAACCATTTTCTAATAACCAAGGCACTGCGGTTGCACCTTTGCCCATTAGATGTTCATCTATGTTACCGTATGTATCGTCAAATTGTATAATGCATTTGTCAGCAGCTAATTTAGCAATCATTTGTGCTTGCTGTAAATGCACTTGCACACACTTAGCATTGCTGTGATTGTCATACTCGCTTATCATTTCTATTACCCACGGTTCCCAAGTGTTCTTGGGTTCATTTTCCCAATTGTTGTAGTCATAGTTATCAAGATAAGCATAGCAAATTTTTTTCTTGAATTTGCTGAGAAAAATTTCTCCCGTTGTTTGCGTGAATGTAAAATTATCTATATAATGTTCATATTGCATAACATTTGCAGCAACAAAATCGCTAGGATCTACTGCATACAATTCTCTATCAGTGCCATATACCAATCCTGCAAAAAATTGAGTACTGCCTTCGCCTCTATCACTGCCAATTTCTAGCAATACACCTTCTGATAATTGCGGCAGATATTCCAAAATCTTAGTATGTAATTTTGCTCCCATTGAAAATTTTATCCTTTAAGTATTGATAATTGTTAGGGAAATCTTTTGCACATTCTATTGTTTTATTTTCCATACTGTTAATATACGATTCTACTATATCTAAATCGTGGTTTTGTATATTTTTTGTAGGCCAGTTGTCAATATTCAACTTCCACCCTAATGCTAATTGCAACCACATGTAGTCAACAAATATGCTGTGGCCTTGTCCTGCACCTAAAAATGTATTCCGAGCATCTTTGTATTTTTCAATCAACAACTGCTTGTGATTGTGCTGTTTGCCAATACTACGCATTTCGTCCCAAAAGGCACCTTTACGATTACTTAATGTATAATGAACAAGTACAAAGTCTGCAATATCGTCATAAGTGTCTGACATTTTAATGTTGTAGCTGTTCCAGTCTGCTTTAGTACCTTGCCTATCTAATGTGTCAGATAAATGCCAAATACCATTTATAATAATAGCAAACAGGTTAGCTTCCATCGGTTCTACAAACCCATTGCTCATACCAATTGCCACTACATTGCCTTCTGCACTTTTTTGTAGTCTTTTCTTTTCCCAAGTTATTTTTCTAGGTTCCATTCTAGCATTTGCTAAAAAATTATCAGTGTATTCTTTGACTACTTGTTGTTCATTGCTTAAATCACTACTGTAAATGTATCCTGTGCCTTTTCTATGAAAAAGACTTATATCAAATACCCAGCCTTGATCTTGTGCAATGCTCAATGTGTGATTAACAAGATCTTTTTCCGGATCATCATAGTTAACTTGGCAAACCATTGCACTATCTGCTGGATTCAAATCGTAGTACTTCCATTGTTTGTCTAAATGTTTAACAAGCACACGATTAAACCCACTGCAATCGATAAACAAGTCGGCAATGATTTGCTCACCACTTTCTAATGTAAGGTGTTGTACATTATTGCCACTGACTGCAACTTTATCAATATGTGCTACTACATGTTTGACACCTGCAGGAAGTCCAACATGTGTTTTCATATACTCACCGAACTTTTCAGCATTTATATGATATGCGTGTTGCAGTCCTTTTTGTTCAAACAAATGCTCGCTATCTCTTGCAGGCATTTTTTCATGTTTACTAAAATAATCATAACCTCCAAAGCTACAACCAAAATCATTGTTAATTCTATTTTGTTTGTAAAGTTCAAGCCAGTAATCTGTAAACCTACTGGTTACTGCGTTTGCGTGAAAATATGTGCCTAGAGTATAGTTATGCAAAAGTTTTAGTGCTTGAAATGTATCGTTAGTGCTTTCACTAGATTTCATTACTTTTTTAATATCATTTAATGTAATATTCCATCTAAAAGGAAATAGTTCACTTTCGCCTGATCCTGTATCCCAACCAACAAAATTATTGCCAAATTTGTAGACACTACCTGTTTCACGCATCATGTGTTTTTCGTCAATACCTAAATCACTGATAAATCTAGTAACATGAACTGTAACACTTTCGCCTACTCCAATTGTGCTTACTTTTGGACTTTCTACCAAAGTAACATTTGTATTTGATAATTTTTTTTGCAAGTATGAAGCTGTCATCCAACCTGCACTGCCTCCACCTACAACTACAATTTTCATGATTCTACCTTTGTTAATAATGGACGATATAATGTTTCAGTTGCTAAACTTATTTCAACTTTGTAAGTGATTTCTTGTGCCGACTTAGGAAGATAGAATCCAAACAGTGCTTGATTTGATTTATATCCGTGACTTGTTACATAGGATTGAATGTAAACAAGTTGTTCCTTTCCTTGATGCTTAAACTCTACAGCATTCTTAAAAACTTGATTTGCAGTCTTGAATTTAATTACACCAACCTTTGTTTTCTCTTCTGGGTAAAAATTACCTTCAATTGTGTTCCATCCTTTAGAATGATGTAAAAATTTGTAATGTTCTAATGTTGATTGACCTTCAGCACTTTGTGGCCAAATTGGATAACTATAATCAACATCTGTTAAAAATATATCTTGTGCAAAAGTTTCAGGAATGAATACAGCTCTAGGAAATAGCTTTTTAATAGCAGCAACTACACTTACATATCCTTCGTCAAACAATGTAGGACCAAACAGCTCACTTGTAACAACTTGTGGGATTCCATTGTCAAACCATTCTGGTTTTAACTTTTCTAAATCGCTGCCAATAATTTTGTATTGATGCGGTTTCAATAACTTGGGCAGCACATTTTTTAATACTTTAATCATCTGAGCATCATGTTCTATAAAATATACAAATTTCGATCCTGTTTCTATTGCTTTTAAACCTATCATGCCAGTGCCGCATCCAGCATCTAATACAACGGCTCTTTTTTCAACAGGTATTTTTTCTAAAGCAGGAAATATTACTTGGCTCAATCTTCCATCCCAATTTATCATTCCCAGACTCATGCCTTCAGAATAATTAAAAGGGTTGTGCCAATCTTTTATTTTTGGCTCTCCTGTCATAAAAATACTATTTTCTAAATGATATGTCATTGTTTTTCTACACTTCCTTTGTTACCACAATGCGGACAATGGAATGTAAATCTTTCGATTTTCATACGCTCCATTGTTGCGTATGTAAACCATCCTTTGCATTTTTGACATGTAAGATGCCATATTGTTTCTTTAGTTGCTTTGAACATTTCTCATCCTTTGGAAAACACCTTCTGGACTGTGTATCGCCATGATAAGTTGTTCCCACATGTCTGGATTAATTTCTAAAATATATTCTTGATTTAGTTCTGGATCATATTGAGTGAGGTAAACCAAATCGTCAAACGCATGGACTCTAAGGTCTCCATGCACGCCTGTATCATCAATGACTGTGATACAAACTTCATCATGATCAAATTCTACACTGTACATAAAGATATTTATAAAATAGGTTGGTCTCGGTAGCTGGATTCGAACCAACGACCTCTTGTACCCAAAACAAGCGCACTACCAGGCTGTGCTATACCGAGTTACCTTCTCTGTAAACGCAAATGGCTTGACTTCCTGGTTTGAAGTAACCATCACCTTTGCCAACTTCGTATGACAATGCTTCACGTTCGTTAAAACACTCATACATTGTTGTATATGTTCCCTTCACTGTTGACTCTAGTTTGCCTCCAATGAAGACAATAAAAACTAAAGTCCACATAGTGGTTCTCCTAAATTGGCATCGGTGCAGGGAGTCGAACCCCGGCTTTCAGTTTTGGAGACTG
>Ga0255782_10003974_pt1 | contig 10959 bp, 7 predicted proteins | sample 101ome_26_FD_179980 | JGI IMG/M metagenome (GOLD analysis project Ga0255782, IMG submission 179980) | Coastal salt marsh microbial communities from the Groves Creek Marsh, Skidaway Island, Georgia - 101408AT metaG (version 2) | ecosystem: Environmental > Aquatic > Marine > Intertidal zone > Salt...
CGACGGGACGCCGTGTTGCGACGCCGTAGTGTGGTTGGACACGCGCACGAGGGAGACGTGCGACCGATTGGTTCGAGAGAAATGCGGTGGAGATACGCGAGCGTTCGCGGGCGTGTGCGGTTTACCGGTGAGCACGTATTTCAGCGGAGTGAAGATGCGGTGGTTGTTGGACAACGAACCGCGCGTGCGCGCGGCGGCGGACGCGGGTGATTTGTGTTTCGGAACGATCGAGAGTTGGCTCGTGTACAAACTGACAGGTGGTAAAGTACACGTCACGGACGCGTCGAACGCGTCGCGAACGATGTTGATGCGTCTGGATGATTTGACGTGGGACGACGCCACGTGCGAGGCGTTTGGCGTGCCCAAGGAGACGCTGCCCGAGATCAAATCGTGCGCCGAGTTTTACGGCGAAATCGACGCGAGCGTGGAGGGATTGGGTGGAATTAAGATCACCGGATGCATCGGCGATCAACAATCGGCCACGCTCGGGCAGAGGTGTGACGTGGGTGAGGCGAAGAATACATACGGCACGGGTTGTTTCATGATTCTCAACACGGGCGCGACGGCCGTGCCTTCCAAGCACGGTTTGCTCACGACGCTCGCGTGGCAACTCGGTGGGAGAGATAAGACGCCCAAATACGCGTTGGAGGGATCGGTCGCGATCGGAGGCGCCGTCGTGCACTGGTTACGCGACAACCTCGGTTTGATTACAAAGGCGAGCGAGATCGAAGGCTTGGCGAGCGGCGTGGAGGACGCCGCCGGCGTGACTTTTGTTCCCGCTTTTAGCGGTCTCTTCGCGCCGAGATGGCGCGAAGACGCGCGCGGCGTCATAGTTGGGTTAACACAGTACGTGAACAAAGGCCACATCGCTCGCGCCGCTCTTGATGCGATCGCGTTTCAGTCGAGAGATGTTCTCGAAGCGATGCGTCAAGATGCGGCCGAGTCGACGTCGCACGCGCTCAACACTCTAAAAGTGGACGGTGGTGCCAGTGTGAACGACCTACTCATGCAAATCCAATCGGATTGCGTTGGAATCAACGTCATTCGCCCCTCGGATATCGAGACGACGGCGCGAGGCGCAGCCTACGCCGCCGCCATCGGAGCCGGCTTGATGACGGAGGATGACGTTTTCTCCGTCTCAAAGGACACCGTCGCTGTGGGTAAGGTGTTTCAACCACAGTCTTCGCCAGAAGTTCGCGAAGCAAACTACGTGCGTTGGAACGATGCCGTTCAACGCACGCTGAACATGAACCCGAGCGCGTGAGCTCGATAGTATCAATAATGTATCAATAATGTATCCAATGCGCGTCACGTGTTGCTAAAGACCAAAAGTTGACCTCCGCCTCGTCCGCCGCGCCCGCCTCGTCCACCGCCTCCACCGCGCTTCTGTTTCGGGTTTTGCGCACCTTCGCCCGTCGCAGACGCCGGGGCGCTGCGCCTGTAATCGGGATCGTCGGCGTCGACGTTGGCTTGTTTCGCTCTCGTTGATTTATTCGACTTGGGCTTCACCTCCAATTTCTCAACCTTATCCGCCAACTCCTTCGCGGCGGCGGCGACGTCGTTCGCATCCGCCGCGCAATCGCGCGCGTAGTGTCCCTGCATCCCACACCGTCTGCACGCCCCCTTGACCGGTTTTGATTTGGCCTTTGTTTTCGGCTCGACGCTCCGCTCGGCTCCGCTCAGCGCCGGCCCTCGGCGATAATCCGGATCGTCCAGATCCGCCAACGACCCTCGCACGCGAGGCACATCGTCCTCGTCGTCCCCAGAGCTTAGCGTCGCGTCCAATCCCGCGTCACCCTTGACGCCCTTACTCTTTCTCGCCTTGGCGTAGTCGCGCTTTCTCGCCGCGTCCACCAACTTGGAATGTTTCGCCTCCTCCACGTCCAACGCCGCCTTAAGAAACGAGTGCGCGCCCGGATTTTTCTTCTCCAATCCCGTCGCGAGCGCCACGCGCATCTCCTCGCGCAGATCGGCGAGCGCCTTGGACGGTTTTACGTTTGCCCCCAACTCTCGAGTCCGTCGTCTCGGTCCCGTCGTCCCGCCCGCTCGCTCCCTGCGCCGCGCCTCCTCGCGCGTGAGCCGACGGCTCTCATCGACGCGCGTGCGCGCGATCGCCGCGCGCTGTTGCGCCGCCCACTCGTTGGCTGCGCGCTCGGCGACGCGAGGATCGTTCGCCAGCTTTGCCGCCCGCTCGGCTTTCTTGCGAGCCTCAAAGGCGGCGGCGTCGACGACGGCGCCGGTCGCGTCGACGGGACGGTAGGTGAACTCTCCGTTCGCCTCTCGCGTGCGCACGAGCTCGGCGCCGCCGACGCGGACGACGTCCGGCATCGACGGCGCGAGAGGCGGCGACTGCGGCGGATAGCGTCGAGACGCGCGTGCGGGAATCGAACGCGATAACGAGAGGAGTGGAGGGATGCTCGGGGGAAATGAATGCAATCAATACAAACGCGTCGCAGTCGCTCGCGGGCGCGGTGGTCTAGACTAGTCGAGCGCGATGGCTGGAACGCGTCGTCACGGCGACGACACCGTAAACGGCGCGAAACGCTCGACGAGGGCCTCGGGACACGAAATCGGACGCATGGAGACGCCGTCTAGGCACGTACACGTGATGGAGGCGTATCCAACGCACGTGCCGTCGTTCGTGACAAGAGATTGGTGAAAAACAACCTGGATGCCGCGTCGCTTGATTTCGACGGAGGACGCCACCGTCCAGTTTGGAATCGTCGAGGCGGCGGCGCTCGACGTGATTCGCGCCGAGAACCGAGCCTCGAGTCGTGAAACAACGACGACGACACCGAACGCTTCTTTGAGCTCGCTCAGCGCGTCGGGTCCGCCGATCGCGTCCGTTCGACCTCGCTCGAAGAATCGCAGCGCGTCGACGTGCGAACAGCTCTCGCCGAGCGAACGTTCGCTTCGAAACAGTTTCACATCCGTCGTCGCGCGTTCGCTCGCCGCGAATGGACACTCCAGCGACAAACCACTCCCGTTCGATTCGTCTACTACGACGCCGTACGTGACGTCCGCGACGAGAAATAACGTCTCCTCGTCGTTCGCCGAGACGATTTCTTGCCGAAGCGTCGCCTCGCCGTTCTCGATGCGCGTCAACGTCGATCGCACGCGCACGACGTCCCCGAGCGTCGCCGCGCGCGCGTACTTACAATTTTCAATCTTCACGCACCTCGCGCGCGAGAAATCGAATCCAGACGACGCGTCTCGCGCCGCCTTCGTCGTCGCCTTCGTCGACTCGAACTCTTCGCACGCGTGCGCCAAGAATCTAAAGTACGTCGCATAGAAAACCACCCCGTACCCATCCGTGTGCTCGATGTACACGCGAAACTCACTCGTCGACGTCACCGACGCCGTCGCGCGCTCGTCCGCGGTCGTCGCCGCGCGCGCGCGCGGTCTTCTCGTCCCGAGTCTCGCGCCACCTCTGCCCACCGTCGCGCCTCCCCGCGCGCCCACCGTCCACACCGTGCGCGCGCCCGCGACGCGCGTCGCCATCGTCATCGTCGCCATCGTCCTGGCGCGTCCTCGCGCGTCCTCGCGCGCGTCGCGCTGTGTCGCGGTCGCGCGCGCGTTCCCAACCAACGACCGTGAAAATCATCAATCGTCACTTCGCGCCGACGTCCGACCCGCGCGACGCGACGCGTTCGACGCGCGCGCGACGCCATCGATGTCCGTCGTGCTTCGCGCCTCGGTCGTCAAGCGCGAGCGTCAGACGAACCTTCGCCTCGCGTGCGTCGCCCTCGAGCGCATCGTCGCCGATGATGCCGACGCGCTCGATTCCACCGCCGACGCCGTCCCGCGCGTTGACGCGCGCGCGAGCGCGTCGAGAGCGGCGAACGAGGCGTTACTCGCCCGCCTCGACGCGCGCGGCGGTGAGCTCACGATCGTGGGGTTTTGGGAATCGAAGGGGATGTGCGATCCGCTCGCGGCGTTGCACTTTCTCTCGCGGGACTCGGGAGGGGCGCCGTCGTTTCGGTGCGCGCCGAGCGATGCGTGCGACGATGAAGAGCGTGAATCGATCCAATCGTTACACGGGGAGATGTTGGAGGAGAATAAGACGGCGGTGGTGCAGATGAAGGGGGAGGACGGGACGCGCGAGTTGCACTTGGTGGCGGTGCCGAGAGGCGCGAGCGAAGACGAAGGCGAGGGACCGTCGACGGCGGCGGTAAAGGTGGCGACGACGATGGACGTCACGCGTTTCATCGCGTTCGAGACGAAAGAGATGGCGCCCGCGTACGCGATGCCGCTGTTGAAACACAACAGGTTGGTCGTGGTGCTCGATTTAGACGAGACGCTCGTGCAGGCGACGACGTTGCACGCGCTGGATAGACGCATCGAGAAGACGCGCGGGCGCATGGTGAGTCTGATGAAATTCGATCACAACAATCCGCGGGCGTCCGCGGTGATGGTGGAGGAGGTGAAGAAGGAGCGAATGGCGTGCGAGGTGGCGCTCAGGAGGTTACAGACGGATCGGGCCATGTTGGCGCAGTATTGCGTCGAGGGCGCGGTGACACTGAATAATCGACGATCGGTGACGATTCCAGAGATTGAATCCCTCCCAAACGGCACGCAGAGACTTAAAAATGTCATTCGCATGCCGAGTCCGCACATCAAGGGTGGGATGATCGTGTTCACGGTGATCAATCCCGCCGATCCCGGCACGGCGATGTTGGTGCACGTGCGACCGGGATGGGAAGAGTTGCGCAAGTATCTGTCCGGACAGGATCGACAGTCCAAGCGCGCCGAGGTGTTCGTGTGCACGATGGCCAACATCGAGTACGCTCGAGAGATGTGTCGAATATTGGATCAACACGGCACCGTTTTCGATCCCGCGCAGCTCGAACACAGGGTGAAATCCGTCGCGCCGAACGAGTTAAAATCCCTCGCGCGGACGTGCGGCGCGCACTTCCCCACCGAACTCGCCGTCATCGTGGACGACAGAACGGCGGTGTGGGAACCCGGGGCGCGTCCGCATATTCTCGCCGTGACGCCGTTCATGCCGTACGGCAACGACGTCGAGTACGGGACAACCATCGAGCAACACGAGGCCCGAGGCACCGGAGGCGTCCTCGGCGCGGCGCAAAATATGATGGAGACGCTTCGATTGCGTTGGCACATGGATTACGAAAAGTTTGCGCACAAGGCGAGAAAACACATCCAAGACACGGCGGCGCACGGTGCGCTGCGTCCACCGCCGTCGGCGACGAAGACGGACGAGGACGCGTCGGCGACGATGTCGGCGAGGGACGACCACGCCGCCGAGGGCGACCACGCCGCCGCAGCGCGCGGGCCGGCGGACGCGCTTCGCGCGGATCACGCGCGTAAAAAAGCGATTCATCTCTTTTATCCACCGAACGCGGCGGATTTATTGACGCCGCTCATGGAGGCTGGGGCGAAAGAGGCGGCGTTATCCATCGCCGAGCGCGGCGGGGCGGCGAGAGCCGCCGCCGGCGCGGGGTCGCGTCTCGCCGCGGCGTTGGGGACGTTGGATCGAAACAACAAGACGAAGATTGGCATGCAAATGGCCAAGAAGAGGGCGGACGCGGACGCGGAGGGGGACACCGATTCGAAGAACGCGACGAACGACGCGGAGGTGAAAAGTGAGCACGTTGAAAAGGAGAGTAAACCTCGGTTTAGGCACATCGACATGGCGGAGATTTCCGTAAAGACGCCGGCGACGAAGACGACGAGGACGACGAGGACGGAGCCGACGTCGCCTGCGAAGAAAGTCTCGCCGAAAAGTCAAGAGAAGACCTTGTCGGGGAAGAAGCGGTCTCGCGGGGAGGCGTCTGATTCGGAGAGTTATTCCGAGCCCATCTCGGAGTCCGAACCCGAACCGGAGGACGAAGAGGAAGACGAGGAAGACGAGGACGAGGACGAGGATGAGGACGAGCACGAGCACGAGCACGAGCACGAGGAAGACGTCGATGAAGAGATGGTGAATGGCGACGAGGACGAATACGATCAAGAGGAGGAGCTCAAAGCGACCTCTCCCAAGAGAGGTCCGAAGCCGAAGAAAGCGCCCGCGAAACGCGCGGCGAAGGTGCGAAGCAAGTCTCCTACAAAAAAGGCGTCGGTTATGCGGCAAGCGCTTTCTTCGAAAAGAACTTCATCAAAAGCTAAATCCGTGCCGGCGAAGAAGTCTCCGGCAAAGCCAGCTAAGCCGGCGAAGGTTTTTCGAAAGGGAACGCGCGAATCGACTCGTCTTTCGCAATCGCAATAGGTCCTCGCCGTTGAAAAGTCTAGCTCTACGTACTACACTAGCAATACTCCGCGTAAATCGATAAATTGTGCAAATTAATTTAGAATCCTCCGCTGTCGCGCTTCGGACGTCCGCCTCGACCACCGCCTCGACCACCGCCTCGACCGCCGCCTCGACCGCCGCCGCGTCGTTCCGATCGTTCCTCACTGTCGGCGGCGCCGCCGGCGACCGCCGCGGCCGCGGCCGTCGCGGCTTCGGGATTGTCCTCGAGGAGCACCTCCTTTCGACTGAGACGCGTTTGTCCTCTGCTGTTGATCTCGATCACTTTCACGTCGAGCAAGGCGCCTTCAGACGTGACGTCGGCGACATTCGGGACGCGCGAGACGTCGAGCTCACTGATGTGCACCAATCCCTCGAGACCGGGTAAATATTCCACGAAGCATCCAAACTCGACAATCTTTTTGACTTCGCAGTTGCGATAGATGCGACCAATCTCCGGCTCGACGATCATGCCCTCGATCATGGCGATGGCAGCTTCGAGATCCGCATCGCCGCCTCCGCTCACGAACACCATCTCTTTCTCCTTGTTCACGTCGATGTTCTCGGCGCCCGTCTTCTCCATGATGGAACGAATGGTTTCGCCACCTTTTCCGATGACTTTGCCGAAAAACTTTTCCGGCACGGGAATGGAGAGAATCCTCGGCGCGTACTTGCTCGCTTGGCCCGCGGGCGGGGGATTACACTTGTCCATCTCGCCCAAGACGTGGACGATGCCCTTTTGCGCCTCTTCGAGCGCCGTCTTCATGACGTCGATGGTGATGCCCTCGACCTTGATGTCCATTTGGAACGCCGTGATGCCCTCGGCGTCGCCGGCGACCTTGAAGTCCATGTCGCCGAGCGCGTCTTCCGAGCCCAAGATGTCGGTGAGAACGATGGGCTCGAGCTTCTCGCCGCCACCGGCCGCTTCGGAACCCAAGATGAGACCCATGGCGACGCCGGCAACTTTTCTGCGAATGGACGAAAACGGAGACGCGGTCAGAAGCGAACACGAAGAGACGAGACGACAAGGAAAACAAATCCAGTGAATATCCACGCGGCTTTCGATCGCAGTTTGGGTGAGTATGACGAATCAGCCCAACTCGCTTTTCGAGCGCTGGCGCGGCGGCGAAGGATCGACGCAAGACGCGTCGAATCGCGTTTAAATGTCGCCAAGTTATGACTCGATCTCTCTCCATACGCCGCGAGAGCGACGCGACGGAGAGCGTTCTTAAGGACCTGGCTTTGCAAGAAAAAAGAAGCGCGCTAACTCGCGCGCGGTGGAATAGAAACACGTACCTTTTAATGGGAACACCAGCGTCGAGCAGAGCGAGCGTGCCCGCGCACACGGTCGCCATTGAGGACGAACCGTTACTCTCCGTGATGGTGCTCTCGAGTCGGCACACGAACGGAAAGTCTTCCTCGCCCGGCATGACGGGCGCCAACGCGCGCTCGGCCAAGTTACCGTGACCGATCTCGCGTCGAGACGCGCCGCCGACTCGTCCGGTCTCGCCAACAGATGAGGGCGGGAAGAAATAGTGCAACATGAATCGCTTATCGTCGCCCGCTTCGACGTCGTCTTGTCTCTGGGCGTCTTGAGCCCCGCCGAGAGTGGCGACGCCGATGGCTTGCGTTTCGCCGCGAGTAAAGAGGGAACTGCCGTGCGTTCTCGGAAGAATGCCCGCTTCGCATGCGATCGGGCGAACCATCGTCGTCGTTCGACCGTCTTGACGGCGACCCTTGTTTCTGATGTTGTCACGAAGAGCGCGCGATTCAATCTTGCCGCACGCGTTGATGACGGCGGCAGCCTACGGCGTGTACAAAACAAACCAGGTCAGTCACCGCGGGCGATTTGCGAAAAAAGAAACAAGATTTAGAATGCGTGCAAAGGGCGCGTCCAGAAGTACTCGGCTGCGACACCAAGGTGGGCTGGCCGCCCGTTCGAAGCATTCACGTTTATATACGCGCTCGCAGTTGAGCCACGACCAACAAGTTCTCGAGAGAAACGGTGGTGACTATTCGGTAGAGCGCGATACTTGTTCGAGAAAAAGAAGAGCACATCACATGAACGTAATCGGTGGACGTACCTCGAATTGATCCTTGAGCGCCTCGACGGCGCGCTCGCGAGCGGCGCCGATCATCGCGCCTCGCTCTTGTTTGATGGGAATGATGATGGCCTTTTCCAAATCCTCCCCAACGAGAGCTTCGACCGCCTCTTCGACACCCTCCGGCTGAACGATGAGTTTGTTCATCATCTTTTCCGGAGCGATGCTCGCGGCCCACGCCTCAATTTCCTTGCACGCCTTGGACACCGCTTCGTGACCCTTCTCGATGGCTCGCAACATTTCATCCGTCGTCAAAAAGTCACAGAAACCTTCAATCATAAGCACAGCCTCGTCGGTACCGGCGAGCACCAAGTCTAAGCGAGATTCTTTCATTTGCGCCGACGTCGGGTTCACGATAGGTTCGTCAGAACCGGGCATTAAACCGACTCGAACCCCCACGACGGGCTTCTTCAGAGGAATGTCGCTCACCGCCAACGCCGCCGAAGCCGCGGTGATGGCCAACGCATCCGTCGATCGCTCCGCGTCAAAGCTCATCAACCATTGCAAAACTTGAGTCTCGTATCCCCAACCTTTGTGCATCATCGGACGAATCGGTCGATCGACCAATCTCGCCTTGAGCGTCTCGTTCTCTCGGAGCCCGCCGTCGCGCTTCTTGTACCCGCCTGACGTCTTCCCAGCCGCCGAAAACCGCTCCGCGTAGTTCACCGTCAACGGCACGAACGACCCATCCCCCGTGCAATCTCTCGACGCGCACGCCGTCGTATACAGCATCGTCTCTCCCTCGTACGCAAACACCGCGCCGTTCGCCTGCAAACCGATGTGCCCCGTCTCCAAACGAATCGTCGACTCACCGATCGTGAGCTCGAGCTCTCGCGCGTGTCGAACCGCCTGGCCGCCGACGTAGAGCTCATCCAACTGGTGTTCGGCGCCGCGCGCGCGAGAGAGTCGTCCTCGCGTCGTTCGCGCCGTTCTCGGCGTCGCCCGCGCGAGTCGACGTCCCTCGCCCGAACGTCGTTCGGCGGCGCCTCTGGCGTCGCCTCTCGTCGCCATCGCGCGTCGCGTCGGCATCAGCGCGCGTGCGGCGACCGTCATCGCGATCGTCGTCGCAGTCGCGAGCGAGCGAGCGCGTGTGCCGTCCGTCGTCGTCGTCGTCGTCGTCGTCGTCATCGTCGTCGTCGCGCGCGCCTCGTCCACGTTTATCACGGAGGTACATGTTCGGACATTCAAAACGCGTTCGGGTTCTTTACAACACTATCTATGGAAACGTGAGGCAAAATCAAAAGTTCAAACTGTATGGCTTTGACATGCTACACACTACGAGACGACCAGAGAGACGAAGTTTCGGACAAACGGTTCCAGCTTAGGGTCTCCTCGCGACGACCGTCGCGCGACCGCGCGCGCGCGCGTCCTCAGAACGACGGCGCGTGCGGCGATCGCGAGGGCGACCCCGAACCCGCTCGTCCGACTTCCCCGCGCCCTCTCCGTCGAGGAGACACCGCGAGGTCGACAGAGGCGGTCCGAAAACGCGAGACGGACTCGAACGGCGGCGGGTCGTCCGAGACGGAACGATCGCGACGACGACGGGTGCGCGCGACGACGCGATACGCGAGGGCGACGCGAGGGCGACGAGAACTGTGTGCGCGCGTCGAAGGCGCGGCGGTGCGCGGTGTTCGGCGACGGTGACGTGCGCGATGGGTGGGGAAACGTTCGGAGGGAAGATCGCGGCGGCGAGCGGCGAGCGGCCCGAGGACGGACGAGGACGCGAACGCGCGTGCGGACGCGTGCGCGCGAGCGTAGACGCGTGAGGCGTGTCAAGTCGCGCGCGGGGTTGGATCGGGTCGGACGACGTGGACGCGAGGGACTGGTTGACTGACGAGTGAGACGCGTTTTCTACTGGGACAGCGATCGTACGCGAAGAAGCTTCGCGTAAAGAGAGAAAAGAGAGAAGAAGTGCGTCATGTCGACGCCTCCGCCGCAGAAAGGACAAGGTGTGCCGCATCCGCGCGCGAACGCGGGCGGTAAGGATGGAGAGGAGAAGAAGGTGATTGCGAGCGCCGGCGTGGGTGTGCCGCCGCAGCAATTCATGTTCGGGACGATGAACATGGCCAAGGGTCCGGGTGGACAGCCGGGCATGCCGGGTATGCCGCCAGGTGGACGGCCGATGGGAACGCCCATGATGGGCATGATGCCGCCGGGCGGCAAGCCGGGCATGCCGGGTATGGGCATGCCGCCGGGTCAGATGTTCATGCCGGGAAGCGCTCCGTTTCATCCAGGGATGATGATGGGTGTGCCACCGATGGGTATGCCCGCGTACGCCAAGCCGCCGGGAATGAAGCCACCGTCGTCGCCATCGACGCCGCCGGTGAAGGCTGCGAGCAAAGCGATCAAGATTGTCAATCCGAAGACCAAGCAAGAGGTCAAGGTTGGCGCTCCGGCGACTCCAGCGGCGGCTCCGGCAGCAACTCCAGCGGCGGCTCCGGCAGCAACTCCAGCGGCGGCTCCGGCAGCAACTCCAGCGGCGGCTCCGCCGGCGACTCCAGCAGCTCCGCCGGCCGCCGCGTCTGCTGCCGCCCCTGCACCGGCTGCCGCTGCACCGGCGCCTGCGGCTCCGGCGCCTGCGGCTCCGGCTCCGGCGCCGACGCCGGCCCC
>Ga0255782_10003978_pt1 | contig 10945 bp, 4 predicted proteins | sample 101ome_26_FD_179980 | JGI IMG/M metagenome (GOLD analysis project Ga0255782, IMG submission 179980) | Coastal salt marsh microbial communities from the Groves Creek Marsh, Skidaway Island, Georgia - 101408AT metaG (version 2) | ecosystem: Environmental > Aquatic > Marine > Intertidal zone > Salt...
CATCCTCATCTTTATGCTCTCTGCACGTCTTCGATTCCTCAAACGACCGCGCTCGACAGTGCCCTTTCCTACACGTACTCTCGTCCGCGCCGAGCGCGCCCAGCGCCAAAATCGCCTCCTTCCCTTTCCCACCCACGCGTTCTCTTAACATCCTCTCCTCATCCTCACCGTATCTCAAATCCATTCCTAAATGTCCCTCGAAATAATCTAAAACGTTCCATTCCGCCAATTCTTCGATGAAGAGTACCCGTTTTACTTGCATCGCAAACGCCAACCACTCGGCGACGGTATTCCCCATGTGCCCTAATCCGAGTCCATACCACGCCGTTTTAACGACTAAATACTTCGCCTCTTTCCGCTCTCGCTCGTATTTTGGGTCGTTCGACAGCACCCGGTTCCTCCAAGAGACGTAATCGCCGTATTTCTCCAGAAATTCTCGACACGAGAAATGTCGCTCTCTGTCGCTCGATTCCTCTTCTTCCTCTTTGGACTCCTCTCCGATGCCTAAATTTTTCCGAATCTCCTCCTCCGCCAGACACCCACACCGCGATTCAAAATCAAACATCGATCGCTGTTCTTTCCTCGCCAACGCGCGAGTGATGCTATCTTCGTTGTTTTCGCCGTCTTTTTTCCGGTAGATTCTCGAACGCATCGCTCTGTCGATGGACTCTTTCTGTTTCTCGGCTGCGCATTTGTTGTTGTCTTCCGCTGCCGCGAAGTAACGCGCGTTGTGCACTACAAACACGCACGCGAAGAGAAGGAACGCGAAACGCCGACGAAACATGTTCAGAGATTTATAACCAGGTCGTCACGCGCGCGCGTTCGAAAGAGAGTGCGACGAGGAATGCGTGTGTGTGCGTGTGTTTCGCGCGCGCTTACTTTTTGTGGATTACTTATTAGATAAACGCAAAAAAACGCTAACGAGAAACTCTAAAATGGCCGCAGACCAGGAGCGCGGGACGCGGATGCGGATATCCGGACCGTACGCGAGATCGCGGTGGATAAAGCTCACTTTCTCCCAAAAGTTTGCGTACGCGAGTAAAAACAAGACCATCTTCAGGGCGAAAGGCAACGCGTGCACTCGTCGTCGAAGCGCGAAGAGTTTGCGTTTGGCGAGGCGCGCGCGCTTTAATCGAGCGGCTTTTCTAATTTCGATTTGTTCACCGATGTGGATGTCTTCGTCGATTTCGGTGTTGTTGATTCTGTCCTCGCGCGGGGTTGGAGATGGGAGATTCGCGAACATGTATCGCGGTGGAAACCGACCGTTTGGATCGAAACTTGAACCGCTGAATGTCGTCTTCATTTCATTCGAGCGCAAGATTTGCGTCGGTGGAAAGTCGCTGAAGAGTTTCAACGCCGAGCGACACAACGCGTCGACGGCTTGGAGCTGCCGTTTTTTTAATTCTCGCTTTTTGTGTCGCTTTCGCGGCGACATGTTCGCTAACGACGAGGACGAACCGAACGAAACGCTGCGAACTTTTTGCATCATTTGCTTCATCTTTTTCTTCTTTTCGTGCTCGGAAACATTTTGCGCCTCGGCGATGTCTTCCGAGCTTCCTTCGACTTTGTCTTCGAAACTTGTCAAAGCCGGAATGGTTTCTAAGCGACACAAGAACGAAAACATCACGTCCTCGTCGTCGAATTCGTGTCTCGCTCCGATGATGCTCTCTCGTTCTCGCAGTAAAACTGCCACGGTCAAATAGACCGGCATCAGCGGATGCGTCGCTAAGAATAGATCAAATAGGCGTTTTACGCACTCCATTCTGCTCTCCTCTTCCTCTCTCTCGCTAATACTATCTGCACTACTCAACCTCCTCTTGTTGCCGTCTGCGGACATTGAATGCCACGTCAATACTTTCTGCAACGCGAATTGATATTCGTGTTTTTTCGCGCCGAACGCGACGGCTTCTTTCAACGTTTCGTCCTCTTCGAAAGCCAGTTCTACTACTCGAGCTAATACTATTCGTAACGTTAAGACGGTTGGATACATCGTCATTCGCGTGTTATCCCGCAAACTAAACGACGCCAACCGGTCGCAAATTGCGCACGCAATTTTATACTTCGCGTTCGTATCTTCTTCGGAATCGTCTCCCTCCGCGCCTTCCGCGACCACCGATAGGACGACTTGCGCCACCGCGTGAAACCCTTGATAATATCTCAATCCACCGTGTATCTTCTTCCCACCAAAAACCGATCTCAAACATCTCTCCAACTCTCTTCTCTTCTCCCCTTGCTTCTCTTTTTCCTCTTCCAAGTCAAAATACGACCGCTCACAATCCGCCGATATCGTTCTCGCTTGCTGCTGCTGCTGCTGCTGATTCGCGTCTTCCTTCTCTTCTTCTTCTTCTTCGCACTCTCGCTCGTTGGCGGCGAATTGCACCTGCGAAATCGACTCAAACTCGATGTTTAAAAGTTGCATCCACATCGACTGTCTTTTCTTCGCGTTCGGCGCGCCCACGAGGCTCGCCAGTTTCCGCACGGACGACGACGACGACGACGTTTCTCCACTTTTTTCCCCGTAATGGTTTTGAGATGCCAAGAACTCGACGCCCGTCATCATTTCGCGTCGTTTTCTCCTCGTGGTATCGATCTCTGTGCGACGAAAGTATCGTTTGAGTTATGCGCGCATAAAAAAAAGAGAGGTTTCGAGACGAGCGTCGTCTTCTCGCGCCTGCGCGCGCGGGTCGCGCGTTCGTAGAGAAGAAGAGTGTGTGTGAGTGTGTTTTGACGCATTTTCATCCTTGAAAAGACTTCAAAAGAAAACCGTTACGCTCTATGGGACAAGCGCAGGCGAAAGACGCGACGATTCGTCGTTCGAACAACGCAGAAACGACGACGACAGAGAGTGGTGGAAACAACGATGCCCCCGCGCATCTTCCCTCTTCTTCTCGGAAAGAGAATAAGGAAGAGGAAACGACGGGCTTCTCCAATAATCGTTGTCGTCGAGAGCCATCATCTGCGTCGTCTTCTTCTTTGAAAACTGTCGCGGGGAAGTTTGAAAAATTAGGTATCGTAGCCACTCAAGGGAAAGAAGAAGAAGAAGTGGTAAAAGAGGAAGAAAAGAACGACATGGACGAGAAAGAAGGCGAAGAACTGGAGCATTCGGAACCGGAGTGTTCGCGATTAGTCGCGAGATGCGATGGATTTTGTCCGAGAGAGGAGCGGGAAATGCGACTGTCTCGATTAGATTTTGACAAGAGGTTTGAAGGTGAAGACGGGCGGATGATTATGAAAAGATACACGCGCGCGTTTAATAAGAATCCGGACGAAGTGAGGACGTTAGAGGCGATCGAGAAAAGTTTAGAAAGGTTGCGAAATGTTATCGAGGAGAACGTTACGTTGTTGGGTAGCGATGATGATAACGACGAGGCGTTTTCTTCGCTCGCGTGGTTCGTTTGGGATCGAGCTCGAGCGATTCGAGGCGACGTGACCGCGCAATCGGCGTGTGGTCCTAAAGCGAGGAGAATTATGCGAATGCTTGTGAGAATGTTGATTCGGTTAGACTATTTGATTAAACAAAAGGAAAGAGCGAGAGAGTACGCGCAGATGACGCGGCAGATGAAGCGAGATGCGCGACAGGACCATTCCATGGCGAGGATGTTTCGAGAACAACTTGGGAAGTCATTGGCGACGTATAATTCAATGTGCACGGAACGCGCCGAGTACGTTTCGCTCGAGGAGAAAGCAGAGGTTTTGGCATATAGATTGCTTCTCAGACTCTCGGCGAAAATCGAAGAAGAAGAGGAGGAAGAAAAAAGTTGCTCACCATCATCCACTTCTTCCAAACTTGACAACATCGATTTTCGAGCGGCTGAACTCGACGTGTTGAATTCGGTCCTCGTTTCGAGAGCTATGCATCTCTCCGTCTGCGTCGACGCGGGTAAATACGTCTCTTTCTTCAAATCGATCGGCTCCGAGTCCTTCACGTTTTTCGAGTTCTGTTGTTTGTACGCGTGTCTGGACCCGCTCCGGGCTCGATACCTATCGCGTTCAAACGTCAGTCACAACAGAATGAAAATGAAGAAAACAGACGCGTGTGCGCTCCTGAAAATCAAACACATCGAGAAACTCGATCTCCTCCTCTACCACACGAACACGAATTTCGACGAGAACGATATTGCTTTTAGCAGCGTCGTCGTCCAGAAGAAGAAAAAGCGAGGCGGCGACGTCGCCGACGACGACGTAGCGTCAGAACAACGCAGAAAACTCGAATCTGTAGCCTTAGAATATTTTAGCATAGAAAGCGCGCTTCCCTGCGCGACTGGTCCGAGCGCTTCGGCGTCTTGGAACAAATAGTGACGACGAGGATGACGATGATGTTCGTCCCTCGCAATCGTAGATAGACCGCGAACGCGTTTAGTTTTACTTTTTCATGATTTCATCCCACATTTTAATTGGACGCAATTTCAAAATCCTTCCGCACAAACTTGAGGCTTAAGAGAGAGAGAGAGAGAGAGAGAGAGAACACAGTTTGCACGCGCACAAGACAAACACAAAGATGGACTTGGAACACGCCGCGCTCTTGTGCAGCTCTTTGTCCAACTACCAGTCGCCAACGACGGGCGCTATCGTCCCGTCCATTCACCCTTCGACGACGTTTTCCCGAGACGATGAGTACCGCGCGCATCGCACGAATTCGAACGGAGGAGGAGGAGGAGGAGGAGAACAACAACAACAACACTCTTTCGTGTACTCGCGCGCGGATAACCCGTCTTTGCACGTCGTGGAATCCGTGCTTTCAAAGCTGGACGAAGCAGAAGAGAGTTGCTTGTTTTCTTCGGGCATGGCCGCGGTGAGTGCGATCATGAACGCGCTGTTCGTTCCGGACTGCGTGGTGTTTTTCCCGAGAAGATCGTACTTTATAAACCGAAAACACTTCCGCGAGTGGTGCACGCGGATGAGAGTGCGAATCGTGCAGTACGACACGGACGAGAGTTCGTTGGAGTATTTAAAATTAGCCATAGAGATGGTGTCGTGTGAGGCGGAGAGCGCGCACGAGAAGTTCATGTGGATCGAAACGCCTGCGAATAGTTCGTGGGAAGTGTTAGATATCGAGACGGTCACGGGATGGTGCCGCGAGAACGGAGTGACGAGTTTCGTGGACGCGACGGTGTTGACGCCGTTGCTTTGTCAACCGTTAAAATTAGGCGCGGATTTTGTTCTCCACTCGTGCTCGAAATATTTGAACGGTCACTCGGATGTGCTCGCTGGGGTGGTGAGTTGTAAAGATCGAACTTCCAAGCATTGGAAGAGGATTAAAGAAGCGAGAGTTACGGGCGGGGCGGTGTTGTCCGCGTTTGATTGCTTCTTACTGGCGCGAGGTATGAGGACGTTGCATTTAAGGGTGCCGAAAGCATCTGAAAATGGAATGCACGTGGCAAAGTCGATGCTGCAATTTACATTCAAAGGAGAGAAGGGTGAAAAGGTGGTGCCGAGTGCGGGCGAACAAAACACGAGCACGGCCGCAACGACAGCGACGACGAGCTTTCCAATATCGCCGTGGTTCAAGTTAGTGGTGTTATATCCAGGTTTGCCCGAACACGAAAATCACGCGATTTCGAAGCAACAACAAGCCGGAAAGAACCAGAAAATGTTTGGCGGGATGTTGTCTGTTGTGATCACACCGATTTTACCAGATCCAAATGCTAAACCGGCGATGGAATCAGAGAACGCTAATCCCCAGACAAATAACAACGGCGAAACTAACGGTGCGAAAAATATCGACGGCAACGATCCAACACCAATGAAAGAAACGGATAAACAAGAAAACGCGATAACAACGACGACGACGACGACGACAGAAGGAGGAGGAGGAGGTGCTAATCTGCCTCCAGCGCCGGATTCACATGCAATCAAGATGCACAACATTGCATTTGAAATGGCAAAAACGACGGCGACATTGACCAAAATTTGGCGACCAGCTACTTCTTTAGGAGGTCCGGAGTCACTGATTGAACATCGGGCTTCAGTAGAAGGCGGAGCATATCCATGGAGCCAATGTCCTGCGGGTCTCTTGCGCTTAAGCTGCGGTTTAGAACCTGGGCACAGATTGGCGAGAGATTTGAAAAGTGCGTTACACGCCGCGCATTTAAAAGTGTGTCGCGCACATGGTTTGTTAAAGACTTCACAAGCGAGTAGACCAAACGCTGCGCTGGCTCATCCGATTGCTGTGCATCAGATAGTGCAACAGTCGCCACAAGTGCCACAACAACCAGTCGTTTCTAGAAACATACTCCACGGCGCATTGGGAGCATTGGGAGCCCTCACGACCCATGCGAATGATAGGAAACGACCGTATCCTGAGAACATCTCCGAGGAAGCTCACAAGAAAGCAATGACACCAGAAGCGGCTCAGAAACCGACACCGGAACCCGTTGGCAATCTCTCGCTTGACATCCCGGTCGGTAGCTTAGAAGAACCAAAGTTGGTAAAAATTAGGAAACCGCGCAAACCGGCTGAAAAACAGGCACCGGCACCAGACGATCAAAGGTGTTGTAAAAAGAGCACGCAATGGCATTGCCCGAAATTCCGATTCGGCGCGACAAAGTATTGTGAGAATCACCAAGACTGCGTGTTGAAAGATCTTGAAGGACCAAAAAAGAGGGGACGAAAACCTAGTTTGGGAACCCAGGCGGCGATGGCGGCGAACGGAGTGCCGATGGGTGCAGCGCACATGTCAGTTTTTGGGGCAACGGCGGGGACAGCTTTTCCACAAATGCAACCTTCTTTGACAACTCCAATGCAAGTTAGTCAACAACCCATGATGGCGGCGGTGGCTGCTGCGGCGGCGGCGGCTACGACGACGACAGCAGCACCCCCAACGATTTCTGGTCGACCGCAACAACCACCAAATGCATCAAATCCAGGTGCAACTGCTCCACCAACGGGTTCACTGGCGGAAACAGCTGTCACAATACCAACACCAACGACCCAAGCACCAGTCCAAAACGTGCCTCAGAATGTTCCGCCGCCGTCGCCACCGAAAAACGACGGTATTTTTACGAGCGGCGATCTCGACATGCCTATTTCGATGTTGGTCACAGATAGTGGGAAAGTCAATTTGCAATTGGCGCTGGATGCGCAAGTGCGAATGAATAAAAATTAGCTTAATAAACGCATAGAAACACTTAGCTGCTAAAAAGAGAGAAAGACGCACATTACTTGAATGATATCTATATGCGCTTAAATTAAAATGTTTTTTACTATTCTATTTTTTCTTCTGCATCGCCAAAGCTTGTTTTCTCTTCAAGCTTTGAATCATCGAATCCAACTCGTTCTTTCCGATGCTTCCAGAAGATGCTTTCTTCTTACCAACACTTCCAGGAAAATCATCGTCCTCGTCCAGAGTAACGTTTTCGCCATTTTTAAGCATTTCAGCTCGAATTTTCTCAAGTTTTGCCAATTTCTTTTCGCGACGCTTCTCACGTTCGCTCGCGATGAGCGCTTTCGACTCGACGTCTTTGTATCTTGGATCGGTCGGATCGAGCGCAAACTCATGGTTTTCAAAAAGGGCACCGAATCGCTCATCTTGAACATTGATTGTTTTCTTGCCTTCGTCATCCATATCGTCGTCCATTTCGTCGTCGGATTCGGCTCTTCGTGCGGCTTTACCTCGAAGTTTGCGCTTCTCGGCCAATCGCGCTTTCTTCGTTTTGCGTGTGACTTTCTCTTCGCCTTCTTTGGTTGTTTTTGCGAGGGACTTGTTTTTCTTCAAGCTTTGCGCATCGCCTCTGCCTAAAATGGCATTTTCGTCCATCATGAGCAACTCGAGTTCTGCTTTTGCTTTCGCGTCTTCTTCGTTGTCTACTGTACCACGTTTCTTCTTTTTTGATTTCTTCTTCTCTTCTACAACAGTATCGTCGTCATCTCGAACGCTATCAAAGTCAAAGTTTGCATCTGGTTCTTGTGCGAAGAATGGATCGTCGAATCCATTTGTTTCGTCGTCTGCGCCGGCTGCAAATTCTTCTTCTTCTTCTTTCCCTCCCTTGCCGTTCTTCTCCTGTTCTTTCTTCTTCTTCGCGGCCAACTTTTTCTCTCGACGCTCGCGTTCGCGTCTCTCTTCGGCGGTTTCTTTTTGACCGAGTGTCCCTTCTTTCTTTTTTTTCTTCATTTTTGTTCCGAAATCTTCCAAACCAGCGTGAAACGTGACTTCCATGTCGCCTAAATTACTGTTCTTGCCGGATTTGTTTCCGTATCTGTTTGAGAATTTCTTTTGCATGGCGTATTTCGTCGAGGCCAATGCGGTGTCTTCGATCTCTTCTGATGAGGAGGATTCAGATTCAGAACCGTCGTCGTCGTCGTTGAGGAAGAAGTCGTCGTCGTCATCGTCGTCGCCTTCACCCTTTCTTCCGTCGTCTTTGTCGATATCATCCAACTTGACGCCTTTGCGACTCGTCTTACTCTTGTAATCTTTCCCAAGCAAGGCGGCTAAATATTTCTTCTTCTCTTCTTTCTCTTCCCGCTTGCTTTTCTTGTTTTTCTTTTCTTCTTCTTCCTCATCGCTGGAGTTCTCTTCCGAATCAGACGCCAAATAGGCGTTGAAATCGTCATCCTTTAACTTATCCTCGGTAATTTTTCGACCGAAGGTTTTCTTCCTAGCTGGATCCGCTTCGTCCCAGGACAATTTCACCGTGGCGTTTCGCAAGGCTTTCACTTCAAATTCAGGCGGCTCATAATCCTCCGGCGTGTCTGTGGCAACATCGCGGACTTCGCGCTTCGAAAAGTCTTGGTCGTTCGGGACGTATCGTAAATCTAACAGCGCCGACGACCGTTCAAACTCTAATCCGTCGCACTGTTCGTAAACCAACTTTGCGGTTTTGATCGAGTCGCACTCGATTATCGCGTAATAGTACTTTAATCGATCGCGTTCGTATTGCCTCAACTGTTCGTTGTCGATTTCTTTCCCTTCTTTACCGAATTCAAACTCTGAGAGCTTCTTTTTGTTCCTGCGTTTCTCGGACAATTCGTTGCCTCCATATTTGCTTTTTTTAATTTTCGCAACCGTGCCCATCGGCCCGATGGTGTTTTCCTCTTTCATTCGCTCGAGACCAAAATCGGACGGGTATACGGTCACTCTTTTTACTTCTCCACTCGAAGGGCAAAACGAGCGCAGAATTGTTAAGATGTCCACCGCTCGTATTTGTTGCCACTCGCAGTTGACCAACGCTAATCGCTTCGTCGCCTCTTGTTCCGGCACCGAACTCTCGTGCCCGGTTTCCCTTCTTTCCGCATAACTCGCCAACACGCCTTCGTCAGAAAGCTCTTCGCTGTCCGACGACTCTTTAAACACATCGTCGTCGCTCGTCTCGCTATCGCTATCATCCTCGTCGTCGTCAGAGGAAGAATCCTCGAGGCCAACGCCTCGCATCCGATCTCTCGACGCGTCTAGCTTCGCTTGCATATCCGCGTCCATCTCCGGTAAGTCCCGACGGTCCACCTGTACCGGTTTTTTGTGCTCGCGTTCCTCCTCTTCCTCGTCGTCTTCTTCTTCATCATCGTCATCTAAATCGTAGTACGACTCTAACCCTTCTCGAGAGATTTCTCTCTGCGTTTTTTTGCTCGACGTTCTCCTCCCGAATTTGTCCACTTTTTTCCCCGTCAGCTCTCCTTCGCCGCCGGCGCCGCCGACTCGAAAATTTTCATCCTCAAACATCTTCTTAAACCTGGAATCGATTTTCACTTTCCTCGACACTTTCCGCATGGTCATGAATCGAGGATCGTGTTGCGCGGCTCGGAATCGAGGGTCGTCGATGACGTCGGCCGCGTTGATTGCTTTAGAAGGGTCGAAGGAAGAGGAGGATTGTTTTTTCCCGGAGCGCGACATGATGCGTGTGAAACTCTTTTTCTGTTATACGATGAACTCTCTCTCTCTCTCTGGCGACGCACGTGTTACAAAAAACGTCTCGCGATGGATGTTGCAAAGGTTGACAGCGAGCGAGAGCTTGCGTGCGTTGCGTTAAAATCAATTGCGTGGGCGGTACTTGTGGTCGCGTTCCACAGTGCGTTACTAGAGCGGTATTTTTTATTATTTTTTTGTTATGAAGCAAACGACGTCGAGAGAAACGAATTTGTAGAGCGGTGCTGTTGGTCTCGATTAAACGCGTCGCGCAACGCCCAGAACGCGTCGCTCTTCGAGAGGAAAGAAGAAGAAGAAGAAGAAGAAGAAGAAAAACCGTTCCTCGGGCCATCGCTTCTCGAGTGAGAATACTCGGCGGATAATCTTTGTTTCAACTTTTCGACGCGCTCTTTGCTTCTTTTGGCGCGCGCGCGTCTGAGGTCGCGCGCCTGTCGCAACGCGGCTCTGGTTTGCGTTTCGATGCGAGACGCGTCTTCGGATTGGTTTCGCTCGAGAGAGGCGGTTTTTCGCTGCCACTTTTCGCGTTCGCGAGTGAGTTTGGATAAGTGTTCTTCCATGCGTTGGATTTTGGCGTCTTTGATGCGGTTGATGCGGCGGAATCGGTGGTGGAGGAGTTTCGGATGGTACGCGTTCAAAGAGGGTGCGGTTGCGTCCGTATTCAAGAACGTCATCAATTCTTCTTCTTCGATTTTGTCGAGATCAGTGACATCGCCGTTTTCAAAGTCGCTGTCGCTGCTGTTGTTTTGGCCGTTCTCACTATCGCGCACACCATCTCTGTCATTTTGTAACGCCGGTCTCTCGCTTTCACAGCCGCTCGCTCGAATAATGTCTCTCTTTACCCTTTCCAATCTCGCGCCGAGCGTAGATCGTAAATTCGCCCGCTCTTCCTCCGCTTGGTTTTTAATCTCCGCCATGGTGCTCGCGTGTCTCGGAAAGTGCACGTTTATCTCTTGATTTTCAAAGCGCATCTTCATCTCTTTCATCGCTCGCTCAGCAACCGCCACGCGCTCCTCGTGCGCCTTTCTCACCTCCTCCGATTCCTTCGCAAACGCCGCAAACGCCTTGCGCATGCTCATCTCCAAATCCATC
>Ga0255782_10003982_pt1 | contig 10941 bp, 9 predicted proteins | sample 101ome_26_FD_179980 | JGI IMG/M metagenome (GOLD analysis project Ga0255782, IMG submission 179980) | Coastal salt marsh microbial communities from the Groves Creek Marsh, Skidaway Island, Georgia - 101408AT metaG (version 2) | ecosystem: Environmental > Aquatic > Marine > Intertidal zone > Salt...
GAGTACTCGTGGGGATTTGATTATCGAGTCACACACCTCCAATGAGTCCCCCCCCCCTAGACGACCCGAGACGCATCGGTCGTCCCGGTGGGTCACCCATCGACGTATGCACCGATCGATCGATCGATCGATCGATCGAAACGTCGCATTCAACCCATTCATTCACGCATCTATTCACCGCGTGAGATGATGTCATTCGTCGCGACGCGCGACCGTCCTCCTCGTGTGCGTCCTCGTTCGAGACGTCACACGACGGACGATTCGATTCGATTCGACGACGGGACTCGACGACGACGACTCGACGGTGAGGCGTGCGACGACGGCGTGGATTCGTCTCGCGCGCTTCACGTGCCGTTCCGTTCGTCGACGTCGTGTGGACGACGTACACGATGGGTGAAGACGACGACGGTCGACGTCGATCGGCATCGACGCGTGACGTCGACGAGGTGGCGGGCGAGGGGGAGACGACGCGCGAGGACGACGAGCGACGCGAGGATGCGCGAGAGGATGAACGCGTGAAGACGACGACGGAGGAATCGTTGACGGTGGCGGTGAAGGACGACGGCGCGACGGCGGAGGACGAGGGGGAGACGATGCGATCGACCGACGACGCCGACGCGGACGCGCGGGGGCGGGGCGGGACGAAGCGGGACGCGACGCGCGACGCGGCGAGCGAGGACGCGAGACATCGCACGGTGTTCGTCGGTGGTGTGCATCACGAGTGTGATGAAGCGCGCGTGCGTGCGTTTTTTGAGGACGCGCACGGTGCGGTGGAGAGCGTCAAGATGATTTACGACAGGCAGACGCAGGCGCGCAAGGGGTACGGGTTCGTGAAATTCGTCGACGCGGCGACGGCGGACGCGGTGCGCGCGTTGGAAAAGGTGCACATCGAGGGTAAGGCGGTGGACGTGAAGGAAGCGACGAGGGATGAACCGACGCCGGTGATGGTGGATCGAGTGCACGGTGGGAACGGAGCGCGCGGCGGGGGCGCGGAGGACGTCGCGAGACGAGGCGGGGCGACGGGCGCGCGCGGCGGGCGCCTCTCGAGAGGGGGGTCGCGCGAGTCTCTGAGCGACACCTCGGGCGGCGGACGATCGATGACGAACGCGACGACGATGGGTGGTGGTTGTGGTGGTGTTCGACGCGGTGCATCGAACGGTGGTGAACGGAAACTGAACGGCGTGCCCATCGTCGGCGCGCGAGGATACGCGGAACACGTCGGGACGAAGACGAGCGTCAAGGCGATGGCGCGGAGTCCAAAGTACGTCGGCGCGCTCGATGACGGCGCGAGCGAGAGCGAGAGCGGTGGTTCCGGCACGACGTCCGCGCCCGCGCCTGGGACTGAAAATACCGTCTTCGTCGGCGGGTTACCCATGGAGGCGTCGCCCGAGGCGTTGGGGTGGTACTTTGCCCATTACGGCACCGTCTTGAGCGTCAAGATGATCTACGACAAGCACACGGGACAGTGTAAAGGGTACGGATTCATCGTCTTTGCCGACGTCGCCGTGGCGGAGATGATCAAGGCGCATCGTCAGATGCCATTCATGGGGAAGATGATCGACGTGAGCGAAGCGATGCGACACGTCGGACGTCCCGACGACGGACGAGGGTACGTGCCGGGGTACGGTGGACCCAAGTACGGCGTGCACGGGCCCTTTTACCCGCCGCAGATGATGTACCCGCCGCACATGCCGATGATGCACGGACAAGGACCGGGCGTGCCGATGATGTTTCCGCACCCGATGCAATTCGCGGGATACCCGCCGATGTACGGTTCCATGCCGTACGGCTCCGCGCCGCCGATCGAGTACGAGAAGGATGGAGAGACGACGACGACGACGACGACGGCGGCGGCGGCGGCGGAGACGCCGACGAGCGACGAGTAAGCGACCGACAGCGTCTTTCATTCGTTGGTTTGCCGTGCACGCGATGCTTTACCATGAAAAAAAATACACGATACGAAATGAAATTACAACACGACGCGCGCAGCTACCGATAGACTAGATGCAATGTGACATACGACGACCATTTTGTTTGACTGAGAGAGAGCCGCCGCTCATCCGAGGCGTTCGTCCAGGCGAGCCTCGTCCATCAATACGCGCGACGACAACTGCTTGTCGTGCTTTCCCTTGCGCCGTGCCTCGTAGTGCTGGTACCCTTCCGTCTCTTTCATCGCCTTCACGTCGAGCGCGTCGCATCGCGCCGCGCTCAACGTCTGCAACGACTCGCACGATAGAAAAACCTCCGACGGCACCGCGTCGACTTTCGTGTCGTCAATCTTTATCTCCTTTAGTTTAATCAAACACCCCCACGACACCGGAATCGCCCCGCGCATCGAGCCGTTCTTGGACGCGTCCACGGTTTCCAACTCGACGCACCGCCCGAGCGCTTCGAGACACGCCGTCGAGCGAAACGCGTTCGCCGACACGTCGAGCAGACGAAGCCGACGACACTTTCCCAAACTCTTCGGCAACGTCTCCAACGCGTTCGCGCTCGCGTCCAACTTCTCCAAACGCGCTAAACATCCGATATCTTCGGGAAGCGCCCGCAACGCGTTCCCTCGAAGATCGAGCGCGCGCAGATTCGTCAGAGACGTGAAACTCTTCGGCAGCGTCGGGATTTTGTTCCCATCGAGCCGAATCACCGTCGCCATCGTGAGAAGGCCCACCTTCTCGTCCAAGCGATCGATCGCGTTCGCGCCCACGTCGAGCACGCGCACGCGATCGGCCAACTCGTACACGTACGCGGGAAGCGCTTTGAGTCGCGCGTGGCGCTCGACAACCATGCCCGTCGAACGCGCCGTTTTCGCGCGTTGCTCCTCGGTCGCCGCGCGATTGTGCATGCGGCGCGACGCGTCGAACGACTCGTGAAGCGACGCGGTGAAATCGTCCCACGCGTCGCCGATGGAGCGGAGGAAGGAGGCGACGTCTCCCATGGGGACGGCGACGACCCGCCGCGGCGGATTGTGAAGTCGAGTACCGGCGACGAGTACCGGCGGAGAAGAATGAATGAAAGATTTCGTAGTGTTACAGGGGAGAAGTCATTCGTACAGAGACGTGGACGACGCACGATGTGACGCGGGTCAGCGCGCGATGGCGGTGTCGGTCGCGCGATGACACGGCGTTTGGTCCGTCGCGAGGATTTTCACGCGCGGGCAGTCGCGAGCGCACGAATTATCGTATCGACTGTCTCGCACGCCCACGCACGGACAGTCCATGGGCGCGCCGACGCCGCCATCCTTCTCTCGCGCGAAACACTGCACCACCTGCACGAGTTCGCACGCGCGAGTGCATCCGAGGGCGACTCTCGCCGCGCCGCCGAACGCGGCTTGCGCGTCCTCAAAGGCGACGTCGGTTCCCGCGGCGTCCGTGAGCGCCCGCGGTGTCCCCAAGGCCTCCGCGAGACGAAACGTCGCGTTAATAAACTCCACCTGTGTCATTCCGGGGAAAGTTCCGCGCGCGTCGACCCAGGCTGCGCACGTGCCGTGTTTCGCCCACTCGTGCGCCCCCAAACCGTCGAACGCCCACGCGGGCGCCAACCGCTCAGCCGTTCGTCCCGGCGGCACCGATCGCCGATCGAACGCCCAAGGCGCGTCGCTCGGGTACCACGACGGTTTCTCGCAGTTTTGCGGCCAATAACACCCGTCCGGCGACCCGAGGTCCACCGGCGTCGAGAAGCTCGGCCAGAGGCCGTGCAGCGTCAGCGTCGGTTCCATCACGTTCGTCGCGCACTCTCGTGCCGCGCACGCTCTTCGCGAGCTCGCGCAGTACCCAGGGGTCCACGAGCGCGCGAGTTCCCACATGTCGAACGCGCGATCGCGCGCGCGCACGCCGTCGTCGCATCCACCGTGCGATCTGGCGCCGACGCTGGGACAGTTGGCTGCCGCGTTCGACGACGGTGACGACGGCGTCGCGCGAGCGTCAGCGCCGGTGAGCGACGCGAAAAGCGCGGCGGCGGCGACGACGATCACGCGCATGGCGCGCGCGCGCGAGGTCTCTGTATGCGTCGTCGGTGCGGCGGCGCGATGTGCGGCGAGAGCGCGCGGCGTCGGTTTGGTTTCGAAACGCACGCGGCGATAGAGTCATAATCTAAAGCTAGCGTGTATTACGTATCGGCGAGCGCGCGTCTAAAATCAAATACATCGACGGTGACTTACACCATCGATTTCGACGGTTTCCCGTGGACTCGACTCGTGCCCTTGTGTCTCGACGCGCTCTCCAAGACGCCCGTTGTAATCGCGAGCGCGAAGACGCAGAGGTTCACCACTCGAGGGAATCCCGACGCCGGCGACGTGACGTCGTGCGATTCAAACAGTCGAATCATTCCGGCGCCGATGATACAGTTGCGGATCGCGAGCACGGTCGTCGCGACGCCGAGCGCTCGATGCCAACGCTGGAAGTTGACGCGCGGGAGCGTTTTGCGGATGAAACCCATGTATCCTTGCGCCAAGCCGAGTGCGATGACTAGGAGACCGTACTTACCGTGCGGACCCCAAGGTTTTTCCCACCCTCGCGCCGTCGTGATGATGTACGCGCTGAACGCGGTCAACGCCAGCGCGACGCACTGCGCGTTTCGGTGCGCTCGAAACCACCACGAATCAAAGTCGCGACCATACCTTGCGAGTAAACTCGCCCCGGGAGACAGAAATAACCAGGCGACGACCATGAGCGCGCCATGGATCAATCGAGCATCGCTCAGTCGTTGTTTATCGATCTCGGTTTTTACCGATCTCGCGTCTCCGACGTCTCTATTCTCTCGCCAAGCGTCTCGAACCTTCGGCGCTTGCACTCTGCTCGGCGCGCGAACTTCTCCCGGTGCGCGAACTTCTCCCGGCGCGTGAACTTCTCCCGGCGCGTGCACGTCATCGGGCGCGCGCGTCTCGCCCGGTGCGCGCGGTTCACCCGGAATCACGCGCCTGGATTCGTCAAACGCCACGTCGTCGTCGTGTCCGTCGCCGCCGACGACAAACTCTCTCGACAAATCGTACCACCGTTCGTACGACTCGACGAGCGTCAGCTCGAATCGCACCACCGATCCCTTCTGCAATCCATGCGGCACGATCCACGGCATCACCGTCGACGCGTACCCGACCACGTGCGAATGCGTGTGCGTGGCGAACGCGGGACACGTCGCCATCGTCTGCGTCCCCGAGGGCATATCCGCCCCGAACGCCCCGATCGCCTCTCCCGTGGCGCCGTCCACGGGACGAAGCAAAAAGCCACGAAACGGCCGCATGCCCCGAATCTCCACCGGGATCGTCGCTCCCGGCACGTTGACGCCCGAGTCGCCGATTTTCAACCAGAAGATGCCCTCCTCCGGTTCGAGCTTCTCGACGTTGTGCCCGACGCCCAGGTGTTCGCACGAGCCCGCGCCGGCGCCGAACGCGCGCGCGGGATCGATCCCGGCGATCGTCGCGACGCACATCGCGAGCGCGACGGCGAACGCCGCGCGAGAGGGGCGTCTCGACGCCATGCGCGAGTCGGGATGTGTGGTGCGCGGTCTCGACACATCCGTCCACGCATCGATTCCGCGTCGATGGGGGCGGCCGCGTCCGTCTCGCCCTCCGCCTCCGTCGGGTCGCTGTCCGGGGCGACCGAGCGCGATGGATTCATCACGGTGCGTCCACCGCGCGCGCGAGAGAGAGACGAGACGCGCGCGAGGAGGCGGCGACGCGACTCGATGGGTCGTTGCGCGCGCATCTTGCGCGCGACGACGTTCGCGCCGTCCCGTCGCGCGCGAGACCGCAGTGCGCGTCGCGCGCGAGGCGGAACGATGCACTGACGCTCGCGCACGCATCCACGACGACGCAGGTCACGTCGTCCGAGCAGGCGCGCGACGCGGGAACGCGCGCGGAGGCTGCCCATCGCGCCGAGCTCGAGGAGATCGACGCCATCCCAGAGGTACGCGCGACCCCGCACCATCGATCATACGCCGTTCCACCACCACCCCTCGACGACGTGCGTTTCGTTTTCGCACCGCGACTGACGATGCACCGCCTCGCGCGCGCGTCGCAGCTTCCACCGTACGCCGAACGCGCCGACGTCGTCGAGCTCCTCTCGCGCGCCGACGCGCTCGACGCGCGCGACGCCGCCGACGAGGACGCCGCCGACGCGCCGACGGTCGCGCCGCCGTCTCTGGCACTCTCGCGAGCGCTCTCGCTCCGATCGTCGCCCTCGAACGACGCCGACGTCGACGCCGAGCGACCGTCCTAGAGGTTGGGTAGGCGTTGGGCCCAACCACCTCGTCACACCGCCGCGCGAGCTCCGAGACCGATGCGAGCGGCGTGCGTCGCGTGCGAAGTCGCCACCGCGCGGATATACTGCGCGGCGGACGATGCGAAATTATGCATGCGATGCGATCGAACGGTGCGCGACGACGACGACGACGACGACGACGACGACGCGACGCGACCCGGGACGACGCCGGCCGAGGCGATGCGCGCGAGAGGGCACTTTTTCGAATGACGCGCGCGCGGCGTTCGCGAGGACGCGCGCGCGTCGGTCGAGCGCGCCGATCGAGCGATAATATTTTGATCCGTCGCCACCGCGCTCGCGGAGACGCGGAGACGCGACGGCGCGCGCGGAGGGACGACGAACGGGAACGACGCGCCCCGCGCGCGGGCGACGAGGGAATTCTCACTGACCGACGTCGACGCGGCTCGCGCGCGTGCTCGCGACGCAGGTACACGGCGCGAACGTGATCGCGAAAAAGCATACGAGACACTGGTTGTGCACGGAGTGCGCATGCGCTCGCGCGACGGTGCGTTTTCGGTGCGAATGAAGGTTCCGGAAACCGTTGACAGTTAGGTCTCCGGCCCCGCCGGAGCCCGTGAGGGAGACGCGGACGCAAGGAAGAGACGTGCGGACGCGTCGGGGCGGGTGGTTACGAGCGCGAGATGTGAGATGCGAAGGATGGACGCGCGTCGGCGGCGCCAACGCGAGGCGATGCGCGCGCGAACATTGACTGACGCGCGGTTTTGACGACGCAGGTTATGAGCGAAAACGACGACGGGTTGATGGGATGTTTACTGTGCGCGACGTGCGAACGAGAGCGAGAAATGAGCTATACGTTGTCGTTGCGAGGATTTGTGGAGTGCCCGATGGACGAGGAGACGTTGCAGAGCATCGACAAAGAGAAATCGCAGATGCATAGGGGAAGACCTTCGAGTAAGAGTAAATCCCAAGAAGCCGCGCTCAGCACCGAGATCTCGGATCAGATGTTTTGGAACCTCGTCAAACGGTCTCAGTTACGTCCCAGCGAAGAACCCTCTTTCGATCACATAGATTTTTTCAGAGTTGATGGTGAGAATCGATCGCCCGAAGATGAGGCGTTCATCGACGGACTCATTCGATTCCCCTCGTTTTCAATGCTCAACTCTGAGATGAGTGGTCGCGGCGACGGATTGGCGATGGGCATTGAATCGTCGTCTCCCGAAGAGAGTGTTGAGCCCATGCGCAAACAGTTGGGCGGCTTGAAACAATATTTCGGAGATGTTCAAGGATTCGATCTGCCCCTGTCGCGCGACGCCAGCGGAAGTCTCGTGTCGCCGTATTCAGAGAGCGACGTGGTCAAGGGAACGAAAACGACTTCGAAATCGAAAAAACCGCGCGAAAAGACGGGCACGTCCCGTTCACCCGTGCCCAAGCAAAACAAGGGTAAGCCGATCGGCCGTCCGCCGAAGAAACCGTTTTCTTCGTCGGTGGTGAAAGGTTCTTCCTCATCCTTTCCGAGTTCGAATCCGAATGATGCGTCGAAACTTCCCGGAGGTTCGGGTCGAAAAGAAGTGCTCGAGCGCTACCACTCGAAGCGCAAGGCTCGCTCTTACGGCAAGACGATCCACTACGAGGCTCGTAAGATTCGAGCGGCGATGCGAGTCCGCATCGGCGGTCGTTTCGCCAAGGCGACAGCTGACGACAAGCAGGAGGACTTCAAAGGACCGATCCCCGCGTGAGCGCGGTGAGGGACGCTTTGATCAAAGTCATTCTTTGTCGAATCATTTTTCAATCGTTGAGATCATCTTTGCGAAGATGTTCCCGACGTGTATTTTTTTTTCTAGCGAGCGGTTTCTCGGCGTTGCGTCGCGCGCGAGCGCGGCGCGACCGCCGAGCACAAACCACCATCGAGCTCGCAGATGTTTCTGAATTCATTTGCCCGCGAATTTTTGTACTTTAATTTTTATGTATTTTTCTTCTTCCACTACAAGTCGTCAAGTCGTCGCCGTTCGCCTCTCGCCGTCTCCCCGCTACGTCGCCTTGGATCCACACCCACCGCCACCGTCCTCGTCCGCCTTCCCGATCGTCACGTCTTGATGCACCGTGTCCACCGTCATCTTAAAGCTCCCCTCGTCCCCCTCTCGCACCGCCTGCACGACGTGCAAACGAATGAATTCCTCCGCCTCTCTCGCCTCGGCGATTTTCTTCGTCGCCACCGTCGCGTCGACGTCTCGCGACTCCTCGAACCGAGCCCTGATTTCCACGAGCGACGCCGCGAGCGCACGCTCGTCACCCGCGAACGCCCGCGCGCGAGCGCGCAGCAACGCTCGATACGCCGCCACCGCCGGCGCCGACATGCCGGCGCGCGTTTCTGTCGTCTCGAAACGTCTGGGACGACGTCGTCTCGTCCGCACACACCGACGACCGACTCGACCGACATCGACGAAGATGGCGACGAAACAAGAGACAGAAAAATCGACCGAGACGGCGCCGACCGCGCACGCGCCGAAACGCGTCCTTTACCTCGCCTCGGGGTCGCACGAGGCTGACGTGAAGAGTTTCGAGTACGCGACGAGCGGCGTGTTGGATGCGATGGATGCCATAGTCGTGATGCATTACGTCAAGGGCGCCGTCGCGACAATGTATGGACCGGGAAGATTGGCGGGAAGTTACGGCGCGGACGAGGATTCGGTGCGAGCGCGGGTGGGATGTACACTCGTGCCGGTGTCGACGGACGACGATTCGGAGTCCCGAGAAATTGTCGAGTGGTTACCGGAATACATTCGAGCCAATCTGCTCGAGAGGAAGCTGTCGAAGAAGAAAGGACCGGTCTCGGTGGTGCAAATCGATGGACTCAGTGGGAAAGGGTCGGTGGAGGAGGCGTTGGCGGCGATCGTTGACGGTGAATTTTCGAGTTCACATGAGTCGTATAAAAACGATGAATGGATTTCAATCGAACCTCCAAACTTGATCATCATGGGATGTCGTGGCCACGGTCTCGTTCGTCGCGCGCTGTTGGGAAGCGTGACGCAGAATGTGTTGAATCGCATTTCAGTGCCGACTTTGTTCTTTCGATCGAACCTACCTAAACTTGTTGGATCGAGCGAGCTGGTCAAGCAATCTCTCGGAGGAATCGATCAACGCGTCGTCGCCATCGCCATGTCTGGCTCGAATTCCTCCAGACGACTCGTCGAGTACTTCGTTCAAGAGCACCTCCGTATGTCAGACGTGGTGCTTCTTTTGCACTGCCACGACGAGACGCAGCTAAAAAACAAGGATATCACGCCGGGGGACGTCGAAGAAAACATTTGCCGATCCATGAGCACTGTGTCCTCGTTCTTACATGAAGAAACCAACAAGATGGGCGGTCGAGTGATGCGCATGACTCTGAACAAAGACACCGGGTCGGCGTCAGACATTCGCGACCGCACCATCGATTTCCTCGGGCAGACGGATGTGAACTTACTCGTCGTTGGTCGCGCGCTCTCGTCGGCGCATCGCCTTCGCACCGTGTTCATGACTCCGTTTCCTCAGTACTGCGTCACGCACGCACCGTGTCCGGTGCTGGTGTACAATCCACCGCAAGAATACGCGCGTTCACAGCCGTCCCACGCGTCCGCCGCCGAGGCGACGACGTCCATGGCCGCATGAGCGAGCGCCCTTCAAGCTTGACTCTCCACGATGCGTTTTTTTACGTCTTCGCACGCTTTGATTCCGGCGGACCTTCGTCGCTCGAGTTCTGCTCTACGCGAATGTGCTCTTCCCCGCACGTGATGTGAAACAGATTCACCGGACCATCTTCGTCGTCGAGCGCGATCGCTCTGAGCGCGCCCAATGGCAATTCGGCATTCGCGAGCGCGTACTCGGAGTTCGTCGGCCCGAAGACTGCGCACTTTCCGAGTCGTTGCGTCTCGAAATCGCTCTTGGCGATCCTGTGGATCGTCATCTCTTCACGCGCGTCGAACGCAACCTCGCACACGCTTTCCTCGACGTAGCTCTCTGGCAACGGTTCGATACCGAACGGTTTATGATTAAACCACACGTTGGCCAAGAGCGTCACGCGTCGCCCTCGAGACGCGCCCTCCTCTCTCGGCTTTTTCGCGAACGCATCGAGCGCGCCGTGTAAATACCGTCCATCAAACTTAAAATGCGCCCACGCCTTCGGGTAACACACCGTCACGCGTTCGCACGCGTTCTCCTCGTCCCTCGCGTCCTCCGCGTCCGGTCTCGCCCGCGGCGTCAACCCCTCAAACACCACCGTCGGCGCCGCCTCCGCCTCATCTTCCACCTCGACGTACGTCACCGTCGCCACGTGCGGCGTCACCCACACCCCCGCGCGTTCGCGCAGTTCTTCGTCTTTATCCCAGTGCGTCGCGCCCGCGCCGTCTTGCGCCCAAAACTCCACGCCGCTCGCGTCGTCGTCCACCCCCGACACGCCCGCCGCGTACGTCTCGTACACGGCCTTGGCGAACGCCTCGAGCGCGCACCGCGGGGCGTTCGCGGGAGACCACCATCGTTGACCGTCCGCCACCAATCGGTCGCACGCCGTCGCGAGCGCGCGTCGCGCGCGCTCATCCGCCACCGCGCTCGACACCGCGCGCGAGCCGTAATACCGCGCCTCCGCGTCGTCCTCACCGTCCACACACGCGCCGTACACGCGTCCGCTCGCATCCTTGACGACGAACAGGTCGTCCAACGCGTCGTCGTCGGCGGCGGCGGCGTCGTCGCT
>Ga0255782_10003983_pt1 | contig 10940 bp, 10 predicted proteins | sample 101ome_26_FD_179980 | JGI IMG/M metagenome (GOLD analysis project Ga0255782, IMG submission 179980) | Coastal salt marsh microbial communities from the Groves Creek Marsh, Skidaway Island, Georgia - 101408AT metaG (version 2) | ecosystem: Environmental > Aquatic > Marine > Intertidal zone >...
TATTAAAAGTACTAACTCTTGTGGCATCCAGTTCACTTTGTCTATAACTAGCAAAGTTTTGTGGTTCATTAAACTTAAGATCAAACAAACTACTGTCAATATTAAAACCTCTAAATGCCAAAAACATCTTAAACTCTTTGTTAAGTGTTCTACTTAAACTGTTTTGTAAACGTTTACAGTATTGATTGAATCTGTACTCTTGAATAAGTGCTGTTCCTAAACGTCCATCTGTTAAACTTGCTGGACTGTCATCTGGACCTTGTGGCAAATAACTACTCGGTACTCTTAAACCACGTGCTAACTTGTTGTTGAAGTAACGTAAGTCGTCAATTTGTCCCAAGTTCTCACCACCTGGTAATGTATCAACTTTAGATCCACGTCCTTCAGCTGTTTGTGGAAAGAAAAAGTCTTCGTTTGTTGATAGTGGATTGTATGTTGCATCCAACATATTATCGCCACCACCGTTTTGTGTTGGAATACGTCTTTGATGTATTTCGTTTTTAACACGTTCTACAAACTGCATTGCCATATGTGATGGCATATTACCAACATCAATATAAAACACACGTCTTTCTGGTGCTCTTTGTATTCTATAAATTAAGATAGCATCTTCTAGTAATTCTTTTTGTTTGTAAGTCTTGTAAATGTTTTCTAATATACTTGTTCCAAATGGCCAAACAGGATCTAGTCCTTCACTTAAACTCAAATGTACAATGTGTTTGGCATCAACTGCTGTTTCTTTATCAGTTAAACTAAATCTTCCAGCACTGTTGTTTAAGTTTCCACCACTTACTGGTGCTGAGTTTGGTTGTTGGTATCCACCTCTGTTTGGATTAACTGCAAAGTCATCTGTTTTCTTAGCCGCTACTGTTAAGTTTTGAAAGTTTGGATTAATGTCCTGTATTACATACTGTTCAGGTTCTTTGCCTTCACTTTCGTTTACAATAACTCTACGTACTTTAGCATTTTCAACCCACATAATTTTAAATGTTTCTGGGTCTCTAATAAAAACTTGGTCTCCGTATTTGATTGTGTTACGGAACATTTTAAATATACGTTCATCAAACTGATTTAACTTAACCCACGTATTAAGTTGTTCTTTAATAATCTTTACTTCGTTGTCCGTTGGTTTTTCTGTGTAATTAATGTCAAATGGTACACCACTTACTTCATCTGTTTGTGTACTAAATTCAGCAATGATATCCAAACATGCATTTACTTCCGAATCCATATCCATTGCTTCGTACTGGTTGTAACGTTCAATACGGTTTGGATGTCCAGTGTAAACTTCAGGAAGTGTACTTTGATAGTTTTTAAAACCTACGTTTGCCTGTGTAGATGCACCACTTAGTGGGCTGTAATTTCCTGATGTGTCTGCTACTTTAAAGTATTTTTTCCAACTCATTAATGATTACCATTCTTTATATATTGCGTGTATTTATGCCTATTCAAATACAGTCATATTTTAGGCGTTAGCCGCATACTTTACTTGTTTATCACGTTGGTCGTTAGCAGTATTATTTTGTGAAACAATTGTTTCTAAATTTTTATTCACTTTGTTGTTCGAATCTATTACTTCTTTATTAAGTTGCATATTTTGTTGTAGTATTTCTTTAATACCTTGGAAGAATTTATCTGTTTCTTTGAAACCAGTTTGACTCATACCAGTTATATTGTCCGTCAGATACTTTTCGATTTCACCTTGTACTTTTGGAGTTAGTGCTGTTGTTGGTGCTATACCAAAGTCTTTTAGTTTTGTATCTAATTGATAACGATCCATAGCATATGGATTAAGTGAATACGGAAGTATTCCTTTGTTACCTTCACTAGCCCCCATTAATTGTTCACCAATTGTAATAGGTTTACCTTGTGCTTGATTCGTATCAATTCTTTTGTTTAATGCATTTAAACGTGCTTCTTTTCTGTTTAATTCTTCTTGTTTTTGTGTAGCGAGTTGATTGGCTAGTTCAGACCCAGTCAACGGATCACGTTCAGTATTACTGTTTAGTGTCGCTATTTCTTGTCTTAATAATTTTGTTTCGTTAGTTAATGCTGCCTGCTCTGCTCCTAAACTCGAATAGTCGCCTGATGTTCCTACTGTTCCATATATTAAGTCAGCACCCGCGTTAATGGCATCTATAAAGTTTTGTATTCCGCCACTAAGTAGATCACTACTAAAAACAGTTGCTTGTAATTTACTACTTGCTTCTTCTAGTGTCTTACTTGCTCCAACTAATTCTGCTGTAACGCCACCCATATCAGCATTTACTTGTGCATCTTGTAATGTTTGTGCTTTTTCTAATGCTTTGTTTAAATTACCCATTGCAAAAGTTGTTAAATTAACACTTTCGTTTAATGGAACAAAAGCACCCGTTGCATCACCGACGGCTAAGTTAATTGATTCCATTGCTGGCAACTGTTGTTTAGTTGCATCTTGCATTTGTTGTATTGCATTAGCATAATCAAGTTGTCCAGATTTTAATCCGGCAATAATGTTTGGCAATGCACCACCTGTTGAAATGAAACCTTGTTGTGCCGCTTGTGTTGATATAAATCCACCAGCAGTGTCTTTGATTGCCGATCCAAGTGTCGGTGATATATCATTAATAACAAGCATAAACTTATTGAGTTCTTGTGCCGCTTTTCCAGCACCGCTTGCTTCTAATTGTCTCTGTGCCGCTAAAAATCTTCCTTCTCTAAGGGCCGCATCTAAATTACTTTGTTGTTGTTCTCTACTTGTACCTGTTACTTTTGCCAACAAGTCCATTTCTTTACCAAACTTAACAGCACCTGCTGTTAAACGTCCTTGATTTAAATTTTGTTCTGCACCTAATCTACGTTGTATATTTGCATAGTTGGACAAAGTTTCGCCAACTTCTTCTGTTGTGAATCCCAACAAACGCAAATCCATATCCAGACCCATACGCATGGTTCCAATCATATTAGCAAAGTTTTCTGCTGTTTCACTTGCACTACCTGTTAGTCCAACTAGTGCTTTGGTGTTTTTGGCAATCATTTTATTGAATGTGTCTAGTGGTACACCCATTGCAACCATTTGTTTACGGATATCGTCTATTCCATCTGCACCCAAGGCTCCTACCTGTCCTATATTGTAGAATGTACCTAACGCCTTGTCCATTTGTTCAATGGCGAGTATTAGTCCGTCACCAAACATATCCAGTGCGAGCCCTGCTGCTTTGCCGACTCCTGGTAATGCAGCTAAAGTATTTTTAACACCACTTACTACACTACTCAGACTACTTATTGATGTATTACCACGTGCTAATCCACCTGCAAAACTCTGTAAAGATCTACCGACACGCATCATTCCTTGTGCGGCAGACTGAGTGTTACCCGTCAATTTACTTAGTGTGCTATTAAATTGTTCTTGTGTGATTGTGCCTTGTCTAATTTTGTCAAACAATTCATCGAAACTTTGGTTATCTATTTCATCAGCCATTAATTTTTCCGCCTAAAAACTACGTATATAAATACTGTTTTAATATTATTGTAATACTGTATTTATTACTTAAAAAATGTCAGATAATCCATTAGCAAATTATTTTAGGCAACCTAGCATTTACATTAGTTTACCTAGTAAAGGAAAGTTCTATCCCAAGGGTTCACTTGATATGCCTAAGAATGAAGAATTGCCTGTATATCCAATGACAGCAACAGACGAGATTACTTACAAGACTCCTGATGCGTTGTTTAATGGTAGTGCAGTAATTAAAGTAATCGAGAGTTGTGTACCTAACATTAAAGATGCTTGGGAAATTCCAGTGGTTGACATTGATTTAATCCTTACTGCTATACGTATTGCAAGTTATGGACATACTTTAGATATCGAAACTACTTGTCCTAACTGCAACGAAGAAGCAAGTTATGGATTTGATTTACGTTCAGTTATTGACAACATTAAAACTCCAGATTACAAAGACCCTGTAAAAATTGGTGACTTGGAAGTTTATATCAAACCTTTAAACTACAAAGATATAAATGAAAACAATATCGCACAGTTTGAAGAGCAAAAACTTACATCAATATTACAAGATTCCGAAATGCCAGAAGAAGAAAAACTTAAACTTCTAACCGAAGCATTCCAAAAAGTAACCGATTTAACTATTAGTTCAATGGTACAAAGTATTGATTATATTAAAACAGAAGACACTGTTGTTAAAGATAAAAAACATATCGATGAGTTTTTACATCAATGTGAACGTTTAACATTTGAAGCAATAAGAGAACGTATTGTTAATCTGAGACAACTAAATGATATCAAACCACTTGAGTTGAAATGTAAAGAGTGTGAACACGAATACATTCAACCATTTACATTGGATATGACAAATTTTTTCGTATAAAACTTCTTGTGTCTGATTCTGCCCAAATTTTGGAATACGTTACAGAACTTGAAAACGACGCAAAATCAATTCGTAATCAAATACTCAAGTTTTGCTGGCATATGCGTGGTGGTTTAACTTATAACGAAGGCATGGCACTAAGTTATTCCGAACGTGAACAAATAGCAGAACTTGTAAAAGAAAATTTAGAAACGACTAAAAAATCTGGTTTACCGTATTTCTAATGAGATTAAATTTAGTAGAAGTCAAACAAGACATTGATAATTGGATTGAAAACTTTTTAGAAGTCAAACATCCAGATTTAGGAAATTGGACTCCTTGTCCATATGCCCGTAGTGCCAGACTAAAACAATCTTACGAAGTACGCATAGGCGATCATGTTTTGGATGATTTGTTAGATTTATCACGTCAAGGATTACAAGGTAAAGAAGTAATTATATATGCTTACCCACACAATCAATATCAAGCACAAGACTTTAGAAACTTAGTCCGACAAGCAAACGAAATGTTTTTATTGAATAAAGACATTCTTGCATTAGATGACCATCCTAGAGATATTGAAGTTGTAAACGGTGTTACTATGAATCAAGGAAAGTACACACTAGCACTTGTTCAATGTTTAAGTGATCTAAATGCTAAAGCAAAACTTGTTGCCAATCAGGGTTTCTACGATACGTGGGATGAGGAATACTTACAAACAGTATTTAAGTACAGAGATGATCCGAGATTATGAGTGTATATCAACATTGGGACAAACTAAAAACTTGTATGGTTGGTAAAAGTTATCCACCTGAGTTTTATTCGTGGATTAAAAATCCCAAGGCACGAACTGCAATGGAAAAAATTGCAACCGAGACAGAAGAAGATTTTCAATCACTTATAGAAATATTAAAATCATTTAATGTAAAAGTTATTAGACCAGAAGTAAGTGGTAACCACGAAGAATATTATATTCCAGAATTAGATAGATATTCAAGAGCACCTTTGACACCAAGAGATCACTTGGGCAAATATGGTGACCGACTAATACTTAGAAGTGTTGAAAATTATATTACGTGTTGGTACGATGACATTAAAGATTCATCTTGGCCAAACATAGAAACTATAGATGATATAAAGAATCTCCCAAAAAGAATATTAAATGAACTAGAACACGTATTTAACTTAGATGAAGAAATTAAAAAAAATACTGATGAAGAAACAAATACATTTCAGATAAAACAAGCAATAACTAAAAGTCTTGAAAAAAACAACATTGACTACATTCACTACAAAGGAAAAATAACAGTTGACAACGCAAGTGTGTGTCGTGTCGGAAAAGATTTATATTATCCCGGATTACTAAATCACTCAGAAGACAAAATCAAAAGTGTATTAGGTAATCAATACCGAATTAATATGTACGAAGGTGATGGGCACGCAGACAGTTGTTTTTGTCCAGTTGTCCCAGGATTAATAGTTTCACTTTACGGATATATACTTTATGAAAAATCATTTCCTGGCTGGAAAGTGGTAGAACTACCAGATCAATCATGGGACAAAGTGAAGGAATTTTTGGAACTTAAAACTAAAAATAGTGGAAAGTGGTGGGTACCAGGAGAAGAAAACAATGAATCTTTGATTACTTGTGTTGAAGAATGGTTAGACAACTGGGTGGGGTATGTCGAAGAAACTGTTTTTGATGTTAATATGTTGGTAATCGACAAAAAGAATGTCATCGTAAATAACTACAACAAGAAAGTTTTTGATGCGTTTGAAGAATTTGGTATCACTCCACACATCTGTAACTTCAGACACAGATACTTTTGGGATGGTGGAATACACTGTATTACATCCGACATTGAAAGAGAAGGGGAAATGATTGATTACTTCCCTGAACGGGGTTAGATATTACTTAAATCTTTAATTGTTTTTATCGTACTATCTCTTTCACACAATTTAATATAAGCATTTTTATCTGTAGACCATTCTTTACCAGTCCACCATTCAAATCCGTCTATGTGTGCTTTGTACACACTACCATTTTCATATCCTGGACCCATATAAACGTGTTTAAATCCATTTTCTTTTGCCCAAGCCAGTTCGTGTAGTAAACTTTTGTGTCCTACTCTTTCTTCAGGATCATCATAGTTCCAACAGAACAACACAGTTTCCAACGCATCTTCCGAATACATACGTAACTTTGACCAAGCAACAGGTTTGTGATTGTAGTAATAAACCATTTTGTAATCCGAACGTATCCAGTTGTCCACTTCGCCGTGAAAGAAGTCTTTGTACTTGTGATGATTACAATAGTTCAAATAAATGTTTTCTAGTGTATCTTGGGAAATATCAGCATCAAACTTGTAGTGTAATATGTTGTCATGGCCATCATCGTTACCCTCTTGTATCAATGGATCTTTGCTGTTGAACTTTGATAAGTCACAACGGGTTGATCTACACTGATACCATTTGACATCTGTTTCTTCAGGTCCAAGTAAGTCTGTTAACCAACCTGTTTCCAATGCTTCGTCAATATCATCATCTTGTACATCTACCAATGTAGCAGAGTAATGTTCTAGATGTGCTTTTTCTTGTACACCAAATTTATGTTCGAATACTATTTTCATATAACTAATTATACACTTTACATACAAGGAATGAATAATGGATTACTACATGATATGGGCAAACAAAGAAGGCGATATATCAGATATTGATTGGGTCAACAATATGAAAAGTTTTTTAGATCACTTAGTAAGTGAAGGAAAGATGGTTGATTACAAAGTTGCTAGATGTAAGATGGGTTTTAGAAGTGTAGCAGATATGCCTGAATGGCAAATAACAATGATGTTTAATGATATGGCTCAACTCGAAGAAGCGTTTAAACGTGTGGCACCTAAAGAAGGTGAACTGGAATCAAAACACGTATCTTTTAACCAGTTTGTAGCAGATGATATACAACACGCGTTGTTCTCTGATTGGCCTTACACAAACTTATAATACCCAATACACCCTATAAAATAAAAACATAAAAGGATGTTGCTTACGCAACTATCCAAATTTCGCTAAAGCAAAATTTATTATTAAAAAGTCTTTTAATAAACAGTTTTAATATGATAGTAGGACAAGTTTTAACTTGTCTGACAATTCTATCTAAAGATCACCGCTTAACCAAAAACGGAAAAACGGTAACCTTACGATGTGTCATCTGACAACCTAGTGCTAAAGTCAATAGTATGTAACTTAATAATAAGGGAGGAGGGTTTTGCGATCGCACCTCTATTACAACAAGATCACGCGACATATAGTTCCTCTATTGACAAAAACTATATGCTGTCGGGTTACGTTTTTTCTAACGTTGTGTATACCGACTCACTTTCATTCTAAAAATAATTCTTAAAACTTACATCAACAATATTGCTATTGGATCAACTATTAAAACAACAGAAATGTAAATCTCACGTTACGGTAAGTCATTTAAGCATCCTACTTACGTAGGGTAGTCTGTTGAGTTCACTGCTATCGCTCAGTTAGTACCTTCTCTATTTCAGAAAGGATTCCTAGCATATAATTCCTTCACCCTATGCCAAGGTTATCGATAGTGTTGCATTATTATATATGCCGATTTTTGACAAATATATATTTTTTAAACCTCTTTTGAGAAATTTGTAAATCCGTTTTCTTTTACAACTCTCATTACATTATTAACACGTGATATCAATTCATTTTTATGTGATATTAGCCACACACTTTTGTTCTGTTCTCGTGTCATAGTTTTTAAAACTTTGAGACTGTTTTCGACTCCAGCATCATCCATTCCTGAATCAATTACTTCATCTACAAATAATAAATTTATAGGATTGTATAAGTTTTCCCACACATCACGGAATGCCCAACTCGTTGATAGTATTACTCTATTCTTTTCACCTCTACTTAAATTATCAAAGTCAAAGTCTTTTCCTAAGTCTGTAATTTCTACAGTTAGATCATCTTTGAATTCGATAATGTGTCTAAGTCCTGTGGCATTAATGTAGTAAGTTAACTTTTGGTTTAGGAATGCTAAGTTCTGTGAAATAATTTGTTTACGTACAAATGAATCTTTGTCTGTTAACAACTTTAATAAAAACTGTTCGTGATCTAATTTGCGTGTTGCTTCATTCATTACTTCGTAATCTATTTCTTGTAATGTATCTGTGCGCATTGATTCTATTTGTTCAGTATATGGATTTGTTTCCATAGCACGTGTGGTTAGTTTTTCATTTAAGTTATCTAGTGTGTGTTTGTGGTTGAGTGCTTCTTCCAATGTAGGATAGAAAGTTTTAGGTTTATCACCTAATGTAATATTTCCTTTACCCTCAACAGCCGCATCGTGTTCTGTTTTAATTTCTTGTAACTCGACTGTTGTGTCGGTTACTAATGTTTCTTTTATTTTTAAAATAGTTTCTTGTTTGCTATCGTGTAAGTCTTGTCCACAAGCATGACATTTGTGGTCTTTTAACATTACAATTTCTTTTTCAGTTTTGTCTATTAAAACTTGTTTAGAATCTTGTTCACGTTTTAATCTAAGTATTGCAGAATCTAAATCGTGTAATAGTTTTTCATTAACAACAAAAGTTTCTAAATCTTTGTGTGCTAAAACTTCTGATTCGATGTCTATTTTTTGTAATTCTTTTATAGCAATGTCGTAACCTTGTACATCATCCAACTGTTGTTGATTCCATAGTTTACTTTTAGTTTCCATTTGACGTAGTTGTTCTTCGATACGTCCGTTTGAATCTTTAATAGCGTTGATACGAAACTCTTCTTTTTTAATTACGTCCTTCGAATCTTTTATTATTTCACGTAACACATCAGCCTTTTCACTTAGTAATGTAATACCCAAAAGTTCTTCGATAACAGCACGTTGGTCAGCAGCTTTTAAATTTAGGAAAGGTTCTGTGTAAGTGTTAAGTGCAACAATGTGTTTAAACATTTCGTGAGATAAACCCAATATGTCATCCACACGTTTTTGTGTTTCACGCATCTCACCCTGTGATTCGTCTTCAACTTCTTCTTGACCATTAACAAACAGTTTAAATATGTTAGGTTTACGCCCACGTTCTATTCTATAATCTATGCCATTCTTGGCAAAGTCAACTGACACTAACATATCTTTGTCATTAGTTTTATTAATCAAGTTTCCTAATTTAATACGTGTTAGTGCATTACCATATAGTGCGTAACTTAGTGCGTTAACAATAGTTGTTTTACCTGTTCCGTTTCTACTGCCATTAGCACCTAAGTCTAAGTTCTCACCTAATACAAGTGTTAGATCGTTTTCGAACGCAACGGCTTGTGTGACGTTACCCACACTCATAAAGTTTTTAATTGTTAAGTCTTTTATCTGTAGCATTAGAGATTATTATATATGTTTATGAGCATATTTTTATCGTAAGCTTCGCTTTCAATTTTACCTATTTGATCTGTAACGATTTGATCCACACTTAATACTGCAACATCACCTACAGTGTCATCCACTTCGAGTTCGCTACGCATAGGAATCATTGACAATTCTCGTAACTGATATGTATCAACAAATGTTTCTTTGATAAACGTAGACTCTTCGAAACTGATTTCAACATCTAACTGTACACGTACGTGCATATTGGGTTTTAAATGTTTTTCGGGATCATTAAGTAAATCACTTAACTTAACTGTTTTATAAAGAGGCATTTCTGCCCAGTTGTGATAAGTGGGTTCGCCGTCCCATTCCAACACCATACATCCACGTTCTGTATCTCCGTCATCAGCATAGTTGTGTGGAAAAGCATTTCCGATGTAATGTATGTTTTTGGATTGCTGACGCATATGAAAGTGTCCACTAAAAACATAATCAATTGTTTCGAATTGATCTGCATTTATTTCACCAGTGTCCGGCATACGAACATTAGCATTCATTTTAAAGTGTGGAAGTTCAAAGTGTCCAAACACATATTTGGATTTAATTTTAGAAATCTTTTTGTGATCGTCTTTGACTAACCAAGGAATAATACTTACACCATCATGTTCAAACCATTCATCGACAATGTGAATATTTTTTAAATGCTTTGCCCAAGTTACACCGTGTACATCTCTTTTATCACGGTAATATAAATCATGGTTACCAACAATAAAATAAAAGTTATCGAATGCGTCGTTTAGTTTTTCTAATGCTTTTAGACTGTAGTCTAAAGTGTGTAAATTAATTGTGCTACGATTGTGATGCCAATCACCCAAGAACATTCCAGTTTCACAACCCTGTTCTTTGGCAACTGAAATTACCCAGTCAACAAAGTTTAAACAGTCTTCGTTGTGTTGTACTGAATTGTTTTTTAAACCAAAGTGTATGTCAGTAAAGCAGAGTACCTTATTAAATAAGCTCATTATTCAGCTTCTTCGTGTGCGTGTTTGATAGCACGTTCTTTTTGTTGTTTGTACATCTCAGCACTGCGTTTGTCTTCTTCTTCGTTGACAAGTTGTTGCTGTCTTGTCCAACTAGGTGCTAAGCCATTTTCTTCCAAAATGTCATCTCTGATGTTTTGCATTTTCTTTTCGTTTAATAAAACTCTAGTAAAT
>Ga0255782_10004020_pt1 | contig 10850 bp, 11 predicted proteins | sample 101ome_26_FD_179980 | JGI IMG/M metagenome (GOLD analysis project Ga0255782, IMG submission 179980) | Coastal salt marsh microbial communities from the Groves Creek Marsh, Skidaway Island, Georgia - 101408AT metaG (version 2) | ecosystem: Environmental > Aquatic > Marine > Intertidal zone >...
TTATGGGCTTTGATATGAATGTTGAATTTCTGCGGATGGCATTCTGGCAGATTGTTATGGTAGCTGGCCCAGTTTTGCTGGTTGCACTTGGGATAGGATTGTTTATCGGCATTATTCAGGCAGCCACTTCAATCAATGAGCAAACCCTGAGCTTTGTGCCAAAGCTTTTTGTCGTTTTGATAACCTTTGGGCTATTGGCCAATCTGATGATGGTCCAATTATCAGATTATTTCTATTTTATTTTTGAGCAGGTTGCACAAGTAGGATAGGCAAATGGGTGATTTGGCATTGTCAAATTTAAATGGTGTGGGAGCACTTCCAGGGCTCAACCTTCAATTTTTGATGGAAATACTTGTTGCTTTATTTTTAGCAAGTTTACGTATTGGTGCCTTTTTGATTGCCTCACCCTTCTTTGGAGGCAGTTCAACGCTGCTCCAAATTCGCATCATTATGGCGGTTCTTCTGGGCGTTGCAGTAATGAATAATGTAACGGTTCCTGATTGGCAGAGCTTTAGCGCCTTAACCGGTATTCAGGTGATTATGACTGAACTTGCTATTGGGATCGCTGCAGGGCTTATTTTGACTATTTGGTTTTCAGCGGTGCTTCTCGCTGGTGAAAAAATCGCAAGTTCGGCTGGCCTTGGCTTTGCCGCTCAGATTGACCCTGACTCAGGTGGACAAACCCCCGTAATCAGCAAAACATTTTCTTTGTTTTTGACAGTTATTTTCTTGTCATGGAACGGGCATCTGGTGGTTTTGCGCGCGGTCGCTGACTCTTATGCGTATCTGCCAGTTGGTGAGATGCCGGCCTTTCCAGTTTTGATCCAGGGCGGCATCGCAGCTGCCGGGTCAATGTTTTTTGCCGCGGCCATAATCATGTTGCCTTTAACTGCTTTTTTATTGGCTATCAATCTTGTTATTGGTGTGATTACTCGTTCAGCTCCGCAATTAAATCTGTTTTCTTTTGGCTTCCCCATCAGCATGCTTGGGATTTTTGTACTACTCTATCTTTGGGTCGATGTTTTGGGTGGGGCGATGGATGATTTATCACATGCCGCTATTGACAATATGCAAGTTCTTTTGGGAGCTATAAGCAATGGCTGAAGAAGGTGATAACAGCCAAGAAAAGACTGAGGACCCCTCCCAACGAAAACTTGAGAAAGCGGCCGAAGACGGGAAGGTGTTGACCTCTAAAGATATGTTTGTCTTCACGGGTCTTTTTGGTGGACTGTTGATGATGCTGGGTGTGCCCAACATAATCGAGACAGCGCTTGGCAGTTGGGGCGCATTGCTAACCCTCGAACCCGGCGCAGATTTAGATGCGCTGATTAGCCAGCGAATTACCGAAGGGATCAAAATGATCTTAATTGCAGGTGTTGTTGTTGGCTTGCCTCTCATGATTGTGGTTGTGCTAACGCAGGCAGCTGTGGCTGGTAGTTTGAATTTTGCTCCAAAAGCTATGGCTTTTAAGGGCAATCGGATTAATCCACTAAAGGGTTTAAAAAGGATGGTGTCGATTAAGGCGCTTGTTGAACTTGGCAAGGCGTCATTGAAAGTCATTCTGCTATTTAGTGTTGCCATTGTTATTCTCTATGCTCAAGCACCTAAAATTCTGCAATTACCTTTTCGCTCGCTTGGCGAAGCAGTCGCATCGGCTGCAACTATGTTTCCGGCTGTTCTTGGGGGCTTATTGTTGGTATTGGCGGTGATTGCCCTCCTAGATTACATGTGGCAACGGCACACGCATATCAAAGAATTGAAAATGTCCAAGCAGGATCAAAAAGATGAATTTAAACAGACTGATGGTTCACCTGAAGTTAAAGCAAAAATCCGCCGAATGCAGATGGAAAATTCGGCAAATGCCGCGCGTCAGCAAGCGGCCTTAAATGATGTCCCATCAGCAACCGCAATCATTACAAACCCGACCCATTTTGCGGTTGCGCTAAAATATGATGTGGGTAGTCCGGAAGCTCCAAAGATTTTAGCGATGGGGCGTGGCAAAATTGCTGAAATGATTATCGAGCGTGGCAATGACGCTGATGTGACAATTTTCCAGAGTCCTTTATTGGCGCGTGCTTTATTCTTTAGTGGCGAGATTGGTCGCGAAATCCCGGAAATGCTATACCAAGCGGTTGCTGTGGTTCTGGCTTATATTTACCGAGTGGATCGCGGCGAAGACCTTGAGCGTCCGGATGTTGAATTGCCTGAAGATATGCGCTTTGATGAATTTGGTAAGCCAATGATGGCCGGGGTAGGAGGCTTTGATGCGTAAAAACCAATCAATTGGTGAAATGATTAGCACTTGCACCTTTTTGGGTCTGGCCGTTTATTTGTTGATCTTCAGTCTTGGTTTGCTGGAAAATGGCGAGACTTGGCGTGGCATTGGTGGTTTGTGCGCAGCTGCATGTTGTGGGCTAGGTGGGCTTAGGTTTGTGATTGCTGATTTTGCTGCAAAATGGCGAAAAAACTAGTGGATGGTGATGCAAAAAATCCAGTGCGCTGTCATGGCTGTGCGCATTATTTTGTCACGTATGATCGGCATCGACCCTATGGTTGCGCAAAATTTGGATTTAAGACCAAAAGCCTGCCATCTCTAGTGGTCATTGAATCAACTGGCATGCAATGTGCATATCGTGAAGATCGCCAGGCCACTGATGCGGGCCGCAAAGCACAAAACCAGAGGAAAGTCTGATGGCAAGTGAACTTAATTCAGTCCAGGAAAGTATCAAACTTGCACTGGACGCTGCAGATGCGGCAACAGATGTTACCTCAGAATATAGCCAGGTTAAACGTGAACATAAGAAGTTGGAAAGCAAAGTGTCACAGATTCATCGTTATACCACTATTACTTTTGTATGCGCCATTTCAGCAGCAGTGATTGCACTGGCGTTTTCGGCAACCCTGTATTTTAAGTCAATTTCTGAATTAAAGCTTATGACAACAACTAATCGCCAAGGTTTGATAGTATTTTCCGAAAATATTGAGAGGCTCAACACGGTTTTGGCTGAGTTGCAAGTGTCTTTATCTAAGCAGGAAGAGTTGGTTAAGCTGAACCGTGAATCAACCTCGCAAATTGCCGAGTTGAAAAAAGTTATGGTGGATGGAAGCGCCAGCATCGTTGCGCAATTGCAAAAGACTGGCGATGGCATGGGTGGATCAACAGCAGCGCTCGGAGATGGGCTTAAATCAGCAATGACAGATCAAAATAAGCTTATCACCAGTAGCCTTAAGGTTGGCCTGGCCGGCCTTGAGTCAACTGTTTTGAAATCAATGGATGCGATTGACAAAAAAATAGCCAGCAACAAGGCGTTAAAGAATGTTGCCGAGACACAGTCCAAAACGAAAAAAGAGATTGAGGCTCTGAAATTGCAAACTAAAGAAATCCGCAAACTCCTTGAGACTCAACAAAACCGCATTACATTTCCCTAGATAAAAAATTGTCTAACTGATAGTTGTCTGGTGGAAAATGTTAGGGAATGGAGATCCTGGTGGCCGAATTTGATCAAGATCATGCAAATTCTGGCGTTACGGATAATGTAGAAGCAAAATCCACAGACTCGGCGCCAGCACAATTTATCAGAATTAAGTCATTGGCACGTGTCGCACATGCTCGCGACCTGCGCCTACGTGATGGAGATATCCTTGTCGCGATTGACGGTGCGCTAAATAACTATGATATTGATGCGTTTCGGGCGCTCTGCGATCAAGCGGAGGAAAGTCAAAAAGAACTTCTGCTAACCATTTGCCGCAAGGATATTATCTATGATGTTTTCATAGAAAAAAGGCTGGGGGTGGAGCTGGATTATGCTGATACTGAGGCGTCAATTGCCGCGGGTGCGCTATTTGCCAGGCATCACATGGGGCCAAAAGACCATTACCAGAATTACGAAGCGCTTCGGGATATTCAGCGGCATGTTGTTCTTTATGATACCGCATATTCGGCCGTCGCTACTTTAGCGCCACCTATATGGCTTTTACAACATCGAGCGTGGGAACCGTTAGCAGCAGTGATGGCTGCATACGCAACCTCGGCGGCTGTTCATTGGGGTTTGTTTTTTGCCACAGCTATCCTACTTGCAATTTATTTTCATCGAATTCAATTTCGCCTGATCAGAAACTACAGTCTGTTTACTGAACATTATTTTTGGCATGTTTGCGCGGCACGTAGTTCTGCTGAAGCTCAGATGGTTTGCCGACAACTAGACCCAAAATGCCAGTTTAGTTTTAGCTATGTTGGCCCGCCGGCTTCAAGCTCAGAGCCATCACCATCCAATTAGCAATCAGCTGAAGCTTTTATCTTATACCCGTATCATTCTCAAATACCTTCCTCCTCGACAGCCTCCAGCCCTGCCTTGGCCCGCGGCGCGGGCGTGCGGCCCCTTTGGCTTGTGGAGCACCCTAATTATACTTTATGGGGCCCAAGCACGGTGGTGATGCGCCCTCTGAAAATTAAGCTTTGGAATGAATTTGGTGCTTGTAAGAGTTTAAGTTCGCTGGCCCGAGTTCTAACAGCCCGTTTGGAGGCATAAAAGTCAAATGCTGCAGCTGACAATGGTGCATTGATATGACTACCCTCTGGCGTGTTTGTAACCAGATTGGATCATGCTAGTACTAACCTAATGATACAAGTAGTGTCTGTGACCACTGAAGGGACGGCCCTGAAAGGACGGTTAGTAATTGATTTCTATTTCGATACGGCGATTTTTAGCGCGCCCATCTGGGGTATCATTTGGTTCAACTGGACGGGACTCGCCATAGCTAATGGCTTCGAGTCGTTCTTCAGAAATAGTTCCGTTGGCAGCAAAGGCCTGTACAACGCTGGCTGAACGCGCTGCCGCAAGATCCCAGTTGTCCCGGTAGTTCGAGCCAAAGATCAATGGCACATCATCGGTATGACCGGATACCTTAATCTTGCTTTTCCCCGCAGCATTTACTTCGGCAATGCGGTTCATAATTTCAATTGCTTCGGGGGTTAAGTTGGCTGACCCTGAAGCAAACGCACCGCCAGCGCCAACTGTGATAATAACCTTGTCATCTTCACGCTGAACATCAACGAGTCCCTGACCTATCTCCTGCCGTAACGCGACTTTCAATTCATCTTCGGCAACCTGTGCCTTTTTATTAGACTCAGCCTTTGCTTCCGCTTGTTCTTGGGTGCTTTTTGCCGCCGCGTTGGCAACTGCGGCAAGCTCTTTCAGCTGTCCTTCAATGCCACCAAATAGAACATCTTGCTCAGACTTACCGGTGGCTGCTTTTGCTTTTTCAATGGCATTCAAGGTTTGTTGAAGTAGCTGGGGAAGATCTTTTTGATCCGCCTCGGTTGGGGTAAAGTTCACAACAACATTCTCGCCCAACGTTTCGACCTGAATATCACCGCGTGCTACAGCCTCTTCCAGGGCTTTGACAAGGTCTTCAGCGTCGCTTTGTTTTTCTCCGCTACCGTCGCTGTCTTTTGTTTTAGTTTGAGAATCAAGATCCGGCTTTGTTGTCTCTGTCGTTTGCTGAGTCATTTCATTGGTAACTGATTTAGCCGGAGACGGGCTGAAGTTTAGTGACAACACTGTTGTGCCTTTTGGCTGCTCAACAATTGGCACAATCTTTTGAACACCGAAGGCGTTTTTTAACGAACCAGAAATTTGTTTGAATTTTGGCACATTAAACTCGGCAAAAGACAAAATCAAAACAAAGAATGCCATTAGTAATGTCGCCATGTCGGCAAAGGTTGCCATCCATGCTGGTGCGCCAACAGGAGGGCATTTCGGACATTCTTCTTCTTCTTCTTCGATGACTTCGTTTTCGGTATCTTCAGCCATTCTTCATATCCTCATCAAGGGATGATCGTCGCATAGTTTAAGCTATCTTGAACTATGCCGTTTCGAGTTTGGCTTGCATTTTCGGGGGGAGGGCCGAAACCATTTGATCTTGAATGTTGCGTGGAGACTCTCCCTTGGCGATATTTCGAAGGCCTACAACCACTAGCCCACGATAGATAACTTCATATGCTGTATAGCCTTCAAGTTTAACTAGCATGGGCATAAAGATAATATTGGCAATAATAGCGCCATACATTGTCGTAAGCAAAGCAACTGCCATAGCCGGACCAATCGCCTTCGGGTCAGCCATGTTGCCAAGCATTAGAACTAGCCCAATCAATGTACCAATCATTCCCATAGCTGGGCCAATATCAATCCATCCCTTAACAACATTTTGGTTGGCTTCGTGCCGAGATCTCATTGCTTTTATCTCCCCATTCAGTTGGGTTACAAGCTTTGTCTCGTCTGCGCCATCTATCAACATTTGCAGGCCTTTTTGGAAAAATTTATCCGGGACGTCCTGTCCTTCTAATGCCATCATTCCGTCTTTACGAGCTATCGCTGCAAGTTCTGCCATGCGCTCAACCAATTCATCCATCTTTTTAACTGGCGGAAGAAACGCTTTTGCCATCGCTGCAAAGCTTCCAAGAAAAACTGGCAGCGGGCATGTGTACATAACTGAAAAAAAGGTGCCGCCTATCACAATCAAAAGAGATGGGGTGTCAATGAATGGGCCAACACCGCCACCGGAGATCATCGCTCCGAGAATCATACCGATGGCGCCTATAAATCCAATGAGGGATGCTAAATCCATTGTATAACTACTCTTTTCCTGCCGTTATCTTTGACTTTGATGTTTTCAACTAAGCAAAAACAATACCAACCCAACTATGACCCATGATTTTTATAGGAAAAACAAAAAATATCAAAAATTATGGTTTTTAAATCTAAATTGGCGCAATCTATGCTTTGTATCATCGATCACTTCTATACAAATTTAAGCTAGTGGGGATAAAATAAAGCTAATGCGATTTTTTGCATGTTTTCAAAAGACAACCTGGTGTTTTTTTCTGGCTGTGCTTGTCATAATTCAAGTCATTGCAAATGCTGCATTCGCGCAAAGCTCATCATCACTAAGTAGCGCTGACAATGCGGTAATTGTTAAATCTGGCAAATTCATGGCACGAGACCACCTCGTCACAGATCTGCAAAACAATGTCGAATGGATGCGCTGCTCAGTTGGTCAGGTTTGGGATGGTGATGATTGCAAAGGAAAGGCTCTTAAACTGAGTCAAGATGATGCGGCGAGGGCGATTAGCATCGCTAATGAGCAATTGGGAGCAGGCTGGCGTTTGCCGACACGAACTGAACTGGAAGGGCTTGTCTGTGATGATTGTTCCCCAGTAAAGATAGAATTAGACACCTTCCCTAATACTTATGGTGAGCCGTATTGGACCGGTGAGGTGAATAGCTTTGCATCAAGGCATATTTGGTCAGTTAATTTTATGACTGGCTTCACTTACGGACGCTTTTTCCCTTATCAGGAGATCCTGGTTCGCCTTGTTCGCGACCGCTAAATGATTTTATTAAAAAATTTCCAGGAAATCAGTTTTACTAAAAAGCTTACGCAGCCAAACCCAACTATCGCTGTTGCAAACCAGGATGGAGTTAAAAAGTTTATGTGACTAAATTTGTCGCCAGCAACCACAGCTAAAATCACAAGCATTAGGGTAAACATTATATAAGATCGGATAATCCTACAACGATGACATGGCCCAGCGCTTGGGTTGGTTTTAGTGTAAATCATTTTAGTCTCGGGTAAAAATTTGTTAAATCAAGACTTGTATTAAATTGATGTAACAAAATTAGATCAAGTAGCGACTTATTTCAACTTCTGATTAGATCGGTTTTGATTGTCTGAATTCTGACATGGGGAAAAAGCAAAAATCCTGCCAAAATCATAACTAATTGAAATTCATATGATTATATGTCGTTTTCTTGACAAAACCGTTCGTCAAATAGATGTTTTGCAAATTGCATGCCGTAACCTCAAAGTTTTTTCAGGAGGACGGGATGATGCAACTTTCTCAGTCAGTAAAACTAAAACAAAAACAGTCTTTGGTAATGACGCCGCAATTGCAGCAAGCCATCAAATTACTGCAATTGTCTAATCTAGAATTGAGCCAACATTTGCAAGAGCAGGTGGATGAGAACCCATTTTTGGAAATTGATGAAATTGTTGACTCAAGTCAATCGTTGACCGGTGAGAGTCCTGACCCCTCTCCAGCCGCCGATTTAACGAACCTTGCTGATTTGAAAGAGAGTGCAGCGCTAGCCGAAGACCCGACCGAACATAGTGACTTTGAAAACCGTTTTGACCAATCAATTGTCGATACGCCGCGAAACAATGCAGCAAATGCGCCTTTTGAGGGTGACTATGATGCCATCAGCAATGTGTCTTCAAAAGAAGGGTTCTACCCCGGCCTTTTTCGTCAGTTAAACCTGGCAATGGACAACCCAAAACAGCGCTTGATTGCAGGACATTTTGTTAATGCACTTGAGCCAAGTGGCTGGCTTGGCATGCCAGTAAAGGATGTTGCCGATGCCAGTGGTTGCAGTCTTGCTGAAGCAGAAGGTGTATTGAGCATTCTGCAAACTTTTGAGCCAACAGGCTTGTTTGCGCGCGATCTTGAAGATTGCATACGCTTGCAACTGATCGAGCTCGGTGTCATGACCGATGCATTTTCTATTTTATTGGAAAATCTTGATCTGCTTGCCCGAGGTGAAGTGAAACGTCTTGCGCGTCTCATTAAGTGCACTTCTGACGATGTCATGGAAATGCTCACGATTATCCGCACATTAAATCCAAAGCCGGGCGAGTTCCTTGGGATTGACCATCTTGAAATGCCTAGTCCCGATGTGATTGTAAAACGGCGCTCGGATGGCTGGGTGGTCGAACTTAATCGGTCAACGCTTCCTGGGATTGTAATTAATGAAGAATATGCCGAGATGGTCACTGCCAAAAAGATGGATGATGAGGCGCAAAATTATTCGGCAGATGCTCTTAATAATGCGCGTTGGCTAAAGCGAGCTGTAGAACAGCGCAATTCAACAACATTGAAAATCAGTGCTGAAATTATTCGTCAGCAAACTGATTTTTTGGAAAAAGGATTGGACTATCTTAGGCCTCTATCCCTTCGCGATGTAGCGAACGCGGTGGGAATGCACGAGAGTACTGTTAGTCGCGTGACAACTGGGCTGTTAATTTCAACACCACGTGGCGGCATGCCCTTAAAATCTTTTTTCAGTGTCAATATTGCATCAAGCGCGCCAACGGGTGATGCCTCGGCTGCAGCTGTTCGTAATATGGTAAAACGATTGATTGGTCAGGAAACACCTGGAAAGCCGCTAAGTGATGAGGCAATTTGTAAAATGATCGCTGATGAGGGTATTGAGCTCGCCCGCCGCACCGTCGCTAAATATCGCGAGATGATGAATATCCCATCATCGTCACAACGTCGTATGCAAGCACGCCTTAGCAATATACGTTAGCCGAATGCTGGCCGCGCCCGCCTCACTCCCTCGCTTGAATGATACAAGGTTTTAGGTTGGCTCTTTTATCGCATGGCGATCCCACTCAACTAGCAGCAGGCATCACTTGGTAGAAAATTTCCATAGGCAATGGGTACGATTATTTTATTGCCTGCGCAGCTACTAAAGACCGTGTGATAAAATATTCCTCACTAGTCAGGGGCTGGTCGCTCATAAAACTACCAAGTGGAACGACATGCTGGCTTTCGGGCTTGTCGTCTTGGTCAAAATGAACAAATTCAATGCCAAGGTCTTTTGCTTCAACGCCTGCCTGTTGGCCAAATGCAGTTTCGGCCTCAATGGTAAAAACTGGTTTTGTCTGACGGCTCATCCCGGCTCTCCTCTTGGTATCATTCACCACAAATGTTTGACAGTGTCGGCTCTTTCTAGGGTAATGCATTTCGCATGCCATAGATCGCCATTGATACGTCGAAAAAGAGGAATTAAGTTGCTTTCGAGCGCTATTCTATAAGGCTGGATTGCCGCAATTCTCCAGCAACGCTGATTTCGCGGCCGACAGTCATGAACTTTACCGGATCGATTGATTTGTTATTAATGCGTATTTCATAATGTAGATGAGCGCCTGCTGACCTTCCGGTATTGCCCATTTTTCCGATAACATGATTTTCACCGATATAATCACCAAGCTTGACGGTGATGCGAGCCAGGTGGGCATAGGTCGTGATAATGCCAAAATCATGCTTTACCCGTACAACCTTGCCAAATGATCCTTCGGTACCAGCATAAATCACTGTCCCTGGGGCGGTTACACGCACATTTTCTTGCCAAGTACCCGCCAGATCAACGCCATGATGGAATGATGTCTTGCCGGTTTTCGGATGTTTCCGATTACCGTAATCGCTTGAGATATAGAAATAGAGCATTGGTGGTTTGAATGGAATCTTACGAAGTGCGGCTCGATGTTCAGCAAGATTGATCATTATGTTTTTGAAGTTGTCATTCTTTGGGGCGGTGGCAACCTCAATTTCGCTTGGTAGGGCCTCAACAGAAATGCCAAGGTCGACGACGGTTGACCGGATATATTCGATTTCCTGTTCTAATGCTAAAAGCATTTTTTTGGTTCTTGCCGCATCAGTTATTAGCGGTAAAACTGGACCTTGACGTTGTGTAAAAAAGCCGGTTTGCAATCCATCTGATTCTGGCATCTTGGGCGGGCTTGGTAATACAGTAGTGGCAGCGAACTGATCAGGTGTGGCGGCTTTGGGCGTTATCAGCGGTGGTGTAGCGAGGCGCGCATTGTCAATCAAATTGCCATCACTTTTGTTTGGCTGTGCTTGTAATATTTTTTTGTCTTTTGGAGCAGGTGCAAAGTTTGGCAGAAGGGCAATGGTGAATTCTTGCGCGTCGGTAGCAATGCCAGTTGGTTTTGAGGTTGTGCCGATTGAGATATTTGATGAAGCTGTTGCCGGATTTTGTTTGATGATA
>Ga0255782_10004021_pt1 | contig 10845 bp, 9 predicted proteins | sample 101ome_26_FD_179980 | JGI IMG/M metagenome (GOLD analysis project Ga0255782, IMG submission 179980) | Coastal salt marsh microbial communities from the Groves Creek Marsh, Skidaway Island, Georgia - 101408AT metaG (version 2) | ecosystem: Environmental > Aquatic > Marine > Intertidal zone > Salt...
TCCTTCGCTCTGAGGGCAATCGTCTTCCAATCCTCATGCTGACCGCACGAACCGAGCCCAGTGATCGCATCGCTGGACTTGACGCTGGCGCCGATGACTACGTGTTGAAGCCATTTGATCTTGGCGAACTGTTCGCTCGTCTACGAGCACTCGTTCGCCGGACATCAACCGAGGCTGAAGAGCAGACCGACACCGAGCCACTGGTGCTTGGCGACTTGGTGATTGAGCCTGCGGGCCGTCGAGTTCGGCGCGGAAATCGTGAGCTCGAACTCTCGAAAACAGAATTTGATCTGCTTGAACTACTCGTTCGGAATACTGGCATCGTGCTCGATCACTCAACCATCTACGAGCGCATCTGGAATTACGACTTCGGGCCGGATTCAAAGAATCTGGCGGTGTACATCGGCTATCTGCGTCGTAAAACTGAAGATGAAGGTGGTTCACGCTTGATTCACACGGTCCGCGGTGTCGGATACTCAGCACGGATTGAACAATGAGCCTTCGTATTCGTATTGCTCTGCTGATGGCAGTTCTCGCTGCGACAGCAACTATTGCCGTTGGCGCAATTTCGTATCAAACAACAGCGTCGCGACTTCTAGAAGCGGTGGACGATTCACTGGTCGACGCAACGGTTGTCGTCACTGCACGACGCTTTGATGAGCGACTATTTGAGTCTGGTCCGTTCGACGGGTTTGTCGTGCAGGCGCTGCTCGCAGATGGTTCCGTTGTCCGCACGAACTTCCCACATCAAATGAAACCAAGCCGTAAGGAACTTGAGTTGATCGGACGCCCAGGTTCGACGGATTTCAGATCTGTACGCCTCGGTCGAGCGGAGTATCGCATTCGGTCAATTGGTTTTGAAGACGGCATTGTTCAGATCGGCCGACCTCTTGCCGAAACAAATTCGGTGCTCGAAAGTCTGCGTTTACGCACGTTGATGCTGGTGACAGGAGTGACCGTGGTTGCTGGTGTTCTTGGAGCACTTACTGCTGGGCGCATCACTCGGCCACTGAGATCGTTGACCGCTGCTGCCTCTGAGATCGAAGTGTCGGGTCGTCTTGAACTTGGTGACAATGAGGCAACGAGCCGTCGCGATGAGGTCGGTCGTCTGTCGACTGCATTCCACCGCATGATCGGCGCTCTCGCTCGGTCTCGTGCAGATCAGCGGCGTCTCGTCGAGGACGCAGGTCATGAACTCCGGACACCGGTGACGGCGATCCGCACCGGCCTCGATACGTTGAGTCGTTACCCAGACCTGCCAGCCGATGAACGTGCGGACATCATCGAGTCGATGCGGGATGAAGCAGCCGAACTGACTTCGCTCGTCAACGAAGTTGTTCAGGTCGCAAGTGGCGAAGTCGATGACTCTGAACCGGAGCAGGTTCGCGTCGGTGATGTTGCTGGCGTGGCTGCAGAAAGAGCACAGCGGAGGTCAGGTCGAGAGGTGCAGGTTCAGTCTGATGACTCTGAGGTTCTCATTCGTCGGGGGCAACTTGAGCGTGCAATTTCGAATCTGTTGGAAAACGCCGTGAAATTTGATCCGAGTGATGGGCCTATCGAGGTTGTGATTGCTGAGGGTCGGATTTCGGTACTTGATCGTGGTCCGGGAATTCCCGAGGCTGATCACGAATTGGTCTTTGAGCGGTTCCATCGCTCGGCGACGGCTCGAACCCTTCCCGGATCAGGACTTGGTCTGTCGATGGTGGCGACAACTGCGCGTCAACATGGTGGCGATGTGTTTGTCGAAAATCGCAATGGCGGAGGAGCAATTGTCGGGTTGACGCTGCCAACCGTTTCAGCCTGGGAACCCCCGTTGGTGTAGTTGGACAAGTTCTCAACCTGTCCTTACCTAGGTCATGCAGACTTCTTGAAGTACTCACCGAAGATGTTTGCTCACAGAAGCAGAACCCCCGTTTCTGAAAGAGAGAAAGAAGTAGCAGATGAATAAGAAAGCAATGTTCGCAGCGCTCTCCGCCGGAGCAATCGCCGGCACAGGTGCCGGCCTCATCCTTGGTGTTCCAGGTTTGACGAGCGCTGCAAATGACACCACCGATTCATCGACTGACATGTTGTCTGCATCGGCCATTGACATCGACGCTGATGGCACCGATGCCGACCACGGTGGTCACAAGGGTCGGCGAGGCAAGATGGCATCGCCAGAAACACTGGCCGAAGTGCTCGGCATCGACGTTGAAACACTTCGTGCAGAGTTTGCTGCCGGCAAGTCGATTGCTGACATCGCATCCGAACAAGGCATCGAGATTGAAACGGTCGTTGATGCCCTTGTCGCAGAGGTCGAAACCCACCTTGATGAGCATGTTGCTGATGGTTCCGTTACCGAAGACGAGGCGGCTGACAAACTTGCAAAGGCTGAGGCCATGATCTCTGAGCGAGTGAACGAAGTTCCTCAGATGGGTGGTCGCGGCCATGGATTCCGACGTGGAGCCCAATTATCGACAACTGTGCTCGACGTGCTTGGTGTTGACGCAGCAACCCTTCGCGATGCATTCGCAGCAGGTCAGACAGTTGCCGACGTTGCATCTGAAAATGGTGTCGATGTGAATGACATAGTGAGCGCTCTCGTTGATGAACGAGCAACACATCTTGCAGAGCACGTTGCAGACGGTTCGTTGACCCAGGAAGCGGCCGACGAGAAGTTGGCCGATGCGGAGGCAATGATCACCGAGCGTCTCAATACGGTTCCGCCGGCTGGCTTCAACGGCCGACGTAGCGGTATGGGTCACGGTGGTATGGGTCACGGTGGCCGGCATGAGCACGCTGACGATGATCACGCCGATGATGGTGTATCGATCGAGAGCGGCGCGACCGGCGGATCAGATTTCAGCAACCTGTTGAACTCAGACGCCTGATCATGGGCTGATCTGTCACCCCCCGGCAGGTCAGCACTCAGAACGACAGTGGGTGCATCCGCAATGCGGGTGCACCCACTGTCGCGTGTGACGGCACTCTCGGTGATGTTGTCCGGCTGAGGTTCAAAGCGTGAGACACCCGACCCGTACACTGATCTCACATGTCTGACCCCTCGCTCTTTCCGACAAGCCCATTTCTCGAGGGCCTCAACCCGGCTCAGTATGACGCAGTCATCCATCCCGAAGGCCCACTACTTGTGGTCGCAGGGGCTGGCTCAGGAAAGACCCGGGTGCTCACCCATCGAATCGCACACCTCATTCACACCGGTGTGCATCCATCTCAGATTCTTGCGATCACCTTTACCAATAAGGCAGCTCGAGAGATGCGTGACCGTGTTGCCGACCTCGTCGGCCCGGTCGTAAAAAACATGTGGGTGAGCACATTCCACTCGGCATGCGTTCGAATCCTTCGAGTTCATGCCGAGCGTGTCGGTCTACCCCGAACATTTTCGATTTACGACCAAGGCGACGCTGTTCGTCTCACTGGGTACGTCGTTCGAGATATGGGTCTTGATCCGAAACGTTTTAATTCTCGAGCCGTACATGGCCACATCTCGTTGTACAAGAACGAACTGATTGACCCGGCAAGTGCAATTGCCTCTGCTGACGACATCTTTGCCCGTCGACACGCCGAGATATATGCCGAATATCAAACTCGACTCGAACGTGCTGGCGCAGCAGATTTTGATGATCTCCTCACCCTGACCGTGAGGCTTCTCAGTGAATGTCCAGACGTGCTCGATGAGTACCGAGGAAGGTTCCGCCACCTGTTGGTTGATGAATATCAAGACACCAACATGGCCCAGAACGAGATTGTTCTCGCACTCGGTGGAGCAACCGACCCTGCTGGGGTGCACAACGTCTGTGTCGTCGGCGATAGCGACCAGAGTGTGTATCGATTCCGTGGAGCCGACCTTCGCAACATCATCCAATTTGAAGATGCCTTCGCTGATGTCACCACCATCGTGCTTGATCAGAACTATCGGTCAACGCAAACGATCCTCGACGCAGCAAATGCTGTCATCGTCAACAATCCAGGCCGCCAGCCGAAACATTTGTGGACAGACGGCAACTCAGGTGATCGAATCGTCCGTTACTACGCCAGTGATGAGGGTGACGAAGCAACGTTTGTTGCCTCAACTGCGCGTCAGCTCACCCGTGAAACCGGGGCGATGTTTAGCGATACGGCAGTGCTCTATCGAACAAATGCTCAGAGTCGCGTGATCGAAGAATCATTCATGCGCCTGGGTGTTCCTTACCAAGTGGTTGGTGGAACCAAGTTCTACGACCGTCGCGAAGTGCGTGACGCACTCGCATACTTGCGGATCGTCGCAAACCCGGCTGATGAGGTGAGCGTGAAGCGTGTGCTGAACGTTCCAAAGCGTGGTGTTGGCGATACGAGCGTTGCGCGCATTGATGAATTCGCGTCCCAAGAGGGCCTTTCTTTTCTTGCCGCAGCGCGACGCGCGAGCGAGGCTGGGGTAAGCGGTCGTGCGGCGCGGGGGGTTGAGAGTTTTTGCGAGGTCATCGATGGCGCGCGTGAGTTGTTGCTCAACGAAGGTGACGACGGGCTGACCTCAGGTGAACTGCTACAGCACGTTCTGGAGGCATCTGGTTACCTCACCGAACTTGAAGAGGAAGACACCGTTGAGGCACACGGCCGAATTGAAAACTTGGGTGAGCTCGTAGGTTCTGCGAGAGAGTTCACACGGCTTGACGAATTTCTTGAGCAAGTTGCGCTCGTCGCCGACACCGACGACCTCGCTGATGACGATCGTGTTGTGCTGATGACCCTTCACTCGGCGAAGGGTCTTGAATTCCCGAACGTGTTCCTTGTCGGTGTTGAAGAGGGGGTCTTTCCTCATCACCGTGCGCTATCGGATCCCGACGAGATGGAAGAAGAGCGACGTCTTGCATATGTCGGCATTACTCGAGCGATGGAGCGGCTGTTCATGTCACATTCGTGGAGCCGAATGTTGTTCGGGTCAACCCAGTACAACCCCCCGTCCCGCTTCTTCGACGAGATCCCAGAGACCCTTCTTGATGTTCGCGGTGATCGCCGTCCGGCGGGTTATCAGAGTTCTTATCGGTCATCCTCATGGGATTCGCCACCGCCGTATCGGCGACGAAGCATTGATCGTGATGAGAACGATGAGCATCGAGACCGAATTGTTGAACGGGCAATGAGTTCACGAATCGGGCCTGTGCAATCTGGCGCTCACGAACTCGGCTTCCGTATCGGTGACGACGTCACCCACCCAGCATTTGGCGAAGGTGTGATTATTGATATCAGCGGCGCAGGCGACCGTTCTGAGGCAACTGTGAACTTCGCTGGCGTTGGAACAAAACATCTTGCGCTTGCCTTCGCCCCGCTGACCCGTCGATCTGGTTGAATAGAGCGTGATGAAGGCCGCATTACTAGTCGAAAGTCTCACTGGAAATACTTGGCGTGCTGCCGAGATGATTGGGACCAACTTGCAGCAGGAGGGATGGTCGATTACCGGACTGTCCCGTGTTCGACGTCCTGACCTCGCAAGCATCCAAGAGGCAGACATCGTGCTGGTTGGCACGTGGACACACGGCTTGTTCTTCGTCGGACAAGCTCCGTGGGCTGCTGCTGATATTGCCAACATGCCGGTGATGCGTGGCAAGAAGGCCGCTTGTTTCCTTACCTACGCCCTTGACGCAGGAAAGAGCCTCGACCGGCTATCGACCGCTGTCGGACAAACCGGCGCAGAGGTGGTGGGTGGCCTTCAAATTAAGCGCAATCACATCGAACACCACTCGGAGGTGTTTGCCGATCGTCTGATCGGCGCAATGTCGCAATAGCGACCGCTCCGTCAACTGGGTGACAAAACGCGGGTCGGGCGACGATCCAGCGTTAATCGCTGGTGATTCCTCGTAGGTCGATTTCGAGAAGAACGCGATCGACGACCACCGGTCGAACTTCGGTTGGAATTGCAAGGTCATCGACGGTGACCTCTCGACCATCACAATCAATGAACGTGTCGGTTCCTACTTCTTGGGTGACAATGCAACTCGAGTCACGATCGGCCGGGTAAGCCCAACGCACTCTCCATCCGTTGAGAGGATCGGTACCTTGATGATCGATCACGATCGATCGATCATTGACTGCTGATCCGAGTTCAGCGAAGAGTAATGGTCCGTCAGTTTCGACAAGTTCAGACAGATATTCGACATTGCCAACAGGCCAAGTGTCTGGTGCAAGGCGGTCAGAGGTAGTGACCTCTCCAGACGAGATATACGCAGCCATCGCCCATGTGAAGAGGCCGATACATGCGAGCACGATAAGACCCCCGACAACAGGTATCACTGCCCGGGCGAGGGGAGATCTGAACTGCGGAAGTTGCACGTCTCTAGTTTGCCTTGTCCGTGAGTTAGTGAGTCGGGTCGTTATGAAAGTAGGGTTCGATTCTTGTGAAGCGTCCTTATCGAGTTGTCGTCGCGAAACCAGGCCTTGATGGTCACGATCGCGGAGCAAAGACAATCACTCGCGCCCTGAGAGATCATGGGTTTGAAGTGATCTACACCGGCCTCCATCAAACGCCGGAGCAGATCGCCGAGACGGTGTTGCAAGAAGATGCCGACGCGATCGGACTCTCGTTGCTCTCAGGTGCTCATCTCACTCTGTTTCCAAGGGTGATGGAGGAACTTCGCAATCGAGATCTCGGTGAGGTACTCGTATTTGGCGGTGGGGTTATCCCCGACGCAGACGCTCGTGAGTTACGTAATCAAGGCGTTTCCGAAATCTTCCAACCAGGAGCATCGCTAAAAGCGATTAGTTCGTGGTTGGAGTCAACACTCGATCAACGAGAGGACTGAACAAGTGGACCTGTTCGAATACCAAGGCAAGCAGTACTTTGCTCGCTTTGACATCCCGGTAAGCCCGGGTGACAAAGCTGACACTGTCGATGAGGCGGTCGCCGCCGCTGAGGCTGCGGGCTATCCCGTTGTCGTAAAAGCACAGGTGCAAGTTGGTGGTCGCGGTAAGGCCGGTGGCATCAAACTGGCTGATAATGCTGACGAGGTCCGCACTCACGCTGGAAACATCCTTGGCATGGACATCAAGGGGCATGTTGTGAAGCGCGTTTGGGTTGAGCATGCGTCAGACATCGAAGAGGAGTACTACGCAAGCTTCACCCTCGACCGGGCGGCGAAGAAGCACCTGTTGATGTTGTCAGCCCAAGGTGGTGTAGAAATCGAAGCTGTCGCAGAGAGCGATCCAGATGCGATCGTTAAGCTCCACATCGATCCGGTCGTCGGGCTCGATGCCGCCACAGCTCGTCAAGCGGCCGTCGATGCGAAGATTCCTGAAAAGGCTCTCGATGGAACTGCCGACATTCTGGTCAAGCTCTACCGCTGCTTCTCAGACGGCGACTGTGACCTCGCCGAAATCAACCCTCTCATCTTGAAGCCGACGGGTGAGGTTCACGCACTTGACGCCAAGGTGACGCTTGATGCGAACGCAATGTTCCGCCATCCCGAGTGGGCCGAATATGCCGAGACAGAAGAACTCGATGAGCGCGAACGTCTTGCGAAGACGCACGACCTGCAGTACATCGGTCTCGATGGCACCGTCGGAATCATTGCCAATGGTGCTGGGCTTGCGATGTCGACGCTCGATGTCGTCAACCAAGTTGGCGGCTCGGCTGCAAACTTCCTGGACATCGGTGGCGGTGCGAATGCGGACGTGATGGCCGCAGCGCTTGAGGTCATCAACTTCGACCAGAACGTGTCATCGATCTTCATCAACATTTTCGGTGGTATCACCCGAGGTGAAGAGGTAGCGAAGGGCATTGTTGAGGCGCTTGGCCGTGTTGACCTTCGTGCCCCAATTGTGATTCGCCTCGACGGAACGAACGCTGAGGAGGGACGACAGATCCTTGCTGATGCCGGAATTCCCGAATCCAAACTTCGTTCAGAACCAACCATGCTTGACGCTGCCCGCGCCGCCGTTGCGCTGGCAAAGAACTGAGAGGTCTCACCATGTCGATTTTCGTTAATGAAAACACCAAAGTCATCGTTCAAGGTCTCACCGGCGGACAGGGCAAGTATCACGGTCTTCGAAATCGGGACTATGGCACAAATGTCGTTGCTGGCGTGACTCCGGGCAAGGGTGGCCAGGACGTCGAAGGAATCCCAATCTTTGACAGCGTTGCCGATGCGGTCGCTGCAACTGGCGCTGACGCATCCTTCGTTGCTGTTCCACCGAAAGCCGCACCGGCAGCAATTCTTGAAGCTGCTGCTGCTGGCGTGTCGTTCATCGTGTGCATCACCGAAGGCATTCCGGCACAGGACGAAGCCAGAGTGTTCAACACCTTGCTTGCTGACTACCCGAATACCCGACTACTCGGTCCTAACTGCCCGGGCATCATCAGCCCCGGGAAGTGCAACATCGGAATTACTGCTGGCGAAATCGCACTTCCGCCAACCGCTGAAGGTCCAAATGTTGGCATTGTCAGCCGCTCGGGCACATTGACCTATCAGGCGTTGTACGAGTTGAAGCAGAAGGGAATTGGTGTTTCAACTTGTGTCGGAATTGGTGGCGATCCGGTTCCTGGAACAAACTTCATCGACTGTCTCAGCCAGTTCCAAGCCGATCCAGACACCCATGCGATCATCATGATTGGTGAAATTGGTGGCTCAGCGGAAGAAGAGGCAGCCGAATACATCAAGGCCAACGTGACGAAGCCAATGAGTGCATATATCGCAGGCGTGACCGCTCCGGCTGGCAAAAAGATGGGCCACGCTGGCGCGATCGTGTCAGGTGGAAAGGGAACTGCTCAAGGCAAGATGGACGCATTGGCTGCTGCAGGCGTAAAGATCGGGCTCAACCCGACTGAAGCCGGCGAGCTGATGGCAGAAATCGTCGCGAACCTAGGCTGATTTTCACATGCCAACCGCTCTTGTCTCTGTGTACGACAAGACCGGTGTAGCTGAATGCGCGCGTGAACTTCACGCGCTTGGCTGGTCGCTCCTGTCTTCAGGCGGAACGGCATCAGTAATTGCTGAAGCGGGCGTCCCGGTGACTGACGTCGCTGAGATCACTGGTTTCCCGGCAATTCTTGGCCATCGGGTCGTGACGCTCCATCCGAAGGTTCATGGTGGCATTCTTGCGAACCGGTCAGATCCGAGCCATCAGGCAGATCTTGAAAGGTTCGGAATTGATCCGATTGATCTTGTCATCGTGAATCTGTATCCCTTCTCGTCTGACCCTGGCGTTGAACTCATTGATATTGGTGGTCCAGCGATGGTTCGAGCGGCGGCGAAGAATCATGCTGATGTGGCAGTTGTCGTCAACCCGGATGAGTATCAGCCCATCATCGACGAGATTCGCGAGCACGGAGTGATTCGTGCTGCCATTCGGCGTCGCTTGGCGAGGGATGCATTTGCACATACTGCGGCTTATGACGCGTCAATCGTTCGCTGGTTGGACGAGACTGATGACGAGGCCTCAGCCGATGAACTCCCTCGGACGCTGCATCTCGCGCTTGAGCGGGTGGAGACGCTTCGCTACGGAGAGAATCCGCATCAGATCGGTGCGCGCTACCGAGATCTCACAAACTCGTCGGGGGACTCTGGCTGGTGGCAATCTGTCACCCAGCATGGTGGCAAGGCGATGAGCTACCTGAACGTGTACGACACAGAGGCTGCTTGGCGACTCGCTCACCAATTTGAACAACCGACAGCAGTTGTGGTGAAACATGCAAATCCGTGTGGGGTTGCAAGTGCTGACACAATCGAAGAGGCCTATTCAAGGGCACATCAATGTGACCCAGTGAGTGCATTTGGTGGCATTGTTGCGGTCAATCGGCCGGTTACCCGTGCGATGGCCGAGTCACTTGCCCCCGTCTTCACCGAGGTCGTGGTCGCTCCGGGATACGAAGATGGGGCGCTCGAGGTTCTCACAGCGAAGGCAAATCTTCGAGTCCTCTCAGCCAGCGAGCCGCAGGATCGGCAACTTGATATTCGAAGCGTTGACGGTGGTTTGCTAGTGCAAACGGCCGACACCGTCGTGACCGATCGTCATGAGTGGTCGGTCGTCACTGAAGTTGCTCCCACCGAGGCGCAATGGGCTGACATCGAGTTCGCTTGGCGAGTCTGCGCAGCCGTGTCGTCAAACGCAATCGTGTATGCCAAAGATCAGCAAGCATTTGGTATTGGTGCCGGTCAGCAGAACCGGCTCGATTCATCCCGAATAGCGGCTGAGCGCTCAGCAGGGCGCGCCGATGGTGGTGTCTGTGCAAGCGACGCGTTCTTCCCATTCAGAGACGGGCTTGATGCTGCAGTAGCGGCTGGGATTCGTGCGGTTGTCCAACCGGGCGGGAGTGTTCGAGATGACGAAGTGATCGCTGCAGCGAACGAAGCTGGCATCGCAATGGTGTTTACCGGGCGCCGACACTTCCGTCACTAGTCAACAAAGTTTCTTCTTTCGCGGCGATACTGGAGGCAATGTCGATGAATCATGATCGATTAGTCGCAAGTCAGCGTCCGAGCTCGCTGTCGAAGGTGCCGTATTTGCCAGCACTCGACGGCCTTCGAGCCCTTGCGGTCGTTGCGGTCATGGTCTACCACGCGAACAGCGCATGGCTTCCTGGTGGGTTCTTAGGGGTTGAAGTGTTCTTCGTGTTGAGCGGCTACCTCATCACGTTGCTGTTACTTGCTGAACATGATCGTGACGGGTCAATCGACCTTCGATCGTTCTGGGCACGTCGTGCTCGACGGCTCCTTCCGGCACTGTTTGCCGTATTGACGCTGGTTGCCGTCGTTGCAACTCTGCTCCGCCCCGAAACCCTCGGAAAGGTTCGTGGCGACATCATTGCTGGCTTCTTCTATGGCTCAAACTGGTTCCAATTGTGGGTGGGTGCGGGCTATGCGGCGAGCGGCGATTTTG
>Ga0255782_10004029_pt1 | contig 10824 bp, 8 predicted proteins | sample 101ome_26_FD_179980 | JGI IMG/M metagenome (GOLD analysis project Ga0255782, IMG submission 179980) | Coastal salt marsh microbial communities from the Groves Creek Marsh, Skidaway Island, Georgia - 101408AT metaG (version 2) | ecosystem: Environmental > Aquatic > Marine > Intertidal zone > Salt...
TTCCCTAATCTAAAATCGGTATGGATTGAAAGTGGTCTTGCGTGGGTTCCATTTGTAATGCAACGCCTCGATGATCAATATTTAATGAGGATGTCCGAGGCGCCTCTCTTAAAGCAAATGCCCTCTGACTATATGCGCCAAAATTGCTGGTACACTTGTCAGCCAATGGAAAAGTCTAGTGAGGTGGGTCTCAAGGCTACTTTTGAGATGATTAATGCTAAGACCCAATTGCTTTACGCATCGGACTGGCCACACTTTGATTTTGATGCACCACGTGTCATCGCGGAAATTGACTGGTTAGACGAAGAAGCGAAACGAAATATTCTAGGAATGAACTCCGCTCGTTGTTTTGGTTTTGAACCAAAGCTGAAGTGGAAATGATTAGCTCGCCACTCGAGCGTAGAATTATTAAAAAATAAAGAAGCAGATTAGATAGGCTTAATTTTCTCGGGTTGGGAGTAACAAGACGAACGTGTGTTGTTATGCCTTATTCCCAATTTTTGGTTCCTCTTTTCGGATAATGCGACGTATATTTTCCTTGTGTCTAAGGATAATGAGGATTGCAATAAGGGTTGTAGCTTCCGTCAATTGCCTGTCACCAATCAGAACCGCTGTTATCGGTGCTGATATTGCGGACAATAAACCACCAACAGAAGATATTCTTGAGAGAACCACAGAAGTTATCCAAACCGCACCTGCAACGAGCCCGATTGGTGCTGCGAGTCCAAACCCAACACCCAAAAATGTTGCAACACCTTTTCCGCCTTTAAATTTAAGCCATATAGGGAAGCAATGTCCTAAAACTGCGCCATAGGCAGCCAGCGTAGCTAGGTCTGGGCCACCAAAGTGCCATCCTAAGACAACAGCAGAGGTACCCTTTCCAATATCAAGAATAAGTGTGAAAGCAGCTAAACCTTTTCGGCCGGTTCTCAAAACATTCGTCGCACCGATATTACCGGAACCTATTGTTCGAATATCTCCAGCACCAAATAGCTTTGTTAGTATAAGTCCGAACGGTATTGAGCCTAGAGTGTAGGCTGCTAGGAAGCCGAAAATTAAAGGCCAAATGAAATCCCAACCTCCTAAGGGGTATATCATTCTGTGATGCGTCCGTCATAGACGATACGTCCATCCACCATTGTTACCATGACCATTCCTTGGACGGGACGACCATCGAATGCTGAGTTTTTTGATTTTGAATTAAGTTTGTCTGAGTCAACTTTGAAAGGCCGGTCAATATCAAAAACAACTATATCTGCCGGGCCGCCTTTCTTTAAACTTCCCCCTGAAAGGCCAAGAAGCTTTGCTGGATTTATTGTCAGTTTTCCTAGGAGAGTGAGTAATTCGATTTCACCTTTATGTACGAGTTCGAGACACACTGGCAGCAGAGTTTCAACACCCACAGCGCCAGGGTTGGCTTGAGCAAAAGGTAGACGCTTTGACTCTTGGTCTTGAGGCCAGTGATCACTTGCGATGACGTCGATAGTTCCTGCCTTGAGGGCTTCAACAATAGATCGACGATCATCTTCTGATCTCAATGGTGGTGATAGTTTTGAAAAAGTTCGATATTGTAAAATCTCAGTCTCATTTAGGGCGAAATATGCTGGAGCGGTGTCAGCGCTAACATTCAGGCCACGTGATTTCGCTTCTGCAATTTTATCGACAGCGGCAGCAGTCGAAATATGCGCAGCGTGATAGCGAGCGCCTGTCATTTCAACAAGTCGGATGTCACGTTCCACCATCATGACCTCTGCTGCGGCAGGTGCCGCAGATAGACCTAATCTGGTCGCAAATTCACCCTCAGTTGCTACCGCAGACGCTGTTAGTGTTGGCTCTTCGGGGTGCTGAATGACTAGAGCGTCGAAACCACTGGCATAAGATAGAACGCGACGCATCATCATGGCGTCTGCAATAGCAATGTTACCATCTGTGAAGGCTCTTGCTCCCGCCTCCTTTAACAATCCCATTTCAGTGAGGCGTTTTCCGTCAAAGCCCTTAGTGGCGGCGCCATAGACAAAAATTTTAACTCCACGAACTTCGCGAGCACGTCTTGCAACAAATTCTACGACTGCAGCGTCATCGATTGGAGGCTCAGTATTTGGCAGCCCAACTAATGTTGTGATGCCTCCTTTAGCAGCTGAGGCAGAAAGGCCGTCGATAGTTTCTTTGTGTTCTTCGCCTGGTTCACACAGGTGAACCCGTATATCTACGAGGCCAGGGGATAGACATAGACCTTTGCAGTCTAAAACCTCGGCATCTGGAGGCGGATCTCTAAGGTTTGGTCCAAGATCCGCAATTTTTCCATTCTCAACGAGAAGTCCACCAACAACATCCAGATTACTCGCTGGGTCTAAAACTCGGGCATTTTGGAAGAACATACGCTTCATTCTGCCGGCCCCTCATTACCCGTGAGATCTCTTGTTAAGAGATCAAGACATGCCATGCGTACTGCAACGCCCATCTCTACCTGCTCTTGGATTAGGCTGCGATTAATGTCATCAGCTACATCTGAGTCAATTTCCACACCTCTATTCATCGGGCCAGGGTGCATAATAAGCGCGTCTGGTTTAGCCATTGCAAGCTTTTGGCTGTCCAAACCAAAAAACCGAAAGTACTCAGTTGTGGAGGGGACGAAACTTCCTCGCATCCGTTCTTGTTGAAGTCGCAACATCATGACGATGTCTGCATCTTTTAAACCCTCTGAAAGGTTAGAATGGACGGTTACTCCGTATCGTTCTACCTCAGCTGGTAAAAGAGTACGGGGCGCCACCAGCCGTACCTCTGCACCCATAGTTCGAAGCAAAATCATATTTGAACGGGCAACGCGGCTATGAAGAATATCGCCGCATATTGCGACTATAAGGCCAGAGAGTTTTCCCTTACGTCGACGGATTGCAAGAGCATCTAAAAGAGCTTGTGTTGGATGCTCGTGCGCACCGTCGCCGCCATTAACAACTGAGCAGCGCACTTTTTGCGAAATCAGACCAACGGCTCCAGATTCAGGATGTCGAACAACCAATAGGTCGGCATGCATTGCATCTAAAGTTAAGGCTGTGTCTAGAAGTGTTTCGCCTTTACGAACAGAGCTCACTTCCGGAGAGATATTGATGACATCCGCCCCTAATCGTTTTCCAGCCAACTCAAAAGAAGTGCGTGTACGCGTCGAGTTCTCAAAAAAAACATTAATAATTGTTCTTCCACGTAGCGCGTCACCTTTTTTGTTTGCACTGCGATTAAAATCGACATAGCGATCCGATAAATCCAGAAGCAAACCAATTTCGGCGGGTGAAAGGCCCTCGATACCAATAAGGTGGCGAGAGGACAGCGACTCAGCAGATGGCATTATCATAGCACCGCTTATAATCCGCGAATTAACCGCTCGCTATACTAAAAACTGTGGACTGTTAAACCACAGTTTTAGATCCAACAAAATTTTGGTGTTAGCAGTTAATTCTGTTTAAGCATGCGAATAAGCTATGATCGAACTTTAACGTAGGAGCCTGGCGCAGCCTCAATACTGCTCAACTTACCTTTGCCTGGAATACGGGCCGGAACTTTTTGACCAGTATTACTTAGGATCCACGATTGCCAATCATTCCACCAAGAGCCAGGTTTTTCAACAGAGCTCTCTAGCCAATCTTCTTGTTCATCTAATTTTTGCTCGTTAGTCCAGTAGCTATATTTCTCTGCAGTAGGAGGATTAATTACACCTGCGATATGTCCTGAGGCAGCCAGCACAAATTTTGATTGACCACCAAAACGTTTCATACCCTGATAAACGCCTGGCCATGGAGCAATGTGATCCTCCTTAGTGGCTAGGAAGTATGTTGGAACATCAATATCGCCCAAATTAATTGGTACATTACCCATAGAAATACCACCTGGCTCACGCATCAAATTTTTTTGGTACATATTTCTGAGATAAAACGAATGCATTGCTTCAGGGAGCCGTGTGGAATCAGAATTCCAGAACAATAAATCAAAAGGAAAGGGCTCTTTCCCCATTAGATAATTACTTACTACAAAAGACCAAATTAGGTCGTTAGAGCGTAAACTATTAAAAGTTGACGCCATTTCAGCACCGTCTAGAAACCCTTTGTCGCGCATTTTACGTTCAATGGCTTGAATTTGATCTTCGTCGACAAAGACTGAGAGTTCGCCAGCTTTTTCAAAGTCGACCAGCGTTGTGAAGAAGGTGGCGCTAGCAAAGCTGTCCATATTCTTTTTGGCGGCGTAAGCCAGTGTTGCGGAGAGTAAAGTACCCCCTAAGCAATACCCAATCGCATTTACCTTCTGGACACCTATATCTGTCTTGATGGCTTCTAATGCGGCAAGAGGGCCATCCATCATGTAAGAAGTGAAGTCTTTGTGTCTCAGTTCTTCTGTTGGATTTATCCAAGAAATTACATAGACACTGTGACCTTGATCTGTAGCCCATTTAATAAATGAGTTTTCTGGACGGAGGTCGAGGATATAAAATTTGTTGATCCATGGAGGAACTATTAACAAAGGTGTTTCAAATTGGGTTTCAGTAGTGGGCTCGTAATGTATCAATTGCATTAATTCGTTCTGGAAGACGACTTGGCCCGGAGTTACTGCGATATTCTCGCCAACAGAAAATGCCTCCATATCTGTTTGGCTAATACGAAGCTGCCCATGCCCGCGCTCCATATCGCTTAGGATATTCTGCAGGCCTTTGAGTAGATTTTCTCCACGTGTCTCAAGTGTTTCTTTGAGAACAGTCGGGTTGGTTGCTACAAAGTTGGTAGGGGATATTGCGTCAACAAATTGGCGGGTAAAGAAATCAACTTTTTTTGCAAGATGGGGCTCAAGCCCTTCAGTATGCCCCGTTTGATCTACTAACCAACGTGACGTTAGAAGATACGATTGTTTTATGTAGTCAAAAATTATGTTGTTTGACCACTCTGCGTCTTTAAAGCGTCGGTCGCCAGCGTCCGGAGTAGCGACAGGTGCCGCTTCATTTCCAGTTATCCGTTGGAGTGTGTTCTGCCAGAGAGAGGAATACTGAGCCCACAGATCTGCTTGTGCTTCGATCATTTGAATTGGGTTTTCCGCAAGCTTCATTGCATACTGCATGAACGTCTGCCCGATAAGCATAAATTCCTGCTGTGTTTCACCTGTATTTAATTTATCTGCATTTTCAGTGAAATCAGCAATTAATCTCTGGCTTCGCTCTGCAATGTCGGTTAGCTCTTCTGCAAGGCGGCTCAATGCTTCCTGAGAAGTCTGCTCTGGAATAGTATTCACTGGTCTCTCCAAAAATGCTGCGCTGCAGCAAACAACAAGTAGATGTGTTAAAATGCAAGTATTTGCAACGTTATTTATGATTTTGGCCGTTGCGGCTGGCTGTCGCGGCGATTACCCAAGCTTGGGCTCTGCGCCAGTTGAAGCGCCTAACTCCATGGTAGAGGCGAGAGAAACCGCTTTTGTTCGCAAGGCAAAGATTTTGGCTGCTTCGAAACCAAGTCCAAAGAGTAAAATCAAAGAAACCCTCTTAGGTAATCCATTGAAACTAGTATCTCTACGAGAGGAGCTGATTTTCAATGAGAATACGATAAATCGAGTGAAGGGGTTGGTTTCGGAGGGTAAAAAGAAACTTGTAATTCTTGCATCTAGTAGTGTGTCCGACAGAGCCCTGACAGATATTGTCCGCCAGCTAGAAGTGGAAGGGGTGAGTGTTAAACTTTTAATTTTTTCGCATTCCGCAGATGTTGTTTCGAATGTAGAGCTATACCTTGAGCGCTGAAGGGGTTATTTCTCCATTAAAACGCCCCATGTGGCATTGGATTTATTTAAACTATGAGCTTTCAATTTCATAAAATACGTCGTCTGCCGCCATATTTATTCGCTGAAGTTAACGCGATGAAAGCAGCGGCACGGAAGTCTGGTAGAGATATCATTGATTTTGGTATGGGCAATCCAGACTCAGCTACGCCTCAGCATATTGTTGATAAACTAACGGAAACCGTGCGTGACGGTCGAACGCATCGATATTCAAGTTCGAAAGGTATACCAGGGCTTAGGCGCGCTATCGCTGGATATTATGATCGGCGCTTTGATGTCACTTTGGATCCAGAAAGTGAGGTTGTAGTTACTCTGGGGTCTAAGGAAGGTTTGGCTAATTTAGCTCAAGCGATAACTTCTCCTGGGGACATTATACTGGCTCCTAATCCTAGTTATCCAATTCATGCATTCGGTTTTGTTATTGCAGGGGCATCTCTCTGGCATGTGTCCGTAAAGCCGGACGCATCTTTCTTTACAGAGCTAGAGCGTGCTGTCCGTCATGCAGTTCCACCGCCAACAGCACTGCTACTTAGTTATCCATCAAATCCTACTGCTCTCACTGCAGATCTCGATTTTTATAAAGACGTAATAGCGTTTGCGAAGAAACACCAAATTTTCGTTGTGTCAGATTTGGCCTACTCTGAAATTTATTTTGATGAGACCCCACCTCCCTCTATTCTGCAGGTACCTGGAGCCATTGATATTGCCGTAGAGTTTGGCTCGCTTTCTAAAACCTACTCAATGCCAGGTTGGCGTGTTGGTTATGGTGTTGGCAACAGAGAGCTTGTGGGTGCTCTTGCTAGAGTGAAATCATATCTTGATTACGGCGCATTTACTCCCATTCAGGTTGCAGCGGCTGCCGCTCTCAATGGACCACAAGACTGTGTTGAAGATGCTCGTAATCTTTACAGGGAGCGACGAAACGTAATGGTTGACGCTTTTGGGCAGGCTGGTTGGGAGGTACCTCCACCACCCGCAACCATGTTTGCTTGGGCTCCTATACCAGAACAGTTCCAAGAACTTGGCTGTTTGGGGTTCTCTAAGTTGCTACTGGAAGAGGCAGATGTAGCAGTTTCTCCTGGAGTGGGTTTTGGCGAACGAGGTGAAGGATACGTGCGTTTAGCGCTTGTTGAGAATAGGCAGCGTATACGCCAAGCGTCGCGTGGTATTAAACAATTCCTTAGCAAAGTCAGAGACTCTAAGGACGCGATGGAAATGGCAAAACGGCAGGATGCAAGAATTGCGGAGGCATCAAAATGACCATTCGGTTGGGGGTTATCGGATTAGGCGTAGTTGGGGCAGAAACCCTTCAAACCCTTAAAAATCATTCGAATGTCATCGAGGAAAGGTCTGGCCAGAAGGTTGAAATAATTGAAGTCTCTGCGAGAGATAAGAGCAGAGATAGAGGCTTCGACGTTCAGAAATATCTTTGGCGAGACGACCCAATAGAGTTGGCAACTAGTCAGAATATCGATGTTGTGGTCGAGCTAGTCGGTGGAGAAGATGGTGTCGCCCTGGAAGTTGCAGAGGCAGCTCTCAAGGCCGGCAAGCATTTGGTTACTGCAAATAAGGCGATGATTGCTCGTCATGGGGCAAGACTTGCTGCGATAGCTGAAAGTATGAACGTTACTTTGGCATTTGAAGCCGCAGTCGCAGGAGGAATTCCTGCCCTAAAGGCTCTCAAGGAAGGGTTGGCTGGAAATCGAATTAATCGGGTATCTGGGATTTTGAATGGTACCTGCAACTATATCGTTACAGAGATGTCTGAAACAGGTAGATCCTTCGATGATGTTCTAAAAGAGGCACAGGCTAAGGGTTATGCAGAAGCTGATCCAGCTTTTGATATTGATGGCGTTGATGCAGCGCAAAAGCTTTCAATCCTTGCCGCTATAGCATTTGGTGGCACTCCTAACTTCGATTCTGTTGATACCTCTGGAGTTAGATATGTAACTGATTTGGATATCAAGTTTGCAAAAGAGCTTGGGTATCAAATCCGGCTTATCGGTGTTGCGGAAAGAACGAAGGACGGGGTGATGCAAAGGGTGTCAGCTTGCATGACACCAAAAGCACACCCTTTGGCACGTATCGATGGTGTAACTAATGCAGTGCTGATTGAAGGCTCTCCTGTAGGACAATCCTTGCTGGTTGGTCCGGGTGCAGGAGGAGGAGCAACAGCTTCTGCAGTTCTTGGTGATATTGTTGATATAGCCAGTGGAAGAGGAGCGCGAGGATTTGGAGAGGCAGCTTCATCACTCAAAGAACTGTCCGTTGCTCCAGTTTCAGTCCGAACAGGTTCATTTTACATACGAGTGATGGTAATTGATCGTCCTGGTGTCATAGCTGAAATGGCAGCGATCTTTGGAAAGAATGGAGTATCAATTGAGTCTTTCCTACAGCATGGTCGCCAACCTGACGAAGCAGTTCCGGTAGTTATGACAACTCACGATACTAATGAGAGCACAATCCGTAATGTGGTAGAGCAACTTGGTGCATTGGCCACTGTTGCGGAAACGCCTATTTTAATGCGCATAGAATCGTTGTGACCGCAGTCTGATCGGTTGAAGGAAATTTAAAAATGTCTGAAGAAAAAATGGACCGAAACTTGGCGCTTGAAGCCGTTCGTGTAACAGAATTTGCGGCCCTTGCGGCATCACGGCTCATGGGGCGCGGAGATGAAAAAGCTGCTGATCAAGCTGCAGTGGATGCAATGCGTCAGGCCCTAAACTCATTAGATATAGATGGGAAAGTGGTAATAGGTGAGGGGGAGCGTGATGAAGCGCCTATGCTCTATATCGGTGAGAAGGTTGGAACTGGTAGAGGTCCAAAAATAGACATTGCTCTAGACCCTTTGGAAGGTACTACTATAACCGCAAAAGGTGGTGCTAATGCGTTAGCCGTTATTGCTATGGCAGATGATGGTGGTTTTTTACATGCACCTGACGTGTATATGGACAAAATTGGAGTGGGTCCTGGTCTGCCTGCCGGCGTGATAGATCTAGACAACAGTCCCACACAAAATCTTCATAATTTGGCCGATGCGCGCGGTGTTAAAGTGGAGGACCTGGTCGCTTGTATTCTTGATCGCCCACGTCACCAGGAACTGATTGAGGAAGTTAGAAACTCTGGAGCACGTATTATGCTCATTTCTGATGGAGATGTTTCCGGAGTGATTGCGACAACAAATGTAGAGAGTGGTGTCGATATTTACATGGGCTCTGGCGGTGCTCCTGAGGGTGTTTTGGCCGCGGCCGCGCTTCGTTGCATAGGCGGCCAATTTCAAGGCCGATTGATATTCCGCAATGACGATGAACGTGGACGCGCACATCGAATTGGCGTTGAAGATCTAAATAGGAAATACAATCTCGAGGAGCTAGCATCTGGGGATGTGATGTTTGCAGCCACTGGGGTAACTAGTGGCTCAATGCTCGCTGGTGTTCGCAGAGAAGGTAAAGGTGTAAGCACCCAATCTCTTGTAATGCGTTCGAAGACTGGTACCGTTCGTAAAATTGAAACCTTTCATAATTTTGAACGGAAATCGATGTTTGACTAAGTAAGGTTTTCTATTTGGTCTCAAAATACGCATTAAATGTTAAAAAGTCGGCTAGTGACAAAGCTTGGGTTTCTGTAGTTAGCGACCCGCGTCTAGCTGAATTTTATGCAAGGCAGTTTGATCTTCCAGACGGCGTTGCCAATGTATTAGCTGCCCGTATTCAGAACAAACAGGAAGCGGCAGCTTTCTTGTCGCCGCGGCTGCGCGATCAGCTTCCCGATCCTTTCACCTTTCTTGACATGGAAAGAGCTGTTGAGAGGGTCGAAGCGGCTCTTCAGAGCAATGAACGCATTGCAATATTTGCCGATTATGATGTTGACGGCGCTACATCAGGAGCGCTTCTCCAGAGATTTTTGTCCGTTCTTGGCGCAGATGTTGTGGTTTACGTGCCGGACCGCGAGAAAGAGGGGTATGGGCCTAATCCAGCCGCTATGAATTATCTTAAGGAGTCAGGTTGTAACTTAGTATTGACCCTTGATTGCGGAGCTACCGCATTTGAAGCCATTGATGCTGCCAATGAAGTTGGCCTTGATGTCATAGTTTTAGACCATCATGTAGGCGCAGAAGCTACTCCGAATGCTGTCGCAGTTGTTAATCCTAACAGAGCAGACGAAATCAGCCCTCACACTCAACTTGCTGCTGTAGGAGTAGTTTTTCTTTTTGTTGTAGCGCTTCGACGAAAACTTGAGGTCGATATTGATCTCATGAATTTTCTTGATTTGGTTGCTCTTGGTACTGTCGCAGATGTTGCCCCATTAACAGGTGTCAATCGTGCACTAGTTGCGCAAGGTCTTCGCGTAATGGCTATTAACCCAAAGCTGGGCATTGCTGAGTTGCTAAGGGCAGGAGGAGTGCAGGGCGCACCCAAAGCGTCACACATGGGATTTGTGATAGGTCCAAGGATTAATGCCGGAGGGCGAATAGGCCGGAGCGAACTTGGGGTGCGCCTTCTTTCAACGGATGATCCAGAGGAAGCTGCTATGATCGCTTCCGAGCTAGATAATCTCAATCGTCAACGTCAGCAAATTGAGCGATCTGTGTTTGACCAAGCCCTAGAACAAGCTGACGTTCAAGCCGATAGCGAGGCCAAGGTAATCGCTGTTTCAAGTTCAGGGTGGCGGCAAGGAGTCGTTGGGATTGTTGCAAGTCGTTTGGTTGAGCGTTTTAGAAGACCCGCCTTAGTTGCCGCAATTGAAGATGGGATTGCGATTGGTTCAGGAAGGTCGGTTTCTGGGGTAGCTTTAGGTCCTGCGATAATTGACCTTCGGGAAGAAGGGTTATTAATTTCAGGTGGTGGCCACAATATGGCAGCAGGATTTCGTGTTGCGGAGAGAGACTTTAAGAGGTTTGTAGAGGTTTTGTCCTCTAAGCTTTCAGAAAATATTGATAAAGCAGCAGAGGAAGTATCAACTAGAATTGATGCAGTCATTAGCCCTAGAGGCGCGTATGCTGCCGCATATGCTTTAGAG
>Ga0255782_10004037_pt1 | contig 10801 bp, 12 predicted proteins | sample 101ome_26_FD_179980 | JGI IMG/M metagenome (GOLD analysis project Ga0255782, IMG submission 179980) | Coastal salt marsh microbial communities from the Groves Creek Marsh, Skidaway Island, Georgia - 101408AT metaG (version 2) | ecosystem: Environmental > Aquatic > Marine > Intertidal zone >...
CTATGTTTGTGTATTTATCTACAATCTTATAATCAAATGGAAGGTGTCGAATGTCGTCTGCGATTTCATCCAAACGAGTTTCGAGACCATCACACCTGTCCTTAATTTCTGCGTGATTTTCCATGCTTATGTATGACTAGCATTTTATTTTTAAATTGCTGCTTGACGTTCAAAGTTTGTCTCTGTGTCATTCATTATTTTCGCAGCTCTAGGACACTCTGTAACAACTTGAACAATAAATCCCGTTTCAACTGGTTCCATTTTCCTTGCAAATGGTTCATATGCGTTATGGCTACAATGTATCATACTTTTATTAGCAATGTATGGATACACATAGGCAAACAGAAACATTTGATCAACTGCATAAACATCTCGACTTTCGGGTAAATTTTCTCTAAAATTATTCATGAGTTCAAGACCATCAATAAATTGAAGGGGTGGATGATTAATATCACGCGCATGTGTTGGAATACCAATATAAGCAAGGCAGTTATTCCTACAACCAAATGCACCACCAATAATTGGACACGTGTGATGTTTGTGATCTCTCACAATATGAAAATCTTTGTCGGATTCTAACCACTCGTTGACACATTTCAATTCTCTTTCAGTAATTCTTGAATCGGCATCACGAATCATTGTGACGGCATCTTTTATGAACAAATCTTCAAAACGCCACATCATATTAGACGTTTTCATTTTTGTTGACGAGTGGTGTACAAGTTCTACATTATCTTGCTCCTTTAGCCAATCGATTATATTTTGTGGAACGGTATCATTATAATGAACTCGAACAATCCAACCTTTGTAATATTTTTTGGCGTCCAAAACATTTTCAATCATTCCATAAGTATAAACTTTGTTTGAACCCCAAAGTGAATATGAAATATACTTCATTCTGCTATTTAAAAGAATAATTACTTTAAACTATATAATGGTTAAGATTTCATATGCCATTTGTGTATGCAACGAAGATCGTGAAGTAAAGTCTCTCATTAATTTCCTCTTGAAGGTCAAGGGTGAAGAAGACGAAATCAATATCCTTCTTGATTCAAAGAATGGGACCACAGAAGTTCGCAGTGTTTTGGAATCTTTTGGTGACAAGATTGTTGTGAATGAAAGAGAATTTGATGGAAAGTTTTCAGACCATCGCAACTATCACGCAACCAAGTGTTCCGGTGACTACATCTTTGCCATTGATGCTGATGAAATGCCACAAGAAGCACTCATTGTGAATATTAAGTCTTTCGAAGGGGATATTATGTACATTCCTCGTATCAACATTTGTCCAGGTTACACCGCAGAATGGTTAGATGGTCACAAATTCCAACTCAATGAAATGGGATGGATCAACTACCCAGACTATCAAGGTCGTTACTATAAGAATAATGGCAAGATTAAGTGGGAAAACGACCTTCACGAAAGACTTACCGGTGGTGACGAAGTTGCTCGCGTTGATGCCAAGCCACTTGTGTCCCTTCTTCACATCAAGACTGTTGAACGACAAGATAAACAAGGAGAATACTACGATTCTTTGTAATTTAATTTAAAGTTTCTTAACACATAAAATGTAATGAAAGTTTCCGACTATATCACAAACTTTCTCATAGAACGCGGAGTTCAAAAATGCTTTTCGGTAACGGGTGGTTTTGCGATGCATTTGAATGATTCGTTTGGTGAGAAATTTGATGTGACTTATACTCATGGTGAAGCGCCGGCGGGATATGCTGCACTTGGTTGGTCCGCGTATGAACATAATCCGAGTGTATGCTGTGTAACTTCTGGGTGTGGTGCAACAAATGCAGTAACACCATGTCTCATCGCCTATCAAGATAGTGTTCCAGTCTTCTTCATTAGTGGACAAGTTCAAAGTAAGGACAACATACGTTCTCGTGGTGGTAAAGATCGGGGCTACTTTGGTTCCGATTGTAACATTGTTGAGTGTGTAAAAAGTATCACCAAATATGCTGTAGAACTCACAGATCCACAAGACACTCATAAAGTTCTTCAGGAGTGTTATGAGAACCTCACAACTGGAAGACTTGGTCCAGTTTGGCTGTCTGTACCAGTTGATGTACAATCGATGCAAGTTCCAGATTTGCTCCCATCGCGTCTGGCTCTAAAGCAGGTAACCGATACACAACTTCCACAAGACTTTCTTGACTTATGGTCAAAGTCCGAGAGACCAATTGTACTCGCGGGTAACGGAATACATCTCTCAAAGACACGAGAAAAGTTTAAGAAATTTATACAACAACATAACATTCCATACGTTGTAAGTTATTTTGGAAGTGATCTTGGAGATGATTATACAGGTAAAGTTGGTATATTGGCAAACAGACCGGGTAACTTTGCTATTCAAAATGCAGATCTTATATTATGTCTAGGTTGCCGTCTATCAAAAAGTATAACTGGATACAATAGGAGTTTATTTGCAAGAGAAGCCAAAATTATCTATGTAGACATAGACACTTCCGAGTTTTTAGAAAAGAAAGAAGTTGATGTGAAGATACACATGGATCTTAAAACATTCTTTGATATCAGTCTTCCACAAACCAAAATACAACCCCATTGGATTGCTAAAAACAAAGAGTGGAAGGCTATGTGGGACAAAGAACTACCTCCTAAAAATGATAATCGTGTATGTCCATACAGACATCTACAAAAATTCTTTCATGAAAAGAGTGGAAATTCTATGGTGACAATGTCTTCGGGTTCTATTGTGTGTGTTGCGTGGCACGCATATACATACAAACCAGGTGATCGTCTCATTATTAGTAGTCATGGGGATATGGGATTTGAAGTTCCTGCGGCGATTGGGGCATCTTTCCATGGTAAAAGAGTATATGCTATCGTGGGAGATGGTTCTTTTCAATTTAATATTCAGGAACTGCAGACCATAAAACATCACAACTTACCCGTGACTATCATGGTCTTCAACAATAATGGTTACGAAGCTATAAAAATATCACAAGATGCAGTTTTCAAACGTCAATTTGGAACTGGATCCGATTCTGGTATAAGTTTTTGTGATATCGAAAAAATCGCAAAAGCTTATGATTTGAAGTATCATAAGATTGAACGAGATGAAGATGTTTCTTATATTAAGGAAACCGAAGGTCCAATTATTGTAGAAATAATGTGTAACTCACAAGGAAGATATCCTAGGGTAGCAAATAAACCTATGCCAGATGGAACTTTTAAAAATATGCCTCATGAAGAGATGTCACCATTTTTAGATGATGAGACACTCAAACAAAATCTATATGTCCGGCGAGTCGGTTCTTAATGACATCACATCGTCGCGAATACTCTTCCATTTCTGAAATTTTATTTTCGTAAAGTGTCTTCATATATTCATATTCAAAAATTAGTGCATTATTTATAGACTCATCAAAATTACTAACAAAATTATCATCAGCTTTGAAAATGATGTACCTTGTCTCAACTTTATCAATGAGTTTATTGTCATATAAAAACTTTACAAAGTCATAACTTCTAAAATCAAATGTACCACCCATGCATGTCTTAAGACCCCTTTGTTTTATCAAGGTGAGTGCATCTGTCACCACATTACAGAATTCATCTGATAAAATATAGTTCTCATCTTGTTCATACGAATTGGCGAGATCACTTCGTCCTATGCAAATGTAATCTATGTTATCCGAATATTTAGATTCTAGTATAGATTCTAAATTTGAAATACCTTGTTTAGATTCAATGTTTATACCACGAGTGATGTCATAGTGTTTAGAATATTCAGTAAACTTTGAAAGAGCAAATGAACTTTCAATCATGGGTGCAACAATACTATCACTACCTATTTCCATAGCCATATTGAAATCCGTCTTTGCTTCCGCACCACCAATTTTAATGTTTAAATCCAAACCAATTTTATTTGTAACATTTCTCAGTTTGTATACATTAAGGGGGTGTGCACCCTCATCTTCAAAAGATGTTTTTACACCTACCACGCTAAATTTTTTTAGAGAAGACAAAGATGTATTCATTTTATAAATGTGTTTAATCTTCTTTATGTGAATTAATAAAACAATATGGTTCGTCAAGTTTTGAAATATCTTTAACATAATAAGTTGCTCCGAACTTTTCAGCCCATTGTGATAGTAAAAGTTTTTCTGGATATACTAGATTGTATTCTTTTTCGTTACGTTCATCTTTGATGTATTCCGCAACAACCTTTTTTACATCTTCAATGTCTATAAAATCAAAATACCGATCCCTGTCAATAATGACATGCCCTTCCCTTTTACATACCGCACTAAACCTTGTAGGTAATTCCCCGGGTCCGTAACATCCCCAAATTCGAAGTGAATACGCATTTGCAATAGTTTCAATCCGTCTATCTATCAACCATTTTGAGAGTCCATATGGATCGGTGGGTGGACTTCCGCGTAAAGCTGCACCACTTGAAAAGTAAATCAATTTTCCTTTGAAAACCCTGGCAACATTTTCAAACATGAGAAGATTTTTATGTGTAACCCAACCATCGTCTACTCTAAGCCGACTTCCACCCATAACCGCGCAATGGATTACAACATCATATTTATGAGTTTTGAAATATTCTTCCACTGCACACTGATCTGTAAGATCCAGTTGTTCTCTTGTCACACCTACACAATTTAAATGTGTCACAAGATTTTTACCGATGAAGCCATTTGCACCCAAAACACAAACTTTTTTCATCTCATTTAAAGTTAAATCAATACTTTAAATGAGATGATTTTTCTAATTGATTTGGATGGGACTCTACTTGATAGTGATCACCTCCATTATGAAGCTTGGTCCAGAGTTCTAAATGAACCACCCGAACACATTGAACATATCATTAAAACAATTGGTATGGAAAAGTATTTGGAACGATCAAACTTTCAAAAACTCAAAAATATAAAATTTGAAGAAATGTTTAAAGTTCAAAAAATTGATTTTATTGAAAATGCTGACAAGTTTATTGACTTTGTAGATGATAACGGTATTAATCATGTAGTTGTGACACACACCGACAAATTAGTAGTTGACTTTTTTAAAGAACGAGTACCAAAATTGAAAACTTTAAAAAATTGGGTTGTTCGTGAAGACTATGATAGACCAAAACCAGATCCAGAATGTTATAAATTGGCTCTAAAACTTTACGGAAACAATGATAAACATATTATAGGTTTTGAAAACTCTAAACATGGCCTAAAGGCGCTTTCACATGTTACACCGAATATAATTAAGATTGGAAAAAGAACAAATTATTTAGATGTCATTAAAAGTATAAAGGGAACAAGCATATTTTTTGTATAATGAAGATCGTTTATTGTGGATTTTTTAAGACCGGGTCAAGAAGTATAAGTGAGTTTATACAAAAAGTGGTTGATTATAAAGACTATGTTGGTGGATGGATAGATTTACACTCTCATCCAACTGATATAAAAATAAAATTTGATCAGGATATATTTCACCTTAATCCAGATGACACATGTTCTTGTGTACACATGGGAACTGTTAAAGATGAAAAGTATTATAATTTTCTAAAAGATCATGATAACATGATAGGTAGAGATTATCCATATTTTGGCATGTATAAATATATAAATGAAACTTACCCAGATTCAAAATTCGTTATCTGTATAAGAGATACCGAGTCATTTGTGAAAAGTTACGTAAAGTATTTTAATAGTATGGGTCTTACTGTTGCGCGTAAAGTTAATCATGCTATTCTAGGTATAAATGGTCCAACAAATTATGAAAGGGATGCTGAAAGGATAAGATTGGTTTACGAAGCGCATAATAAACGCGTTTTGGAATACTTCAAAGATAAACCTGGAAAATTACTTGTATTAGATTTCAAAGATATAGGAACCGAAAAATTTGAGAAAGACATTTTAAATTTTTTTAATGTTGGAAACGTTGAAAATGTAAAGATGGAAAATATAAAAGTGTGATATAAAGATTAAATTTTATAATTTTTTAATGAAGTTTGTAAAAACTTGTAGGTCTTGTGGTTCTAATGTATGCATCACAAAACCTGCAATACTCGCCCCATTTTTAGTGAAACGCATTTTTGACATGGACCCAGAATCTACAACTTCCTTATATGGTATTCCAAATCAAACAAATTACTTTCCATGTAAAACAAATATGTGTGAGATTTGTGGTTTTGTTGGTGTAAATATTCTATTTGATGAAGAGGAAATGAACAATCTATATTTTAACTACAGAGACGATAAATACGTAGAAGAAAGAATTAATTTTGAACCAAGTTATAACAATGATATTTTTAATGAAAGACATTCATATGTGGACGAAGTATCGCAACCATTTATTGAAAAATATACATCAAACATAGAAACATTGATAGACTTTGGTGGTTATAACGGACTAAATACACCAAATATAGGAAAAGAAAGATTTGTGTATGATATTTGTAATGTGGAGTCAAAAGTTCCAATTACAGATACTCTTTTTGACTGTGATATCATAACATGCATGCACGTACTTGAACACGTTCCTAATCCAAATAAAATTATTGAAGAGATTAAGGGTAAATCTAAATATTACTATTTTGAAGTTCCAAACGAAAATGTTGCGAATAAACAATTTTGGCATGAACATATAAACTGTTTTACTATAGACAGTCTTACCCACTTAATTTCTAAAAATTTTAAAATAATTGCAACAAAAGAAGATAAATTTTTACATGTATTGTGTGAGGATATTTCATTTACTTAAAAGTTTTAGATCATATCATGATAGAATGCCCAAAAAAGTTTGGTATGCACCCAACAAGTTTGAGTCATATGGAGAAGAAGAAATTAAAGCCGTTGAGGCTTGCTTGCGCGATGGCTGGCTCGCTGGTTTTGGTGATCGCTCTGTGGAATTTGAAAAGCGGGTTGCCGATATCTTTGGAAAGAGACACGGACTATTTGTAAATTCGGGAAGTAGTGCAATCCTTTTGGGTCTTTGTGCTTTGGATCTACCCAAGGGTTCAGAAGTTGTCACACCAGCTTGTGGATTCTCCACGACGGTGGCGCCACTTGTTCAACTCGGTCTCAAACCAGTTTTCTGTGATGTGGGTTTGAACACCTATGTCCCAAGTGTTGATGATCTCAAGAAGGTTGTTACCCCGGAGACAAAGTGTATTATTCTTCCAAATCTTATCGGTAATGTCCCAGATTGGAAAGCAATTCGTGAAGCTTTTCCAGGTGTGTCTCTATTTGAAGACTCGGCGGACACTATTACAAAGAATGAATGTACCGACATCTCAACTACAAGCTTCTATGCAAGCCATGTGATCACCGCAGGTGGTGTAGGTGGGATGGTCATGTTCAACGATGAAGAACATTTGAAACGAGCTCTCATGTTCCGTGATTGGGGTCGGATTGGTGACAATATTGAAGAACCAAGTGAGCGCTTCAATCACTCTGTTGATGGAATCCCCTACGACTGGAAGTTCCTCTATGGCGTCGCCGGTTATCACCTCAAGGCTTGTGAAATGAATGCCGCATTTGGTCTCGTGCAGTTAGATAAATTGGAAGGTTTCCTCAAGACCCGACGTCAAATGGTAGAGAGGTACTTAGAAAACCTCAAAGATTGCCCGTACTACACCTTACCAGATGACTCTGCCAAACCAAATTGGCTCGCAATCCCCCTCCAGTGCCCACATCGCCTTGAGTTGGTGAAATTTCTAGAAGAAAATGATATTCAGACTCGTGTGACTTTCGCAGGAAACATCACAAGACATCCAGCTTTTAGGGAATATTTGGGAGACTTCAAAAATGCTGACACCATCATGAAAGATGGTTTCCTTTTGGGGGCGCATCACGGCCTCACCATTGAAGATGTTGATCGCGTGTGTTCATTACTCAAGCAATTTGCTAATCAAAATCGCGGTAAATACTTTCATTAAAAAGTTAAAGCTAATATAGTTTATATTATAAAATGCCAAATGCTCTAGTGACGGGTGGGTGTGGCTTTATCGCGTCAAATTTTTTAAACATTATGAAAGAAAGATACCCAGAAATCAATTTTGTAAATATTGATAAAATGGATTATTGCTCCAGTAAGGAAAATGTAAAGCCAGGTGTAGCCACTTTTATAAAACACAATTTATGCAGCACTGGAATCCTTCAGAGAATAATTCAAGAGTATAAATTTGATTATGTTTTTCATTTTGCCGCACAAAGTCATGTAGACAATTCATTCTTAAGCCCACTTGGTTTTACAATGGATAATGTATACGGTACACACGCCCTTATTGAGATGTGTAGACGTCATATACCAAATGTTGAGTTTATACATTTTAGCACCGATGAAGTGTATGGTGAAACTAAAACAGACGAACCTTTTACAGAAGAGACAACTGTTCTTCGACCAACAAATCCATATTCAGCTTCAAAAGCCGCCGCCGAAATGATTGTTCGTTCTTATATTGAATCATTTGGAATGAATATAAAAGTTATCAGATGTAACAATGTATATGGACCAAACCAATATCCAGAAAAACTAATTCCAAAGTTTATAAGACTATTGAAAAATAATGAAAAATGCACAATTCATGGTAAAAGAAGTGCGGATATAAAACGCGCATTTATGCATGTAGATGACGTAGTAGATGCGGTTGAAATTGTTTGGAAAAATGGCAAAACCGGTGAAATATACAATATTGCTTCCGATGACGAATTGAGTGTAATGGATGTTACAAAGCTGATCATTAAAAATGTAAAAAATACAGAAGATTACGATAATTGGATTACATATGTTGAAGATAGGCCTTTCAATGACGGTAGATATTATATATGCGCGGATAAACTAAAAAAACTTGGATGGAAGCAGAAAAAAACACGTGAAGATCTAGTAAAATATATACAAAATTAAAGAATTAAAAAGCTCTAAACATATAATGACAACCTTTTATCTCCCAGGTTCTATGGGATGGGGTAATGTCGCTCTATGTTTATCTGACCTCGTGTGTAGATCCCCAAAACCACGCGCGTATAAAAATCTTTTAGATGTAGATCGCGGTGTTGAGTTTAGCGGTTTTGAAATTACAGATGATCCAAATGAAGAAAAGTTTGATCATAAAATTATTATAAACCCAACCTATTTTCAACATGTACATTCCAACCTTAATCAAATTATTAAGCCTAATTCTGAGTTGGAAGAACTCATTAAAAAATACGAACATGGTTTAGAGTATGGGATTCATATCCGTAGAGGAGCATGCTCCAAAGACTCTGAAAACATTGGATGTCATGGCAAGGATGAAAACGGAGAAATCAAAAAAGCTTACTTTGCAAAAGATAGTGCTATAGAAAAGTTTATTGAAATTGTTCAGAATACGGATTCTAAATTTTTCTTAGCGAGTGATAGTCATGAAATTAAAGAGATGTTCAAGAAAAGATTTCCGAATAAAATTGTAACTCTTGAGCATGACATTGTTCTCACATACAAATGTGACACACTCAAGAACTACGATGTTACAAAAGAACAAAGATATGCTTGTTATTTAGATTGGTTTTTACTTTCAAAGTGTAAGCACCTTTACATAACCGCTGGTAATCATGATCTTACAGATCTATCAACTTTTGGATATAGTGCTGGAGCTTATGGTAGATCAAACATTAATTTTGTTTTCAATTAATTCATATTCAAGAATATTTAGACGGTGATCCTGGTCGTCATTAAGGATATATTTAACATTCTTAATGTCAACACGCTTTCCATAAATTTCTTCAAATTTATCTTCAACTTTCTTTTTCTTTTCTTCAAACTCCTTAAATTCGTCAAATAGTTTATTGAAATTAACTTTTGGTAAATTTTTATAATTATGTACATAAGCCATCCAATTTGAAGATTTTCTTGTGTCATGATCCAAAGTACTGAATTGTTCTATGTCTGAAGTTTGATGGCACAAAGGTATGTTAAGTATTGGTTTTTTGGAGGAATGCATGTAACCATGAAATATTATATCGCCAGCTTCGTCCAAGTTAAGATTATTGAGTAAACCCCTTGCAAAATCAATTGTACACCAAACACATTCACACCCACCATTATTTGGAAGTTGATATAGTTCACCCATCTTTGGTTTTAAATTGAAAAATGGTGAAGTTCCCATATTTATAAAACTTACATCTCTGACATCCTCAGGAATACTTTCAAAATATTTTACCCAGTCTTTATGAAAAGTTACATCATCATCAAACATTAGAATAGATTCAATATTTTCATCTACCATTTGCTTTAGCATTAAAAGTGTTTTTATCATACCACTTGTAAGTTTTAATCCATATGGTAATTTCAACTTTGTGTTTACCCAACTAATAAATGGATGATCGTGGTTGTAATCTTCAATCCACCTTACATCTTTGATGGGTACTCGCTCCTTAAGATGTTCTTCAAGGAACACTTTTCTTTCAGGAGCGAGGTTAGGACAATGTTTGACAAATACAACCTCGGGGAGTTTCATTTGAAAATATGTAGAATAATTTCTATAAGTATAATAAATGTCTGACATGGTTACCTCCAACGCGGGTAACGCAGTCGCCACCGAGCGGGCTGCCTCAGTGTACAACCGTGCTAAGAAACTTGCCTCTGGTACGCTTCAACTTGAAATTAAGTGGAGTACTGTTGGTTTGATTTTGACAATGGGTTTCCTTTACATGATTATATCTTCAATTGGTATGAGCATCTTCGCCAAGTGTGAAGCCATGAAGGGTAAGCCGGTCCAAGAAAACCTTAACAAGTATCTCGCTGCTACTCTCACCATTGGTCTCACCATTCCATTTACTCTTCTCGT